>Ga0315277_10005114_pt1 | contig 17363 bp, 19 predicted proteins | sample YL17G05_15_MG_FD_203695 | JGI IMG/M metagenome (GOLD analysis project Ga0315277, IMG submission 203695) | Sediment microbial communities from Yellowstone Lake, YNP, Wyoming, USA - YL17G05_15 | ecosystem: Environmental > Aquatic > Freshwater > Lake > Sediment | place: USA: Wyoming | collected... | reverse complement strand
GCGCCAGATGTTGAGCCGGAGGAGCTTCCTCGGCTCTTCGAACGATTCTACCGACGGGATCGGGCCGGCACGGGGCGGTCGGCGGGTACAGGGCTTGGTCTCACCATTGCCCGCGACCTAGTACAACTGCACGGCGGAACGTTGGAAGCCTCGCTCCGCGACGGAGAGATCATCCTGACAGTGAAAATGCCGCGGGCGTAGCCGCAGAAACGTCCTGAGTACCCTCGAAGCCCTGGTGGCTGCACTGCTGACAGCACCCAGGCGAACGCCGGATCCTGCTAGTCCTCGCTCTCTTGCTGCCTTGGCTCGGCACCCGAGCCGGTACCGGCCTCTCAGCACCCGGGCTCGCCGTAGTGGCCGCAGCAGTTACTTCTGGTCCGGACCTTTGTCCAGTTGTTGGCGACGAGCCTCTGGATCTTGCGGCCGAGCGGCATTGGAGCCTTGAGGTTCGATAACGCGGATCTCAGGTTCGGCATGCTTACCTCCCGGCAAAGGCGTTTCTGACTGCCACCTGAAGCGGTCGCGGCCCGCGCACCTGCCCGCTGGCCATGCGACGCCGTATCCCGCCGCCCTGTCTTCAAAGCATAACACGGCCGAGAGTGATCGATGCAAGCGGCCTGCTTGCGGCCCTGCTGGCCGGGTGGACCGCGCGGGAAGCCGCAGGGGCTCATGGCTGCCCAAGACTCAGTCCGCGTCAGGATGGCTAACATGCTAAGATACTACACTGAGTCTTCAGCACACGCTGGCAACGTAGCCCGGGGTGCCCCTCTCAGCTTGACGTGTGGGAAGTGGTGATCTCGCGGAGCGCGCGATGGCTTCGCAGGTTCGCTCACCGGGAACGGTCACGCTTATGGGCTCTGGCGAAATGGCAAGGCCCATGAGCAAAGTGCATCGTTGGGTGATATCGAAGATCAAGGAGCCGGTGAGGGCCGTTTTCCTGGACACGCCGGCCGGTTTCGAGCTGAACGCCGACGAGATCTCCCAGAGGGCGAGCACGTACATTGCCGAGTATGTGGGCGTTCCTTGTTCTGTCGTCTCCTTCAAGGCGGCTGGTCGGGCTACGGCTGGGGAAGTAGAGAATGCCCTGAGGAAGTTGAAGCGCGCCAACTACATCTTCGCTGGTCCTGGCAGTCCAACCTACGCCGTTCGAAACTGGCGAGATACCCCAGTGTTCGATCTCGTGGCCAGGCGGATTGACGAGGGAGCGCACCTGGTGCTGGCGAGCGCAGCGGCGATTGCGGTGGGGCGCTACGCTCTGCCGGTCTACGAGATCTACAAGGTCGGCGAGGAGCCCCACTGGGTGGAGGGGCTCAATCTGCTGGCTCCCTACGGCCTTGACCTGGCCATCTTGAGCCACTGGAACAACGCGGAAGGAGCCACGTTCGACACGCGGTACTGCTTCATGGGCGAGCCTCGCTTTGACGTGTTGGAGGATCTTCTGCCCGACTCGACCGCGGTGCTGGGGATAGACGAGTACACCGCCTGCATCCTAGATCTCGGGAGGAATGAGGGCAGGGTGATGGGTGCCGGCCAGGTGACGATCCGGCGGAATCGGCAAGAGGAGAAGTTCGAGGCGGGCACCTCCTTCAGCCTCGACCGCCTTAGGAGTGAAGTGATGGCGCGAGGAAGCCGGCCGCGGCCTTCTTTAGCTCCCGATGCAACCGAGAAAGTCGCAGCCAAGGCTGGTGAAATCCTCTTGCGGCAAGTCGATGAGGCTGGCCAAAAGCTTGCTACGCCAACCGATGCAGACTCGTACCTGGCTGATCTGGCCAGCGACATCTATGATCTGGCGAAGGCTCTGGATGAAGCGCGAGCGGCTGGCGTTGAAGAGAGCCTGGTCTCGCAAGCCCGCGCCGGTCTGCGCCAGTTGCTCATCGCCTGGAGCAGCCAGTTGGCTCCTTCCCCCACCGACACAGTGGCGAGCATAGCGCCCTTCGTGGGGCTTCTTATCGATCTACGTTCACAACTGCGCGCCGCCAGGAACTGGGCTTTGGCGGACGAGATTCGCGATAGGCTCTCAGTCTTGGGGATCATCCTCGAAGACAGCCCGAGCGGGACGACTTGGAGAACGCACTAGCGGAGCAACGGGCCCGACGGCGGCCTCTTGAGCCAGCGGTTCGGCGGCGCCTCGCCGCGACCTCACCGGCCCTCGAATCGGGGCTCCCGCTTCTCCAGGTAGGCCTGGACGCCCTCCCTGAAGTCCTGGCTGGCGAAGAGAGGGAGAAGCTGAAGGAAGACGTGGTGGACGTTGGCCTCGAAGCTCTCCTCCAGCCCCAGCCGCATCATGCGCTTGGTAGCCTGCACAGCCAGAGGAGCGTTGCTGCCGATCTCCTCTGCCCAGGCGTGCGTCTCGCTCATCAGGCGCTCGTGGGGGACGACGGCGTTCACCAGTCCGAGCTTGAGAGCTTCCTCGGCGCTGAGCATGGCCCCTCGGAACGCCAGCTCGGAGGCCTTTGCCCAGCCCACCAGCCGTGGCAGCAGCCAGGTGCCGCCGCTCTCAGGCACGACGCCTCTCTTGGCGAAGACGGCTCCCAGCCGCGCCTGATCCGAGGCGATGCGTATGTCGCAGCCGAGCGCCAGGTCCAGCCCGTAACCCACGGCAGCGCCGTTGAGGGCGCAGAGCACCGGCTTGTCGGTGGTGTGCAAGACCACGGGTGGGCTGTTGGGCAGGTCGAAGCGCCCCGCGCCGCCCCCTGCGCCTCCGCCGGCGAAGAGGCCGCCCATATCCTTCAGGTCCAGCCCGGAGCAGAACCCGCGACCGGCCCCCGTCAGGATGATGACGCGCACCTCGGGGTCAGCATCGGCCTGTCGCAGGGCCGCGGATAGGCTCGCCAGCATGGCCAGACTTATGGCGTTCAAGCGGTCGGGCCGGTTGAGGGTGATGGTGGCGGCATGTCCATCCCTAGCGTAGAGGAGGTCGCGGTACTCCATTCTGGCAGTCCCCTTTCCGGGCTTGCTTGCCGGTAGCCTGCCTGCCGGGAGGCAGGCTTGTATGCAGTGTGCCATCGCCTGTTTCGACGGTCAACGATGACATGCCGCTGGCTCGCCGTCGTTTCCTGCCGCCCCATTCCTCTGCTAGAATTCGAGCGCGTCCGACAGCCCGATGCAGTTGAGGGGGAACGAGATGGTGCAGCTTGTAGCGGGGGAGGAGGTCTACGTCGGTCTCCAGCGAGACCCCCACGAGTTTGACGTAACGCCGGAGTTCGTCGCTTACTACTCTGCCGCCACGGGCGACCACCACCCGTGGTACACCGGCGACTCGCCCTTCGGCGGGCCGGTTGCGCCGGCCCTCCTCCGTCACTCGGAGGTCTACCTGTTCCCCGGCTGGTACCTGAGCTCCTACGGAAACCTGCATGCCAAGCAGGAGTGGGAACTCTATCACCCAATGATGGTCGGCGACCACGTCATCGCCCGCTGCCTCATCAGCGACCGCTACAGCCGGCGCGGCCGCGACTATGTGGTCAACGAGGTCACCTTCTCCGACCGCAGCGGGCGGGTGCTGAGCCGGGGTCGAACCCACCAGTCCTTCCTCCGCGACCCGATACCCACAGCGGCGGTGGTCATCGACAAGGACCGGGAGAAGTCGGCAGAGCGCCGGTTCGACATTCCCCTGGAGGGGGCCCTGGAGGAGCTGACACCCCTGGTCAAGCCCATCACCCAGGAGATGTGCGACAAGTTCTCCGGCCCCATGCGCAACTACCACAATGACCGCGAGGAGGCGCGAAAGCTGGGCTTCCCGGACATCGTGGTGCAGGGCATGATGTCCGTCTGCTTCCTCTCGGAGTTCCTTACCCAGCGATTTGGCATCGGCTGGTACTGCGGCGGCAAGATGAACGTCAGCCTGGTGAACATCGTCTGGGGCAGCGACACCGTCATCAGCCGCGGCCTCGTGCGCGAGCTAACGCCTGAGGGGCCAAGGCAGCGAGCCCACTTGGACATCTGGTGTGAGAAGCCGGACGGCACTAAGGTCATAGTCGGGAAGGCCAGTGCGCTAGTCGTCTGACGGCGCCGCCTGGCCGGTGCTCCGGCTCTGGCGCCGGAGCCCGACTAGGCCCTCGACGCCAGTCGGCACGGCTGCTGAGGTTCCCCCGGACTCAGAGGGGACTGGTGGCGTAGAAAGTCAGGAAGGATACGACGGCAGCACCGGGTATGGTGAGGATCCAGGCGGTGACGATGTTTCCCGCCACCCCCCAGCGCACGGCCGAGAGGCGTCGCGTGGAGCCCACGCCAATGATGGCGCCCGTGATGGTGTGAGTGGTGCTCGCCGGTATGCCGGCGTGCGCGGTGGCGAAGAGGGTCACCGCCGCCGCCGTCTCGGCGCAGAACCCTTGGTGCGGCCGGAGCTCGGTGACGCGCATGCCCAGCGTTCTTACTATCCTCCACCCGCCCATCAGTGTGCCCGTCGCTATCGAGGCGTGGGCAGCCAGGATCACCCAGATGGGCACGTAGAAGCTGTCCCCCAGGTAGCCGGTGGAAAACAGCAGCACGGAGATGATCCCCATCGTTTTCTGAGCATCGTTCGTGCCGTGGCCCAAGCTGAAGGCAGCGGCCGAGACCAACTGGAGGCGCCCGAACACGCGTCCTACCGTGTGAGGGGCCATGCCGCGTATCAGCCACAGCACGCCAACCATGAGGGGCAACGCCACAAAAAAGCCGATGAGCGGAGCTAAGCCCATGAAGATGGCCACTTTCCTTATTCCGCCGACGATGATGGTGCTTGGGCCACCGTACGCCAGTCCGGCCCCCACCAGCCCGCCGACGAGGGCGTGAGAAGAGCTAACGGGCAGCCCTAGGTAGATGGTTAGGGCATTCCAGACGATGGCACCGATGAGGGCGGCGAAGATCACATGTTCGTTGACGATATCCGTGTGAATGATGCCCGTGCCGATGGTGTGGGCGACGTTGACACCGAAGAAGAAGGCCGCCACGAAGTTGAAGAAGGCTGCCCAGGCCACCGCCTGTAGGGGGCTGAGGACCCTCGTGGAGACGACGGTGGCAATCGAGTTGGCAGCATCGTGCATGCCGTTCAGAAAATCGAAGAGAAGGGCAACACCGACGAGGAAGATTACGACCGCAAGCTTACTGTCCACCCGGCCAGGCGCCTCGCTACACAATGACAAGGCGCCGTCGGGACCCCTTGCGCTCCAAGCTCGAAAAAGGTCGGGAATGATCAGGCATGCCGGAGGACTATCCCTTCCAGCAAGTTGGCGACGTCCTCGCAGCGGTCCGTGGCCGCCTCCAACTGGCGGTAGATGTCACGCCACTTGATGATCTCTGCTGGGGCGGTCTCGCTGTGGAAGAGCTCGGCCATCGCCCTTCGGAAGAGGTCATCGGCGGCGTTCTCCAGGCGGTTGAGCTCCACGCAATCGGGAAGGATGTCCCGCAAGCGGCGGTGGTCAGGCAGGCGCGATATCGCCTCTTCCACCTTGAGGGTCATCAGGCGCACAATGTCCGCCATCTCCACGCTGTGGATCGTCGGGCCTGACACCTCGTAGATTTTCATGGCCGCGGTCGCCTCCTCGACATGGTCCATCACGTCGTCCATGCGGTCGGCCAGCCGGGCGATGTCCTCCCGTTCAATGGGAGTCACGAAAGTCTTGTGCAGGCGTGCCATGATCTCGTGGGTAATGGCGTCGCCCTTGTGCTCCAGCTCACGGATGTGGGCAATCTTCATCTCAACGTTCTGGTAGTGCTCCATGAGGTCTAACAGCGCTTCACCGGCCTCGACGAGATTCTTTGCGCTGGCATGGAGCAGGTCGAAGAAACGATAGTTTCTGGGAATGAGCGAAAAGCGCACCGGCCTTCCCCCTAAAAGAGGTGATAGCGCCCCCGAGGCGCTATCACCCGTCCTTTTCTGACGCTCTCAGAATCTGGCCGTATGCGAAAAGGCATAGAAGCCTTTACCAATTAGTCCTCGCTGCTCAATGTAGCATCGCGTCCTCTCGCGGTCAACCACTGTGCTAGATTGTCGCGCTGGGCCGGTATTCGGGCCGGCTCTCCTCTATTTCCGTGGAAATGACACTTGACCGCCGGCCTTTCGCGACCTAGAGTCAGCGGCAGGGACGACGAGTCGCAGGTGGCGCGGTCTTGGCACCCATTCGAATATTCCGGCAGGATCCGGCGGTTCTCATCAGGAGGGGTGGTATGCGACGTTCCAGGTGGCTCCTCGTAGTGTTGTTTGTGGTCATCTCTTCCATGCTGGCTTGGGCGTGCGGAGGTGGGGGAAAGGAGGAGCCCGGGGCAGCGACAGCCCCGGCGGCTACCAGTCCGGCCGGGAGGACGGCTGAGGCCGGGAAGACTCCCGAGGCTCAGGGGGGCGGCGGCCAGTTTGGTGACCTGGCCGGAAAGTTCGGTAAGGCTACTTTCAAGGTGACGTATGAGCTCACCAGCGGCGGCGAGGCCGGCGTCACTGAGGGGTCGATGACCTGGTACAAGAAGGGCGACAACCTGAGAATAGACATCGCGGGCGAGTTCGAGGGCCAGCAGACGAGTGCCATCTTCATCATGCGTCCCGACAAGTCCTACATGTGCAGCGAGGCTGCCGCAGCAGGCGAAGGCGGTTCCTGCTTCGAGATGCCCAGCACCGCGGGCCAAGGGGTGGGCGACATCGTTGCTGAGCTAGAGAAGACCCTGACCGACCCCAGTGTCAATGTCGTGTCGACCAGCAGCCGCAAGATAGCGGGCGAGGACACCAAGTGCTACACGGTCAACTCCCCCGATATCGAGGGCGAGGCCGAGCTCTGCATGAGCAGCGAGGGCGTGCCCCTATCCTCGAAGTCGACGGTGCAGGGCGAGGAAATGTCGCTGGAGGCCACTGACTTCAGCCGCGATGTCTCGGACAGCGACTTCGAGCCGCCCTACCCCGTCAGCGAAGAACTCCCCAGCCTCCCGGAAGGCGAATAGCAGGCGTCGCTAGGAAGGAAACAACGTTGGGTCGGTGCGCGGGCTTTGAGCTCGCGCACCGGCTTCTTGTTCTGACGCGGCGGGGTCCGGCGTCCTAAGGCTATGGGATAAGGGACTCCAGTACGTTGTTGGCCGGGTTGCCGTCTGTGATGCCTACTAGCTCCAGCACCGCTCGCAGGGAAAGGCCGCGCACGGCGGAGAGGCCGGGAGCCAGCGTACTGGTGCCCTGTGGCTCGATGTTGAGCTGGTGGATGGTGATGGAGAGCGGGCTGCTGGAATCCAAGCGGTAGACCGAGAGGCGCGCCGTGACCTGGCGGGCCGGCACCGGCGAGTTGTTGGCCACGCTCACCGAGAGATGCTCGTCGCCGGCTACGGCCGCGAGCCCCGTGAGCGCCAGGTCCAGCGGAACGTCGGGCTCCAGTTGCCGGGTCAGGCCGTTGTTGGCCTCGTTCGCCTCCGGGATGAGGTTCCTTGGGTCCACGACGGCGCTCACCGATTCCGGTCCATATATGAACTCCTGAGCGAGCAGGAGGGTGAAGTTAGCGCCCGCGCCGAGGCTTTGCGAGAGCGTGCTGGAGCCCACCAGGGCGCCGCCCAACGCCAGCTCGACGGCAGCGCCGACTGGAACCGCCTGTTCGCCCACATTCCCAATGACCGCCGACACTCTATCTCCGGAGACGGTGAGGTTCAGGACCACGAGGTCCGGCAGCGTTGGGCCAGGCGATTCCGATGAGCCAGGGCCCGGCGGCTCGGTAGGCTCGGGCTCCGCCGTGGGGGTCGTCGGAGGCGCCGGTACCGTCGGGGTGAAGGTAGGCTTGAAGCCAGCGCCTATCGTGGTCGGGGTCGGCGGCTTGGGCGTTCGGGGCTCAGGTGTGGGCGTGACGGTGGCCGGGGCGAGACTGGCCGCCGGGCTCGCCACCGCCGCCGGCCTCTCGGACTTGGCTTCGCCCCCTCCCAGGAAGGCCACCGCGATGACAGCGATGCCGGCGCCGGCTAGCAGCGCCAACGCTGACACAGCAATGATAACCGAACGTGATGTCACCGTGCCCTCACCCTAGGGTCTTACCCCATGACCTGCTGCCGGCGTAGTCCCCTTCTAGCCGGACATCTTCGCCTCTGAGGTCATGCCGACCCGATCAGCGGAATGATCATCCCGCCCTGTAAAGTATCGGCACCGCAAAGCCATGTCTTCGGGGCCGCGCCGCAGGCGTGTCGTACAGTCTAGAGAGATGAGGGTTCAAGCCCCACAAGTCTGGGGTCTTGGGGGGAGCGAGCCCAGGGGGCTTGACCCCGGGGCCGGGATGCCCCATGTTTTCCCCATGACCTCTGGGGCTCTGCCGCTGCGAGACCAAGTAGCTGTGGTGACAGGAGCCAGCCGGGGCATCGGGCGGGCGATAGCCGTCGAATTCGCTGGGGCCGGTGCCGATGTGGTGGTTACCGCCCGCACCACGGAGTCTGCCCCCTCCAAGCTCCCTGGCACCATCGAGGAGACGGCGCGTCAGGTGCAGGCCCTCGGACGGCGGGCGCTGGCGATCCCCACCGACGTGACCGACGAGGCCCAGGTGGATGAGATGGCCCGCCGCACCCTGGAGGAGTTCGGCCGCATCGATATCCTGGTTAACAACGCTGGCATCAGCTTCCCCGCCCCCTTCCACCAGACCCCGCGCAAGCGATGGGACCTGGTGCTGAACGTGAACCTGAGAGGGCCGGTGCTATGCACCCAGGCCTCCCTGCCCCGCATGACGGAGCAGGGGGGCGGCCGCATCATCAACATCTCCTCCTACCTGGCGGAGGTGCTGATGCCGGGGATGCTCTCCTACTCCGTGTCCAAGATCGCCCTGGAGAGGCTTACCCAGGGACTGGCCGCCGAGCTACAGCAGTACCGCATCGCGGTGAACGCCCTGCGCATCGAGCTGAACATCGCCACCGAGGGTTGGGTGTTCCGCAACCCGGAGATCGACTTCTCAACGTGGGAGAAACCGGAAGCGGCGGCGCAGGCGGCCCTGTGGCTGGCCACCCGCGACCTCTCCTACAGCGGGAAGGTGGTCACCATCGCGGAGGTGCGGCAGGCGATGGCGGCGGGCTGAGGCGCTAGCCTGGAGAGGACTCCTCGGGGCCAGACGCCACGCCTGCGCCCCCACCAATCCCTTCCGCGTGCTCGGGTCTACCTGGCGTGTCAACGCGCTGGTACTTCGCGCGGCCTTGCCTGTGGCGCCTGGGTATCTTCATCTTCCAGGGCGCGGTAGTAGGCGGTGAACTTGTAGATCGCACGGCAGGCGCGCTCGACGTTCCTGAAGACGGGGATACCGGCGTCGATGAGGTCCTGTGTGATCCGCAGCCTGACCTTCTCGGCCTCCAGGTTCTCGGCAGGGTTGCGCATGGCGATGAGGAATGGCTTGTGACTCCCTGCGGTTTGGCCGAATTTCACCAGGTCGTCCATCACCTTCTGCATCCACTTGCGTCCGGCGAAGCGCCTCATGAATGGATACAGCACCATGATGATGATGTCGATCCCCGGGTCGTCGGCTACGAGCTCCAGCACGCGCAGGAAGTCTTCCGGTCCTCTGAGCTGCATGCCCACGTCCAGGGGGTTGCGTACGCTGGTGCCAGCAACCCTGATGAAGGTGCGCAGCTCCCTTTGAACGTCCTCGGAGATGGTGGGAACGGCGAGGCCCGCGCGAGCGCAGATGTCGGCGGCGGACACGCTGGTTCCCCCCGCGCCCCCCATGATGGCGACGCCACGGCCAGCGCAGGGCGGCAGGCGCACCAGGGCCTGAAGAACGTCCACCATCTCGTCGACTGAATCCACCCGAACCGCCCCTGATTGAGCAAAGAAGGCGTCCCAGACGGCGTTCTGCCCGGCGAGAGCACCGGTATGGGAAGCGGCCGCCTTGGCGCCCGCCGCTGTGAGGCCTCCCTTCCAGATGACGATGGGTTTCCTGGGTGAGATCCGCTTCACCATGTGCAAGAGCTTCGGCCCGTCCTGAACGCCCTCCAGGTACATGGCGATGTAGTTCGTGTCCGGGTCTCTCTCCAGGTATTCCAGGTAGTCGGTGCAGTCCAGGACGTAGCCGTTGCCGTAGGAGATGACCTTGCTCATGAGCAGACCGTGGTCGGGGGCGAGGCGAACGAACTCGCTGCCGAGCGCGCCGCTTTGCGTGATCATGGCGATGGGCCCGACCTCGGTGGGCAGCTTGCCCCAGGGTGATATGCGCCCCCGCGGCGAGTAGATGCCCATGCAGTTCGGTCCGACGATGTTGAGCTTGCCGCGTCGCGCCACCTCGCGCAGCCGCTCGGCCAGGCTGGCACCTTCCTCCTCGCCGGTCTCCGTGAAGCCTGCCGTGAACATGTGAATGTTCCGAGCGCCCTTGGCGATGCACTCTTCGAGCGCCTGCTCGGCACGTGGTGCCCCCACCGCCACGATCACGAGGTCGGGAACCTCCGGCACGGCCGCCAGCGAGTGGTAGCACTTGTAGCCCATGATCTCCTCGGCGTTGGGATTGATGGGATACACCTTCCCCTCGTATCCCATCTCCTGCATGCCGCGAATGAACCCGTTCCCACCCCCTCGCTCCTTGGTAGAAGCTCCGAGTACAGCGACGGAGCGCGGGTTGAAGGCAACCTCAAATCCTGGATCCCATGCCATTCGCTGTCCGTACTCCTTCCTGCTGGTGGCGCCGGTCTCCCGCCCTCGCAACACCGGCGTCGCCATGATACCGCATGATGACGCCTATGAACGTATCCGGCGGCCGACGAATAGGCCGCAGGGCCGTGGAAGGACGAGCCGCGGGCTGCTCTGCGGGTGCTTCGGCGCGCCTAGAAGAACACGGTCCTGTCGCTTTCCACCACCCAGTTCACCAGGTCGACCATGGAGCCGATCTCTACGCCCTCCATGACTTGCTCCGGCTGGAGGCCGCGCTCCATGGAGCAGACGCGACAGGCCTTGATCGTGAGCCCTTCCTGCATCGCCACCCGCAGCAGTTCCTCGCAGTTGGGCATGCCGGCTTCGCCCACGGGCATCGCCGGCGGCTGCTGTCCCCTCTTGGCCGCGAAAACGGCATCCTCCAATAGGAACAGGTTCGCCTGGTGTCCTTCGTGCAGGGCCACCAGCGAGAACCTCAGCGCGGTGTACACTCGTTGCTTTCCGTAGGGAGCATCGCCCACGACAACAGTGATGGTCGCCATCTGTGTCTTCTCCTGCCGCCTACCAGTCTCAGGGTCGCCGCCGGCGGTGTTAGAGGGGAGGACTCCTGGGCCCACACACGCCACATGCTGCTCCCCCTGCCAAGCGCATGCCTATTAGCGATGCAATAGTGTGGCCTTCTCTGTGTAGGGACACGGCGTGTCCTTTGCAGAAGGCAGGACAAGACCAAGCTGCGAAAGGAGCACGCCCATGGTGAGCATAAAGGCTTTAGGCGTGCTTACGCTAGGGGACCTGTGGCGGGAGGTGCCGCCGGGTTCACAGGCCGCACCACGTAGCAGCAAGCTCCCCACCCGAGCAAGAGCTGGGAAGGGCACCTTGCAGAGGGATTGGCACAGAGCTTGTGGCGCTACCCCGGGCCCCTACTGGACGACGAGGGTACCTGTCATGGTTGCGGGGTGGATGTCACAGCGGAAGAAGTAGTCCCCAGGCTGGTCGGGAGCCGTGAAGGTGATCTCGTCCTCGCAGGGGCCCGTGCAGACCTCGGTCTTGGCGCCAGGAATAAGCGTCGAAGCCGTCGAGTCAGTATAGGCGGCCCAGTTGTGGGGCACACCGGTGTCGTTGTTGGCGAACTTCAACGTGACCTGGCTGCCGGCTTTCACCGTGATCGTGTCCTTGTCGAACTTCATGCGGGGCACGGCGGCGATCTCGACGGTCTGGGCGGCGGGCGCCGTCGTCGCCTCTGGGGCGGGACTGCCGGTGGGCGAAGCCGTCGCCTCCGCCGTCGGCGAGGCGGCGGGCGGCGTTGGGCTGGCGGCGGGCGGCGTTGGGCTGGCGGCGGCAGCCGGTCGAGTCGCTGTGGCCGCCGTCTTCTCCCCCCCGCCGCCGCAGGCTACGGCCACCAGGGCCAGGGTGGAGATGGCCAAAAACGTGAACGCTAGAAGCCTCCTGCTTCGCATCTGTGACCTCCTGTAGGGTAATTTGCCCTCAGTGGGGGTTATATAGTCTACGAATAGCATACCACAGCGGTTTTCTCGTGAGCAGTCCTGGCTTGGGCAAGGGACCTGGAATGGGGTCACAGGGGTTGGCGGCCGGCGAATCCGGTTTCCAGGTCGTGCCAGAAGGCGGTGCGCTCCCCGCCCGGGCGCCAGCAGAGGCAGACCTCGCGGCCCTCGCGCAGGCCTCCGAAATCAATGAGCCCCTCGTCGATGCCCTTCAGCTCGCAGCCCAGGTCGGTGATCTGGCGGGCCAGGTCGTTGAGGATTGAGGTCGCCTGCTCCACAGCGGTTCGCTTCTCGGCCAGGTCTCGCTCCAGGAGGTGGCCGTTGCCGGCGGCCTGGGCGGCGGCCTCCGCAAGCTGCTGGCGCAGGCGGTCCAGGTCGCGCTTGCGGGCCGGCATGTCCAGCAGGATTTCGGTGAGGCGGGGGAGAAGGCTGGTAGCCTCCTCGACCGTGAAGTAGCGCGGCACGAATCACCCCAGGCGCCAGAACGTACCTTAAGCTGGCAATTCCACGAGCCGCCTGAAATCACTTTCGCCCAAGATTCGAATTGTCTGACCCTTGACGATCAATTCCTCTGCCCTTCGGTGCTTAGAACTCTTCTCCTGACCTGCAAGGCGTCTGATATCTTGGTCACCGATGACGAGGAGAGTCGTGCTTTTCCCAACGGATGACACCACTTCACAGCCAGCATCAGCCGCAAGTTGGGCTGCTTCTCTTCTCGGAATGGTCAAAGCGCCTGTAAACACCACAACCTCCCCGTACAAGTGGCCCTCCGGATTTCCATCCACCGCTATGCTTGATGGCTTGATGGGTTTCCTAGCCCGCTCTAACCATTCAGTGGCAGTCATCCCCGTCTCTTTTATGGCACGGGCGAGGATCTCACCAGCTGCGCGAGCATCTTCTTCCGCGTTGTGTTGGGTAAACGCGATATCGAACCTAGCAGCGACGTTGGCGAGCCGGTAACCTCGTTGCGAGAACTCTGACCAAGTACGGCGGACGACCTTTGCGGTGTCCAGCCAGGCGCAATCGAGTGGCGCTAAGGCATACTTCTCAACTACTCGTGCAACCGCAACGCGATCGAACGGCGTATGACTAGCCACCACAGCACCCACTAACCAGTTCCTAACAGTCTCAAAGACTTGCGGGAAGGTGGGCGCCCCTTTGACAGCGCGTTCGTCAATTCCATGAATAGACACGTTGAAGTCGTCGAAATAGTCCTCTGGATTCACGAGGCTCTGCCATGACTCTTTCACTCTTCCGTTCTCAAAGGCGACAATGCCGATCTGGCATATGCTTGCAGCATCTGGATTGGCGGTCTCGACATCGATGGCTACGAAATCCATTTGCCTGTGACCTTTTCTCGGCTCACCGGAATCCGCTGGTTGCCCTATACACCGCTACCGAGAGCATGTCAAGCGTAGCCTGTGAGAAGACGGCTGGCGGCAGGAACTCAGACGGGCTGGCAACCGGCCCCCCCGGTTCCCATGTCACGCGAGGAGACGTGCCGTTGCTGGCGGCCTGGGCGGCGGCCTCCGCGACCTGCTGGTGCAGGCGGTCCAGCTCGCGCTTGGCGGCCTTTCAGGTGTTGGAGGCGGTCTCAGAACTCAGTCGCGCCGGTGAAGTTCCAGCGCCGGAGGTGAAGGGCGGGCACCCGGCTGTGGCCGGCGATGGCGGGGAGCAGGCGTGTCTCCCTCCCGATGGCCTCCACCTCGTTCAGGGCGTCCAGGTAGCTCTGGGTGAACCGGAGGTTCTTGATGGGAGCCGTGATGCGCCCCCTCTCGATGAGGAAGGTGCCGTCGCGGGTCATGCCCGTTACCACTACCGTCAGTGGATGGACGGGCCGCGTGTACCAGAAGCGGCTCACCCAGACGCCGCGCTCGATGGACGCCAGCATGTCCTCCTTTGTGGCGTGGCCGGTGCCGAGGAACATGTTGCCCGGTACGGGCCCGAAGGTATAGCCGGCCGGCAGGGCGTGGCCCGTCGACCGGCGGCCCTCCTCCTTGCCCGCCGAGTAGGTATCGTAGACGATGCCGCAGGCCACCCCCGCCGTCACGAAGTCGACCCGCTGCCTGGGCACGCCCTCGAAGTCGAAGGGGCTGGGGATCGTGTCCGGGGCCAGGCCGTCGTCCCAGATCGACACGTTCTCACCCATGACCTTCTCGCCGAGGCGTCCTGACATGAAGCTGCGCTTCTCCTGGTAGGCCTGGGCGCCGAAGGACAGGTAGGCGAAGAAGTCGAGCAGGTCGGCGACGGCGTGCTCCTCGAGGATCACCGGGTACTCGCCGGGCTCTAGGGCTACGGGGTTGGCGCTGCGCAGGGCCTTATCGACGGCCTCCTGCGCGACCTTATCGCCGTCGATGTCGGCCACGTTCAGGGAGACGCGCTCGGCGTGGCCGCTGCTGGTCTCACCCATGACCACTGTGTTGATGTCGGCCGTGGCTTCGCGATGGTAGGCGAAGACGCCCAGGGAGTTGGCGACCGTGACTTCGCCGACGGCGGTGCGGAAGGCGCCGGCAGCGGTGAGGCCGGCGCGGGCGGCGGCGTCGCAGATGCGGGTAACGACGGCGGCCCGCTCCTCGGGGCCGCAGCGGGCCGTCCGCTCCACAAAGGAGTCGACAGAGCGAATGGGTTGAGGGCCGGGCAGGGAACGAAAGTCAGCATTCTCCTTCTGGCGGCGCGCCATCTCCGTGACCCGCTCCACCAGCGCCCGCAGCGACTCGTCGGAGAGGACGTTGGTGGAGGCGACGCCGATCTTGGCGCCCCCGGAGGACAAGCCCAGTACCACTCGCAGGCGGATGTCCGCGTCCTCTTGCTCCACGTTCTGGTGAATATAGTTGTTGGCGAAGCGCGTAAGGGCCGAGGAGCCCGAGAAGACGAGAACCTCGGTTTGGTCCGCCTTGCTCATCCCCAGGATGCGGTCCGCCAGGTTCCTGAGCTGCGATTCCCCCAACATGCCTTGTCCCTCCGCGTCCGCGCCTGCCATGGTGGGCGGCTGCTAGACGGAACGGGATACGTAGGGGCAGGGCTCGCCCCTGCCCCCACGCGGGCGCCGGCCAGGGCCGCCCTTAGGGTGCTATCGTGGCGGCGGCGCTGCCCAGCACCACGTCGCCCCGCTGCGTCTTCGACTGGACGATGATCTGGGTGTCGCTCTCCTTCCACATGTCGGTAATGATGGTGTCCCCTGGGAAGACCACGCCCGAGAAGCGCACCTCGAAGGCCTTGAGGCGGGCGGGGTCGTTGTTGCAGAAGGCGCTGAGGACGGCCCGGCCGGCGTGACCGAAGGTGCAGAGGCCGTGCAGGATGGGCCGGTCGAAGCCCGCCATCTTGGCGAAGTCCGGGTCGGCGTGGAGAGGGTTGCGGTCTCCCGACAGGCGGTAGAGGAGGGCCTGGTCGGGGCGGGTCTGCATCTCCACAGTGGCGTCGGGGGCACGCTGCGGGGGCACGTTCCTGGGGCCGCTGGGGCCGCGCTCTCCCCCAAAGCCGCCCTCGCCGCGGATGAAGGCGCCGAAGGTGTTAACGAGAAGCACCTTCCCGCCCTCGTCCTTGGTCTCGGCGTCCACAATCACCAGGGCGCCGGAGCCCTTGTCGTAGATGGCGCGGACGGCGCCCACAGTGGTGAGCTTGCCGCTGGTGGGGATGGGAGCTTTGAGCTCGATGCGCTGCTCGCCGTGCAGCAGCATGGCCCAGTTGAAGGTCAGCACCTGGCCCAGGCTCGCCAGGGCGGCGAAGGCGGGGATGACGGCGAAGGTGGGATAGACCTTCAGGTTCTTCTCGTAGGTGAAGTCCAGCTCCTCGGGGCCGGCGCCGATTCCGAGGGCGTAGAGCATCACCTCCCGGTCCGTGTACTCGAAGGTCGTGGGCTTGAAAGGCTTTCCAACCGCGTTCAGGTCCAGGGCCATAGCTTCTCCTCCTTCTTTTCGGTGCAGAGATTCACCGACTGCGATGACCTATCGTTCCATCTCGGCCAGCTCGGCGTCGCTCCAGCCGAAGTGATGGGCGATCTCGTGGAGCACGGTGCGGCGGACCCGCTCCCGCACCTCGTCGTCGCTGCGGCAGACCCTCTCGATGGGCTGCTGGTAGATGAAGATGCGGTCGGGTAAGGCCATATTGTACCCCTGACTGCGACGGGTCTGGGGAACGCCCCGGTAGAGGCCCAGGAGGAGACGGCCCGGTGGGACGCCGGCCGCCCGCATCTCATCGGGGGTGGGCCAGTCGCGCACCTCCACGTCGATGTTAGAGAGGCGCTCAGCGAAGCGGGGCGGCAGCCTCTCCAGGGCCTCGGATATCAGCTCTTCGAAGCGCTGTCGATCCACCACAGCCCTCGGTGCACGGCGCGCCAAGAGGCCGCCGCGGGACTTGAGTGACAGCGCTCCTATCATACCGACTGCGCTGGCTGTAGGACAGGGGTGCGATGCAAGAAGTGGTCCCGGGACGGTGTATCAGCGGCGCTCGAACTTATACGGCTCTCCATCCAGGAGGAGGTGCCGGCCAGGCCTCAGTCCGGCAAGCGATGGGAGCGCAGGCCTTCCACGGCGTCGAACTCCGGGTCCTTGTGCACCAATTCCGCGTCGCGGAGAAGGGCTAGGGAGGCTATCCAGGCATCGGCCACGGAAAGGCCGCCTCGGCTCTTGACCTCGGCGGCCCGCTGGCGCCACGGGGGACTGGACTCCATGACCTCTGCCGGCCAGGCTTCCACCAGGCGTACTGCCGCCTGGGCGTCGCCCGAAGGCAGGTCCCGGAGCAACCGGTACTGCATTTCCATGAGGGCCATGAACGGCAGGAGGATGTCCGGGCCGCCGTCGCTATCTGCCAGGGCTAGGAGCTCTGTGACCTTCTCGTATCCCGGCTCCGCCAGCAGCACGGCTAGGACAGCCGACGTGTCGAGGACGTAGGCCACCGCTTCTGCTCCCGTGCCTCGCGCTCCCGTTCTCGCCGCCGCTCTTCTTGCCGGTCCCTGAGGAACCGAGAAAAGGTCAGCCCCTTACCCTTGAGCAGCCCGATGGATGCTCGCACGGGTTCTCGGGGTATCGGCACCACGTAGATCACCCCCTCGCGCACTTGCCACTGGAGACGGGCACCGCTCTCGATTGCCAGGGCTTCGCGGATCCGCTTGGGAACTACCGTTTGGCCCCGCTCGTAGACCTTGGACACCTCCGTCGGGAGCTCTTCCGCCATGAACTCCGCCTTTCCCTCCTCTTTCTTCAAGTACAACAAGGATAGCCATTGTCTGATCCTTTGTCAATAGTCTGGCAGTATTCATTTCGTCTTATTTCATCACGCCGACCTGGACGTTGCGGAAGCGGGCGGCGGCGGCGCCG
>Ga0315277_10005113_pt1 | contig 17363 bp, 20 predicted proteins | sample YL17G05_15_MG_FD_203695 | JGI IMG/M metagenome (GOLD analysis project Ga0315277, IMG submission 203695) | Sediment microbial communities from Yellowstone Lake, YNP, Wyoming, USA - YL17G05_15 | ecosystem: Environmental > Aquatic > Freshwater > Lake > Sediment | place: USA: Wyoming | collected... | reverse complement strand
TTGAGAAACAGGCAGGCCTGGATGGGTAGTTCCAGGGTCTTTCCCTTTTTTACCCGGACGAAATAACCACCCCGGGTATCCTCGGGAAACTGCCGGCCCAATGACCGGAAGCTCTGTCCGTAATAATCCTTTACCGCGGGCTCATTTTTCAGCGCGTCTTCAATACTGCTGATCTCCGCCCCTTCCGATAAGCTGCGGTAAAAATTTACCTCGGCGTCCTGCTGCAGGAAACTCCCCGCGCGCGCCTGCTCGGAAAAATCCATTCCCGAGGAGGCAATTATATCCCGATCTTTCTGTTCCATATTTTTATTCAGGGCCTTTTCTGTCATAGCACTCCCGGCACTTTTCGTAACCGCCCTCGCGTATGCTTTTAAACATCTCCTTGGGGCTGCCCATACACCAGAATTTCCCCTTTACCATCATGCAGCCGGCCTTCGCCTTAAGATAATCCAGGATATAGCCGCTGTGGGTAATTACCAGGGCGGATTTGCCTTTTTCATTCAGGCGCCGGTTTAAAACATCGCCCATGAGTGCGATATTCTCCAGGTCTACCCCGGACTCCGGCTCATCCAGTAAAAGAAGGTCGGGGTCCTGCAGCACCAACTGAAACAATTCCGCGCGCTTCATTTCTCCTCCGGAAAAACCCAGGTTGATATCCCGGTCCAGATGCTCCTTTAAGGAAAGCCTGTCCGCGATGCCTGCTATCGCCTGCTCGTCCTGCGACAAGAAACGCGCCATCTGCTTCAGCTTTACCCCCCTGATGCGGGGAGAATGCTGATGCATCATGCCGATGCCTAATTTTACCCTTTCTTCTATCGGCAGTCCGTCAATCCTGCGGCCCTTAAAGAATATCTCGCCGCCGGTTACCCGGTAGCCGGAAAATCCCATAATCGCCTTTATCAGCGTACTCTTGCCGCTGCCGTTGGGGCCGAAAAGCACCATCACCTCGCCTTTTTTAATCGTAAGGTTGATGTCTTTGAGGATTTCCTTGCCGTCGACTTCCACGCAAAGGTTTTTCACTTCCAGCATTATTTCCATGCATTCCGCCTCTCGTTACCTGTAATCTCGCTATATATGGGTAAAACTAATTTTACTTACCTGCCCAATATCTCCGCGATATCTTTATCGGCAGTGGTAATCGGCTTTAAATCGTATTTCTCCTGAATTATTTTTAATACTCCCGGAGTAATAAAAGCAGGGGGTGTAGGGCCTATGCGTATGCCCTTTACCCCAAGATACAACAAGGTCAATAAAATTGCAACTGCTTTTTGCTCGAACCAGGAAAGAATAATCGATAGCGGCAAGTCGTTGACGCCGCAATTAAACGCCTTTGCCAGGGCTAAGGCAACCTGGATTGCCGAATAGGCGTTGTTGCACTGGCCGATATCAATCAGCCGGGGTATGCCGTCTATATCGCCGAAATCGAGCTTGTTAAAACGGTATTTCCCGCAGGCCAAAGTGAGGATTACGCAGTCTGGGGGGACCTTTTCGGCAAAGTCGGTGTAATAATTGCGCCCCGGCTTGGCTCCGTCGCAGCCGCCGATTAAAAAGAAACGCTTGATCTTACCGGCCTTAACCGCCGCGATAATCTTATCCGCCAGCTTAAGGATTACCGTATGGTGGAAACCGGTGAGGATTTTCTTCCCCGGCTGTTCAGCTAAAGGCGGCAGCGATTTTGCTTTTTCTATCAACGGCCGGAAATCCCTTCCCGATATATGCCTTGCCCCGGCAATCCCCGTGATACCTGTGGTGAATAATTTCTCAAAATAAGTTCCCGGCGCAGGGGTAAGCACGCAATTGGTAGTAGCTAAAATTGCGCCGGGAAACTGATTAAATTCTTTTCTCTGCTCCTGCCAGGCCCCGCCGTAATTTCCTGCCAGGTGTTTGAATTTCTTCAATTCCGGATAGCCGTGCGCCGGAAGCATCTCGCCGTGGGTATACACGTTTACTCCGCTTCCTTCGCTTTGCCTTAAAAGCTCATAAAGATCAAGCAGGTCATGTCCGGTAACGAGAATCCCCGGGCCTCTGCGGGTTCCCGTCTCTACCTGCGCAGGAACGGGATTACCGAACCTACGCGTATGCGCCGCATCCAGCAGCTCCATCACCTTAAGGTTGATTTCCCCGCATTTTAAAACTATCTCTAAATACTGGTTGATATCGAAGCTTACGTTGGTAACGGTTTTAAATAAGGCCTCGTGCATAAACGCATCTACGGCCTCATCCTTGGCACCCAATTCCCGGGCATGAAAGGCATAAGCCGCAATCCCTTTTAAGCCAAAAAGCAGGATATCCTGCAGGCTCTGGATATCTTCGTCCTTGCCGCACACCCCTATTTTTGTGCAGCCGCTGCCGCCGGCTGTCTGTTCACACTGATAACAAAACATATTTATCCCCCTTTCAATCCTTTCAACTGCCTCCACTTCTCCTCGCCCACGCATTCCCGCGCTGATTTGCACCAGTCTACACATGACGGTAACCTCTCCCGGCAGGCTAGCCCCTTACACCGCGGGCATTTGACCTTTATCTCATCGGAGAAAATTTCAATCCGGTATCCGCAGTCCGGGCAAATGATTGTTTCCGTCTTAAGGTTACGGTCATCCTGGCCAGGGCACTTGGGAATCATTTCTTCTCTCCTAAATGAGCAGACGACTTACGGAGCGAAAGCGACGTAAGTCGTAGGCCGTAAGGCCGTCTGCGAATTTATCCTGAGCAGCCAGCTATAATTTTTAGCTGCGAAGGATCTCTTATGCCAATGGTTACCTCTTTATATTCTATCTCTTTTCCCGATGCGGCAATCGCCGATTTAATTATATTCACCAGGCCGAAACAGCAGGGCACTTCCATGTGCGCGCAGGTTACTGATTTTATGTCATTGGCTTTAAAAATCTGCGTAATCTTTCCCTCATAGGCTTTGGCATCGTCTAATTTAGGGCATCCCACAAGAAGAATCTTTCCTTTTAATAAATCCTGGTGGAAACTTGCGTAGGTAAAAGGCACACAATCTGCGCTAATGAGCAAATTCGCACCCGCCAGATAAGGGGCGTTTACCGGCAGAAGAGTAATCTGCACCGGCCAGTTCCTCAACTGCGAATCCTGGCGGCTAAGCGCTTCCCCTTCCCCGGCTGGCTCTTGCTTTGTTCTGAAATCCATAATCTTGACACCGGGACAAACATGGGAACCGGCGGCATGGGTGTGTGCCTTAATCACATTCTTCCCCTGCTTAACCACGTTCTCCATAGCCTTTGACTGGTCGTAGGCTTCGGCGTCCCTTTCCTCTATATTAATAGCGCCTTCCGGGCAATATCCGATACAGGCGCCTAAGCCGTCGCAGAATAAATCGCTCACCAGCCGGGCCTTTCCGTCAATTACCTGCAAAGCGCCTTCCGGGCAGTTGGGGATACACAGGCCGCATCCGGTGCATTTTTCCTGGTCAATCTTTATTACCTTTCTTTTTGCCATGCGGCAACTCCTTCTTATTGCAGTAAAGAAGCTATGGATATATCCTTTAATTCGTTGATCACGTAACGCTCGATGCGGTCTATCTTCTTCTTTAATTGGCAGGTTTTCCGGTTCGGGCAAATGCTCTTTTTAAAAAAACACTCGTTCAATCTTAAGCGGCCCTGGAATATTTCAATCAGCTGCACCAGAGATATCTTCTGAGGGGACACACTCAGGATAAATCCTCCCCCCTTGCCTTTATATGATTTAAGCAGCCTTTTCCGGTTGAGTACCTGCAAAATCTTTCTTAAAAACGACCGGGGGATTTTAAGTTTTTTCACTAACCCGCTGACCGCGACTATTCCTTCTTTTTTCCCGGCGATATAACAGAGAGCGCGTATCGCGTAATCCGTATCCCTGGTGATCAGTTTCATCGTCCCTCCTTAAAATTTTGGATAAAAACATTCGGGCAGTTTAGCGTCTTGCCCAGGACAGCCTGCGGCAGCCCTCTTTACAGTGGGCGACCGGGCGCAACATATATTTAATGGTCACGTTCATTTCTCTACCTCCTTTTGTCTTAATGATACCATATTCGTATCATTTGTCAAGAGTTTTTTTAAATTAAAATATTAGGGGACGGTTCTATTTTTCTAACGTGATGAGAAGTAGAAAAATAGAACCGTCCCCTAATTCTAAAAAATCAGGTTAGCGAGATAGCCGATAGCCACGACTTGCGGAACAGTAATAATCGGCAGCCAGAGGGCAGTGCGCCTGCCTACATTCGCCCAGAGCAGGCCGATCTCGGTGTAATCCGTGACCACTCCGGCCATCAAAAATACAAAACTATTTCCCAAAGCGCCGGTTTGGCGGTATATTTCAAAGGCAAGCGGAGATGAGCCTTCCGAACAAATCTCAATTATTGTCGCAAGTCCTAAGGTTACGAGCAAACCTAATAGGGTCGGCCCCATAAACTTGTGGAAGAAATGGACCGGGATATACGCACCGGTCAAAGTAGCAATCAACAAACCCAGCATAATCCACCAGAGGACCATATCGGAAAGCGCTAAGGTGCCGGCTATAATACCTTTAAAATCGGCAATTGCGCTGTTTAATCCAAAGCGGTAATTTTTAAAACGGGCCTTTAAGTCATTTAAAATAGAAAATCCTTGCGAAACCTCCACGATGTTTTTATTCTTTTCAATCAGGCCCTTCTCCTCCAAAAACATAAATATAAAACCGGTATTAATCGCCACGATTATAGCGGCAAATATGATAAACAACGCCTTCAGTCCAAAAAACCCGATGAGCATTATGGTAATGGTAAGATTAGCCCAGGGGCTGGCGAGCAGGAAACTGACTACGGCGGGGTTGGAAGCGCCTTTTTTATGTATCTGTATAGTTAAGGCCAGTATCCCGTGGCTGCAGGCGCTCATCAAAAAACCCAGCAGGACCGCGTTAAATATCGTAGCCGGCCGGCGGCGGGAAAGAACCTTGGAAATGTATTCCCGCGGGATATAGTAATCAATCACTCCTCCCAGCAATAACCCTAAGGCTACCGCCCACCAGATAGTTTTAAAATAGAGCAGAAACGATTTACGGAAAGGGACGAGTAAGGGAATAAAAAAAGAGGCAGATAGAAGTAGAGCGCAAACGCCGCTGATGATAAACAGCCTGTTCTTAAAAAAGGGGCTTACGGCCGGAGGCCGGCAGACCGCGCTGTTTTCTATGCCCTCCTGCCTGATGAATTTATCCCGGCAGCGCGTGCTACAGAAGAAGTAATCTTTTCCGTCTTTGCATGCCCTTACTGCCGTATTCTTATCTACCCGCATCCCGCAGATCGGGTCTATCTCCATTACCCCCTCCAGACGAACCAAATAAGCAGATATCCGGCGGTCACTGCTGCCAGGGTAAAGGGAAGGCCGATCTTTACAAAATCAGCGAACCTGACGGAATAGCCTTCTTTCTTAAGCAGGCCGCAGGCAACGATGTTTGCCGATGCTCCGATAGGAGTAATATTGCCTCCCAGGCTCGTCCCGATCAACAGGCCAAAGAGAAACAATGAAGGGTTTATCTGAAGCTTCGCAGACATAGACATCGCCACCGGAAGCATAGCAACCAAAAAAGGCACGTTGTCAATAAACGCGGAAAGGAAAACCGAAATAAAAACAATCAAGGTATAACCCAAAAATATATTGGAGCCCACTAAGCCGGAGAGAAAGCCGGCAATTTCCTCTATCCAGCCGGTCAGGCTGATGCTGCCGACGATAATGAAGATACCGATAAGGAAAAACGTAGTTTCCCAATCCAGGGACTTCATGCGCTCTACGACCGAGGCCTTATTCGCCCATCTTCCCCAAACTAAAGAAAGTATGCCGGCAATCAAACAAATCAATCCCGCCATATAAGAAAATTCTACGTCAAAAAATGAAGAGGCCGCTAAGGCAAAAATCAAAACCACCAGGATAACCGTCGGTACCCATGATTTTACTTTCTCAACGGGAACCAGCCTGCTCTTTTGTTTAAGCCCCCGGAATATAAAATAAAGTACAAAAAATGAAGTAACCGCGCCCAGCTCCACCGCCCAGAATATGCTCGGCCTGCCTTTATAAAAGAAAAAATCCATAAAGTTCATCTTGGCAAAGCCGCCCAAAAGCATGCTTGGCGGGTCGCCGATTAAGGTAGCCGTGCCCTGGAGGTTACTGGATACGGCAATGGCAATCATCATATTCACCGGGTTAATCTTTAATTTTCTGGCTAAAGACAAGGCTATGGGCGCGACAATCAGCACCGTAGCCACATTTTCCACAAATGCCGAGATAAATCCTGCCAGCAGGCAAATAGACAATATCGCCCAGGCGGTATTTTTGGCTTTATCCACGATAATCTCGGCGATGTATGCCGGCACACGGCTCTCCATAAAGATATCCGCCACTACCAAGGTGCCCACGAATATGCCCATTACGTTCCAGTTCACGGAAAAAAACGCCTGCTTAAAAGAAATTACTCTGGCGAGAATAAGCAACGCAGCCGATAAAACAGCTATATGAGTCCTTTTTTTAGGCAGGAATATAAAAAGAAGATAGGTAATGATAAAAACCGATAAGGAAATAATTTTTATGTCCATAACGAACTGCAGCCTCCATGCGGTGCGCCCATTATACCTCTTTTCAGTATCTTCAACAATAAAAAAGGCCCGGAGCTTAAAAACTCCGGGCCGGTTGTTTATTTCTGGTTATAACTTTACGACCTTTGTGGCCTGTTCGCCTTTGGGCCCTTTTTCGATGTCAAATTCAACTTCTTGACCTTCTTCCAAAGACTTATAACCATCACCCTGAATTGCGCTGTGATGCACGAATACATCGCTGCCGGATTCAGGAGTAATGAACCCATAACCTTTCTGGTTATTGAACCATTTTACTTTTCCTTTTGCCATTATTAACTACACCTCCCTTTTTATAAATTATAGTAAATAATGACAGAAAAAAACCGCAAAGTTAGGAATCCACAACCTCACGGCCAAGACTTCCAATCCTTTATTTACTACTTGGTGTATTGTATACCGAATGCCTTCATTTGTCAACTAAAATGTATGCAATTACTATCCTTGACCGCGGCAACGCGGGATCGCGGCAAGGGACGGATTTTCCCGGCACAAAATAATAGTAGCTTTTCCTTTCAGGGCAAGCTAAAATAGCACAAATCCCTATCGGGATAACTTTCAAAAACAAACTTGGCCTTTATATGTTTTTTGGCTACATCGATCCTAACACCGGCTTCACGATTTCCGGCATTGCCCAGTGGCTGGTTCTCTTCGCTGCCGGATTCCTGGGGATATTTTCCCTGTTTTTCAGGAAAATACGCGGATTTTTTAAAAAGGGCGGCCCGGCGCTTAAGATTATTCTCTTAATAACAGCGTTGGCTGCAATCTTAACAGGAGTGATTATGCTGAGAAAGGAAAGTAAATTTAACAAAAAAATCGTCATTTTGGGCTTTGACGGCTTAAGCCCGGAGATTATTGAGCCGATGATGCGGGAGAATAAGCTTCCCAACTTCGTCCATTTAAAAAACAGCGGCTCCTACCGGCGTCTTTCCACAACCAACCCGCCTCAATCCCCCGTAGCCTGGGCGGGCTTCTCTACCGGCCAAAACCCCGGCAAAAACGGGATTTTTGACTTTATCGTGAGAGACCCTAAAACCTACGCGCTCAATCTTTCTCTTTCTAATATTAAAAACAACAAGGCCCGACGGGTAATAAAAAGCAGGTGCTTCTGGGAATATACCTCAAGGGAGCGTATTCCCACGGTGGTCATCACCTGCCCTGTCACTTTCCCTGCGGATAAAATTTACGGCAGGATGCTTTCCGGGATGGGTGTGCCCGATATCCTCGGCACTGAAGGGACGTTTACTTTTTACACTACCCAACCGCTGGGAAAAAACAAGGATATCGGAGGAAATGTATTTCAGGTTATCAGGGCGCCGGTAATGGTTATGCAGCTTATCGGCCCGCGGGTCGCGCTACCCTTCGGAAAAACAGATAATGTAAAGGTGCCGTTTAAAGTCATCTTAAAAGACACGGGCAAGGCAACCATCGAATACCGGGGAAACAGTTTTGAGCTGGAAACCGGCCGCTGGAGCGACTGGCAAAAGGTGAGTTTTAAAGTAGGGTTGTTTAGAGAAATGAAAGGGATCTTCAAATTCTACCTGGTGGAAACTTCACCCCAATTTAAACTTTATGTCAGCCCGATTAACTTTGACCCGGAAAATCCTTTCTTTCCGATATCCTATCCCAAAAATTACAGTAAAGAACTGTCGCGGCAAATCGGCCTTTACCATACCCAGGGCATGCCGGTTGATACCTGGGCGGTCAATGAAATGCGCCTGACAGAACAACCCCTATTAGAACAGATTAACGAGGACGTCAAAGAAAAAAAGGCAATGCTTAATTTTGAGCTCGGGCTGTTCGAAAAAGGAGTGCTCTTCTGTTATTTTGAAACCAGCGATATTATCCAGCATATGTTCTGGCGCTATACCGACCCAAAACATCCCCTTTACGAAGCAGGCGCCCCGGCAGAATATAAACAGGCAATAGAAAATTTTTATATGAAATTGGACGATATACTGGGAGAAGTTATCAAGACGCTCAACACAGAAGATACGCTCATTGTCTTATCTGACCACGGCTTCAACACCTTCAGAAGGACGGTCCACCTTAATACCTGGCTTAAGAAGAACGGCTATCTGGAATTGAAAAATCCGCAGGCGGCAAGCGGCGCCGAACTGCTGGCGGATATCGACTGGCCCCTAACCAAAGCCTATGCAATAGGCTTTGGCGCAATCTACATCAATCAGCGAGGCAGGGAACAGAAAGGGATAGTTAAACCCGGCAGGGAAACGCAGCTTTTAAAACAAGAAATATCCGCGAAATTAAAAGGATGGCATGACGAAAAAGATAACCGGCCAATAATCAATAATGTTTACGCGGCAGAAGAAATCTTCCGGGGAAAATACGCAAGCGAAACGCCTGACCTCTATGTGGGGTTTAACATCGGATACCGGGCATCCTGGCAGACGGCCCTGGGTGGAGTGCCTGAGGCGCTCATTGAAGACAACCTGAAGAAATGGTCGGGCGACCACCTGTTTGACCCGGAGCTTACCCCCGGAGTTATTTTTTCCAACAGGATGATTACAAAAAGCAAACCCTCCCTTTACGATATTGCCCCTACTGTTTTGAGAATTGCCGGATACGACGATGAGAAACTAAAGCAATGCGGCTTTGACGGCGAGCCGTTATTTTAAGCGAAGAAGGCGTTACCCTTACCGCAACAAAAAACCCACCTTTTTAAGATGGGTAGATTTTGTTTCCGGCGCGTAATAATTCCGTAACTGCCTATATGCCGACGCAACCGGCTAAATCCGGCTTAAGCCTGATTAAATTGTTTTATTACTTCACCTCTAATATTGTAACCTCGAACTGCAGCTCTTTACCCGCAAGAGGGTGGTTGAAATTAAGTATCACTTTATCATCCTTAACTTCAGAAATCACTACGGGGAAACTATTGCCATTAACATCTCTGACGCTTAATATCTGGCCAACCTTTGGTTCGAGGTCTGCGGGAAGCGCAGTTTTCGGGACTTCCTTGAACGCGGCGGCATCTACTTGTCCGTAGGCCTCCTGGGCAGCTACCATAAAGGTCCTCTTATCTCCCGCCTTAAGCCCCTCCATCTGCCTCTCCAGTCCGGGGACTATCTGCTTATTGCCACAGGTATATTCAACCGGGCCGCTCTTTTGCGAATTCGCAATCTCCTCACCTGCGACTTTAAGGATGTAGTCAAATTTGACCTTCTTGCCCGTTTTAATCATTTCTTCCTGCGCCACGGCCTGTGGGCCAGAAAGCGCTAAACCGAAAAATAAAAACGCGCAAAAAAAATAACATGCAAATCTCATGCGTTCCCCCTTTTTCTGCGGATACCCCCGTAACCGCCTCATCCGTAGAGAAGGCTAAAAACTCCGCAGACAACCGGCTTGTGCAAACTTTTCTTTTGAGCGGAAAAATTCTATTATTGCTTACTCCCGACGGTCACATTAATGGCGCGCGGGCCCTTAGGCGACTTTTCTACTTCAAACTCGACGTCTTCATCTCCGACTAAGGCATCGAAGGTAACCCCGCTGGCAAGGCTGCTCTGGTGAAAAAACAGCTCCCTGCCGTCCGTATCACTGATAAAACCGAACCCTCTATCGCGGACCAGTTTCTTTATCTTGCCCTTGTGCATTTTAAATCTCCTTTAAAAATAAGGCCCGGCTGTACACCGGGCCTTTGTGTTATCAGGTTACAACTTTACTACTTTTGTGGCTTGTTCGCCTTTCGGGCCCTGCTGTATTTCAAACTCGACTGCCTGGCCTTCATCCAAAGACTTATAACCATCACCCTGAATTGCGCTGTGATGCACGAATACATCGCTGCCGGATTCAGGAGTAATAAACCCATAACCTTTCTGGTTATTGAACCATTTAACTGTTCCTTTTGCCATTGTTAACTACACCTCCCTTTTTATAAATTATAGTAAATAATGACAGAAAAAAACCGTAAGGCTCGTCCTTCTCTGCCTTACGGCTCAAAAGATTACTGCAACCTTATCTACTATTTCTTCTAATATACAACAAGTTCTGCTGTTTGTCAAGCAAAATCTGCCCTTCCTGCCTTGGAAGGAGCATCTGAATCTGCTAATTACCTGTTTCGCCCTTAGTCCCGTATAACCACCATCCTGCGCCCCAATACCGGCTGAATTTGGAACTCGAATTATCGAACTTAGTCCAAAACGGCTCACAAAACTTCATCAGGCCTATATATAAATTTCCTAAAAAGCGCGGAAGGCACAATGCCGGGAAAGGCCTGTTGCCGCGGGCAGACACATTATATATACCGGCACTTTTAACAATCCGCTCATAAAACTCAAGCGGCAGATGGCTGTCATAGAATTCGGGAACAAAAATCGGGATTGCTCTCCTATAGGCCTCTTTTAGGGAAAGGGATTTAAGGAGACCGACCGTAAAGCAGGCGATAAAATTAAAAATCCTCCCGATATTATCACATTGAAATGATTTCTTCTTCAAGTGGTAACCCCGGCCATAGATATCCAAAAACAACAACCCGCCGGGTTTTAGCACCCTTGCCATTTCTTTAATCTGGGCATCTACCTTATCTTCATGAAAGTGCTCGATAAGGCCAAAACTCATCACTACGTCAAAAACGTTATTTTTCATCGGGATATTCTCCACGTCGGCAAACAGAAGCTCCCCCTCGCCTCCCGCCTTGCGGAAATTTCTCTTTGCCAGCTGCAGTGCCTCGTTCACAAAATCGAACGCGAATATTTTATAATTTTTTTTTGAAAAATATACCGAAACCGTCGCTCCCCCGCACCCGCATTCTAATGACTTGATCTGCCTTCCGCTCTCTCCGGAACGGGGAAAGAGGTTTTCCAGGAATTTTATCTTCATCTTCTCAAACATATCCCACTGAGATATAATTTTATCCTGGCTGTAAGAGGTATCTACTCCGCCCCAAACTTTTTTCCAGACCTCTTTGTCTATCAAAATAATCTTCTTTCCCTAAGCTCAGGCTGTTTCTTTTCGTCTTGCGACAAAAAGCTGCTGGTTGCAAATATTATCGAAGAAATCTTCGCATACATCTCTAATATTTATAAGCTGTATTGACTCAAAACCGTATTTCTCAAAAAGGCCGGTTACTTGTTTTTGCGTTCTGGAAAAATAGTTTAAACCGTATTTCCATTTGATTCTTCCGAACAGCGTCTTATCTTCCCTCCATTCTTTCTCGGATTTCCATCCCTCAACTGCCAGCGGTATATGGAATACGGCCATACCTTTATTTTTCAATTTATTATAGCAGACCCTAAGGATACTTTCGAGCGCATCGTCGGTTATATGTTGAATGACTGCGAATGAATAAGCTAAATCAATGCTCTTGTCCGGTATTGTCTCCTCTATGGATTTCACATTTAAATAAATTAAATTTGGGGACTGGTTTATAATCCCGGCGCATTCCAGCGCCCCGCCGGAGATATCGCATGCGTATACTTTATCCACTATTCCAGATACGTGTTTGGCAAGAAAACCCGCGCCGCATCCATAGTCGATAACTACACTCATTTTCTCCAGGTAAGGCAAAAGCAGCGTTTGCAATATTTTCTCTCTGCCAATCTCATTCCTCTTACGTTCTAACTCAAGGTATTCTAAATAGTTATTCTTTTCATAATCCCGGCGGGAGTGGCTGACAAAGTAATGCGGGCTAAGGCTTAACACCCATAAAGCTAATCTTGTCTTGTATTTTTTCGGGCTTAACCTCAGAAGCAGAGATATCCATCCTGCCCCTATAAATGATTGATGCCCCCGCCCAATCGTTACTAACGTTTTTAAAAAATAAATTATTCTATCCATTTTTTCCGCTGCCGGAATAAGAAGCCGCATTTCATTTATCAAGCTTATTGACGATTTCTTTAAATTCCCGGGCAATTTCCACCGTATATCTTCTTGCCCCTTGCGGAGTTAAATGCAGGTCATCTCTAAAAAGTTCCGGCTCATAATATTTCGGCTTATAAGCATCTTTGGAAAAATAAATATTTTCGTATTTGCCTTGCAGGGCCTCCCAGGCTTGCGGGATACGATACCCTGCGATACTGTCTTTTCTTTCCCTGGGCTTTATTTCATAAGGCGGTATGAGGATTACCTTAATATTGTGTTTTTCGGCAAGCTCAAAGAACTCCCGCGCAAACGGGTCGCAGGGCTCCCGCCCTTCTTCCGGGATTTCTTTTCCGGGGGGGAGTGCCTTTTCTGCGCTTAATACGCTGTTTCTAATTGTAAGGCCCATTGCCTTTTGAACTTTACCAGTAACTTCCCGTCGTCAGATAAATCGGAAACTTCCAGGCAAACTATTTGAGCAATAAGAAATAGCAGCAGAAATACGGAAAAGGCCCGGTTCAATTGCTTAAAATGCCCGCTTGCTGCGGAGGTGGGCTGCATTTATCTTAAGGTTCGTCTTCTCTTATATATAAGACTAAAGACGAAAAGCTTATCCAAAAAAATAAATCTAACCCGCGAAAAATTAAGACCGCGTGTTTTAAGTAGATAGAAAAGTCTTCAAACAGGTTCCCTTTCAAAATGCAAAACACAGTAGATAACGGCCGGCAGCAGATATAAATTATATTCACGGCCGAGTTCAGATAGTATTGCAATAATGAATAGGGTAGATGTTTTATTATCAGCGTATTATAAAATAAAAAACAGAACCGGGAAAAAAGCCGGGTTATAATAAATATTACTATTCCTGTGCATATTCCTTTTGTAAGTAATTTAACTTTCTTCATCTTTCCACCCCTTTTTAATTATACCACTTCCATATACTCCACCCCTATTAACAAACGATTCTATTTTCCGCTATGTATTTTTTATAAGCTTTGAGGAAATATAAGCCCAACAATAGATTAAGGGGAGAAATTACAAAAAGGCTTATTCTCCCGAATATTGTTATACTGGAACTAAACCATAAATAAGTCCAATCGGTAAACATATCGCTGAATCTCACGCCGGCTACCACGGCCAGCCAATACGGCTCCTTTTTCCATTTTAAAAACGCCAAACCCTGGATAACGGCAAAGGCCAGCCAATTAGCCGCGCAGCGGCGAAGAAAACCCTGCGGATCTATATAAGAGGCGTTATGGAATACTTTAAACCAAGCCGCGGGGAATAAAAAAGCGACAACGCTTATAGTGGCATCCAGCACTATAAGCGCCCCCAACAAGATATACACATTTACCTTTTTAGGCATATTTATCTCGGACGTCCTACTTTGATATATCCTATAGGTTAAATTCTACCCCAAAACAAGTTGCGGAAAAACTATGTCAGGAACTGGCTGCTATTACTTAAATGGAGTTATTTATAACCAGCCTTTATTTAGCCAGTATTGATACTCATCTGTCCAATCATCTTTTCTCATCTGCATTACACTCTTGAAATGCTCCTTAAACTCCTCAATAACTTTTATCTGCTCTGGAAGAACTCTCTTTTCTTTAATATCCAATATTAGCTTATTACCTAAATTAAGGGCTTCCTCCACTTTCTTCTTGTTAATTGGCGTACGAGAAGATATGCCACCCGTGTATTGAGCTCCACAGGTATGGGCATAGTATTGAATATAATCTAAAACAGTTTTATCCTGCCCGCTCCCCGAAGAAACAACTCCCGCAATATATTTCCCAAAAAGCCGTTTACAGTGGATAAAATGGCTTGAGCGGTCCCAAAGCGCCTTCATCGAAGCGGTAATTTGATTTATATAGTTTGGTGAGGCAAAGATTATTCCTTCGGCCTTAAGTATCTTCTCTAAAATCATATGAACATCGTCATTTATTGGACAATGCATAATTTTTCTGTGACAGCTCTCGCAATGGTGACAAAACTCGATCTTGTAATCGCATAGATGCATGACCTCGGTTTTTACAGCATCCGAAAATCCATCTAATACCTTTTTTGCCAAGAGAAAAGTCTGACTTTTTTCCTTGCGTGGGCTTGAAGATATAAGTAGTATATGCATCTAAAAACCCCCTCTCTTTTTATTAATTATACCGCTATCATCTACCATTTCAAAATGATAATAAAACCCTCTGCAATATATTCTATCACGGAGGGTTAGGAAGTCAAACTCCCCTTAATGAAGGAGCTTCACAACTAGTTAATGCTTGACAGATAAAATTTTTTCCAGACCCTGGCGTTTCTTACCTGGCAAATAAAATCCAACGGTCAAAAACCTTATCATTTTATTTTATGAATTTTTTTCTTTGTTCATCCGTCGCATAACGATGGGTTGTCCTGAAGCGGCCATTTTCTTTCACGAATAGGACATCTTCTGTAGCTAAGCTCCCATCGATCGGCCTGTAATACCAATCGAACATATCATAGATTACAAACCCATTACTCTTCATAAAAGCTACAACCTCAAAGAACTGAGGGGCGCCCTTTAGAAACTCAAAAAAGAATACCTCTAAAATCACAACTTCACAAGCAGGCAGTACCTGTAATGCTCCCTTAAGCACATTGATCTCTGCTCCTTGAGCGTCTATCTTTAACAGAATATCTTTGCGCATTTGATACCGTTCTTTTAAACTATCAAGAGTAACAACGGGGATATTTCTTTCTTGACCATCGAAAATTGCCCCATCGGTTTCATTGTATAAGGAACTTCCTTCCAAATGAGCTCGATGCACGTTAATAGGCAAGGTGCCTGGAGAACTACCAGCGGCAGCCAGAATATAATCCCCTTTATACTTTTTAGCCAATTCCCTGAGACTGGACTCAAACTCTAAAAGTGGCTCAATCCAAAGATACTTCGAATTAGGAAATACTTTCAACAACGGGGTGGTTTCTTTGGCTACTCCAATATCAATAATCAATTTTGGATAAAAATTCAGACTACGGATGTGCAATAGGGCGCCTTCCATTGAAAATCGCGGCGCCGGCAATAAACCTGACAAAATAAGGATTTTTTTGATAAAATTGGAAATTATGATTTTAACCATCCTTGCCCTCATTTTAACCTCTTACATTTAAAAAACAAATCTTAAAGACAGCTTGCTCTCAACAATATCCTATCACAGAGGATTAGGAAGTCAAACTCCCTATCGTGCTTGCCCTCCGATAGGAGGGGACAAGTTTTTTAAACACGATAATCTTTTATCTGGCGAAATCCCGCAATTTTAGTTAATTTAACTTGCTGTGCCAGACAAAAATATCCGTTTTGTCGATTTCTCCTTCCGAAACTAACCAGTCCTGTGAGTCTAACAAATCTTTATATACTGAACAATAGTATACTATGCGGACCTTTCTGGGACTGGTTACCAAGCTTTTCTTGATATTTTCAATAACTTTTGTAAACGTTTTTTCTCCAAAAGGATTGAACATGAAAAACACCGTGCCTTCTTTAACATCGAAGACGGAAGCATCGGTATGGATAATTTCTATAGGCGTATTATTTAACTTCAAGTTTCCAAGATTCCTCCTGGCAATATCCGCTAACTCTTTTCTTATCTCCACCCCTATGACCTTCTTCAATCGTCGCGTTCCCACGAGAAATATTGGCCTACCCGCTCCACAACCCAGGTCAATAAAAACATCTTCCTTGCTTAGTTTTAAATAATTAATCATTTTGTTTAATCGAGAGTAACTTGTAGCCGTATATGGTGTTGCATCGCCATATAAATTTATATTATCTTTTGGGAAAGAATATCCGTACGTCTCAATACCAATCTTCTTCTCTTGGATGAGCGCAATTAATAAGGTAATGCATGAAGAGCTATAGGCTATGGGACTATTTAAGAAACCCCTCGTAATTCTTCTTAACTTAGCAACTGACCAAATTTTCATTTATATGCAAGTGCGCACTTGCTGTGCGAAATCCCGCTGTTTTTTAGCGGGACGCAGCTGGTTGATGTCAGGGAAAGTTGAAGAAATATGTGAAGAACTGGCTAAGCTTTCTTAATTGGCCCTCTGTGTTGGTAGGTAAGCAAGCGTAATATTTCTTGCTGCGTCTCTTTAATATGCTCCATATCGCTACGAAGTTGTTTACTAATAATCCTTTCTACCTCAGCGCTTGTCTCAGCAATCTCAGTAAGCTCTTTTTGTATTCTTATGCGCTCAGCGGTTTCCTTTTTCAGCTCCAACCACCGGCGCCAAGAAAAAATGGCAAAACCGATAGTTAAAGTCGAAAAGGCTGTGATAATTTCATCAATCCAAGTTATCGCATGGGGGTATTTCTTAAATAATTCTATAATCAATATAAATACATTAAAAAAATATGAAAGGCAAAGTACGAAAACTGTAGCAACACCAATTGTAACTAAATCCTTAAATGCACTTGTGAGTCTAACCTTAGGGTTATTGTCTTTGATTTCTTGTATGTCAGCCATTTCTTACTCCTTTAATTTTCAATTATACCGGTTACCTTTGCAGGATGGTAAATAATCAAAAACCTCTACGCTATATTTTATCACAGAGGAGTAGGAAGTCAAACTCCCCACTAATGGACGAGTTTTTGAGCACCTTAATGTTTTATTTAGCGCACCTTGCCACATAGGATTGGCAAGTGCGCACTTACTGTGGGCACCTTGCCACATAGGATTGGCAAGTGCGCACTTACTGTGCGAAATCCCGCTGTTTTTTAGCGGGACGCAGCTGGTTGATGTCAGGGAAAGTTGAAGAAATATGTGAAGAACTGGCTGCTATTGCCTAAGTTTGACCTTCCCCTGCTTAGTGGACAATTGGTTAAGATTGTAAAGAGCGTTTTTCGTAATCAAAAGGGCTTAAGTATCCAAGCGTTGAATGCGCCCTTTTGGTGTTGTAATACATCTCCACGTATTCA
>Ga0315277_10005112_pt1 | contig 17364 bp, 18 predicted proteins | sample YL17G05_15_MG_FD_203695 | JGI IMG/M metagenome (GOLD analysis project Ga0315277, IMG submission 203695) | Sediment microbial communities from Yellowstone Lake, YNP, Wyoming, USA - YL17G05_15 | ecosystem: Environmental > Aquatic > Freshwater > Lake > Sediment | place: USA: Wyoming | collected... | reverse complement strand
CGGCAAAAGTAATTACCTGATCTAGCAAGCTTTCGGCATCTCTAAAAGAACCTCTCGAGTTTATGGCAATTAATTCCAAAGCCGGCTTTTCCACCTTTATCTTTTCTTTCTCGGCCAGGAGCTCCAACCTTTTCATAATTTCAGGCAAAGTAAGGCGCTTGAAATCAAATCTCTGGCATCTTGAAATAATGGTGGGAATCATTTTATGGGCCTCCGTGGTCGCAAGAATAAAAATTGCATGAGCCGGCGGTTCTTCCAGTGTTTTCAAGAGAGCATTTGCCGCCTCCTTCGACAGCTGGTGCGCTTCGTCCAGTATAAAAACCTTATATTTTAAGCTTGTCGGGGAAAACCTTATTCCTTCCCTCAATTCTCTTATATCGTCAATTCCTCTGTTTGAGGCGGCATCAATTTCAATTAAATCCATTGCCCTCCCATCATTAATTTCCATACAGGCAGAGCATTTGTTGCATGGCTCAAAGCCCTGCAGATTTTTGCAGTTCACAGCTTTTGCAAGCAAACGTGCTATTGTTGTTTTTCCGCTTCCTCTCGGACCAATGAATAAATAAGCATGCGAAATCATACCGTTTTTAATGGCATTTGTGAGCGTCTGAACAATATGCTCCTGGCCAATTATTTCGCTGAAAGTCCGCGGTCTGTATTTTCGATATAGAACCAGTGACATATAAAATATTAAATACTAAAGATAAAATAACGAAATAAAAAACAAAACTAGCTGGCAGATTCGGCAGACTGCCTAAAGACAATAAACTTGTAGCCGACGAAGTTCCAAACCATTGAAGCAGCAGTTGCCACAACCGCTGACATAATTTCCCATTGTTTCTGGTCTAAACCAGCGAGAGGATTTATATTGGCGAAAACCAAGCTTGCGATAGAAACATTTATTAAAAAACCTATAAAAGTGACGATAAAAAATTGTAGAAATTCCTTTCCTACTTTCTCATTAGTCCCTCGCTTAAAGGTCCAAAATTTATTCCAAAAGAAACTGTTGATAGCCGCCATAATAAATGAAATTGCCTTATATAGGGAATAAAAAGTGACTGATACGCTAAGAATGTTAAGCAATATGTCAGAAGCCGAAAATCGAAAATTATTTAAAGCAATCTTGCTAACTAAAGCCAAAACTCCAAGGTCAACCAGGGTATTTAAGACTCCAACCATCAGAAATTTCGCGGCTTGCCATATCAAAGGGATTTTCTTTCCGATCAGGAAAGCCAGCCATAAGCTGAACAGGAAAACAAATGGGAGCGCTACAGGAAGCGTCCATGTATAAGGAAGATTCGGCATTAAATTCTTAATAACTGATAAGGCAAGCCAGGCTGTCAACTCGCCTATCACTAAAGAAGAGATGATATCAATTTTTTTCATTACTCTATTTTACATAATCAGCATCGAAAATAAAAGAGCAGAACCTTTCGGTTCCGCCTATCTCTCGCAAAAAATTAACTTGCGGTAATACTTTCTCTAGCTGTAATGGTATAGATGATTCTTCCGTCTCTTTCTTCTTCAATATCATATTTAAAGTCGTCGGGGATGATTGAGTCAACGAACCGCTTAGCCGCATCTCTCGCTATGCGTTTTTCACTTCTTTTAATTCTACCTTTCCATCTGATAGGATCAAAATAAAGAACAATTCGAGGCGGAGTTCTGTTAATATAGTCAGAAAGTATAACTCCAACTTCTTCTTTTATCATAAACTCCGTCCAGCACGATTCAATTATTCGGTTAAGTTTCAGCAATTCATAATATACGGTATCGCTATCCATTATACCTCCTTATTCTATTGTCTCATCACGCATCGGTACTTGTGCTTCTGCTATATGCTTAATGATTACTCTTTAGAGTAAATCTGTAGGTTATCAGCCCTTTTTCTATACAGAAGCTTCGCGCTAGGCGGTCATCATTCAGGAGATCAACAAAAGCCCTGACGGTCTTAAGTTCTTCGGCAGTTAAACTTGCAAGCCGAGGATGCATAAACTCATCATATTTGACCGGTCTTTTTGTATCCTTGGGAGGTAAAAAGCTAAAAACAATTTCGATTGCTGGCTCATCAATAGACAGAGATGTGGTCACTTCAATGCAAGGATGCTCACCAACAAATACTTGAGCCAACGTAACAATATAATCTTGTTTGCTTTTCAGAAACGATTTAACGGATTCCATGTCTCACCTCTTTTTTTGTTATTAAGGAACTCTCCGAAAGCAAAGTAAATATACCTTTGACCTTAGTTTTTGTCAACCCTTCGGTAATTCCGATGGCAAGCATCGGGGCTTGTCGCTGAAGTGTCAATCCACGCTTGAACGAAAGGAAAAAAAAGTTATAATGAACTAACAATCTTATGATAAAAGTTTACAACACTTTGAGCGGCAAAAAAGATATTCTGAAGCCGCTGAAGGGCAAAAAACTAAATATCTTTGTCTGCGGGCCGACAGTTTATGATTCTTCGCATATCGGCCACGCAAGAACTTATATCGCTTTTGATATAATGGTTAAATTTTTACGAGCCGCGGGCTATAAGGTTTTTTATTTGCAGAATATCACGGATATCGACGATAAAATCATCAAAAAAGCTGTGGAAAAGCAAATAAGCGTTGAATCCCTGGCAAAACACTTCGAAAAGGATTATCTGGAAAGCATGAAAAAGCTTAAGGTTGTCAGCGTGTCAAAATACGCAAGGGCAACCGAACATATAAAAGAAATAATTTCGCAAGTGGAAAGGCTGGTTAAAAAAGGGTTTGCCTACGAGACCTCCGATGGCATTTACTATGACATTTCTAAGTTCAAAGAATACGGAAAACTCTCGAAAAGAACGGCTCTTCAGGCGGAGGATTCTGTCTCGAGAATAGATGATGGCATTGAAAAGAAAAATAAAGGAGACTTTTGTCTTTGGAAAAAATCTAAATCCGGAGAACCGCAATGGCCCAGCCCCTGGGGACCGGGCAGGCCCGGCTGGCACATCGAAGACACCGCCATAACGGAAAAATATTTCGGGCCGCAATACGATATTCACGGAGGCGGACGGGATTTGTTATTCCCCCATCACGAGGCAGAAATTGCCCAAATGGAAGCAATATCCGGAAAAAAACCTCTTGTAAAGTATTGGCTGCATACGGGATTTCTAACTGTAAATAAAGAGAAAATGTCAAAGTCACTCGGTAACTTTATCACAATTCAGGATTTTCTAAACAGACCCGATTTCAACAGCCCGCAGGAAGCAGCGAGAGCGCTTCGGCTTTTATTCCTGAAATCTCATTACCGCTCCCCTGTTGATTATAGTGAAAAAACAATTTCTCAGATAAAAAACGAGCTTGCAAGAATTGATGAATTCACAAATAAAATTAAATATGAACAAGTTCCTCGTAAACGAGAGCAAAAAGCATCCGTTCGACAGGCTCAGGATGATGCTGAACTTGTCGAAGCATCAAATATTAAAAATACAAGGGGTTGGAAAGCAAAGATAGATAAATTAATTTCGAGCACTGAAAAAGAATTCAAGAAAGCAATGGAAGATGATTTTAACACACCCGTTGCCTTAGCTGTGATATTCAAACTGATAAACGAAGGAAACACTTTAATGGCCGAAAAAAAATTAAGTTCCGTTGATTTAAAACAAATAACGTTTTTTTTGAAAGAAGTGGATGCTGTTTTTGATTTTATATTTTGGAAAAAACCAAAAATAGACATTTCTCAAGGCGTTTCAAAAATGGTCCGGGAAAGAGAAGGATACAGAAAGGAAAAAAACTGGCAGGCAGCCGATGATATACGCAAAAAAATTGAAGAGATGGGATATCTGGTTGATGATACTCCGGAAGGTACAAAAATTAAAAAAGTATAAATGAAAAACACCTTTGGAAAAAGGTGTTTTTGGTTGACAGATTGTTAGATACGCAGAATATTCGTGCTTACCAATGATAAAAAAACGCTCTCAACGAAGAATGCGTATTTTTTTATTGCTTATTGTTTAATCCCTCCTGTATCCTTTTCCTCATTCGCTGATTTTCCGGAAATAATTATGACCATAATAATAACACCTATAACGTAAACTCCGGTCAGTATTAATCCGGTAAAAAAATAGATGGGACTTCCGATTTTAATCATTTCTGATGCAATCTTTAAGCTCATTCCGGCCATTACAGCAAAGAATAAAAGAGCTCCGAACGAATGAATATTCACTCCTGACACCCCCTTCATAATCATTATACCTGGCGGACAATTAAAAGAACTGCATTATTATAATATTTTTATTTCAAAATGAAAAGTGCTTCCCGAAGGAAGCACTTTGCGGTCTTGCGACCACCTATTTCGGCGGATTAGTCGGTTGTCGTTGGAAACGCATCATCAAGCCGAGCGTTGCAACAGCCAATGCAGCCGCTACACCGCCAAGAATATAGAATGTTGGATCACGCTTACCGGCATCAAAACAACAGCCGGCAAGCACAGCAAGGACCACAAATAAGAAAATTAAAATGCCCATCCTGTCCTCCTTGTTATCGCGATACTGTTAGTACAAGAAAAGTCATAATCATAAACGAACGCTGATCTGGCATCGGATTGAAAACGATTGCTAAAATCGCTACGAACGTAGCCATCGAGAACAGCACGAAATTCCTTTTTGTCATTACCACCCCTTTTAAAGTTGTTAAAATACAATATAAGCATTATTATATATCGTTATGTTAAGTTTGTCAAATCCCTATTTTCTTGCTTGCGGGTTTTAAGCCACTGTGATAAATTAAAATAGATATGGATAATAATTCGCAAAAAAGATCATTTAATCAAACGGGCTCGGATATTAAAGAAAAACTGCCGCCCCAGTCGATTGAAGCAGAAAGGTCTCTTTTGGGCTCATTATTAATGGACACAAATGCAATTTCAAAGGTTGCTGATTTGGTTTTAGCACAGGATTTTTATAAAAAAAACCATCGGGAAATTTATCAGGTAGTAGTCGACTTATTTATAAAAGGAGAGCCGGTTGATTTGCTGAGTGTTGCCAACCGTCTTAAGGAAAAAAATCTTCTCGATGAAATCGGCGGAAACAGTTACTTGGCTGAATTGGTAAACGGTGTTCCGACGGCAACACATGTTTTAAGCTATGGCAAAATAGTAAAAAATAAACGCGTATTGCGGGACCTAATTGACGCCAGTCATGATATAGCGGAAATGGGATACGACGAAATGCAGGACGTTGATTTGCTTCTAGATTCGGCTGAAAAAAGAATTTTCAGCATTTCCCAAAGATCGCTTACCCAAGCATTTATACCTGTTAAAGATATGCTCGAGGAAGCATTTGAAAGGATCGATCGACTTTCAAAGCATCAGGGAACTCCGCGAGGAGTACCGAGCGGATTTACAGATTTGGACAATATGCTGTCCGGTTTCCAGAAATCAGACCTTATTATCGTTGCATCCCGGCCTTCTATGGGCAAATCTTCTCTTGCCTTGGATTTTGCCAGACACGTTGCTACAACTCAAAAAATTCCTGTGGGCATTTTCAGTTTAGAGATGTCCATTGACCAGGTTGTCGACAGGTTGATTGCCGCCCAGGCAAATGTTGATCTCTGGAGAATTCGAACCGGCCGTCTTTCAAGCGAAGAAGATGACAACGACTTTTTGAAAATCCAGCAGGGGCTGGGAACTTTATCTGAAGCGCCTATTTATATTGATGACACTTCCGGAATAAATATTTTACAAATGAGGGCAATGGCGAGAAGGCTCCAGGCTCAGACGGGATTGGGTATGATAATCGTGGATTATCTGCAATTAATGGATCCGCGAAATCCGATGAGCAATATTGTTCAGCAGATGACGGAAATTTCAAAATCCTTAAAAGGTTTGGCTAGGGAGCTTAATATTCCTGTTGTCGCTCTGTCTCAATTATCAAGAGCGGTTGAGCAAAGATCGCCGCAAGTCCCGAGGCTTTCAGACCTCAGAGAAACCGGCGCCATCGAGCAGGACGCGGATGTTGTTTTGTTTATTTACAGAGAAGACAAATACCGTCCGGAAACTGAAAGAAAAAATATCGCAGATATCATAATTGCAAAACATCGAAACGGCCCGGTAGGAAAGGTTGAACTGTATTTCGAAGAAAGGTTCGCCAGCTTCAGAAACCTTGAAAAAGGATACGAAGAAAATTCATCCTAAATGTATTCGCCCTTAATCCAAAAACTTATAGATATATTTTCCAAATTTCCTGCAGTAGGTCAGAGAACTGCCGGCAGGTTTGTTTTTTATTTAATGAAGCTTCCCGATCAGGAAATAGATCAAATTATTAAATCAATTAAAGAACTTAAAACCGGCATTAAGCTTTGCGAATTCTGTTTTAACCCTTTTGAGACAGCGCAACTTGATACGCCTAATGTCGGGAAAAACCTTTGCCAAATCTGCAGAAACGACTCGAGAAATAAAAAAATACTTTGTATCGTTGAAAAAGAAACCGACCTGGTTTCAATTGAAAATATAAAAGAATACAAAGGCCTTTATTTTATTCTCGGAGGAACCGTATCAGCATTAAAGAAGGAAAATTTGGACAAGCTGAGGGTTCAAGAATTACTGGAAAGAATTCGAAATCCTTTTATCCACGGAATTACAACTCCCGGATTTGATGAAATCATTATCGCTACTAACTCAACAAGTGAAGGTGAAGCCACCGCTTTATTTTTGGAACGAACACTAAGGCCCATGAATAAAAAAATTACCCGGCTTGGAAGAGGGTTGCCGGTAGGAGGAGAATTGGAATACGCCGACGAAGAAACGCTGAAAGGAGCTTTTGAAGGAAGAAAATAAATGATAATCAAAAAACGTCCCGAAGGACGCTTTTCATTTGAATTTATTCGGTTTCAATTTTTGAGATTTCAACTTCGGTGAACGATTGCCTGTGGCCCTTTTTTACTTTATATCTTTTTTTCGCCTTGTATTTAAATACTACAATCTTTTTTCCTTTCCCCTGCGAGATAACCTTTCCGACGACTTTTGCTCCTTTAACAAAGGGAGTTCCTATTATTGCCTTTTTATTTTTTTCGACAAGCAAGACCTCGTCAAAAACCACCTCGCTCTTTTCTTCGGCGTCCAGTTTTTCAACTTTGATTTTTTGTCCCGGAGAAACAAGATATTGTTTTCCGCCTGTTTTTATTACTGCTAACATATTGTTTTGTTTACCGCCTGACGATTTATTAGTCCTCGCCTTCGAGCGGTTTTTGTATTTGCTTTACTTCTATTTGCGACTCCCCGCCTGTTATTTTTACTATATCCTTATCGACTTTTCCTAATTCCTTATATGCGCTGTTAAATGAGTTTACTGTTAAGCTAAGATGATTTCCTATTTTAAAGAAATATTCATGATATACGGACAAGTGCCTTTCCAGGGCTTCAACCCCTTTCCTTATTTCCTGAGCGGTTTTCTCTATCTGGAAGGCTCTCAAACCCTGTAATATTGTCTGCAAATATGCATGGAAAGAGTTAGGTGAAACTATGCAAACATGTTTTTCTCTCACCGCATAATTCAGAAGATCTCTTGTATTGCCCTTAATTACGCCGACTTTGTTGACGAGTAAATCATAGAATATCGCCTCAGACGGTATAAACATCAGGGCAAAGCTCAGTGTGTTTTCGTTCGGTCTTATGTATTTTGACGTTTCGTCAATCCGGTTTTTCAAATCCTGCCCGAACGCTCTTTCCAGTCCTTCTCTCCTTGCCGGATCTTTTTCGTCTATTATCCTATTATAGTTTTCCAATGAGAATTTCGAATCTATCGGTATTATTTTTCCATCGTCTACGAAAATAGCGGCATCGACAATTTCCCCGTCTTTGAAACTGTACTGCATTTGATAATTACTCGGGGGAAGAACGTTTTTCAGTATTTCCTCCAAAAAAAATTCACCCAAAACTCCTCTTTGCTTCGGATTCGTTAATATGTCTTCCAGAGATTGCAGCTGTTCTGCAAAATTTATTACCTGTTTGTTCGTGTCTCCGATTTCGGTTAATTTTTCGGTTACGTCTCTGATGATTTTAGCGCTCTGCTGGAACTGGTCCTGAAAAGACCTGTTCGACTCCGAAAGCTTGCTGTCAAGCGTTTGGCTGACTTGATTTAACTGCTGCTGAAGCATCAGCAAGGCGTCGCTTTTTTGCTCCGGTTTCTTCTTCAGAAGTAAAAAAATGACCGCAGCCAAACCGAGGATCATTATTAACGAAAGACCGATAAGAGCTTGCTGCATAAGGATATACTACACTAAGATTTAAATAAAGTAAATAATCTGTCTTAACGCAGAATTATCTGAGAAATAAGGAAAGCAATATACATAATCAGGAACAAAATTCCTTCCTTTTTTGTAATTTTTCTTCCCGTTCTAATAGCTAGTAAAAAGAATAAGGCAGAAACTGCCAGAAAAATCCTAGCCGAGATATAAGGCGCAGAGTTGCTGATTTTTATCGGGGAAATTAATGAAACGATTCCGAGCACCAACGTTGCGGTATTCACCACGCTTCCCATCAGGTTTCCTAAAACCATCCATGTTTCTTCCCTGCGCACAGACATTAAAGAAAACCAGGTTTCAGGCATTGAGGTTCCAACGCCGACGATTAATACTCCAATTAACCCCAAGGGAAGATTAATGGCTTTAGCAAAAAACTCCGCTGACTTGATAATGCCTTCTGAGCTTATAAAAAGAAGTGCGGTACCGATTAATATTATCATCGCGTGTTTTAAAAAGACTGAAAAGCGTAAGTGGGAAACGCCGTCATAAACCTTTGAAAATCTCTCCTTTTTTGAAAAAAGCCAAAAAGAATAAACGGCAAAGGCCAAAAGAAGAATCAACCCGTCGGTCTGGCTGAGAATTCCGTCAATCATTAGAAGCATTGGCAACAATGCGGCAACAACGGTAAACACAGCCGTCGATTGAGCAGTCCTGCTTTGGGCTTCAAGCCCGTTTTTTGAAATCAAAACAGCCAGAGCTATCACAAGAGTCAGGTCAATTAAGTTTCCTCCCGTAACATCTCCCAACGAAAGCTCCGGGATTTTATTAATAGCCGATATTATACCGACAAAAAGATTCGGGGCGGAGGAAGCAAAAGACATTACGAAGAAAGCTACTACGAATTCCTTCAATCCCAGAAACTTAGCTACGAATACCAATGAATTAATCAACCATCTGGCGGTCAAAGTCAGCAGGACGCAGGACGCTAAAAAAATTAATATATAGAAAATTGTCATCATAAATTAATATAATTGTTCAAGAGTACCACGGGCTATGCCCGTGGGCGAATTGGACAATTGCAACTCGCCGACCTTCGTCTGGCCCGTAGCCGACTTCGGTCGGCGAAGGCCGAAGGCGAAGCCAAGTCAGACTTGGCGAAGCCTGAGCCTGCCTGCCGGTAGGCAGGGATACCACGGGCTTTACCCGTGGTAGTTCATCTAAAAAAATATATAATTTCATAAATAATTCCCGCTAAAAAAATTAATATCAAAGGATAAACATAGATCTTTTTCGGATGAACTTTCATATACATAAGCAGAATCAAAACTCCGTCAATTCCAAGCATAACGCCGCCCACCAGCCCGATCGTTTTTATAAAATCCCGAAAGCCGATAACAAAAAGCGCAAAAGGGACAAAACAGGTTATAGCCCAGGAAGCATTCTTGGAGATCTTCAGGTCATACCAAAATACTTTCAGCAGGGCTAATCCCAGGGCAATAAACGCCGTAAAAGTGCATACTACCCCGAAAATACCACCAATTATAACTATAGTATTTCCAAAATAATTCTTAAGGCCTATTATTGCTTCCGCAGAAGTTCCCTGCCCGCTTATGCCGACAACCAAGATTACAAATAAAATATAAATAATCAGCGGAATCAGGGTTGCAGCCGGAATTATCTTTTTCAGAAGGTTTTTATTGTCTCCCAGCATTTCCTCAACTTCAGGAATCATAGCTACTCCCCACAAGGAGAAGAGCAAGGGGCCGTAAGGCAGGAAAAAATCAATTTTTTCTATGTCCGGAAAAAGATTTTTTATCTTAAAAAAAGCAGCCCCTTTGATCAATATAAACAAAAGAACTAATATTCTTATGATCAGTCCTCCGAGTTCGATTTTAGAAATTGCACCAATCCCAATAAAAATCAGGCAGGCTCCTGTCAGGAAATAAATGGCAGTGTACAGAATTTTCGTGCCTCCAAGTATGGGAGATAAAAGAAAAGTTAAAAACTCTCCGCCGACAATAATATAAACGAGAAGTGTGCCAAAAAATCCTAAAATTATTGTAATCAAAGCAATGCTTTTTCCCCACTTTCCGAGATACACTCCGGCATATCCCGGCAGACGTAAAAAATCAGGCGTTTTTAATGCCAGGTCGCCGAACATCATATGAATTACCAGAACCATGAATCCAACTACAAAAAAATAACCAAGCATCGCCCAAAAACCGACTCTTGAGGCAACATATGGCAAAGAAAAGAAACCAACACCGATGGTAGTACCGGAAATTGTGGCAATTGCCAAGATCATTTTTCGATTCTGTTCCGAGATCTTCATAATTTATTTATACTAACAATTATTTACAAAATAAAAAAGCGTTAAGCAAAATAACGCAATAAATAGGGCTAGTTCTTTAAGTTGCGGCCCCATCGGGATTCAGTCCTACGCTGAAGCTTCGGAACTGCGAGCCACCCCGTCAGCCACCACGTCCTTCTTCAAGGCTTCAGGAACTAATCTTTTATAGAGAAATGCCTTGCCTGAACCTGTTTTCAGGTACTTCTCAAACTCAATCGCTTTTTTCTCTGTTGAAAAACTGGCGTAGAATATTAATTTCCAAGGCATTCCGTTCTTTGTTGACCGATTATACCCTTTGTTGTGTTCGTCCAGACGATTAGACAGATTATTTGTGGAACCGGTGTAAAATCTGCCGGTCTTATTGCTAAAAATTATATAAACGTAATTCATAAAGGCGTGCCGTTCTGAAGCCTTGGCGAAAGACGGCGGCCCCATCGGGAATCGAACCCGAGTTTACAGCTTGAGAAGCTGACGTCCTAGGCCACTAGACGATGGGGCCAAAAAAAGGGGGGAGAAGAGGTGGCGATTCGTCAGTTCCTGCTGTCTTCTCCCAATCTCTTTCTGAGTTCACCGATGAACCCATTCATAAACCTCCCTTTTATCGACAGATCGCGGACAAAAGAGTTAAAGCTGAAAAGCTCTTCTTCGGAAAAACCAAGCTTTTCCGCCGCTTTAACCATCTCCTCGAGAGCTCGATAAGCGGCTACGACATCGCTTCCTGTCATAGTGGCATGTCGAAATTCGACAACTGCCAGCAGATATTGCAGGAGAAAACTATCTTCGCCGCTCAGGTTTTCCTTTGGGCCGGAAAGAAGTTTTGAGATTCTTTCGGCCGCGGGTTGCGCCTTACCATAGACTCTGGTGCTCATTTTTCCTCCTTCTATCGATCGCCACCTCTTTCCTACGCCTTAGGAACTAAGGCAATTTTAGCACAAAATTCACAAAAAGCAAGGTTAATTAAAAAGAAAAGCCCATTCTATAAAGAACGGGCCTTCGCGTCGCAAAAAAGAGCTAAATACTGATTTTGGTGCCACACACGGGGCACCGGTTAGTCCGGACCGAGAGCTCTCTCCCGCATTCCGGACAACAAACGCTGTCATTTTTCCTGCTTGACGGCTTTTTCCTGTTGTTCACGTCCCTCGCTCTTGCCATCTCTTTCTCCTTTTGAAAGAAAGCGGAAGAACCGTGTTCTGGCAGAAATCTGTCAGAATGCGTTAATAATATCAGAAAAATATTATTTGTCAAACATTAACGTATCCCCAACGACGAAACATTTAGGCTTGTTGCCAAAGCATGTCAACAAAAAGGCCATCCGTAAACAGGATAGCCAGATGAATCATTAACTCGTCCAGTCCTTCCGCCTGCGGATTAAGATTTTATTAATATCATATATTCCCGTTTATTATTCGTAATCCGGCGGAATTTGCATGTAATCAATAATATATTTTGCCAAATCTTTAAAAATAGGAACGGCGGAAATCTCTGCCGTCCTGACGTTAGGATTATTAAGCTTTACCAGCGCTATGAACTGAGGATCAAAAGCCGGTGCAAATCCGACGAAAGTTTGTATGGTTTGTTCTGAATAGCCTGATTTCTGGATTCCCAAGGCAGGATAAGCCACCTGGGCAGTACCTGTTTTACCGGCAATATAATAACCGGGGATTTTAGCTCTTTTTGCCGTACCCTTCTCGACTACATTCACGAGCATTGAGGTAATTTGTGCAGCCGTGTTTTGGGAAATAATTTGTTCGGCGTCGTTAGTTCCCTCTTCTGAATCCGTTTCCTTTTCTTTACCGTCCCAATTTATTATTTTTTCAACAACCGAGGGCTTGATTAATTTTCCTCCGTTGGCAAACGCCGAAAACGCCCTAACGAGTTGAATCGGGGTAATTTCAATCCCCTGGCCGAAGGCGGCTGTAGCAAAACTAATGTCCCTCCCCTCATTGAATTCCTTATTTCCGGAAACAACTTCTCCCTGAAGATCTATCCCTGTTTTCTGAAAGAAACCAAACCTCCTCAGATATTCAAGAAAAAAAGCATTCCCTACCTGCCTTTCCGCGAAAACAGCACCGGTATTTATAGATTTTTCAAGAACCTCCTGCATGGTTCTTTCGCCCCATATCTTCTTATCATAGTTCGTTATAGGGTAACCACCTATCCTAAGATTGCCGTCATCAACGTAAGTAGTATCCGCAGTCAGCACTCCTTTATCAAAAGCCGCAGCCATAGTAAAGGGCTTAAAACTAGAGCCCGGTTCAAAGGCAATCTGTATGGCTTCGTTTTGAAAAATTGATAAATCAGATTCCCTTGAATAAGAATTCGGATTAAAACTGGGGGTACCGGCAATCGCCAAGACCTTACCGGATAAAGGATCCATAACTATTATTTGGCCGCTTTCTATATTAAATTCTTCCTTGGCAGATTTCAGCAAATTCTCAGAAAAAAATTGAATATTGTTATCAATAGAAAGAATTATATCAGAGCCGTTCTTTGACAAAAACTTCTCAGGGTCGGAAACACTAAAGCCCAAAGGCCCTCTTTCTCTAGCTACAAATTCCGCTTTTCCCCTTAGGACATCGTCATAGAATCCTTCGATTCCGTATTGTCCTATGTTATCTCCCCCAAGAAATCCTATAACGTGGCAAGCCGTTTCTTCTTTCGGGTAATATCTGGTTGCTTTCTCGTCCAGTTCAATTCCCGGAAGATCTAAAGATTTTAACGAGTTTACTTCCTCATCGCTTAATTTATTTTTTAGAATTACATAAAAACTGACTTTATTCTCGATTTTACTAAGAATCTCGTCTTTTCCAAGATTAAGCGTACTGCTCAAAGTTTCAGCGGTTGCATTTTTGTCTTGAATATTCTGCGGTACGGCGTAAACAAAAGATAAGCTATTATTTATCGCTATTGAATCAAGATTTCCGCTCCTATCCTGAAGAAAAACTTTTCCTCTCTCCCCTTCCATTTCAGAAAAAGACTTCTGCTGTCCCTGAGCCATAGCTCTGTAATATTCCCCTTTTATTACCTGAAGAAAAATCAAGCGACCTATTATAGTCGCTGAAAATAAAACTAATAACCCAAAAATCAGATTTATCCGCCAACTTCTTGTCATGGTGTTAAAGTTTGAGAACTTTTTGCAACCTGCCCCTCTGATGCTTTAATATATCTGACTTTTGAAATTTTTTCCAGATTTAATTCCTGTATTTTTGACTTAATACTGCTCAACGAATTAGTTTTTGAAAACTGAATTTCCAGCTTCTGGTTCTCTGCGGACAGCATGGTTATAGTTTTTTCGTATTTTTGAACAGTATAAATTTCTCTTATTAACGAATTTATCCGAAGAACCGACAGAACTATTAATGCAAACAATAAAACAAAACTTAATAACCAAAAAATTTTTATAAATAAACTGCGAACGACGTTTAAGCTGCCTGCACCGGCAAATGACCGGCTGATCGATAAAGTATTGTTCATTTTAAGTTTGTTTTATTTTGCGGCAGAATACCTACGGTCTTACAGCAGGGATGAAGCTGCAAAAGAACTTGCCCCTGAGCTTGTCGAAGGGGATACCTAGCCCCTTGGGGCAAGGTATTTCATTGCTGCTCTTAATTTTGCGGACCTTGAACGAGGATTTGTCCTTATTTCCTCTTCCAAGGGTGTTAATGGCTTTTTGGTTATAATTTTTAAATTACCTTTTTTTGCCTCGGTGCGGAAAAAATTCTTTATAATCCTATCCTCCAGGGAATGAAAAGAAATTACGACCAATTTTCCTCCCGGCTCAAGAATATCCAGGGCCTGAGGCAAAGCCTTATCTATATTATCAAGTTCTCCGTTGACGGCTATTCTTAGCGCCTGAAATGTTCTGGTTGCAAAATGTATCCTGGTATTTAAATAATATTTCGGGACAGCTCTTTTGATAATCTCCAATAGGTGAAATGTCTTTAAAATCGGCTTCAGCTTCCTTTCCCTCATAATTTCCTCGGTAATCCTCCGGGAAAATCTTTCCTCTCCATATAATCTGAAAATTGTTTCCAATTCTTCTCCGGGCCAGGTGTTTAATATTTCATAAGCTGTCATTCCGTTTTCGTCGGAATTCAGCCTCATTATTAATTTTTCATCTTTCAGGAAGGAAAATCCCTTTCCGCTTTTTTCCAAATGCCAGGATGAAATTCCCAAATCAAGCAATATTCCGGAAATTGGCCCGATATCGTTTTTTGACAAAATTTCCTTTAAATTGGCAAAGTTATCTGTAACCAGAGTTGCTCTACCGGTATATCCTTTTTCTTGAATCGCAGACTTAGCACTTTCTATAAGTTCTCCGTTGAGGTCAATTCCCAAGACTTTTCCGTTAGGCCCATTCTTTTCAAGAATTGATAATGAGTGCCCTCCTTCTCCGAAAGTCGCATCAATAAAATTTTCGTTCGGTTTAGGATCAATCAGGTCAATGACTTCTTTTGTTAATACAGGAATATGCGTCACATTTTTCAAAAGAGCTTAAACTCCTAATTCCTTTAATCTCTCGGCTATATCCCCTACTTCGTTTTCAGTTTTTTTCTTGTAATCAGACCATTTTTCCTCATCCCAAATTTCAACTCGGTTATAAACACCGGCTATCACAACTTTTTTTTGCAGGCCGCCGTAATTTTTTAAAAAATCTGGTACTAATACTCTTCCCAAATTATCAAGATTGACTTCCATGGCACCGGTCAGCATTAATCTCGCAAACCCTCTGGCGTCAGCCTGAGCTAAGGGCAATTTGCTTAATTTTTCAGCCAGTGTTTTCCATTCCCTCAAAGGGTAAAGAAAAAGACATTGGTCTAAACCTCTTGTAATCACTGCCTTTTTGCCCAAAAGCTGCCTGAACTTTGGAGGCACTGCAAGTCTTTTTTTATCATCAATTGAATACGAGTATTCGCCTATAAACATGAGTGTTTTCCCCAATAATGTTTAGTTTTCCCCACAGTTATCCACAATTCCCCATTACAATATCACTATAACCCACATTAGCACATTGAGTCAACGATTTACCCCACGCCAATATTTAACTTAAAAACCGGCTTTTTTCCACAGTAAATGCACAGCGGTAAATACATCCTTAAGGATAAAAAAATCACCCCCGTATTTCGGGGGGTGATTTTCAAGATTTTATCTTATTAAGTCTTCCTGAATTCTTATCTTGGATATCTTGCGCCTTAGCGTCCTTTCGGTCTGTACCCTTGCAACAACTCCTTTTTTCGAATCAAGCCAGTTCATCACAAGAATAAAATATTTTTTCAGGGCAAAAAACAGGATCGAAGAAAGCACAATCGGGAGCAAAATATAATCAAGAAATTTATTATCCGTAAATCCTGTAGAAACCCCTGTGGCGCTAGTTCTTGTAACGACTACTTTTGCCGTATCGCTTGCGGAATTCCCTTCGTTGTAAACCATGACTGAATTAATCAAGTTGGTTGTTCCGTAATTAAACTGCTTGGCCTCATCAACTTTTGCGTCAAAGGTTATGCTTCTTGTCTGGTTTGGCGAAATATCTCCGATGTTTAATCCGGAAATAATATCCAAGCTCGAAGCAGTGTTATCAATTTTCAGGTTTCCCTGATAAATAATATTGCTTGGCAAAGTATCTTTCACGTTGACGTTCCCAAGAAGTGAGGAACTATTCGATCTGATTATTATCGAGAAAGAAATCAGTTCAGTCGGATCTGCGTTTATTGAATCCAACCAAGCGGTACCGTCGGACAGATTTCGGACGGTTTTATCAACAATTATATTGTTCTGGCTGGGGGTTGGTGTCGGGGTCGGTGTTGAAGAATAAACTGTAATCTGCGCAGTAGCATTCGCCGGATTTGCAGTTCCTCTTTCCGCATAGACCTTGGCGGTGTAAGTTCCGGGGTTTTGATAATTACAGGCGTCTACAAGCGTTTTTGGATTATCGTAAACTCCATAAAAACTATGATCCCAAACACCATCGTTCTGGCAATCAAACTTGTAATTAATAGTGCCTGTTGCAGTTCCTGAAACATTGGCCCTAAGATCCACTCCGTTCAAAGGAGAATATCCGTAATTCGGAATGGCTTCCAAGTTCACTGTTAAAGTAGGATATGAACCGACATTTACGGTGACGGAGTCCGATGCTGATCCGCCCTGACCGGTGCAGATTATATTGTAAGTTTTAGAGTATGGAAGATTTCCCGTGTTTTCAGATCCATAGGTAGATTTATTACCCGACCAATCTCCTGTGGCAAGACAATTATTTGCGTTAGCCGAAGACCAATTCAGTAAAACAGAGGAATTATATTCTATAGTAACGGGACCATCCGAGCCATTGGCCTTAATATCTACACTCGGCGAATTCGAAGAAACATTAACCGTCACAGAATCTGAAGCTGTTCCTCCGGAACCAGTGCAGTTAATAGTATATGTCTTGGAGCTTGTAAGGTTTCCTGTTGATTCAGAGCCGGATGTGGTTTTAGTTCCTGACCAGCTATTTGAAGCTGAACATGAAGTTGCATTAGTTGATGTCCAGGAAAGAGTTGCTGAAGCGTTGTAATCCACGCTGATAGATCCGTCTGAGCCGTTAACCTTCAAATCCACAGTTGGCGCAGATTGAGCACTTACCGTAATCTGTGCAGTTGCTTGGGCTGGCAACGCCGAATCTCTTTCCACATAGACCTTGGCGGTGTAAGTGCCGGGATTTGCGTAATCGCAGGCATCTGTTACTGTTTTTGGATTATTGGAAACAGAATTGAATGTGTAATCCCAAATGCCATCGTTCTGACAGTCAAACTTGTAATTAATAGAACCTGTTG
>Ga0315277_10005111_pt1 | contig 17365 bp, 19 predicted proteins | sample YL17G05_15_MG_FD_203695 | JGI IMG/M metagenome (GOLD analysis project Ga0315277, IMG submission 203695) | Sediment microbial communities from Yellowstone Lake, YNP, Wyoming, USA - YL17G05_15 | ecosystem: Environmental > Aquatic > Freshwater > Lake > Sediment | place: USA: Wyoming | collected... | reverse complement strand
AATCAGTAGTTTCAGATAGGTTTTATGTGGGATATATTCCCTATCTTTCATCTCTCGGAAACTCAGCATACAAGTATTTCCCAGAAAGAAAAGGAGCATATATTCTTTTCCAAATGTTTTTTTTAGCCAGAATATATACTATTTATGCATGCGAACTCTTGTGACCGGAGGAACAGGGTTTATTGGTAGTCATCTCATCGATGAACTCTTAGAACAAGGATATGACATACGAGTATTACGACGAAATACCAGCAATATCACGCTCCTTGAGGATAAAAAATTGTCTTTCGTGGTTGGTGATCTTGCAGACACGGAATCATTGGTACGAGCATGTCAAGATGTTGATTTGGTGTTTCATGTTGCCGCGCTCCCTCGAGATTGGGGTCCAAAGAAAACCTTTTTTGAGGTTAATTTTGATGGGACAAAAAATCTTCTTGATGCGTGTGTACAAAACAAGGTACCGCGCTTTGTATTCATGAGCTCTGCAGCAGTCTATGGGTTTCCAAAAACACAACAACCCATTGCAGAGGAATACCAAAAGAATCCCACTGCGAAATATGGTGAGTCAAAATTATGTGCGGAGGAGCTCCTCTGGGACTATGGGATAAAACATAACATGACTGTTTCTGCGATACGATCTCCTCTCGTGATAGGTCCGCGTGATCGTCTGATCACCCTGTTTCTTATAAACGCTCTCCAACAAAGAAGATTATTCTATGTTGGTGAAGGAAATCAAAAGATTTCTATGTCTGATGGACGTGATGTCGCACATTGTCTTCAGCTCGCTGGTGAATCCAAGATAACAAATGGTCAAGCGTATAATGTGAAAAGCTTTGATAGCACACCAAGACAACTAATTGAAACTCTCGCAGAACGACTTCGCCTTCTTGTACCAAAGACACATAGGTCATATCTCTCAGCATATATTCTTGGCAGCATTGTTGAAGGGATCTGGATGTTTCGGGAAAAGGAAAATCCTCCATTTACTCGCCACAAAGTGAAGGTTATGGGTTCACCCCGTCTGTTGGATATCACAAAAGCTACGCGAGAATTGAATTACACGCCTCGGTACACTTTCGCGACCACCATCGATGATGTCATCTCCTGGTATCTAACGCTCACTCAAGAGTTTTCTACAGAAACACAAAAATCATCACTATGAACACTGTTACTGCGATGTTGTTGATAACAAAGAGAGTGAACTTTGCTTTTCCAAATCGTTGTTCCTTTGGTAGTTGTTTCTGGTTTGCCCAGAGAGCACCCCATCCAAGCAACCACATCCCAAAAACACCAGTAAGAAGAAGATAAATGGTCATGAGAATGATCGGTTTTTGAATGAACATAAGAGGGACGCTAGTAACAAGAAGGTAGAGAACGATGTATATTTGAAACCTCTTAAATTTTATTTTTTGAACACGTGTGCTGAGTGGGTCAGCCCATGCTTTAATCATTCGAGGGGTCGCATCCATTCCTGCATAAATCGATCCGGCGATGACCCCGACCATCGCGATTGGATAGATGTAATTGCCGACAAAGGGGCTAAGAACTGCATATATGCTTTGTTGTTGTGAAATAAGGTCAACACCATTTGGTACCAAATGGTTTTGTCCGAGAATAACGACCCCTGCAGCAAGAAACGCGATCATAAAAATCGCAACAATTACAAAAGAGACGAAAAGGTCTACCTTTAAACCAGTCATAAATTCTGATTTTAACGCGACTTTTTTTTCCTGAACACGTAAGCGCCACCAAGAGATATACGCGGTGAAATCTGCATACGCCCCATGCATCGTGCCATAGATTGCAGCGAGTTGCAGCATGACGGGTACTGCGATGATGTCCTCAGCAGTCACCCAAGAAGCAACCCTGGGAACCTGTGGGGTAAACAGACTCTTGAACATTGCGAACCAATCCGGGTGCACCACGACAACCGCGATGATAGCGCCAATAGAAAGAAATATAACAAACACGAGTTGGATTTTCTCAATTATTTTATACGAACTGATATACCCGAATAACGCAATCGCTAAACCAAGGCTAACACCCCAGATGATAAAATCCCCTGTCCCGGTAAACACGGTAAGTACGTTTCCAAGAATCGTCAGAAACGTGGCTATCATGAACGGGAGCAATGCAAACCCGATAATAAGCGAAAGGATATTAATCCATCCGCGTGGTCGGACCCGAGAAAATAGGGTCATGATATGCTCCCCAGATAATAATGAATACCGTGTTGCTAAATACGCGGTAAGTCCTTTGGTAATCATCGCAAAAGTGATGATCCACAGAGCAGAGTATAAGGGAACCGCCCATGCCCCAATCCGGGGTGCGAGTACGATGTCTCCCGCACCGATCGTCATGCAGGCGATAACGGCTCCTGGACCAAAATATTTCAAATAGGATAGATACCGACGATGCGTCTTCTGCATTTATTTATCCTCAAAGACGATGCTGTCAGGTTTTTGTAACAAGTCTGTTTTTGGTGCCATTTGTTTCCGTGTTTTCCGCGCTTCAGCATCATATGCTGCTTCTCCACCTGTTTTTTCAATTATTTTTCTGCCTTTCTCAATTTGTTCTAAAATCCCAACGTTGACACCGGCAACAGAATTTGGCGCAAGCCCATTCATAATAATTTGTGAGGGAACACCTAGACCCAGAGGAATCGATTCCCTTATGAAGGTGGTTCCTGGGATAGGGAATAACCAGAGTCCAGCGGAGTCTTCCCCAAGTTTTGTTACTGGAATCCAGGATGCTGCTTGACGCTGTGGTTCCGCACCGACATCTGCGTTGACCCATTTTCCCTCAAGAAACACTTCACCTGCACCGTGTACCAAAAAAGACCCCATGGCATCGTACCATTGTTTCATCAGCGGTGCATGCTCCAAGGCAGGTGCCATCCAGGTATCAAGCATGGTCAGAGCGAAGAATTTGTATCGTGCTGGAATGCCGGCTGCGCGACACAGTGCGATAAACACCGAGATCTTATGAAGGCAAGTTCCCGTGCCTCGATGAACAGTTACATCGACGTCATCCAATGGTATTATTTCTAGGATTATTTTTCTTTTCGCGAACTCAAATGCAGCTTCAGCAAATTCTCGGTCGGATTTTTGATACGCGCCAAGCTGATGTGCCAACGCGATGATCTCTGGTTTTCGGCAGTTATTATACAGTGTTGGTCTGAGATATTTTTCTTCTGAGTTGGTGATCCTCATCTCAGGTGTATATTCGGGAATGGTATATGGTGGTGTTGGTCGTTTATAGATGATTTTCTGGTTCTTCATCGTCTTGAATGTTCCCAGATTCAGCAAGATAACCTTTAAGAGAAAAAACACACCACCAATATTCATTTTTATCATGCGAAGTGGTGGAATCATTTCTTTTTGTTTAATTTCCCAAGGCGTAAGCATGTTCTTTTTAATCCTTACTTAGATCGACAGAAAGCATCCGACGAACTTCCTCAGCGCACCCGCGGATTTCCGCACCAGCTGCTCGTTTAATCTCTGGTTCAAGCACCGGGCCAGGGCGGTCACAGACCGGGCAATGCTCAAGCATTCGGACCTTATCTCCAGACATAAGGAATCCGGGATAGCTAAACGCTGCAGAATCAAGGAATGCATATCGTCCCCATTCGCCATACCCGATTGGTTTATACTCATCATCGAGGACAAGAGATTTGTAGTATGAATACGGTGAATGGAGGTAGTGTCCCTCAGGACAATGAACCAGCCAGCCGTTTCCCTCAACCATTCCATAGATATCTAGACAATATTTCTGAGGGATGCCAAGGACTTTTTCGACTTGTTTTCGGAAATCTACCACAGGAACGCGGCCGCCTTCATATGCTTTCCATCCCCCGCCAGTTGCGACGCCTCCTCGTTCCCCGAAATCAAATCCTTTGCCTTCTTTTTCCAACTTTTTCATGACAAACGAAAGAATATATGGAGCGCCGACGATCGCTATTTTCTCTTTGGTTTTTTCATGGTATTCCAACCAGCTGATGATTTTTTCGATCATCTTTTTAGATTCACGTTTTGCGACATATTTTACAAGAGTACTTTTTATCCCCTTCTGACCAGTCATCGTCATCCGAATAAGATCGGTGGTGATCTCCCGGTCAATCGCGACTTGAACATCCTGAATAGCATCGAAATAGACGGTACAGACTTTTCCTGCGTACACATTGGTTTTCTTCGGGTTTGGCATCAGCAAATACCCATACATTTGGGGATCCCACAATGGATAGATCATGTTCATTACTGATTTTGCTACAGCATACTCAGAGGCGTAAAACGTTCGCTGATCACGAGGAATGAATGTATGCCGACCACTCGTTCCACTACTGTAGGCAACCGCCATTCCTGCTTGATTAAATGCGTTTATCACTTCATCATAGGTTGGGTTCTTTTGCGTGATGACAATACGCGGGAGCGTTCCTGTGAAAATGTTTCCCAGCCAGACAGCAAAATTACGACCGTTAGGATAATCCTTAAAGAAACCATCCGGGATGATTGGGATTTTCTCTAAATCATCTAGGGTCTGAATATCGCTTGGGGAGAAATTACGTTCTTTACAAAAATTCTGATACACCTTATTGTTTGTGTACTGATAGGTAAAAGTATACTTAATGGATTTAAGCTGCATCTCGTATCCTTCTTTTAACGGGATGCGGAACAGATCATCAGGTTTGTATAAGGCGTCATCTGCGGGAGTCCATGTATCTTTTGGAGGAAAATATTTTTGTAGACAGTTATTAAATTGCTTCATATACGTTATAAAGTCTCTTGCTTCCATTGTGTTCCCTTAATCCAATGCATCACGGTTGGAGGATAGAAACATCTGCATGTTTGATAGTTACATATCTCTTTTGCTGATGTTTTCTTCGCTATATCCCCTAATGCTTATTATATTTATAGCAGTAACCTTTTTTATATTTTACCGTCGTCGATTGTCGATATATCCTGTAGGGCATTGTCTTTAAAGTCAATATAGCCCCCTGAGACAAAATAAGAACAACCAAAAGTTATCAGGAGACGGCCAATACTTTCGAGACAAAGCCATCCTGTAGTTTCACTGAACTCTAACGAAAGAATATATGTATTGATGGTCATAGAAGGGATTGTCTATGCCAAAAACAGGAGTCGCATCTCTTCCACTTCATCCGGGGAAAGCGCCCCGGTGGTTGTTTAAACGTATGGTCGCGCTTTCAAGAGGTATTGCTGAAGTAATTGTGTATGAGTATGGGGCTGATGAGTTGTTACGAAGGCTTTCTGATCCGTTCTGGTTTCAGGCTTTTTCTTGTGTTCTGGGATATGATTGGCATTCGTCGGGTACGACAACGGTCACTTGTGGTGCCTTAAAAGAGGCGATAAACCCGGAGGATTTTGGGGTTGTCTTTTGTGGTGGGAAAGGAAATGCGTCTCGAAACACCCTTGCTGAAATAGAGACATGTAGTGCGACCTATAATCTTTCGACAGCGGTTGTTGAGCGCTTCCAGTATTGTAGTCGTATGGCAGCGAAGGTTGATAACACTGCGATTCAAGACGGTCATACCCTGTATCATCATGTTTTTATTCTGTCTAAAAACAAGAGGTGGGCGGTGATCCAGCAGGGGATGAACAACGAGACAAAGTATGCACGGCGATATCATTGGCTCTCAGAGGATGTTAAGAGTTTCATCTGTGAGCCACATAACGCAATCATTGGTGATGATCGACACGAAAACGTGTTGGATATGACGGCGAAACAAAGCATCTCGACGCAGAACATCTCTGTTGATCTGGTGAACGATAATCCAATCCATTTGCAGGAGGATTGGGCAACACTCACATTGCATGATCATCAACGAACATTGGACAATTGGGTCTCTCCTGGTTTGAAAAAGCAATCAGTTCCGCGTCTTGCGATGCCGCGGACTATTAACTGGCAGAAGATGAAAAAGATCTATGATGTACATCCCACTAATTATGAAGAGCTCCTTGCGATGAAAGGAGTTGGTCCGAATACTGTCCGTGCGCTTGCGTTAATCTCTGATCTTATCTATAATGAGAAACCATCATGGGAGGACCCGGTGCGGTTTAGTTTCACGGTCGGCGGAAAAGATGGTGTTCCCTACCCTGTTGACCGAAAAGCGATGGATGAGTCAACAGAAATGATCAGAACTGGGGTTGAAGACGCAAAAATCGGTGAAAAAGAAAAAATTCAGGCGTTACAACGATTAAAGGACTTTCTCCCGAAATATTCTGCATAAATGGGAAAATTCTCTTGCACAATTCTTAGATTGCGAAGAATATTACAGGAGTAGATTTTTTTGGTCCATTTCTTTTTTCATAAGGCAAAAGTTCTTTTTAGCTCCTTGAATATTCCCGTGGTGTGGAAAAAGATTTAACTGACGAGGTCAAAGAGTTAAACAAGCGTATTAGTGACCTAGAAAAAATGCTATCCGTTTTGATGAAACCTCTTAGCGATATTCGGAAGACAACAGAAAGTTACATGAGACTTGCTAGTCTTCTCCTTGACCATGGTGGTCTGACTCCTGATCTTATTCTCTCTGAGTTAAAAGACCCTATTTCAAAGGAGATTGTGCGGGTACTTCTGGAACGCCCTGAACAGAATGTCTCGCAGATTACTGATTTGGTGAAAAGTAGACGGGGAACCGCGTCACGGCGGATTATCCGTGAGAGACTCGTGGATCTTGAGCGAAAAAATATCATCCAGAAACAGCAGCGTGGGTCTCGCTCTGTGTATAGTCTAACCGCTGAGGTGATCAAAAAATGGACACAACTGCTCGGTTTGACTAAATAGAGTGACCAGTGTATATGTGTTTAAAGAAAAAAATTGGAGGACTATGAATATGAGTGAACATGAAGGAATGCCAGACCCTGAGAAAATAAAAGAAATAATGGATGTTATCTCTGAGAAGGTACCTGGGTTACTTAAACAGCTCAGTGAACTTCTGTATGGCCCGAAGAGTGCGAAACAGTTCGCGGAGGCTGCCGCGATCTTCTTCAAGGAGTTAAAGACCGCAGGGATGACTGATGCACAGGCGTTTGAGCTGACTAGGCAGTATATGTCGACGTTGAACCTTGGGAACATGATGGGACGGATGACGAAGGAACATCACGAGTAAGCAGGTGTGTCCGGAAACGAAGGTATGATCGAAAAAGCAGAGAGAAATCCTCTTAAAATAATTGGGTTTCTTATTCTAATGTTTCCTTCTTTGATCTTTCGGTTAGGTAGAGCGTCTCTTCGTTTCAAATCCAAGGCTAACCGAGCAGGACATATCTTTAGAAAGGAGCTCGTGCAACAGGGACTTGATAAATCCATTGCTACACAGCTTACCGCATTCTACCTGGAGGGAAGCGATCCATTTAAACTGCTTCGATCGCTCCGCTAATCTTTTTTTTAGAACAATGGTAGTCAATTTTTTCTTGATTTATTTTTTCTCATTATCTTAAAAGATAATGAACAATCCATTGAGCTTTTCTTAATCGTTTGGAAAAGGCAAAGAGATTCATCCACCCCAGTTTTTTTTCATGATCGTCAAAAACGGTCCATTCGTCAAGGAACCGGATGCCTTGACCCCATTGTTCCAGATCCTTTCCAGTTCGTATTCCAAAACGGATGATCGCGTCTGGACCGAGATGGTATTCTCGTTGGAATTTCTTCTTCCATCGTTCTTTCTTCAGTGCGTTCACGACAAACGTATTCTCTACTTCGCAGATAAGTTCGCATCCTGGAAATTGTTGTTGCATCTTGAGAAAAAGGGATTTTACGTCGTTCTCAGGAAGGTACATTACTAAGCCTTCTGCGATGAAGAGCATGTTTTTCATTGTCGAGGCGAGATGTTCCATCCATCGAAAGTCAAACACTGAGGATGCAATCATATGGTTTCGTGTTGTCTCTTGGAAAAATTGTTTTCGGATTGTAATAACCTCAGGGAGATCAAGATCGTACCATTCTACAGTTCCATTATCAATCCTTGAAAAACGCGAGCTCAAGCCGCATCCGAGTTCCACAATAATCCCGTTTGGTGTACGGTTGAGGAACTCACGGCAGTATCTGTCAAATTTTCTTGTTCGAAGCGCAAAAAAAGCGATTAATTTTTTATTTGCAGTTCTTCGTATTTTTCCGTTTGCCAGTCTTCGGTGTAATGGTGACGTAGATGTCGCGAAAATTTTGTTGAGTTTTTCTGTGATTTCAACTGCTTTTCTGTCATTGATAATGGGATTTTTCGATTGGGTTTCTTTCGCTCGACAATAGAGAGGAATAAGGAGCGTTTCTGAAATATCTGTAATGCTATTTATTTGCGGATCAGGTATTTCCATCGTAGCGCAGTAATTCTGCTATCACCTTTAATGTTTTGCAGAAAATATCAGAAACTGGGGTTGACGACATAAAAATCGGTGAAAAAGAAAAAATATAGACGTTACGACGATTGAAAGAATTTCTCCCTAAGTAGATTATAGTTAACCATCGTATTTCGTATTATTTCGGTTTTAACGCCATCAATATTAAGTAAAACAACTGTTATACCTTCAACTGGACAACCCTTTGAATAACATATATCATCATGCGTATCGCTTTTAACTTTTCCACCCAGATGGATACTCATACCATGGGCAATATGTAATCCCACTTTTTCATCCTCAAGGGCATTGCCTGTGACAACGGCTTGTGGGTTGCAACCAATACCTAATTCAGCAACATTTCTACGGGAATCATTTTCCATAAAAAATAGGCGCATCTCCTCTGCCTTTTTTCCTTCACCAATAATTTCAACAATTCTATTATTCTTTACTATATATTTCATTAGTTCTCCATTAGAACGTACTGGCCAGATCCCCTGAGTTTTGCTTTCTCCAAACGCATTAATTTCATCTTGAGCCGCTTCTTACGGTACTTTACATGCTTCCCCACTTGGAAAGTTAATAAACTGACCGGTTTGAGTACAATCCCCTGTATCAGCTTCTGCGGTACGATTTCTCAAATCAATATTCAATTTATCACCTGTTGAAAACACTATCTCTGCACCAACAGCATCGTTAAGCATCTTTGCAATAGTATTTGCATACTTTTTTACCTGCTGATAATTCGCTCTAAATGCTGTTTCTTCCATTCTTCTTTCCACACCAGGCATGCTTGCACAACGAGTGATAGTACCTTGAGTTTTGCTTATAGGTAATAGTGAAGACGATGCAGAATATTCAGTCATGGCAATAACTAGATCTGATTTACGCACCAGATCAAGAATTTCAGGGCTTATCATTGAATTATGAAGACCTGTTGCTTTATATTCTACCCAATCCACCGAAAATCCTGTTTTAATCCCTATTGTTTTGAATATTGTATACCATTCTTGAGTCATTTTTCTTCGATCTTTCCAAATCTCATTATCTTTGAAATTGTCATGAGGCGTATCAGTTAAGAATAACACTTTTTGCCCAGATTTTGGTGCAAATACGTCTTTAAACATCTTTATTTTTTCTTCATGTTTCATTTTTTTTTCCTCCCCTATTATAACAGGTAATAGTTGTTATTCTTTGGATTCATTTAAACGTTTGGAAACGATAAAAATAGTTGATTCCTAACGATACTTCATTTTTCCTTTTTGTTCTTTTTTACCTAAATTGCCTCTTTAACAGCCCTAAAAAGCGAAAGTCATATAAACAAGTACTTAACAATTGTTAAGTACGGACGGAAAATACGAGGAAGTGGTGTTTTTCCATTTGTAATTTGCCTCCCATTTCAATACTCTTCTCTATTTTACGTCCACTTTTTCTCTCAACCCGACAGTAACAAGTAGAACAACGATTCCTATGATTTCGAGTTGTTTTTTCATAATCATCTTATTTATTAATTATTTCCAAAAACTTTTTCCTTTATAATAAAATGCCATATAGTTACATTTTCCAGAAATCCTTCATTAAATTATTGGGATAAAAACTACTGGAGTGATTATGTTGGTTCTGGCCCAAAGCTCATCCCTGGGTCACTTCAATCTGAAGGGTTTATCAATCAGTTTTTCCTTTATGTTCTACCGTGGATAAAGGTTGATAGGCATCCTGTACAAGAACCCTATGGCATCCCTGGATGAGATGAAAAGAGAAAGTATGAAATTGTAAAATACAAATACTTTCATCTCCCTGATTTTTATCTTCATATACTTATGTTATTTTCCTTTTCTGTTGGTACTCCAATGACACTATCAAAACTGGCATGGCTCTTTGAAGCATTTGGTCTCGAATGGCAGGGTTTCAAGGATGCGATGGATGAACTGGATAAAGAAGCTTTTCTGGATTTAATCGAACGTGCAAAACGATATGCAGAAGCAGGAACAAAAATCGAGAGATCAAACATGTTTGAATCGGTTGTGATGTCTATCCTTGTTGAACATCAAAGGGAGCTCCAGCAGTTACAAGGATTGTTGTTACCGAATCAAACGAAGACCTGCCCTCGGTGTAGTAAAACCTCATCAATAGAGGAGTTCTTCAAAGGAGAAAGTCTTCACGATGGAGTTTCTATCTTGTGTTCTCATTGCAAAGAAACACTAAATTTTACCATAAATTAATGCAATAACTGAGTTAAAACCGTGTTAATGCTTGACCGTTAATAGTATATATAACTATCATTTTTTATTATTAGAACGAAAATCAAATGTGTTTATCTCACGTCGATATGTGTTTATGCCGTGTTAATGCTTCTGTTTCTGATTTTTTCGTCAAATCCACATAAAAATTATATATTTGATATGTATTAGCATTACATGGGAGACGAGAATATGAGACGAAAAATAGTTGGTCTATTTATTTGTACGCTGTTGATCATAACTATTCTACCTATAACTGCACTAGCTGGGGATGAGGAAAACCCAGAAATTACCGATAGGATAGGGGATGCTTTTGGATACATCGATGTCGTTTCAGTCTGGTTTTTTGAAAAAGCAGAAACACCACAGTTTCTTTTTGTTTCAATGAAAATAAATGAACCATCAAATTTCATGCCTAAGCAAACATTTGGGATATTTTGGAAACACAACAACATTGAATATTCTTGTGGACTTGGTATAGGGTTCAGTTTTAATGATTGGAAAAGTTTCATGGTGGTAAAATATAATGATAATAAGGTGGAAATAATAGCGAACAATGGAACCTACAATTTAGAAACAGGTATTATCACCTGTGAAATACCCAAAGCAAGTATCGGAAATCCCCAAAAAGGAGATGTACTGACTGATACTTGGTCTAATGCGTTCAGACGATTGGGATTCATCGGACGTATTGGATTTACACGAACCACCCTTGATCTTATCATCTTACTCATATTTGGTAACAACATGTGGGACTATGCACCTGAAAGAGGAGAAAATGGTTTAGATTATGTTATTCAATATTAAGGAGGAATAAGAAATGAAAAAAAAGATAGTAGGTATATTTGTTTGTATGCTGTTGATCATGACTATTTTACCTATGACTGCACTCGCTGGAGATGAGGAAAACCCTGAAGTTAAAGATAGAACTCGAGATGTAAAACTGTTTGGATTATTTACATTATTTCCACAATTTCCTTTCACATACGTCGATATTGTCTCAGCATGGATTTATGAAGAAGAGAACAATTCAAAGAATCTGTATATGAGTTTAAAATTAATGGATCTGAAGGACACGACACAGAAGTACGATGCGATTTATGTAATAAGTTGGATGCATAAGAGTATTCCCTATTCAGCCGGTGTACATATATTTCCTACCGGTCCAACTGCCTTATATGCTGGTCGATGGGATGAACAAGACAACGATTATGTTGACTTTGTCATTTGTGATGGTGATATCGATAGTAGTACTGATATTATTACATGGATCATTCCGAAAACTGCCATTGGTAATCCTTCAAAGGGAAGTACTATTACGAATCTTGTTCCGGTTACTAGTTTGCGATACCCTGATGAGTCGGTCATTCCGATGTGGGATTTATTTAAGGATCTTCCATGGAATGCATTTTTGAGGAATGATTATCAAATTCTATATTAACAGAAAGATTTTGATAAGTGTAGATTATAAGGATTTGAATTCTTGAACATCTTCGTATAAAAACATTGGTTAAAACCGTGTTAATTTTTCTGTTTCTAAGGATAAGTTTGATATTATAAGCTATACCATTTGTAAAATTTTATACCGAGAAAAGATGCATAATTTCTAATTAGTTTCGGGAATTTTGAATGGAGATCCTCAATAATATCATGTAATTGGTTGTTATCTTTTACATTTATTTCTATTTCTAAATCAGCATATCCAATGGTATAGTCTACACAGTAGAGGAGCGGATTTTTTTCTAAATATTGGACAATTTGATGCAATTTCGTGTACTCACTTAAATAAAAATCCACTTTCCACGTTTGATACCCAAGTTTGTTCATGTCAAGCTCAACGGAAAAACCAAGGATGACTTTTTCTTTTACTAATCTGTTAATTCTTGCATTAATTGTTGTCACATTTGAATTGAGTTTTTTTGCAATCTCGACAGTAGGAATTCTAGAATCAACGACCAATAATTTTAATATTTCAAGATCAAGAGCATCGATTTTTACTTTCGCTAAGTTCTTTTGTAACGGAGTTCTCTGGGGTTTTTCAATTCCCTCTAGTAAAAACCTATGCCCATAAATTGATTCACCCATATACGCTGAAAAAACTTGCTGCGAAAAATAATCACCATATTTTTCTAGAGTTTTTCTCCAGAGCGGATAAATATCAGAGATATTTTCCACCATCATTAAAACACCTAAATCATACGCTCCTTCGGTTGAAAACAGATTATTGACATTCTCATCATTCATGAAGTGATCAATAATTTCTTGTTTAATATCCGGTGTGACATATTGAAACTTAAAATAAAATCTTAAAAAATTATATCCTAAATGAAGGATATCATAATAGGCAAAAAAACGTTTAATGATTCCTTTTTCTTGTAATTTTTTAACTCTACCTGCAACCACGTCTTTTGAAAGACCAACCTTTCTACCAATATTTCGAAAAGATTGCCTGCTATCTACATCAAGCTCGTATAATATTCTCCTGTCTTTCAAATCTATTTTTTCCATTTCCTCGACAAAACGATATTTTATTCGACCTATATTACTATTTTGTCGACTTTTTTGATAGGCCATTTGATGTCTTTCAGCCATATTCTGAATATTGGTGATAAAAAAATGAAAGCATGTGTGGAATGTGGGAAGAACCTGGGAATTATGGAAGGCTACCGTCATCCGACAATGGGTAAAGATAATCTCGTCTGCAGTCATTGTTTTGATACGGTTTTTGAAAGCGTTGAGAAATACAGGGAATTTATTACTCCGTATGTTGGTTTTTTCGATAAAAAATCATCAACTACGAACAGCATCAAACACATGAGCCGCAGAGTAAGCAATCTGTGGTCTCATAAGACCAATCAAGTATGCTAATGAAGAGTTAACTATCGTTCATCAGCATAAAAATGAAACAAAAAGCTTCCTCCACACAACACATCACCAGGACTTTTTAATTTCCCGAAAGGGGGTTCTCCTCCCCGTTTCTTTTTGATTCATTAACCTTCTGAGAAGATTTTAATAATATATACGGAGTTCAAATCTCCATGGAAGTAACAATCAACGCTTCAAGACTAACCCTCACCCAAGGAGATATCACTAAGGAATCAACAGACGCTATTGTCAATGCTGCTAATCAACATCTTGCTGGGGGCGGAGGCGTTGATGGTGCGATCCATCGCGCAGGGGGGCCACTCATCATGCAAGAATGCAGGAAAATCGGCGGCTGCCCTACAGGACATGCCGTTATCACCACCGGGGGGAACCTCAAAGCACGATATGTTATTCACACGGTAGGTCCCCGGTACCAGGGAGGCAATAAAGGAGAAGCAATGCTGCTGAAAAGCGCTCATCTTGAGAGTCTCAAACTCGCTTCAGCACGAAAACTAAAAAGCATCGCGTTCCCCGCCATCAGCACCGGCATCTACGACTATCCCATACATGATGCAGCAACTATTGCCTTGAAAACAACCATCGATTACCTTAAAGAAAATAGTGATATTGAACGTGTGCGCTTTGTTCTCTATGATAATACAACATACAATATCTTCACGGAAGAACTAAAAAAACTTCTCTAAATCATAAGAAAGTTTGTTACTTTGATGAAAGCATTTCTGGATTCATATTCTGATAGAATTTTAGATTTTTCTGCACTCCTTTGCCGATCCAACAATAAAGACACAACCGCTCCTTCGGCAGCCCAATTGCTTGTATCATATCCTCTAAATGCTGATACTGTAACGAGGACACCCCTAGGTCTTTCGCGATCCATTCCACCATCTTTTTGTATTTCTCAGATTCCGGGTTCAAATACTCAGACACATCCTCAATATCTTTCCCTTCCAGTGCTCGGATTGCTCTCCTCGCTACTAACTCCTGGATCGTTCTCGTTGATAAATTATACACACAGGGGAACATCAAGGGGGGGCAGGCTGGTCGCACATGGATTTCTTTTGCACCTGCCTGAAGCAATTTTGTGATCGTATAATTCTTCAGCTGTGTTCCTCGCACGATGGAATCCTCACATAATACAATCCTATTTCCGCGTGCAATTGCTTCATTGGCAATTAATTTCATCAACGCGATACGATCTCGTAATTCCTGGGACGGTGGCGTATAACTCCGACCATACCCCGGAGTGTATTTGAGTAACACTCTCCGGTACGGTATTCCTGATTCGATAGCATAGCCGATTGCATGGGCGACTCCTGAATCAGGAACTCCTGATACCAGATTCGCTTTCACGTGATCCCGCTTGGCTAAAAACTTTCCACAGTTCTCCCGTACTTGTTCAACATTAATCCCTTCATACGATGATGCGGGAAACCCCGTATAGACCCATAAAAATGCGCAAATCTTACTGAGAGTACGTCCCTTCTTTTTTTCTTCAATACCCTTTTTACTGATAAAGACGATTTCTCCTGGTGTCACATATTTTTTGACACTGAATCCCAGATTTGGGAACGCGCAGGTTTCACTGGCGACTGCGACTTCTCCTTCTTTTTGCCCGATCGCAAGCGGGGTCACGCCATTGCGATCCCGTGCGCAATAGATTCCTTTCTTTGTCAAGAGCAATAAGGAAATTGATCCGATGATCTTGTTATACATTCTTTCGATACCATATACGATGCTGTTCCCTTGATTGATTAAATGAGCGACCAGCTCGGTTGTATTGATATCGCCCCGATCGATTTCGCTAAAGGACACCCCTTTTTCGATGAGCTCACGTGCGAGGGTTTCTTTATTTGCGACGAGACCCGCACAACATATTGCAAATGCCCCGAATTTACTTTCGAACGTTAATGGTTGGGGATCTTTATCTGAAATGACTCCTATCCCCAAATGGCTTTTGATTTTGTCAGAACCCTCATAAAACTTTGATTTAAACTGTGAATTTTTTATGTCATGTATTTTCTTCACCGGGATTCCATTTTTTTCGATAAAAGCAATCCCACCATATTCTGTCCCCAAATGCGTATGGTAATCGGTTCCGTAATACAGACTTGAAATACAGTTGTTATTGCTCACGATACCAAATAAACCACTCATAGCTCCCCCGTGGTGAAGTTGAAGAAACAGTGAATTGTATTAAAGAATATCTAGTTTACCATTCTACTTTTGGTAATATCTCTCGTCAGGATGTTGAAAGACTTTCTCCCTAAATATTCCGCATAAATCTAACCAAAAATCGTATAAACCAACCTATCGTTTCATGAATGAAAGGGAACCTGCAGTGGAAAAAATTTTTAAAAAAAAGAATAGTGTTTTCTTTACTTTTTTCACGGGATTTATTAGAATTCGTGGTGTCTGTACATGGTTAGCGATTTCTTTTTTTGGGTTTCTTTTAGGAATCTCTTCCTCGGATATAACGAGCTATATATTACCTTTATTTTTTTTCGTGGTTTCTACATTTTTCATCCTTGCTTTTACTTTTGCTATTAATAACTATTACGATATCGACACCGATAAAGAAAATCCACGGCGAGCTCATCTAAATGCAATGGCATCTGGAAAAATGTCAAAACAAACTGGACTGTTATTAAACGTCATCTTCATTGTCATCTCCTTGGTTCTGTCTCTTTTTTTTACAGTAGAGGTTTTTGTGTTTTGTGTGTTCTTGATTTTTTGGATGTGGGCGTATTCTGCTCCTCCCCTTCGATTGAAAGGGCGAGCGGGTTTGGATATTCTGTGGCATTTCATTGCTTTTCTGGGTTTAGTAATCTGGGGTTCGTATCTTGCGGGTAGCGTCTCTATGATAAATATTTTAGTCGCGGCATCGTTCGGTATTTTTGGTTGTTTTGCACAAATTGATAATCATATTCATGACTATCCTTTTGATAAAGCAAGTGGGTCAAAAACATTTGCGGTATGGATAGGAATAAACAAAGCAAATATAGCCCTAAAATTAACGTTCATCATCTACATAGTTTTTCTTATTCCATTGATCGTTCTTTTTTCTATTTCCTCCTATCTCACTGTTCTCATTGTATGCGGAGGAATTGTGGTAAGTGTACTCATGATAAAAATAAAAAGGAGTACATTAGCCCCTTCTCTGTTCTTTGTTATAAATTTTTTTGGTGGATCAGTCTATGTAAGTTGTCTCATCTATCATATCAGTAGCATACTTTAACAATAAACGATGTGATCAGAAGACTTTCTCCCTAGATATTTCGCGTTACTATATGTATTTTACAATTGCAACTTTTTATAAATAATTTATCCTTATAAAGCCCGTTGCTATCGACAATGAACAGGGCCAGGGTAGTTATTTTTAAAAAAGATTATTTTCTAAAATTACTTATTGTAACTGCTCTTTTAAATTGGAAATATATTCTTTATCGTCTTCACCTAAAAAAATAGAAATTTGATATATATCGATATCGCTATACTCTGAGTTCAATTTGTTTATTTTAATCATTCCTCTTTCTTTGAGATTGTCTTCATCTTTTAATTCTTGAAAATTAATTAAAACTACTTTTTATTTTTCTTTACAGCACTTTTGATTTTAACTATTAACAGGAGAAACTTGTAAATTTTTACCTTTCTGATTGTTTTTTTAAGTTCTGGTATTTAAAATTTACCCGTATTTTGTGTTACTGTTTGACATAGTGATGATAGATCAAGTATTGATACGGTTTTAACACACAGTTTTTTGTGAAAATTGAGGCTGTCTAACAATTGTTCTCCTGTCCCAACAGGAGAAGCATTTATCAAATGATACATGATATCAGGAGCAGGACAGGAGAGATATGGCATTAAGGACAGATAGAATTGGACAGTCGTGGCTGT
>Ga0315277_10005110_pt1 | contig 17366 bp, 15 predicted proteins | sample YL17G05_15_MG_FD_203695 | JGI IMG/M metagenome (GOLD analysis project Ga0315277, IMG submission 203695) | Sediment microbial communities from Yellowstone Lake, YNP, Wyoming, USA - YL17G05_15 | ecosystem: Environmental > Aquatic > Freshwater > Lake > Sediment | place: USA: Wyoming | collected... | reverse complement strand
GTAATCCTTCATGGTGCTGCATGATTAAAGCAATTCATTCGTCAATTGCGTTTGGCAATACGGGAAAGGCGCGAACCAGTCGACGCCGTCGCCGCGAGTCAAAGTTTCGGCCACCGCTGTCGACCGGCAGCCGCCGTGGCAGATCATGGAATACGGGCACTCGCTCGGCGAGCAACACCCCTTCGCCTTCTCGTTCCAGTCCGCGTGCCACCGCAGCAACTGATTTCCAAACTCGTTATAGCGCAGCTCGCCGGTCCCGGGGACAAACTCACCCGCGACGAGCTCGGGGGCGCCTGAACTCGCCATGCAAGGATACAGCACGTTTTTGCCGGGATCGACGGCGATCCAGCGGCTGCCCGCGAAGCAGAAGTGGCGAGTATTGCCCATACGCACGTTGAGGGCAAGGAACTCCCAGATGCGATGCGAGTTGAAATTAGGGCCCCACGATATGCCGAGCTCCACGTAAACATCGCCTTCGTATTTCTCCCGTGCTTTGCGTGTCGCGGCAAGCGCATCGACTACTGCTTGCCGGTTCATCAACATGTTCGGCGGGATGTTCCCGTGGTTGACGGGCACCAAGCGGAGCAGGAACACGTGCCGAATCCCGTGCTTGGCGGCGATATCAACGATGCCTTCGAGCTCCGCAACATTTTCTCGGTGGATCGTGGATTCCAACGACACCGTCATTTTCCCACGGCGATCCAAAGCGCCGATCGCCTCGATCGTGGCCATGGCCCGCTTGAAGCTGCCCGGCACCCGCGTGAGGGCCTCGTGCGTGGCTTCGGTCGCGCCATGCAGCGATACATAAACGTTGCGCACGCCTCGTTCCGCTAGCATGGTGACAAGTTTCGCCGGATCCGAGGCAAGGGGCGCGGTCCCGTTCGTGATGAAGCCGCCATCAGGGTCGTGGAACCGTGTATAGGCCGAGAGGCTTGCCTCGCTCATCAGCGGTTCCGTGGGATAGGCATAGATATTGTTGCCTCGTGCCAACAATTTCTCGATGGCAGATGTCATGACATCTATCGAAGCAACGCCACGGCTCTCTGCTTGCCCGAGAAAGCAATGGACGCAGCGCTGGTTGCACCCGAAATTCATCAGCACCTGGCAAGTCTTTGGCACCATCGGTTGATTGAGGGCTTTCACCATGGCATCGTAGCGGGCTGCATCACCAAGCCCTAACGCCTTGAACCGTTCCGTGCAAGATCCGTGCAGTTTCATTTCATGGATCCGAGGGAATGCAAGCATAAAAGCAAGTGGCATCGATCATGTATCTAGAGCAAGAGCATGGATTTGCCGTGAGAGACGAACGGATGATGCAAATGGCTCGTCCAGACTATCAGAAACCGATTAAAATTTGCTTGTTGGGAGCAAAGAAGGTTGGCAAGAAAGCTTTTGCTTTCCGATTCGCCAAGGGATATTATAACCTCGATTCGGTGCTGGAGTTCACCCCCGTGTTAAAAAAAATCGAAATCGGGAACCGACACCTTCAAATCGTTATGGTGATCACGCCCTCGGAACAGGAAAGCTTGATGCACCAATTCGCTCGCGGGTCGGATATCATTATTATCATATACGACACCACGAGCCGGGCATCGTTTGACACGATACGGCCGATATACCAAGAGATTTTGCCACGACTGCCAGCAAAACCGCAGGCCAGATTCGTGCTCCTCGGCAACAAATCGGATTTAAAGCAGGCCCGCCAAGTTGGACGTGATGCCGCGGAAAGTTTGGCAAAAGAACTCGGGAACATCCCATTTTTCGAAGTGAGTTGCTTGACCGGGAACAATTATGATGGCGTGATGGACTTTATTTCATCCATTTGCAGCCAGACCAGCACGGCACGCTCGAAATAACCATCTTTTTTGCGAGATCTAAAGTTTCAGTACTTCATTCCCTCGATAAACGGGAATTGTTTCAAAGTTTTGCATCCAAGATGAAAATGTGGATGTTTGAAAAAGGATTTATGATTTATTCGATTCCAAGAGTATGGTCATAAACCAAACTCAACTGCAACTATCTACACGTTCTCCTTTAGAACAATGACTGATTATCAAACTATAGTTCAGCAACCAAGGAGTTGCGAAGGAATCCCCGATCACATTGCATCTCGTGTAGTGATGGCCGATCTGTTTCCGAGCATCGTGCTCGTGCAAGTTCTGGAACCGAACGTGCCGACATAATTCGATCGCCCGCACCTCATTGCCGGTTCAAAGGATCTCGGCGGGATGAAAAAAAAATCGTGGTTCCGAATATCCCTCGAACATAATATTTATATATCTGAAAGGGTTGTCAACTCTACATACAGAATGAGTTTTTCACTACATAAATTCTACATAGTAAAAGCGACAATAAACGTGAAGTGAAAAAAGTTGAAGATTCTCTACGTCAACGCCGGCAATGCTGGCTCCCTTGGGCTTGATTCGTTTCTTTGCGCGCCGCCCCTCGCCTTGATGTACTTGACCCCGACGGTACCCGAGCACAAGAAGTTCTTGATTGACTTGAAAGTCAATCCCAATATCCCAGAAAATACCATTCGCCACTTGATCCAGAAAAATGACTTGATCGCGATCTCGTCATACACGCCGTCCATCAAGAATGCCATGTGGGTCGCATCGATTGCAAAGGAATACAACAAACCCGTCATTATTGGGGGTTACCACGCGTCACTTGTACCTCAGGTTGTCACAGAGCCGATGTTCGACGTTGCCGTGCAGAACGAGGGCGAGCTGACCTATCCCGAGGTCGTGAAAATCCTCGACCGGGACGGGAAATGGACGCCCCAGAACTTGAAGGGCGTCAAGGGGATCTCCTACAAGAACGATGGCAAGCTTGTCGTCAACGAGCCACGCCCGCTCATCCAGAATCTCGACACGCTCCCGATGCCCGATCGAGATCTCATCGGGAACACGAGATACGAGTACTTCGGGGCATCGATCGATGCACTTGAAAGTTCGCGGGGTTGCGTCGGCAAATGCAATTTCTGCTGCGTCAAGGAACACACGCCGAACTGGCGCCGGAAGTCCCCGATGCGCGTCATCAACGAGATCCTAGCACTCTCCAGGAAGACGAAATGGATTGGCTATCAAGACTCCGAATTCACGATCAACATGAACCGTGTTCGGGAAATCTGCGACCTCACCATCGAATATGGCTTCGACAAGCAATGGTACTCGGCCCAGGTCCGAGCCGATGACTTGCTCCGCGACAAGAGGACGTTCGGCAAGATGGCTGACGCAGGGTTCAAGATGCTCTTCATTGGCATCGAGTCCGCGCACCAGCGCAGCCTCGATCGCATCGGCAAGAAAATCAGCATTGACACGATCAAGCAAGCCGTCGAAATGTGCCATGATTATGGAATTGCGGTTCTCGGTGCCATCATCATTGGGAATCTAGGGGAAACATATCAAGACGTGCTTAAAACCATTGAATATGCAAACAAGCTTAAAATCGACATCGCTCAGTTCACGGCGTTAACCCCATTACCAAAGACGGGTCTTTGGGATGAAGCTAACAAGAAAGGATGGATCGAGGATTACGACTGGACACATTACGACTTCACACGAGTCGTCATGCGCACGCCAGACCTCACGCGGCTCCAGATCGCCGAGCTCGTTCGCAAGGCATATTCCTCCTTCTATATCGGGAAATATTGGGGATCGTACTTCTTCGACAAGGCGCCGCGTTACGTTTTGAACCGCAGAAACTGGTGGTTCTTCAAGATGCTGGGCGGTTTCATGAAAAATATCAGGCCTATCCAAAAATTGATCGTCGATCTCAGCGCGCCACCCAAGATCGACCTGACCGTCCACATGGCCCGGCCTTCGAAAATCGCCATCACGGCACCTGCCGAGCCCGAGCCAGTTGCCAAGCAGATTCCCATCGTTAGGTGATTTGATCCAACCTTTTTTTCCATTAATTTGCCTCGCATCTGCTGCATTTAGCCTGGCACGGTAACGTGTCACGGTAACTCGTATTTCACGACGTTGAGCATCTGGAGCATATTCCCGGGGATTTGCTTCAATTTCTTCTCGGTCGTGTGGAACGGGAGCTTTATTCTCAAAGCATGGGCGATCGACAAGCAATCAATATACGATAACGCGGTACGGTACTGACATTTCAACAAACCTGCCGAGAAAAGGAGCCTCCTATCCGGATTAATTATATCAACTTTATATTCTTCTAACAATGAGTTCAAAAGTAGCGTGGCTCGCTCTTGACCCTCGACCTTGCACGATTGAAAGTATATCTCAATCATTGCAAATTGGTACCTTGAGGTAGAATACGGATCATCGAATCGAATGGTTTGATTAGCCTTTAGAACACGATTAGATAACAAAAACGAAGTAGATACTTCGTTGATTTTTGTCGGTAAGATGAGGTGGCGGAATCATAAAAAAAAAGGGTTGATCGAGCGAACGCCCTTTATTTGCTTGCCACGGCCACTTTTTCTGCTTTTACAAGTTTCCAGGCAACGTATGCCCCCACGCCGTCAGTGATCATCCAGAGATACACGACGATCTTCTGCCCGAGATTGCGAACGAGTAAACCGTCTACGAAGCTCATCTTCCAGCTTTCCGGGATGAAGATCATTCCATACAGCAAGACGCAAACTCCAAACGCGAGGAACAGAATCGAATACTTGGTCGGATATCGCTTGGTGCCGATGATAGCGAGCCCATAGAGCAAGCTTGCCAACGACGAAAACATAAATGCATTATTCGAAAAATACAGGTGATAAACATTGAACAGGTCCGCTGGCGTGAACGCGATCCCTACTAAACATATGCTCGACCAGATCCCCAGCCCGCTGCCGATGATGCTCAAGACGGTACCCACCCGGCTCTTTCGGAAGATTGCAGGCAAGAAAATGAAAAATCCAAGCAGCGCAATGCCAACAAACGCAAGGATCACCATATAGATCACGGCGGAGACGAGGTTGGGATTGCCCGAAATCGCCGTGAACAAACCCAGGTCACTAAAAGCATTGTACACGAATGAATACCCCGGGCTAGTCGGATTGCCCTGATACCCCCCCGTGTATATAAAAAACGAGATGAAAGTCCCGATCAAGTACGTGAGGACTGCAACGATGGTCATCATGTAGAATTTATCCTTGAACTTCGCTAGATTTGCCAATTTCATTTCTCTCTCCCTTAGGGTGCAGTAATACTGGGTTGAACATTATATAGCTTAGCTGAATAATAATGTTCTCTCGCATCTCAAATGCCGGGATTGCCACCATCACGATATTTCGTTCGCGCGCCGCTGTCCCGTTGATGATGGAGCTGCCTTCCAGGGTTCATGCAGTATCATAAAGGCCTTCCTTGAAGCATCATAGAGGATATCTGCCGAATTTCGCAGCAGCAGCTCGGAGGGCGATGGCGTTGTCAACCTTCGTGTTGAGATAATCGTGCGCCGGCCCGATGACGTAACCGCCGCCAGGCGCCAGCATACGAACTTTTTGCTTGACCTCGCGCTCGACGTCGGCTATTGTCTCAAAGCAGAGCACGTTGTTGTCAATCGCACCCCAGAAGCTCATCTTGTCCCCGAACTTCTTCTTCACGAGCGCGTGGTCGATGCCGGACGCCGGTTCCAGGCTCTGCCAAGCATCCAGCCCAGACGCGACCAGCTCGGGTAATAGCTCCACCGCGTTCCCGCAGCAGTGCAGGACGGATTTTGCACCTATCTCGTGGATGGCATTATTGACGCGCTTGCGGGCATCGAAGATGAACTTGTGAAACATCTCGGGGGACAGCATGGCCCTATCCTTCTGGCCAAGATCGTCGCCGTTGAACACCGCCACGGGTTTCAAGGGCTTCATTTTCTCGACTTGCTTCACTTGCAAGTCAGCAAAGGAATCCACGATTTTCTTGACAAATTCCGGCCATTTTCGGCAGAAATAGGCGAAGCGATCCCCGAGCATCATCCACAAGTGCGTGAACACGCTTGGGCCATAATCGGGAATGACGTGCACCGCGTGGCTGAACTTGGCATTCGTTTCCGTTATCTCATTGCCCGGGTCTCTTACGGCTAAATCATGAGGCCAACCGTACTTGTCGAACCAGGCTTGAAACTCCACATCGGATTTCATGTATGGCCCGACGTACCAGTTGTATGCGAACCCGTTTGGCAGGATCGTCGCCTTCTCGCGGTATCCAAAATAGTTAATCCGCATTCCAGTCTCCACGCCATGCACTATGATCCCGTGTTCAACGAGATTGTTTTTCGCGTCAATCCATTGCGTTTTAGGATACTCCACGTGGAGTCCGTGGGTGATGATGTCCGCTCCGAAAAAAGCATTGACCGTGATATCACCGCATGGCGTCAAGAGGATGTTTTTATCGTCATCCGTGTAAGTATCCAGTAAATCCTCGCGGCGGCGAAATTCCTGGAAAAAATCGCCATATGACGGCATACCCATAAGGTAAAACGGGAGGCGGTCTGGCTCGCTGTGATTAAGGACAGTTTGTAGCCTTTCCCTTTGCGACATTTTGTCAGATTCTAGCCACATAGTTCTTCTTCTGTCCTTTCGCTAAAAAAGCCTTGAACCGCGAGTAATTCATACGTCAAGTCGATTCAATAGTAACTTCAATGATGGTGAAAAAATGGTGGAAATTCGCAAAGGAGAAGCACGGGACAAGGATGACTACTTGCGGGTACAATTCGCGGTATTTCCCGGCGAGATCACGCAACGAAAGCGCCACGAGCAATATTTCGATCTCAAGATAACCCGGGATGAAATCCTGGTCCTGATACAAGGTGATGAATACATCGGCCACTTCACGTTTTCCCGGATGATCTCCCCGCCGTTCCCCGGTTCGATTTACCTCGAGGAAATTGCGATCCTTCAAGATTATCAAGGAAAGGGGCACGGCACGCGAGCCATGAACGAGATCATCACCATGGGAAAAAAAGAAGGATTCCACCAAGTCTGGCTTGACACGTGGGCATCGACGAGAAACCGTGCGTTGAAATTTTACAAGAAATTCGGGTTCGAGAAGCGCGGGACGGTAACCAAGGATGGTTTCAAGGAGTATTTCTTGTGCCTGGACTTTTAATCGCCACGTGTTTCCACCAGGCATTCCATCCCGCGAGATCCTTCACGCCGCCCTTCATGACCGCCTCGTAGATATCCGTGCTCTTGTACGTCTTCCTGTAATCCTTGGTCGCCGTGAGATGACCCTTGATTTCCAGGATGCAAGCCCGTTTTTCCGGATCGAGCCCGTGAAGCTGTTCTGCGCCCGCATCAATGACCCGCTTGACCTCGGCGGGCGTCGAAACGAGGATATCAACCGTCCACTTGTCCCCACCCGGCCGGTAGACATCGACGACCCAGAACATTGCCAGCGGGTTTCCCGGGGTTCGCAGGACGTACTCGTTTCTGAAGTACATTGACCCGACGTGCGGGAGCGCCGCGATGGCTACCCCCATGTCAAACAGCATCTCCTCGCTGGGATTTGCCATTTCCACACACACGTCGATGTCCCTCCGGGTCATCAAGTCGTACTTGTAACTTCCCGTGAGATGGACGACCCCGAATCGAGCAAAAATGTCGATCAAGGCCAAATCAGCTAGCAACTGGTCCGCTTCTCGTTTCAAGAGGCTTGCTTGTTCAGCGTATTGTTTTATGTTCATAGTCTTCACCGCTTCACGCCGACCAGCACGACGCGCCTCGAGAGCATGCCATTCAATGCCGTAACCTTGAGCCCGGCGCGCCTCATTTCGCCTCGCAATTCGAGGAAGCTGTACACGTAATGATAGAGGACCGCGTCCAGCTCGCGATCGTGGTACACGATGTCGCCGAGATTCGTCCCGGAAACGACATCTTCCCGCAGGCGCAGCCCCGGTCGGTAACATCCCAGGAGCTTTCGGACATACAGGGGTAACCAGACAACGGGAAGATCGAACAAACGATTAGTGCAATCGATGATCACGTATTTCCGGCTCACCCGCACCATCTCCTTGATGGCCTGCATCCTGCCATCCTTCGACGGGATGCCGCCAAGACTATTTCCAAGGCAGATGACCGCATCGTAGGAAGCTTTTTGCTCGTCCAGATGCCGGGCATCCTGGATCTCCACGCGCAACCCCTTGCGCCGCGCGATGTCCAACATGTCTTCGCTCAAATCAACGACTTTCACGTCGTGGCCCAGCTTCACGAGGTATCTCGCGATCCTTCCTGTCCCACCACACACGTCCAGGATGGACTTGCAGTCCCGGAGGTGATGCAAGGTTTTTACCAGCGAACCAGGCAAAGAACGCCCACGAGAATCGTGAACGGGGGCCACTTTCTGCACGTATTTCCAATATATCTTTTCAGGGCAAGAAATGTCGATTTTCTTGCCGTTCAACGAAATTGGCAGCTGTTCACCATAAACACCTTTCTCTATTCATTGAGACATGGGCTCCATTTTGCGAAGCCCAGTTTGCAAGAGACGTCCTATGTTATTAATAGTTACGGGGGTTCCCATGAAAATGGGAAAAACTTTCAAACCATCTCTGCAATTGTGCAGCATCCTTTTTTTATCCCACGTCCTTATTCGTTACCATGGACAAGCTTCCAGATGCCCTCGCGGCGCTTGCGCCGCATTTGAAGCGCCTCAAGATCGATCCGGACAAGATGCTAACGGCTGTTTATCAAAAGCTGAAGAAACACGGCGACGTGGAATGGAAAACACTAGATTTCGTGTGTCCTATCTGCGAATCATACACGATTCTCGCAATGGTGAGCAAACCAGGCAAGAACCAGAAAAAAGCCGTCACTTGCGAGACGTGCAAGAGCTCGGAACGAACCGTCGAATGCCTCGATCTCGAAAAAATCGTGCACTTGAAGCACGTGGAGCGACGCCATAAATAAATAAAAAAATGAAAAAATGCGTTCTATTTCTTGAGGTTTTTCTTGAGCTGGTAGGCCATACGAGATTGCAGTCCGTGTAATTCCATGAAACCTTCGCTCGCTTTCTGGTCAAAAGTGCTACCGAGCTCGTAAGTTGCGAGCTTGTAACTGTACAACGCAAACGGCGAGTCCCGCGCGACGACACGCGCGTTGCCTTTGATCAGGCTCACTTTGACCCAGCCCGTCACGCGGCTGTTGACCTCGTTGATGAATGCTTCGAGATCCTCCCGGAGCGGGTCGACCCACAAACCTTCATAGACGAGCTCGCCCCATCGCTGGTCGATCGACGTTTTAAACGAGTTCTCATGCTTGGTGCACACGTATTTCTCGAGTTCCTTGTGCGCGGCGATGAGAGTAACCGCGGCGGGGCATTCATAAGTCTCGCGTGATTTGAGACCCACCGTCCGGTCCTCCATGTGCTCGAGACGTCCAACGCCATTGCGAGCTGCTATCTTGTGGACCTCCCCTATCAAAGAGACGATTTCCATTGCCTTGTCATTAACACTGACAGGAACACCTTTCTCGAAGCCAATCTTGATGATTTCCCCGGCTTCAGGAGCCTTCGCCGGGTTGACGGTCCACGCGCACGCGTCCTCAGGCGGGATCTCCTCGGGATGCTCCAAGACATCACATTCACACGACCGGCCGAATAAATTCTCGTCGGTGCTGTATTTCTTGTTCGCGTTGGCAACGGGAATGCCGTTCTTCTTGGCATATTCGACCTCCTCGGCCCGCGATTTCATCTCCCACGACACGAGAGGCTGGAGCACCTTGATGTCTGGCCTGAGCGCCTTTGCAGTGACCGTGATCCGGACTTGATCGTTCCCCTTGCCAGTGCAGCCATGCGCGATCGCATCGGCACCTTCTTTTTCCGCGATCTTGATGGCATGTATCGTGAGCAATGGACGGCCAATGGCCGTGCTCAGGGGATAAACGCCTTGATAGAGCCCGTTGGCCTTGATGGTCGGGATGACGTACCCTTTTGCGAACTCCTCTTGCAAGTCGACGGTGTAGTGCTTTTCAACGCCGAGCTTGTAAGCCTTGTCCTCGATGGCCTTGAAGCTGCCTTTTTCACCCAATTCCTGGCCAATGTTGGCCGTGAACGAGATAACCTTGGCCTTGTAATTATCTTGCAACCATTTGAGCATGCAAGACGTGTCCAAACCGCCGCTGTACATCAAGACGATTTTCTTGATGTCGCCACCTTTCTTCGTTGACATGGTAATCCCTAAGACCTATAACGCGCACACAAAAAAAAGCATAACATAAAAAAAATGGTAAGGGAACCAAGTTCATGTCGATATCGGCATCTCTCGATGACTAAAATGGGGAAAAAAATCACTTGTTTCCGAACTTCCGGTACACGAGGACCCCTGCGAGGAACACGCTGATGCTTAAGATCACGAGCACTGCCAAGTCGAAGAATATCGTCGAGCTGAAAATCGATGCGCCTCGAAGAAATAATGATGTGAGAGCATCGGTGATATAATAACTGGGTGCGAATTGGGAAACATCCTTCGGCATAGTTATGAAGGTTCCGAAGAACATCTGTGGTATGATGAACAAGAAAGAAATTCCGGTCGCCGAACCTGTATTCTTTGCGAGAGAGGCAGTGATCAAGCCAAAACCGACGTTGCAGAGGGCAAACACGAGCGCCATACCGAATGCCACGAGATAGGATTCAAACCCGACCATAGGTCGAAAACCGACGATCGCTGCTAACGAAAAAATGATCGCTGTTTGCATAGCCGCGATCATCATGTTCGATACTGCATAGCTTGCCATCACGTCACCTGCAGTCGCCGGCGTCACGTTGATGCGCTTGAGCAATCCTTTTTCCTTATCCGAGGAAACTGATTGTGCCACTGTCATCGTGAGAAAGATGCTCGCATACGCTATTAGTCCTGGCGCCATGTAATCGAACTGGCTGAGCCGGCTCGCGGAAACCAAAGCAGGCATTCCAATGCTTACGGGAAGGTATGCACCGCTTACGCCCGGAACGAGCGTGTCGACCAAGACCGCGTAGAGCACGGGGGGCAATGCCTGGGTGATGATCATGGAGCCACTATCGAGATACAAAGCGAGCGACGTGTTGATCCACGCCGAGGAATTTGAAGGATTGGCCAAGAACGATTGGCAACTATCCCCGAAATTTGCTGGAATGATGATGATGGCGTCTATCTGTCCCTCGGATAAGTCACGCTGGGCAGTCGCATTGTCGGTATAATTCACCACGCGAAGCATTTCATTCGAGCTGACGTTACCTATGAAGTTATCTGCCCAAACGTGCGATGTTGTGTCCATGTCAATGATGGCAACATCGTAAGACGTTTCAGTTCCAGTGCCGATAGCACCGAATGCAATGCCGAACACGAGCGTGAGGATCATGGGAAACAAGAGGGCCATGAATAGCGTCGCAGGATCCCGGAAGGCCTTCTTGATTTCTTTTTTCATCAAAGCGATTATTCTCTTGCCATTCATCTTAGTTCTCCTCCCTGATTTGCCGTCCGGTCAATTTCAAGAAAACCTCCTCGATGTTCTTGCAGTTGTTTGCCGTTTTCAACTGGTCCGGCGTGCCTATTGCGATGAGCTTGCCGTGGTCGATGATACCTATCCTATCAGCTAATTGTTCTGCCTCTTCCATATAATGCGTCGTGAGCACGACGGTTTTACCTTGTGCCTTGAGATCCTTGATGAAATCCCATACAGCCCTTCGCGATTGGGGGTCCATTGCCACCGTAGGTTCATCAAGGAACGCGATTTCGGGGTCTTGCACCAGCGCCATCGCGATGCTTGCCCGCCGGACGAGCCCGCCGCTATACTTCTGCACGAGACGCGACGCGTGCTCTTCCAGGAACAGCTTCTTGAGGAGATCATCAACACGCTCCTTCAACTTGGCTTTCGGCATGCCGTGCAGCGCGCCGAAGAGCTCGATGTTCTCTCGCCCGGTCAAATATGGAAAGACCGGGGCTTCCTGTGGACAGACACCTATCAGCGCCTTTACTTTCTCCATCTGCTTGCGGACATCGAACCCGCCAACGTGCGCGGTGCCACTGGTTGCTTCTAGCAAGCCGCAGAGGATTTTAATGGTCGTGGTCTTGCCAGCGCCATTCGGTCCTAGGAGTGCAAAGAGTTCGCCTTTTTGAATCTCCAAGCTCAGGTGATCCACGGCCACGATGTCCTCGAACCGCTTCACGAGATTATCGATAACGATGCCTATGGTTGGATGGATATTTTCTTGATTGCTCGACTTTTCTGCTCGGATCATAAACTTCACTTCGTCTATAAACGAAATTATGATCTAAGGATTATCTGGGATGCGGGTGCCAGCTTTTATCAACCCGTGCCTTTTATCATCCCGTGATGATAGATCACGGGATCGAATATAGAACGTGTAAACCCGAAGAGATAGGCCAGGTCGCGGAAGTTTTTAACGTGGCTTTTAAAGCACATCAAACCGCGGAAAGCTTCAAGAAAAAGTTCAAGAATTGCGACGAGCCGATGTATGAACGGCAATTCGTTGCAGTTCACGATGGTAAAGTCGTGGCGGGTATCCGGGCGGATTTCAAACCCTTGTATTTTGCCGATGGATCAGGTGGCTCGCTGATCAAGTACGATTGCGGCGAGATCAACGACGTTTCCACGCTCCCCGGGCATCGTGGCCAGGGCATTTCGAGAAAATTGATCAACATAGCCATCACGTACATGGAACAGCAAAAATGGAGCATCGCGTTGCTGCAAGCAGATCCCAAGTATTTTGCACGGAAATTGTACGAATCCGTTGGATTCAAGACGTTGCCCAGCACGGGAGATATTTACGCAGTTGCGCTTGGTAATATACTTGCCCAATTTGTCCATTATCCTTTTGTTGCTTTATTATTTCCTGTATTATCCGCGATTGCCAAATATTTTGCCCCGATACCGCCAAAGTCTTGTCTCAAACTCATCAAAACATCCGTACCTGCTTTTGCACGTCGAACCCGGGTTTTCGAGCCATCCCAAGTCACCCTGGTGCACGTTGCAGGGCAAATCGAAAACAAGCATCCTTGGTGTCAGCGATGGCGAAATCTAATTGATCATACCAAGGATAGCGTGCAAGGCTTGCACGACGACTTTCTCAAGGCCGTGGATCTCCGGTACGATATGAACGAGCCATTGCCGGATAGCACGATGACCTGGATCCGTAAAATCAAGCCCGGCAGGCTTTTCGCCGATGAAACCCACCGGAGGCACGGTTACTTGCTGCTGCAACACTTCGAAGGAGGCATGTCCGGATTTATAACGAAACCATCGGCAGAAATAGAGGCCGATGGCATTCTCGGTGGGATACATTACACGATCGACCATTTTAAGGAAGGGAAATTCCAAGCCACCCTGCCCATGATAGATATCTCGTGGATTGCAGCTAAATACCAAAACCAAGGCCTTGGCACGTTAATGCTTGCTCGATGTCAAAAATACCTAGGAAGAACCTTCCCATTTATGATTTGCCGGACAAGCTCGGGAAATGTGCGCTACCGGAAGGCATTGAAACGTGCTGGCTTCAAGGAAGTCGGCGGGGGGATTACCATGGCGCGGCCCATCACGGATTTTAACTTGTATGAAAAATTAGCGTCAAACGTCGAGCCTTGGGTGCTATACTAAAAAAAGGATAAAATTAAAGCCGGCCGAACCTGAGCCATTTTTCGAATTGCCGGTTCATAATTTCAAGCTCGGGGCCAGAAAGCTCGCTGACGATGACTTGTTGCTTGTCATCATCGAAACTAATGAGCATATCATTGTCCACGGCCTTGATGAAATCGATCACGGCCTGGTGATCGAGATCCTTGAGCATCTTGCAGAAATCGGCGATCTTGTAGGCTTTACCAACGCTTGCCGCCTTTTCAAACCCGAGGAGCCGCAAATACACGAGGCTGGAGTCCGAGGCTGCTTGCGCCTTGAGCCTTTCCGCTTCCTTCTTTAGCTCTTCCTCGCTTTTCTTTTCCACTTTCGTGGAGATCTGGGAAAGCCGGATCGCCGGTTTTAGAACCGATACGCCCTCCTGTTCATCGACAACTGGTGAAGCTGGAGGAGCGAGCCTCGGGATTTGCGGGACCGGTGCCGCAACGGCAGGTTTCTCGTCCAGGCCTTTGAGAAAATCGTCCACGTCAAATTCTCCGGAGACTGTCTGCTCGATCTGCTGGTCGATCGACGCGAACAAGCCCGCGGCGGCAGCCGACGGTTTCACCACTGGTTTCACCGGTTTCATGACCGGAGCACCTTGCATGGCGACAGGTGGCTTGACCGGGGGTTTGATACCTGCGGGCTTGACCGGGGGCTTGATGGGGCCTGCCACGGGCGGTGACACCATAGGTTTAGCGGGAACGGAAACCGGGGGTGAAATTGGAGGTTTCATGCCTATAGGAGGTGCCATCGGTGGTGCTCTTATCGGAGGCGCCCCTGGGCCAGGCCTCGGCATCGTGGGCACCGGAGGTGCAGGTGCGTGTATTGGTGGTGCCGGGATCGCCGGTGCTGGAGCCACGGGAGCCGGCGCGGGAACCTCGACGCCCAACTGCTCGAGAAACACGATCTGTTCGGCCTCCGGCAAGTTCATAAGCTCTTGCATGAGTGCATCTTTCTTCTCTTGTGGCCATGCTAATTGCATGAGGAACTGGTTCAACGAATCTTTCAACAGATCCAGCTTGGATTTTGCAGCGGGCAATGAAGGCGCGACCGCCGGCTTGATTTCAGGTTCAACCGCGTGCGTGGTTTCTGCAAATTGTTGTGATTGGTATTGCTGGGCTTCCTTCATTTTCTGCATGTAAGTTTTTTTCTCCTCAGGCTGCGGGGCGCTCGTTTCCTCCAAGCTGGAAAAGCCGCCTCGTTTCGGTGCATCCGGGGCAGGGGTTGAAGCGCTCTGGAATGAAGAAGATTGCTCCGCCTCGGGCGTCGCTTCCGGAACCTCCGGGGCAACGGGTGCCGGGGGAGCCATACCCGCGGGTTTCATAACCGGGGGTTTCATCCCACCAGGCTTCATAACCGGTTTCACGGGAGGTTTAATCCCGGCAGGTTTTATAACTGGCGCGCCAGGTTTCGCCATCGGTTTCATAATAGGCTTCATAACCGGCCCTGTTCCCGATGGTTTCACCGGGGGCTTTATCATCCCCACGGGTTTCGGCATGACCGGAGCGACGGGGGCAGGTGCCTCGGGCATCTCGACTTGTGTTGATTCCTCGGGTGGCGCCGTCCCCATCTCTGGCGGTGCTGGCGCCTCGGGAACCGGTGCCTCGCTCGCGAGCTCCGATACAGGTGGAAGGTCTGGCAGCGCGTCCAGCTCTGGTAAAGCAGATGCATCGGCTACAGGAACGCCCGGTTCAACCGGAGCATCCGTTTCAGGTGCCGTAGCTTCGGGCACTGGTTGCGGTGGCACGGGTGGAGCCATACCGGCGGGTTTCTGTATCGGTGGTTTGATGGCCGGTTTCATCCCCGCGGGTTTCATGACAGGCCCGCCAGCCGCTGCCGGTTTCGCCATTGGCTTGGGAGCAGGCTTCACCGCGGGCTTGGTTTGGGTCGCGACTGATTGTTCCGTCGATTCAAATTGCTGGGATTGAAACTGGGCCTTTTCTTTCATTATTTGCATATAAGACTTTTTTTCTTCGGGCTGTGCCTGCGGGGCGGATTCCATCGTGTTGAATCCCGTGGGCCGCCGTGGTGTAACACTGTGCGTGCTTGGAGCTTCCGATGTGAAGCCACCCGAGGGAAACCCGGGGGACTTTCTTATTGCTGGGGCTGGAGCCTCGTGTGTTTCGGATGAAAAACCATGAGCCGCAGTTACCGGAGTTTTCGTTGCCATCGTGGGTGTCGAATGCTCGTTGGTCGTTACCGGGGTCTCGGGAGCGGCAGTAACGGTGTTCGCCGCTTCGCTCTCTGCCTCTGCTCCCGCTGCGCTGGAGGGATTCTCCATTTGCTCCTTCGAGAATGATTTGCGGCATTTCTTGCAATTATATTTTTTGTGATAAATAGGACGAGGAACGAAGGAGATCGGTGGTTTTGACCGGTCTTCCTCTTCTTTCAAATCAAAAGATCCACAGAATGGGCATTTGTTTGGCATTTTGCGTCATGTATTTATTTGTTGTTAACGCGAGACACGTGCATTGCTTGATCTGGGATTTCGACTCGAATCAACGCAACGCGCCGAAATCGAGTTAGCAATTCTATTAATAGTTTCCAGCAATTCCATTAATAATAACCATCTACACCTTTAAAAGCGCTTGGCACCATGCACGATTACTCGGGCACCATCGACCGAGTTCTATCACGTCGAGGAACTATTATTGCTCAAAAACAGCTTCGAGTTTTTCAAGATCGTCTTGAATTTCTCATACGCCGCGACGACCTCGGTTTCCGAGGAAAGCCCGGATTTTTGAATCTGGGCCAAGCTCTCGTGCAGTCCCGTCGCCACCGGCGAATTCGTATCTGCCACCTTGGATATCATTTCATTGGTCTCGTGGATGAGCATCATCAAGATGACCCGGGTTTGCATAATATTTCCCCGGTGGTTCTTGATCAGCATTTCGACGATCAACGAGTTTTCGTCGATGAATTGGGAAACATCCTTGTCCGCGAGCTCGTGCAACGTGCTGATCTGCGACGATGCGAAGGTCTTGACCGCCCAATGGTAGGCATACCGGCTCGGGGATTTCAGCATATCGACGAGCAAGGGCTTGTGTTTTCGCACGAAGATCCCGGGAGAGATGCGCTCGAAAACTTTCAAGATCTTCTGGATCTTGACTTGAAAAATGCGATTCTGGCTTTCGAGCTCCTTGATCAAGATGGGAACGAGGAGGTCCACGTAACCTTGATCTTTTTTCGAAAACTCGCCCAATAAGGTGAACACTTGCAGTTTCAAGAATGGATTTTCCATGAGTTCGAGGTTATCAAGCAATACATGGACCAGGCCATCCTTATTCTGCAGCATTAATTCGAGCAAGGCCTTGAACGTGACCGTTTTCACGTGCTCGTCATCGTCAACGAGACGATTGAGCAACGCGGGGATCAGGTCGACCACGGCGGGAAAAGAGATCTTGCCAAGCTTCCCAATCCGCCAAGCCGCGGCTTGCCGTTCGGCGGGATCTTGAAGGAAAAGCTTCGGGGTTTGCATGTAAGCAATATCGGAAATGCCGCGATACAAAAATTCTTTAACGTCCTCGGAATCCTTGTTAAGCCTGTCCAGCGCGTGCAAGACGTGAAATTCTATGACGGGCTTGAGGTCTGGCTGCAATAATATCTGGATAAACGGGTAAATCAAGTGGCTGGACAAGGACGAGGAAGATGCACCGAGTTCACCGAGGTAGTGGATTCCCTGGACCTGGTTATCAACATCCTTGTCGACCAATGCTTTTAGCAGCAATTTTACCACGGCCACGGCGTATCGTTGCTTCTCGATGCCAATTTCCCCAAGAAACTTGTAAGCAAGCAGCCGTTCCTC
>Ga0315277_10005109_pt1 | contig 17368 bp, 17 predicted proteins | sample YL17G05_15_MG_FD_203695 | JGI IMG/M metagenome (GOLD analysis project Ga0315277, IMG submission 203695) | Sediment microbial communities from Yellowstone Lake, YNP, Wyoming, USA - YL17G05_15 | ecosystem: Environmental > Aquatic > Freshwater > Lake > Sediment | place: USA: Wyoming | collected... | reverse complement strand
AACAAAACTCCCCCGCCTTGAGAAGATCGGGGGCCTTTCGGGAAGAAAAGCCCTTGCCTGGAGCAAGGGCTGGACTACGCCGCAAGGTGTGCCCGCGCCTTATCCTCGAAGGCTAATGGCATGCTGTGAGGGCAGGTTTTCTGGCTCGGCCCGAGGGGCGGACCACACAGTTGCGGGACAGCGCCGGCCTTGCACCGGACTTGCCCATTTGAGCCCCGAAGGGCACCCCCACAACGACGCGCAATATTCAGTTGTCGCTGTCGCCCGGGCGACGGTGGCACTATAGCAGCGCGACGCATCCCCTGTCAACGAGGTCATCTGGTTCAGTCGATCTCGTAGGTCGGGGGCTTCAGGCCCCGACAGGCGCGCGAGGGTCTGAAGACCCCCGCCTACGGGTCCTGCCTCCTGACAGGTTACTTGGTCGATGAGCATCAACCCGCAGATGGCTGGACGTTGACCATAGCGGCTGCCCGGCTACGATCCGCCTAGCCAAACACGCACCGGAGCAGCAAGAGGGAGGGTGCATCATGGAGCTGGGACTGGCGGGCAAGGTGGCGCTGGTCGGCGGGGCGAGCCGCGGCATCGGCAAGGCGGTGGCCCTGGCCCTGGCGCGGGAGGGCTGTCGAGTGGCGATTGGCGCTCGCGGCCGCGAAGGTCTGGAGGCGGCAGCGGCGGAGATCTCCGGCGCCACGGGCAGCGAGGTGCTGCCTGTCGTCTGTGACATGTCGCGCTATGATGACATACGGCGCTTCGTGGCGGAGACCGTCTCCCGGTTCGGCGGGCTGGACATCGTGGTGAACAACGCCGGCGGGCCGCCGCTGGGCACCTTCGACGCGCACTCGGACGAGGTCTGGCAGGCGGCCCTGGACCAGAACTTCCTCAGCGTGGCGCGCACGGTACGCGAGGCTCTTCCCCACCTGCGGCGCCGGGGCGGCGGCCGCATCATCAACATCACCTCCATGGCCGTGAAGCAGCCCCTGGACGGGCTCATCCTCTCCAATGCCGCCCGCCTCGGTGTGGTGGGCCTGGCGAAGACCCTCTCCCGGGAGCTGGGCCCGGACCAGATCCTGGTGAACAACGTCTGCCCCGGCTTCACCCTCACCGACCGCATGCGCCAGGTGCTCCAGAATCGGGCCACCGCCGAAGGGCGCCCCCTGGAGGAGATCGTCGAGGAGGAGGGCCGGCGCATCCCAGTCGGGCGTCTGGGCCAGCCCGAGGATATCGCTGCCCTGGTCGTCTTCCTGGCCTCGGAGCCGGCCCGCCACATCACTGGCACCACCATCCAGGTGGACGGCGGCTCCACCACGGCGGTGATGTAGCCATGCCTGCCGGGCGTCCGGCTTGACAGGCGCACGACCTGCCGCCTAGCATGTCGCCGGTTCCACCGTGCGCCACAACCGGCATCTCCACCAAAGGTGGACCCGTGTCTGGAGGCGTCCCCTCGATTCATGCCCAAGGATCGGTAGCAATGAGCGGCTTGAAGGTGTCCGGCCGCCCCTCAGGGACAGGCGGGCTTGTCCCTGGGGCAGCGCGCGCCGGGGGCCTGGGGATATGAGGCGCCGCGCGGCTTTGTAGCAGCAGTGAAGGAGAACACGCTATGAAGGGGTACACACGTAGGTTCTGTCTGCTCTTTGGACTCCTGCTGGTCCTCCTCGGCCTCACCGCGGCCACGGGGTATGCGCAGCCCCAGACGCAGCAGAAGGTCAGCGCACCCGGCCAGTACTCCGGCTACAGCTCGCCGGAGTACAAGAGCTGGAGCACCACCTCTCAGTACGTGACGATGCGCGACGGCGTCCGCATCGCCGTGGACGTCAACATACCGGCCGAGGGGCCGGTGCGGGACAAGTTCCCCACCGTTCTGATCATGACCCCCTACCACCGAGCCAGCATCACGGACAAGGGCATAGAGGACTACCTGTCGGGTCGTAACAACGAATTCCGCGTCGTCTCCTCCTACGGATACGTCTTCGTTGTCGCCGACGTGAGGGGCACGGGCGCCTCTTTCGGCTACCGTCCCACGGTCTTCGCGCCGGCGGAGCAGGAGGATGCAAACGACCTGATCAACTGGATCGTCGCCCAACCCTGGTCCGACGGCAACGTAGGCATGATGGGACAATCCTACCTGGCGACGATGCAATTCCTTGCCGCGGCTTTCGAGAATCCCCACCTGAAGTGCATCGCGCCCCGCTACTCCCTTCTTGACCTGTACGACGTCGTCTATCCGGGAGGGCTTCTCGATAACGTCTTCATCACCGCCTACAAGCTCTCAGTCACGTACTATGACGGCAACAAGACGGAGCCGGACTACGGCGTCTGGCCCAGCAAACCAGTGGACGCGGACAAAGACGGGAGCCTGCTCGCCCAGGCCACTAAGGAGCACGAGAAGAGCTTCGACATGACTGAGGCTGCCAAACTGGTCCCCTTCCGCGACAGCAGGTATACGGCGGGGGACGGCTCGGTCCTCGGCTACCGCGACGGGGACGTCGCCGGCCATCTCCAGAAGATCGAAGACTCCGGTGTCGCTATCTACAACATGGGCGGCTGGTTCGATGGCTACACCCGCGACACCCTCAGCATGCAGGCCACCATGAGCAACCCCAGCAAGGCGCTCATTGGCCCCTATTTCCACGAGCAGCATCTGGAAAACTCTGGTATAGAGCACGTCCGTTGGTTCGACTGGTGCCTGAAGGGCGTCGATAACGGCATAGACAAGGAGCCGCCCTACTACATCTACACGATGGGCAGGAACCAGTGGCGCTTCGCCGACCAGTGGCCCCTGCCTGAACAGCAGCTCACGCCCTATTACTTTGGCGCGGGCAACTCTATCACGACCAGGAAGCCCAGCGAGGCCAGCGCCCTCGACGAGTACCTCACGGACTACACCAGCACCTCGGATACCGGCGCGAGGTGGTCGTGTCTGGCGGGGTTCTCTTGCGAGTACGGCGACCGGGCAGAGCTGGACAAGAAGAACCTCACCTACACCACTCCCCCGCTCCAGCAGGACCTCGAGGTCACCGGCCACCCTGTCGTCCATCTATTCACCTCCTCCACAGCCACTGACGGGGTCTTCTTCGTCTACCTTGAGGACATCGACGAGAACGGGGTGGTCCGCTACATCAGCGAGGGCGAGCTGAAGTCCTCGCTGCGAAAGCTTGAGCCCAGGCCGTGGAAACCGGACCTGCCCTGGCACCGCTCCTACGCGGAGGACGCCACTCCTCTGACCCCCGGCCAGGTAGAGGAGATAGTGATCGACCTACAGCCAACCTCGAACGTGTTCCTGAAGGGTCACCGTCTCCGCGTGTCCATCGCCGGCTGGGACAATGTCAACTTTGGTGGCCCGCAGTTTGACCCTCCGCCCACCATCCGGATGTACAGGGACAGCGTACGGGCATCCTACATAGAGCTGCCGGTTATCGGGGAGGTAGCGCAGCTACCGCTACCGCCGTCAGCGGTGCCGGCGGTTGTTGCGCTGCCAAGTACGGGCAGTGGGCCAGAGGATGGTGGATTCCAGTGGACGCCGGTGGCGTGGCTGCTGGTCGGCAGCGCTGGGGCAGCGGCGGCAGCGGGTGTGGTCTGCATCCGGTTTGCCAGGGGTTCGCGGCGCAGCGGCAGTTGATGAACTAGCTGCGCGAGACAGGGAGAGGCGGCAGGTCTCCAGGGAGCCGCCGCCTCCCCACAGCCCAGCGCGCCTCTGAAGCGGCGGCGAGAGGTGAGAAGTGACAAAGGGGATCGGCTTTCGGACCAGGCTCAAGCTTGACTACGAACAGGCGGTGCAAGCAGCCCGCGCCGCCCTCCAGGAGGAAGGCTTCGGCGTCCTCACGGAGATCGACGTCAAGGCCACGCTGAAGGCGAAGCTGGACAAGGACTTCCGTCGCTATGTTATCCTGGGGGCCTGCAACCCTCCCCTGGCCCACCGGGCCCTGGAGACCGACCCCTCCGTAGGGCTGCTCCTGCCCTGCAACGTCATAGTCTACGAGGAGGGCGACGGCAGTGTCGTGGCCGCTGTCGACCCCCTGGCCCTGCTGGGGGTGCTGGACAACCCCGCCCTGCGCGAGGTGGCGCAAGAGGCGGAGAGGCGGCTACGCCGGGCTATCGATAGGCTGGGCGCGGGCTAGGGAGCAGCTTCGCCGGGAGTCTGCCGCCTGATGGGCCTGCATCGCTTCGCGGATATTTCCTTACAGCGGGGTTGACAACCGTCGGGCGGTACTTTAACCTGTTAATGAAATCACAAGGACAGCGCTGGCACACGGCATTTGGCGGATGGGAGGGGGCCAGAGCTGCTCTGCCGAACCCTGTTTGGGACGGGGGACCCACCAGTCTGGGGTGAATCTCACCGTTGAGTAGGGCGACCTTTCCGCCCGAACCCGTCAGCTAACCCCGGAGGCAGCGGAAAGGCATCTGGCCAGGACGTGTCTGGACGGGGGGTTTCTGCGCGCAAGCAGGAGGTCAAACATGCAGGGGACCCTGCCACGCAACTGCCCCCGCTGTCGCGGGTCCATGATCATGGAGAGAGACTGGTACGGCGTCTACAGCACGTGTCTCTGCTGTGGCTACGTCCACGAGGCAGTATCGCCCCCAGCCATCGAGCTCCTCGATCAGGAAGAGGGCCACACCCGCCAGCGGAGGCGCCAGCCTTCGCACGGCAAACTCCGCCTGTAGGAGTCGTCCAAGAAGGCCTGACGGCAGGCTAGGCCTGCCTGCCACCGGCTAGGCTCCCGCCTTACTCTGCGGCGGGGTGTCGGCAGTCCCAAGGCACCCGGGAGGGCGCCTCTTTTCTTCCTCTTCTCGCTGCGGAAGGGCAGCTCCTAGCGCCTGCTCTGGAGGCCGGCTTGCCTAGCCCGCCAGCAAAGTCTGCGCCGACCTCTGTATGCGCTTGGACGAACGTACAGCACGGATGATGTTCAAATCTTCACGAATGCCTTCACGATTCTCCCCTGTGTGAGTGAAGGAATTGCCGTTACCATAGCAGCAGCCACCCCTACGAGCGTGGGCGGCCCATGTGGTTTGGCTTTGTCGTGTTCCCTTCTTCCTGCTGGGCGCATTCCGCCAGGTCAAGTCGAAGAGGGAGGTCAGGCATGAGGCAGCATAGTGGTGACGGATACCGCGACCGGGAAGAGAGCACCGTCATATTCGTAGGCCACGCCCGCCTTCCCCAGAGCCTGGCGCCTGTAGGCGCTCCCCCCGTTGTGTCCGTAGAGATCGAGGTCGACATGCGCCGCCGCCAGGCAGTGGAGGTGGCTACGCGAGGCGTCCTGCCCCGGGCGGAGGCCCTCCTGCGTGACATCCTCCTGGAGGGTGACCTGGATACCAGCGTGAGGATCCTTCTGGATGCCCTCCAGAAGCGCTACGTAGGGGCGCCTCAGAAGGCCATCATGACGGCCGTCAGCAACGCCTACGAAGCCTACCTGCGATTTTGTCAGCAGCAGGCCGTAAGAGAAGAAAGTCTGCGGCCATCCAACTAGAGTTCTCCTGCCATCGTCCTCCGGAGAGAGCCCGCGGCTGAGTGGCCCTATACCCCCAAGGGCCGTGATTCTCCTTAAGCAGGAATGGTCTATCTACCTTGCGAATTAGGGGTACTCCCGGCCCCGCATAAGGGTTTTCCCCAATACAACAGGGTTCTTCAACGGCGCTAGAATCTGGCCGCCTGTCACGGTGGCAGCCGGGATAGGTGCCGACGGGTGCGGAACAAGGAGGTTCCGTCGTGGTTCAGAGTGGCGTCGTCAGTTGCCGTCACCACTGGTTGCTCAGTGAGCCGAAGCGCGGCGTGATCCATGGGGTCTGCAAACACTGCCGGGCTATTAGGGACTACCCGGCCCGGCTGGAGACTACGGACGGCTTCCTGGACCACCAAGACCTGTCGGCCACTGATAGACATCTCCTGGATCTCCTGGAGCGGCAGGTCCAGGAGGAGTAATGATGATCCTGGGGTCCTGGCCCCAGCGTTGCGAACATCCTTGCCGATAATTGGAAGGTTATGGTAGGCTTTGGGCCGCTCTTGGCTGGGAAGAGCGGAACCAGCGACGCCGGGCGGACTGCTGGCGAACAATGGGGTGGAGAAACTTCCAGACAGAGAGTCGCCAAAGTGGATTGGCGGCCAGCTTCTAGGCTCGAAGGCCCAGCCCCAGAGAGCGGAAGGCAAGGAGCGCCCCGAATGAAGGAGCCCACGTCCTCGGAGGAGATGGCGGCCCAGGGCCGCCGGCCTGGTGAGACCAGCGGCTGGAGCCGCGGCTCCAGCGGCAAGATTCGCGTTCTCATCGTCGACGACCACGCCATCCTTCGTCAGGCCCTCCGCCTCCTCTTGGAGGTACACCAGGAGATCGAGGTGGTGGGCGATGCCGCCAACGGCCGCGAAGCCATGGAAGCAGCGGAAAAACTGCTCCCCGACGTCATCCTGATGGATATGGTCATGCCCGGCCTCAACGGCTTGGAGGCCACACGCCAGATCCGCCGCCGCCTCCCCAAGACCAGGGTGCTCATCCTCACCGGCTACATGGAGGACGAGCAGATCGTGGCTGCCCTCCGGGCCGGCGCCTCCGGCTACGTGGTCAAGAAGTCCGACGCCACCGAGCTCATCCTCGGCATCCAGGCTGTCCACCGGGGAAACACCTACTTCAGCGCGTCCATCTCCGATGCGGGAGCCGCCAGCGAGTACCTCCTTCAGGCCAGGAGCGAAGAGGGCAAGGCAGGCTATGACCTGCTGACCAGCCGCGAGCGCGAAGTCCTCCAGCTCATCGCCGAGGGCTACTCCAACCAGCGGATTGCCCAGGAGCTCTACATTAGCGTGAAGACGGTGGAGGCCCACAAGGCCCACATCATGAGCAAGCTTCACGCTCGAACGCGCACCGACCTCATTCGCTACGCCCTCCAGAGGGGGCTGGTCGGCATCGACGTCCCGCCCGCCCCGGAGCAGGGCGAAGAGCGTCAGGTCGGCTAGGGGAATGGACCACCTGCCTGCCGGTACGCAGGCCGAGATGGGAAGAGGACCCAGCCGTGATGGAATTCGCTCGTGAGCCCGTGGAGATGAGCGCCTGGCAGGATGACCTCCGGGACGAGGATGACCTGTCATCCCTCCAAAACGCCTATCTGGGACGCCTGCGCCGGCTCCTCCGGCTCCGAACCGACCATCATGAGGACCTGAACGAACAGGGGCTGTGGCTCCTGGACCGCTCCATCTTCACCTCCTACCGCGACTGCGTGGAACTGGGCGTGGGCTTTGTCGCCCAGGGCATCATCCGTCGCCTCTCCGCACAGGCGGGAACGCACACTCACCCCGCGATGGGCGATGTCAGCGGTCGCGCCCGCCGACGTGAGCGGTAGCGGCCGTCCCGCCACCCTGTGACATGAACGCCAGGCCTGCAACTGAAGGTGAACTACCTTGAGGGGGAAAGCCGCTGCCACTCCCACACCCCTGTCCCTCGATCCTCTGTTGCTGAGCCGTAACGGCCAGCCCTGGCAAGAGCGCATCGAGCTGGTCAGGCTGACCGCCCGCACCCAGGCGCTGTACTGTAGCGCCGTCCAGATCTTCGCCGCCACCACGCCGGAGAGCCTCTACGAGGCCGTCCTCTCCGCCGTCTGGTCCCTGGTGAGGGTGGACCTGGCAGCCCTGTTCCTGATCCGGGACAAGGATGGGCGGCCCGCCTGCCGGGCCCTGCGCGTCGGCCGCTCGACGGTGGTGTTCGACGCCGCAGAGGCGCCCACCACCGCCTTCGCCGATGCCGCCCTGGCAGCGACCGCTCCCCTGATGGTAGAGGCACCGGACCCTCTCCTGCGTGATCTCCCCTCCTCCTTCAATGGTGCCCGGGCCCCCGCCGTACTGCTGGCAGTGCCCGTCCGGTCGGGGAGCGAAGACCTCGGCCTGCTGGTGGTGGGCCGACGAATGGGCTTTCCCTTCTCTCCCGACCAGGTTGACCTGCTCCAGGGCCTGGCCGACCAGACCTCCCTGGCCCTGGAGAAGCTGCGGGTGGTGGCGGCCGCCGCCGAGCAAGGGCGCCGCGCCCAAGAGCTTGTCTCGATCGCCTCCCACGAACTGAGGACGCCCCTCACCGCCCTCCAGGGCTTCAGCGAGCTCCTCCTCTCGCGCGAGGTGAGCGAGGAGGTGCAGAAGAGCTGGATCTCCCTTATCAACCAGGAATCCGTGCGTCTGGGCGCCCTCATCAGCGAGCTACTAGACCTGACGCGCCTCGAGTCGGGGCGCGTCAATCTGAATTTGGAGCCCGTGAACCTTCGAGACGTAGCGGAGCACGTCGTCAGTCTCTGGCGAGGTGACGGTCGGCGTTCTCGAATGTCCATCCGTTTTCAGGCTGGTGTGCCTTGCTTGAGGGCCGATGTCTGCAAGCTGACCCGGGTGCTGGCTAACCTGGTGGGCAATGCCGTCAACTACTCCCCGCCGGGGGCCCCGATCCGCATCGAGGCGGCGCCGCACTGTCTGGCCCGGCCCTCCACGGTGCACCTGGGCCCGCCGGGATCAGAGGGCGCTCCCTGCCCGGCTGGGGCGAGCATCGCCGTCCGCGATCGGGGCGCGGGTATCTCCCAGGAGGACCAGGCGAGGGTCTTCCAGCCCTTCTATCGAGCGGCCCCGCTGGAGGGAGAGGGCTCCGCCGGCCCGGCCGGTAGGCCCAGCGGTACCGGCCTGGGCCTGACCATTGCGCGGCGGCTGGTCGAGTGGCACGGCGGGCTCATTTGGGTGGAAAGCTGTCTGGGGAAGGGGAGCACCTTCGGCTTCTGTCTGCCCTTGGCTTCTCCCCAGCGATCTGCGTCCGATAGCACGCTGAGCCCAGGGGCGATATCGTGAAGACAGTCCTGGTCGTCGACGACGAACCCACCATCCGAGCTCTGGTGAACGCCATCCTGGACGGCTCCGGCGTACGCACCCTGGAAGCAGCCGATGGGCCGGAGGCCTTGGATATGGCCCGTCGCTACCAGCCTGATCTGGTGCTGCTGGACGTGGTAATGCCCCGAATGGACGGCTTTGCCGTTTGCCAGAGGATGAAGGCGGAGAAGTCGATGGCCCGTACCCCCGTCCTCCTCCTGACGGCGCTGGCGCAGGAGTCAGACCACCAGCGCGCCCGGCGCGCCGGGGCCGACGGCATCGTTCAAAAGCCGTTCAGCCCCGCCGTCCTGCGAGCGAGGGTGGACAGCATGCTCGACGGCGGCAAGAAGGGCTAAGTCTCTCTTTCCCCCGAAAAAGACTGTTTAGGCCCTGCCATCCTGAGAAGCGGCGCTCTCTGAGACCCGCTGGGAGAGGCGGAGGAGGGCGCTAGCCATCTCTTCCACGCTGTAGGGGCCCTGCCGGCGGTGACGTAACAGGGCCCCGATGTTTACCCAGTAGCGGTTGCGCCGGCCTTCCTTCTGGCGGGAGATCATGCCATCCTCTTCCAGGGCGCGGAGGATGGAGAGGGTGGCCCGCTCCGTTATGCCGACGGCAGCGGCGATGTCGCGCAGGGTTGAGCGCGGGTGGTCGATGACGTGGATGAGGACGAGGGCGTGATTGGTAAGAAAATCCCAGCGAGCCATTTTCACCCTCCAGACGGCTTGACAGGGTTGGCAAAGGAAGTACAATACCAGTAAAGCTTATCTAGTTATCTCTTTCTTGTTAACATGTTCTCGTAGTCATTGTCCGGCGTCAGGCGTCCGGCAATATTCTTCACACTTTCGCCACCAGGGTCAAGCCGTGAAGGCCGTCAAGATGGAGAAATGTTGAGGAGTATCGTGAGATCGGCGCCATTTGCCCGTCAGCGCTGTAGGAAGGAGGCCTTCGACCCTCTAAGAATCGGTGTCCGCTGCCGATAATCATTAAGGGCCAGAATACAGGCCAGGCGGACCTCGGATAGCCCGCGAGCAGGGAAGATGCTGATTCTCACACGTAAAGTTGACCAGGGCATCGTTATTCAGGGCAACATCTTGGTCACGGTCCTGCGAGTGGAGAGGGACCGGGTGAAGTTGGGTATCTCAGCCCCTGAGGAGATCACGGTGCTCCGCGAGGAGCTCCTACAGCGTGATGCTGGCAACAACAGGGAGGAAGGCTCGGCGAAATCGGGGGACAGTGGCACCCCGCCGTCCTCGCACCTTCACTTCCTCAACAGGCCCGTCAGCAGACCCTCGGGGGGTTCCTCCCCCAACCCTTCAGACGGAGACTAGCGTCAGCGCCGGCTTCGGTGAGGTCGAGGGTGCTGGTTGCCCTCGGCCGCGGATGACGTAGAGGTGGGGCGTCCCGTTCTTGGCCTCTAACCGCTGGGGACTGGCTTCCGGGGTCACCGGTGCCCCGGCCAGGGCCATGGACCTCTCCGCCGCCTCCCACAGCCGCGCTACCTGCTCCCAGAACTCCGCGTTCACTGCCCCTACGCGCCGACCGGTCACGGCATCCAGAAAGCCTCGGCACTGCTCCAGCGTTGGGTCACCCGGCAGCGCTGCCAGGGCCAGGGAGCCCGTCTGCCACGCCGTCGCATGCGGACTATGTGTCCCGGCGGCCTCTCGCCGCGTCCGCTGGCTGGCGGACACGATGCGCAGAGGGGTCCGGTAGTCCAGCTCGTCCAGCATCAGGGTGCGACCCTCCATGGAGGCTACCACCTGACGGGCTTCCCAGTCCTCGCTCAGGCTCACCTGGAGGCTGGCCACCAGACCCGTGGGATAGACCACGGTGATGAACACCGCCTCCGCGGGGCCTCCGCTTTGGCCAGCAGCCACGGCGCTGACGAACTTGGGGGTCCGCTCCACCAGCCGTGTGCAGAGGGCCAGTCCCTCAGCGACGACGCCGGCCAAACGCGGGGCACCCTCGCGGTGCCGGGGACGGACATCCAAGAGCCGCAGGTAGTGGAGGCTGGTCCGGGCCGCGCCCTTCGTTGTGTCTGCCAGCAGAGCGAAGCTGGGCGACAGCATGCGCTCCTCGGCGAACACTAGAAGTCGGCCGCGCCGCTTGGCCAGAGTGGACAGACGCTGGACCTGATCGGCAGTAAGCGTAAAGGGGCCGGCAGCGAGAACGTGCTTGCCGTGGACGAGGGCGCGCCGGACGAGAGGGTAGGGCTCCACCAGGCTGCTAGCCAGCACGACAGCCTGCAACGAGGGAAGGGCGGCCAGGGCCGCCGGACTGGCGCAAGGGCTGGCGCGGACCGCCAGCCTGCGGCCGGGAGGCACCGTCGCCACAGTCGTCAGCTCTACCCCCGGGAGCTGGGTCAGGGCCCGGGCGTAGGCTTCTCCGGAAGGCCCGCTGGCGATGAGCCCCAGGGGCAGCATCAATGACGCCTCAAGCCGCGTCCTCCAGCTCCCTCATCAGGGCCACTCGCAGGCGTCGGATGGCCCGATGTCGGAGCTGTGAGGCCCGTGATTCCGAGATGCCCAGACTCTGGCCGATGCTCTTTAGAGACTTGGACTCCAGGTAGTAGAGGCGAACGATCTTACGCTCGCGCTCCGGGAGCGCGTCCAGGGCCTCCCGGAGCTTGCTCTTCACCACCGTCTTCTCCACCATCGCGTCTGGATCCACGGTGGGATCGTCATCGGCCATCTCCCACAGCTTCTCGGTGTTGCCGTCGACAGCCGTGTCGGCCAGGTTCTCCAGGGAGACGGTGCGTACGCTGGCGGAGCTGAGACAGGAGAGGTACTCCTCCGGGGCCAGACCCATCTCTCGAGCTATCTCTTCGTAGGTGGGGGCCCGCCGCAAGCGCGCGTGCAGGGCAGAGGTGGCCTTCTCTGCGTCCGAGGAGAACTTTTGCAGGGAGCGGGGTAGCGGGTGGGCGGCGCGCAAGGCGTCGAGGATGGCTCCCCGAATGCGAGGTAGGGCGTAGGTGGAGAACTTGGCCCCCTTGTTCGGGTCGAAGGAGTGGTAGGCTTCGATGAGTCCCTGAATGCCGCAGCTAACCATATCTTCGTACTGGAGGATGCTAGCGCCGCAGGAGCCGACCGCCACTCGGTTGACAGCGTGACGCACCAGAGGCATGTAGTCGTGGACAACCTGGGCCAGGTGTCGCTCTTCTGAAGGTAGGGGAACGATGAGGCGCAGGCCAGCGGCCGACTCCCTGGGCTCGGAGGAGGACACGTTTCACCTCCATTTCCGAATCCGAGGGTGGTCTTACCCGCCACAGGCTGGAGTGGTCTGGCTTAGTATCGGTCTTCTGACCCTTGCAGACCTATCGGTGAAACCCCCTACCATAACCCCTCTGCAGGCCCCATTTTGGGGGGTATAGCCCCCTCATGCGATGCCATCAATACTTCCACTCTAGTGGATCGAGCGTCCCGCGCCGCGGGTCATGGCGCGTGTGATCTTCCGTCGTACTGACTGGGCCGGCAGTCACCCCTCGTTTGACCTCCCCGAGACGCAATACGAGAATGGGACCGCCCGGATGGGTGCCCATCTGGGAACTGGCCCGGTCCCGGCTCTGGGTTGCGGCCACGCCTCCAACGGCCGGGGGCACTTCGATGGGACACTGCTGCTGGCATCAGCCCGTGAAGGGGGTGTCTTGAGAGGAGCCTGCGAGCTGCGGCGGCTGGTTAGACGCTGCACGCGTCCTGCCGCCGGCACCTGCCAGTACTGCGGACGTGCCTTCTGTAGTCACCACGGCATCCTCACGGACGATGGGCAGGAGGTCTGCGGCCGCGCTCGCTGCCAGCGCAAGCGCATCGACCTTGAGAAGCACCTGCGTTACAAGGCCGTCGTCAGGCAGCGGAACGCCGACAGTCGGTGCGGAGTGCCGGGCTGCCAGACCAGGCCCGGCGGCCAGTGCTCACGTTGCCGCGGCTTCTTCTGCGGCCGCCACCTTGCGAATCACGACCTGTGGGTTCGCGAAGGGCGGGCCTGGATACGGCTCCCTGCCTCCATGTGCGAGCACTGCTGGCGGCGGCGCCCCCTCTGGTCGCAGCTCTAGCCTGCCTTGACAAGCGATTGTGTTGGTGCATAATTGCGTCGGTAGTCAGCCCTGCCGGTTGGAGTCTTCATTCTGGCCGGAGAAGGGTGTGCCTATAGGCCCAGGCGGTCCAGCCGCTGCGGCCTTGGCGGTGTTTGGCGGGGGCACCGGCCGCTTCCCTCTTGTCGGATAGACGGGAGGAGTGGAGCCGAGCGTGTGTCCTTTGGTTGTGTGCTCGCTGTCCAGCGCCGCTTCCCTTGCTGGCTTCCGTCCTTCGGTTTTTCCCTGTGCCTCAGGTGACCTCGATAGGCGGCAACCATCCCTGGGGCCGTCGCTTTCTGCCGGCACCGGCCCCATTCAGATGATGCAGGCCCTGGAGTACTGCCGATGACACAATCGCCAGGCGAGAGCGCGGTCGGTGCGGGCGGGACCGACACCGATATGGCCCCAGTGGTAGCGGAGACGGAGCGGCGGGGGAGCCATGTGGACGTTCTCCACGACCTGATCCGGGGTTTGACCCGCAGCTTAGCGCCCGAGGAGGTGCTGCGCCGGGTCTTCACCGCCCTCCGGCCTCACCTGCGCTTCGACGTCGCTGTCTCTGTCCTCTGTCTCGACAGCCGCGATGTGACCACAGTCTATGCGGCCGCTCCCCTGCCCAAGGCGGTAGCCTCGGGGCTGGCGTCGGGCCTGATGGACACTTTCCTCCGCTTTTCCGGCGGCGCCCACCGGGACTGCCAGCGGCCACCCTTCCAGATCGAGGAACTGCGAGGCAGCGAAAGGGCGTCGCCCGTGGCGGGGCCCCCGCGCAGCGCCGCCGACGCTCCCCTCATCGTGTCTGGGCGGGCGGTCGGGCTCCTCCGCGTGCTGGCAGAGCGCGATAACGCCTTCGCTCCTGACGAGACGCGACTCCTCTACTCGGCGGCCAGCCTGGCGTCGACGGCCCTGGAGCGCGCCGAGACGTCCCACCCCTCCGACGAGGGTGGCCTACAAGCCCTCATCGGTAGCCTGGACGACGGCATCGTGCTGGTGCGGGAACGGGGCAGTACGCTGGCGAACGAGGCGGCCCACCGCTTGCTTGCCGCCCTCTGTCGCCGTCCCGAGGAGCAGGAGATCGCTCTCGAGGAAACGCCCATCGCCTCCCTGGTAGAAGAGGTGTGGACCTCCGGGCAGCGTCGGCAGGTGGACTATGCCCTGGAGGACGGCCGGCGCCGTCACCTCTCAGTGAAGGCGCTCCCCCTGGGCGGCTTCGAGCGCGGCGTCGTCGTGGTCCTGCGCGAGGTGACGGAAGAGCGGCTTCTCCAGGAGCGCCTGATGCAGTCGGAGAAGATGGCCAGCGTGGGCCAACTGGTCTCCGGCGTCGCCCACGAGCTGAACAACCCGCTGACCGGCATCATGGGATTCGCTCAGCTCCTCCTCACCCGGGACATGGACGATCGCTCTCGCCACGAGGTGGAGACGATACAGGGCGAGGCAGAGCGGGCAGCCAAGATCGTCCAGAACCTCCTCTCCTTCGCCCGGCGCCGCAAGGCCGAGAAGGAGCTGGTGAACCTCAACACCCTCCTGGAGCGGGTCCTGGAGCTGCGCAGCTATGACCTGCGCCTGAAGAACATCACCCTGGACCTGGAGTTGGACCCCCAGTTGCCGCTGACCATGGCCGACCCCGACCATATCCAGCAGGTGTTCTTCAACATCATCACCAACGCCGAGCACGCCATGCTGGAGGCCCACGGCCAGGGCCGCCTCATCGTGCGTTCCGGCGTCGCGGGCGGCTACATCCGCCTCTCTTTCACCGACGACGGCCCCGGGCTGGCCCCCGAGAACCTGCGCCGTGTCTTTGACCCATTCTTCACCACCAAGAAGGTCGGTGAGGGCACCGGCTTGGGCCTCACCATCGCCTACGGCATCATCGAGGATCATGGGGGCCGCATCCGGGCCGAAAGCCGGCCCGGCAAGGGCGCCACCTTCATCGTGGACCTGCCCGTGGTGCAGGGGCCGGAGCAGCAGCCCGTCGTTGAGGGAAAGGAGGCGGCGCGCTCCGAGGTTGGCGCCCGCAGCATCCTGGTGGTGGACGACGAGAGCAGCATCCAGGCCCTCCTCCGTGACGTACTGAACATGGACGGGCACCAGGTCGACATCGCCAGCAGCGGCGCCGAGGCGCTCCGTTGCATGTTCGATCGCCAGTACGACCTCATCATCACCGACATCAAGATGCCGGAGATGAGCGGCCAGGAGTTCTACCGCCGCGTGCGGGAGATAGACCGGGAGCAGGCGGAACGCATGGTGTTCATCACCGGCGACACCGTGAACGTGGCGACGCGCCAGTTCCTCCAGCGGGTGAGCAACCCGTGCCTGGTCAAGCCCTTCAAGGTGGAGGAGATCCGGGAAGTAGTGGAGCGCCAGCTACACCAGGCGTAGGCTATCTTGTCGCAAGCGACTTGACACCGGTGCTAGACTTCAGTTGTCAGTGGCAGTTTCCTGGCTCGGCACCGGCCTGCGTGCTGCGTTGCCGAGCCGACTAGCTTGTCGGTTGGAGCCTGGCTCTGGGCCCTGTAAACCATAGGTCGCGCCATCTAGGAAAGGATTCCCGACGTGAGGTGGGGCGACAAGATTTGCCCTCAGTGCGGCGGCGATCTCTACGCCGACTACGCCGACATAGCGCTGGCATGCCTGAAATGCGGCTACCACGAGCCCCCGCCCAGGCCGGGTAGAGGTCGCGCCAGGCCCTCGGCAAAACAACCTTCCCCCGCTGATCCACGGGCGGTGCGACGGGCGCCAGCGACGCCTCTGGTTGCGCTGGTGGAGGTTCGGCCTGGAAGCCGCCGCCTGATCGAAGGGGTGTGCGCTGCCCACGGCTGCCAGGTCGTCTGCTTTTCCTCCGCGCCCTCCTCTGTTGATGAGGCCACGCTGGCAGGCGCGGAGCTCCTCATCATCGAGGCCGATCGTGGGGGGCTCGCCGTGGCTCTTGCCCATCGCCTGCGCGCCCAGGCGCCCGCTGTCCCTATTGCCGTGGTCCTCCCCTGCTGGAGTGAGTCCGAACCGGAGGCGCGGTCCACAGCCGAGTTCGTGATACACGCCCCGTTGCGCCAGAGCGAGGTCAACGGGGTGCTGGAAGTCATGGAGTCCTATGGTGGCTGGCTGCCTGCCCCTCTCCTGGCAGCCGCGTATCGCGCCCGAGTGGCCAATTAGCCTGTCCTACTCGCTCAGCAGCATGCCGTAGGTCTCGGGCCGGCGCCCCAGCACGACGTTGGTGGCCGGGGCCATGTCCTTCCAGCGTGACAGAGCCCGGTTAACCTGTGCCGAGCAGGCCATCTCCCGACCGGCCAGCGCTGATGCCACCACCCTCCCGGTGGGTTCCACCACGTAGGCGCCGCCCTCGAGCGCAGGGGCAGTGGCGACTGCCAAATAGACACGGTTCTCGTCGGCGCGGCAGCGGGCCACCGCCCACACGTCGAACTGAGGGGCGTCTGCCGGCCACAGCAGCACTTCGGCGCCCCGCAGCATCAGCGAGCGCGCCACCTCCGGCACGAAGCCCTCGGCGCACAGCAGGACGCCAACATTGCCCACCCGCGTGGGCGCCACCGGACAGGGCTCATCGCCGAGCGCCAGGTCGGCAGCCGCGGTGTCGGAGTCATGGTGACTCTGACGGTGGGCCATGAGCACCTCGCCGCCGTCCAGCAGGTAGAAGGTCCGGTAGCGCGCCCCGGCAGCCTTCTCCAGCAGCGTTATGCCCAGCATGACGCCGGATCGGCCCGACAGCGCCTGGAGAGACGGCAGCAGGTCTGGGGCCGGGTAGGCGTCCAGGTGCCCGACCGGCGTGGCCGGGAAGAGGAGCAGGTCGGTGTCCTGGCGACGCAGCGTCTCCACCCAGCGCCGCGCGTCCTCGAGGAAGGCGGCGCCGGTCGGCGGTAGCCTTGCCTGGAGCACCGCCAGGCGCCGGCCGCCGGGCCCCACGGCCAGCGGCTCCTCCGGCAGGCGGGCCGCCGGCAGCTCCTCGGTGGGGGCCGTCAGGGCCGAGTAGAGGTCGGGACGGCGGGCGAAGGGCGGGCCGGTTGCCTCCGCAGGGTCCAGGTCGAAGGTGAGAACGGTCTCCTCCTCCGTCGCTGCCGAGGCCAGCATCCGGCCCCTGGGATCGATGACGCAGGAGCGACCGCAGTAGACGAGGCTGCCGGCCTCGGCCCCCACCTTGCCCGCTGCCACGACCCAGGCCCCGTTCTCCAGGGCTCGGGCCGACATCATGTACTCCGCTTGGGGGTTGGATAGCTCGCTGGGCTGGCGGCCCCAGCTCACCCAGGCCGTGGGGTCGACGATGACCTGGGCTCCGCCCAGGGCCAGGCAGCGGGCTATCTCGGGCAGGCGGCCGTCGGCGCAGATGAGGAGGCCCAGCCGACCCAGGGGCGTCTCGAACACCGGGTAGTGCGTGCCGCCCCGGAACCAGTGGCGGTCGAAGTGCCAGAGGAAGCTCTTGTCGTAGCGTCCGGCCAGGCTGCCGTCGGGCGCGAAGAGGAGGGCGGAGTTGGTCACCTCCTCACCTGAGG
>Ga0315277_10005108_pt1 | contig 17368 bp, 13 predicted proteins | sample YL17G05_15_MG_FD_203695 | JGI IMG/M metagenome (GOLD analysis project Ga0315277, IMG submission 203695) | Sediment microbial communities from Yellowstone Lake, YNP, Wyoming, USA - YL17G05_15 | ecosystem: Environmental > Aquatic > Freshwater > Lake > Sediment | place: USA: Wyoming | collected... | reverse complement strand
CACGCTGACCCTATGCCCTACCGCCGAGTGGTCGGCGGCACACGGAAAGGCCGCCACAATATGTAGTGGCTAGGAGAGCGAAGTGGATATGCCTTTTGTGCAATTCAATTACCCCTCAATGGGTGGTGGCTAGTCAACTGAGTTGGCCCCGGGGATATCTGGATGCAACGGATATCTAAACAGTTGCTGTCAAAGCACCTGTACTACAAGCCGCTTTTCCAGCTCAGCGCAAACCGAGCCCAATACGTGGAACGGCTGTTTGGCAGGAAGATCAGTGGCAAGCCGGCTAATCTGTCAAGCAATCCGAGGCAACCTCTCCGAATATCACGTGGCCCGCGTGTTGTTTGTGCCCTTGTTTTGTGCTTTGATGTTGGCAGCCTGGAGTGCCGAGATGGATAAGCGAGAAAAAACGATAGCACAGGGTCCGTTCAGCGACCTTGAAAGGCAGGTAAAGAAGGCCGGTTTTCGTCTCCTATCCACGCCCATCGAATCGATTTCCAAACCCTTGCCAACCCCGATACTGGAAGTTCCACAGGCGATTGAATCTGAAGAAGCAGTGTTCGCTGAGGCGATGGATGGAGTGAAACGGGCTGCATGGCGACATCCTCCGCCCGAGATACCACCTCTGGCGGCTCCTGTTCCCTCGCACGATCCAGAGTCGGAGGAGCGCCGCCTGATGGAAGCTGCGATGGAGGGCATTCCTGCTATGACAGTGTTGGACCATCCCGAATACATCGAGGGCTGGATTGGTGTGGCAGGTAAGCGGTTCCTTCCCAACCTGCGCAACGGCCTGTACTCGATTCAGGGACAAATTGATCTTCATGGCCTGACTCAGGAGGAAGCGCGCAGAACGGTGGAAGAATTCGTCGTTCATATGTCCCGCTTCCGCTCGTGCTGCGTAAAGATCATTCACGGTCGAGGCATGAATTCACCAAACGACAGGGCAGTGCTCAAGGAAAGCCTGCAGCGTTGGCTTTCGATGCGCCGCATGTCCCGCCACGTCGTGGCCTATGCGTCCGCGCCGCTCAAGGACGGTGGCGTGGGTGCCGTCTACGTCCTGCTCCGCCGGCTTTGAGCTGGGGGGCGTATCTGCAAACTCAGTTTTCTGTCAGCATTTCCCATCTGAAGAACGTTGGGCACTCTAAAATCGAATTCTGCAGATGGGGCTATGCATTTGACTCCAGTAAGGACTGCCTGAACGGTCCGGTCTGAGCCAGATGAGCCTTTGCGAATCTTCGCGTCCTTGTGGTGGGGTTATAAAAAACCACCGCAAAGGCTCAAAGACGCGAAGAATCGCCAAGGATTCCTTTCAGCCCAGGTTGGGGTTGTAACATCGCTAGTTACTGGAGTCATGTGCATACCCCCATTTTGCAGATACCACTGCTACATTATTCGTAACGCAGGCATTCGATGGGATCGAGATTGGAGGCCTGCACGGCGGGATAAATACCAAAGACTAAGCCGACGAGAGAGCTCACCCCAAAGGAAAGCCCGATGGACGCCGCCGTTATGATCGTACTCCAGCCGGAGTAAGCGGCAACAGCTCTCGAGATGCCGAATCCGAGGCCAATTCCCACAATTCCACCGGCGAGACTCAAGCCAAGCGCTTCGGCAATAAACTGAAGCCGGATGTCGCGCTTGGTCGCTCCAATGGCGCGACGCAGTCCGATCTCCGTGGTTCGTTCGAGCACGGAAGCCAGCATGATGTTCATGATGCCGATGCCTCCCACCAGCAGCGAAATGCTGGCGATCGCTCCCATGACGATGTTAAAAATCCCCTGGGTCTTCTGGTTCTGCTCGAGAAGCTTCTCGGGAACCACCAGCGAATAATCATCCACGAAGCGGTGCATGGTCGCCATGAGGTTGCTGATGGCCGCCGCCTGCTCTCTTAGATTTGCCCCAGGAGGAGCCTGCACAACGACCTCATTCAGCTCGTTTTCCAGCGTGTCCTTGTCGAACTTCTTAATTGAAGTCGTGATAGGGACATAGATGTCGTTGTTGGGATTCTGAATCTTGACTCCCTCGAACTCCTGCTTCTCGACATTGGCATCCGCAAGGACACCGATCACGGTAAGCCACTGGTCGTTGACCTTTATGCGCTGACCGATTACGTCACCGAAGCCGAAGAGTTTCTGCTTTGCCGTTATTCCGATCACACAGACCTGATTGGACGCATCCTCATCGAAGGGCATGAAAAAAGAGCCTTGAAGGAGCTTGAGGTTATGAATCGCGGGGTAGCTGCTGCTGACGCCGAGCACTCGGCTGTCGCTTCTGTTCTTCTCCGAAATCACCTGAAATGTCTTTACCACCCGTTTTGCAGATATGGCCGGCTTCGGTTGCAGTACGGCCTGCAGCGCCTCGACGTCTCGAATTGAAACCCCCAAGGACTCAGTTCGAATCTGCTTGAGCTCTTCTGGCTTGAACTCCTTTGCCTGGATGATGATATTTCGAATGCCGAAGTTTTCGATAATGCGAAGGCTCTCGCGCTCTGCGCCGGCGCCAATGGAAAGCATGGCTATCACAGCACCTACGCCAAAGATCATGCCAAGCATCGTCAGGAAGGAACGTAGCTTTCGCCGGCTCAGATTGCTTAGGGCTACGCGAACACTCTCGAACGTAAACATGTCGTTTTAGGGATTCTCCACTGGCTAATGGTCGCGAAACATGATGCGCATTCCACCGCCGCCCCCACCTGCCCCAGCCTTCGAGAAATCGGGGAGATGAGCTTTGCGCGATTCGAAGGGATTACGCATCGCGATCAGTTCTTTATCCTGAACGCCACTGAGGATTGTGGTCTGGCCGTGGCTTGCCGCGCCGACCGTTACGGATCTGGCGATAAACTTCTCCCCTTGCTTAATATAGACAAGCGTTTGTGAACCTTTAGGGGTAACCGCGCTCGCCGGCACAACGAAGCAAGAATCGTACTTCTCCAGGATCACATCAGCCTTTAAAGACATTCCCGGCTTGATTCGCTTGAGATCCTGCCCGGCATCATGAATTGTGACCTCACATATGAAGTACTTCAAAGGTGAATTGCGCTCCAACGGTTGAGCCAAGGCCGTGACAGAACGAACCACGCCGTGGAACTCCCTTTCGGGAATCGCATCGAGGCTGATAAGTACCGGTTTGTCCTTGCCAAGGCTCCCGGCGTCTCGCTCGAGTACGTAGATCCTGGCCTGGAGGGCTGCGAGGTCGACCAACTCGACAAGAATCTGTCCCTGCCACGATTCGTCTCCCATCTGGGGCTCCCGCATTCTGTCACGGCGGTAAAGAAGAAGCCCGTCCCTTGGCGTTTTAAGCTCCAGCGCAGCGAGCGTTTGTTGCGTGATCGTAATTTCGGTTTGCGCTTTGTTCTTCTCGATAGCAAGGATTTGCTGGTCTGAGCGAGCGATCCGTTTTTGCACCCTCCCCTTATTTGAGAGAAAACCTATCTTTTCCTTTGCAAACGCGGCATTGATCTTGGCCTCGATGATGTCCCACTTGGAGAAGATCGTTTCGTCCTGGGGAAGCACAGTCATCGCGTACTCGTAATCTTTTTCAGCGTCGGTCTTGTCGATGCCGAGAACTTTTTCATCCGTTTTCTGATTGCCGGTGGTGATCTTGAACCGTTCTTGATTTGCGTCCAGCGTGTTCTCCTGTTTCTCGAGGTTCAGCTTGGCATCTGTACTATCAAAGCGCACCACTGTATCGCCTGCCTTAACGAAGCTTCCCTCGGGGATCAACCACGCGATCTTCAAGCTGCCCGTGCGGGTGGAAGGAGTAGGAATGGGTATGCTCTCCAGTCCGATGATTTCACCGTATGCCGGCACCTGCAATTGGAAGGCCACCTTTTCCAGAACTTCAACCGGAATAGGATCGTCTTCAGTAGCTGCGAGAACGCGCGTGACCCGAGTCCAAATTGTGCTCCGATACATCAAAATGCCCGAGGCGGCGGCAATAATTATCAGCAGCGCGAGCACGCGCACGGCCACTATGGCGGGTTTCTTCCTCTTATTGGGTTCCATTTCATCTTGGGCGTGATAGCTCATCGGGAAAACCTCATACCTTGGGTTTGGATCGGATTTTTTCATTCACCTGCAGCCCCGCACTGACAACCGCCGAGAGTTCGTCGTTCATGAGCAACTGTACTTCACGCATCTCATAGGATTTCTTGTCGGGTTGCCAAACCTGCACGAATGATCGGCCCTGCCGTTCCAAAATGCTTGTGAGCGGGATGACGATCGCCTGCGGATGTCGGCCAACTTGAATTTGAGTTCGCGTGCTCATCCCTGGCCGGAGCGCCTTTGTGTCCGATGGCTCGAACTCCACAAGCGCCTCGGCGATCTTTTGCGGTCTGTCGTAAGCGGCCTGTTTCAGGATCGCGCTCAGATAAGCCACTTTGCCCTTGAACACTCTCCCTTGAACGGCATCGACCGCAACTTGTGCATCCTGTCCAAGTTGTACCTTTCCGACATCCACTTCGTCGACCATGACTTTGGCCCTGAGAGTCGAAAGGTCCGGCAATTCCATTACCGTGTCCAGGATGAATATGTTGCTCCCAACCTGTCGTGGCTCATTGTTCCAGTCTCTCTTGTAGATGACCACGCCAGAAACAGGCGCAGTGATGGTCAGAGCATCCATCGCATCGAGAAGCACATCCATGTGCCGTTTGTAATGCCTCTCGTTGCTGAGGGAGATTTGCAGGTCCAAACGGCCACTCTCGGTTAGGTATTTGAGCTTCTTTTCCAGCAGCTCCACTTTCCTCTTTGCGGTATCGCGCCTAATTTTAGTCTCCGCAATCACGATGGCGCTTTCGATTTCGGCCTGGGCGCTCAACTTGTTCTCCAGCTTTTCGTAATCGCTCTTGGCCTGTTCGAGTTGCAGCTTCAGGTCGCGCACCTGGATGTCGAAATCAGAGCGCTTTTTTTGATACTCCTCTTGCACGCGCTGAAAATTCGTAGTCTCGTCCCGCATCCGCCTGCTGATGTCGGAGCCGTCGAATTCCATCAGGAAATCACCTTCGGACACCTGCTTCCCTTCCTCGACCATGCGGGCAAGCTTGAATCGGTGCTCGTTCTGAATCTTCGGGGGGCCGATGCTTACGCTTTTCGCCGCTTCGAGCACGCCCGGAGCACTCACAATCAAAGGAAAATCGACGCGTTGAACGGCAATCAGGTCCTTCTCGTCGGCTGCTGCGGATACTCCGCTTGAGTGGTAAAGCCAAAAGGACGATGCTCCAAGAAGAACAATTATGGCGGCAATGGTAATCCACTTTTGGTTGTTCATGATTTTGCCTCCGGGGCACTCCTGATTTCGAGGATCTTATCACCCGAAGTCAATCCGGATTTGATCTGTACCGTGCGATTGCTGAAAACGCCCACCTGCACCATCTGAACTGTGGCTCTCTTGGTGTCTGTGCCCTTGAGCACGTAATAGCGCCCCAGACGGTCGATGCCCAGGTATTCACGTGGTATGGCAATCACATTGGAAGCAAGAGAAACCGGAATCTCCACACGAACCGTCATGCCGGGCTTCCATCGGCTCAATTCTACGGTCTCAGGCTGGACAACCGCCCTGAAAACCTTGTGTTGCGTAGCAAAACCCTTGCGGCTGGCAACGCTCGTGAGCGAAGCGATCCTCCCGCGCCACGTCTTCCCGGGAACGGCATCAAGGCTCATGTCGCAGACCATCCCTGGAGAAAGATACCGAAGCTCGGTGTCGTAGACGAACCCGACCACCTGCATGCTCGAAAGATCCGGAAGCGTCATTGCGATCATGCCGGGGAAGAGGCTGTCTCCCACCTGGACCTTTCGGCTGCTGGCCCAGTTGTCACCATAGATAATGATGCCATCCTGCGGAGCGTCGATACTCAGCAGAGCCAGATCCCCCTCCATTTTCTTAAGATCTATTTCCGCTTGATTCTTGTCTATCTCGACCAAGGCCATCTGAGCAGGGACGCTTGCCTCCAGATTCGCCAGCTTCTCCTTGGCTTTATCGCGAGCGAGAATAGCCTTCTCGAGATCAAGTTGATATTTCTGATACTGGTTGGCGGGTTGGAGTTCTTTGGGAATTTTCCCGTAGAGGTCGGCGACCTTCAGGCTTCCCTCAGCATCTGCGAGCGCCACCAGCAGGTCCGCCCGCTGCACTTCCAGGTCCGCTTTGGTTTTTTCGATTTTGAGCTTCGCCTCATCCAACCGCCTTTCGGCCTCGGCCTTCTGGCTAAGCAGGGCGGATGCATCGAACTCAAGGATGCGCTCTCCCTGCTTCACGGTGCTTCCCTCGGCCGCTAGGAATGTCACACTACTACCGAATCCCGATCGAATGCGAGGAACCACAATGTCACGAGACCGCGCAGCCTTAAGTTCCCCTGTGATAAGAATTGTATGGGGCATATCAATCGATGAAACCGTATAAGGTTCGGGCTTCCTTTCGTCGCCGGAGGCTTTCTGCTCAGTGGGCAGCTGCAGCTTTCGGCTATCGGGCTTTGCGCTTTGCGGCAGAAGCCAGCGACTTCCAAGCGCGCCGGCGACTGCAACTATCAGAAAGCAACTCAGCAACCAAGCTCCCCGGCGAACGGGTTTTCGAACGGCTAGCGCCATAATCGCGCGCCTCCTCTCGGCTCTAAGGTTTCGCCCCGGGTTTGCCCGGCGCAGTCATGTGCTGCATCATGGCAGGACCTTCTGGTTTCTGGCTCTTTACCCAGGTCTGCCAATCCTTTTCAATTGTCTCGAAATCGGAACCAAGCATGTCCTTTTGCAGCAGAATTTCTCGCGTATCCTTTTTCTCCCGATTTGCCAGGACCACTGCCTTGCATTTCTCAATGCCGAGTTTGTCGATCAGGTAAGCAAAAAAAGAGGACGACTCCGCGTCGAAAAGGAGGCGGTCCTGAACGTCCTTGGGCATGGTCATCGCGACAGGCATTCCCTGGGGTGGGCCGCCAGGGTCTCCAGACCGCACTGCGGCATGTGTCCCTCCGGAGGTTGCAGCGCGAATCTCTCCAGGCCCACCGCCGGGAGGAGTCTGAGGCGATGCCCTCGGAACGGGGCCTCCCGCTGTGACTATGCGAACTCCCCCTCCCGGGCCGCCGTCAGTGGCTGGAGCCACAAAGGGCCGTGACATGGAGAGGACGTCTTCAAGAGGAAAGGCCTCCTCCAGGTGATCCTGTAAAAACTTCAGCGTGGATCTGCCGCTTCCTGCGACATAAGCAACAATCCCAATGTCGAGCCAATCCGAGAGGGGACTCCGTCCCACGTCATCTACTCTCGACGAACGGAACTCCATCTCGGGGGCCAATGTGGTCACCAAAATCGCGTTACCGATCTTCTGCACCGATGAAGCCACCAGTTGAGAAATGCCGGCCGCCTTCAATTCTGGAGGCGGACTTTGAATTAGCTGCATCAGTGCCGGCGGAAGTTGCCCGCCCATTTGAGCTTTTATCTGGGCGAGCATCTGCTGCCTCGTGGCCTCGGGAGTGAGCAGAATCAGAGCCCAGCGATAGCCCATCTTCAGAAGACGTCGCTCACTGATGCTGTCCTTTTGCTCCAATGTGGAACAAATTGCCAGCACTCCGCGCGGCAAGTCCTTGCCAAAAAAGGTGGCCAGCTTTACTTGGGCTTCCTTCACCGGCTTTTCAAAAGGCACCACATCGCTGCGCGCGGCGGCGAAGAAATCTATTCCCGGCACAATTTCCCTGAACAGCTTGAAGTTTTTCGTGAAGGTGTCCTGCTGCGGCGCAAATCCAGCAGTTACGACAAGCAACACCGCAGCCCAAATTTGCCGTGCCATAGACTCCCCTGGTTGCGTTTAGCCAAAGAAATTGAACAGGCGGTGACCGACGCACGGAAGGGCTTACCGGGCTACCCGGCAAACCTCCGAAGCTTCAAGCCGCCTGCAATTCCTCCTCGCACATTAATTACGACTAACCTCTCCAGCTGTTCCGTTTTTTGGCGATATACTCACTCCGCTCAACGGATTGGAGCGCGAGATCATATGCCGGCGATCCCAGGCTCAGAGCGGCTAATAATGTGAATCAAAGGGAATCACAATTCAACGGCGATCGGGCTTTTCCGGTTTGCGGGATTTGCTTCGCAGAATTCGAGCGACGTGAGTTGGAATTTCGCGTTTATTGGCCTGGAAAAGATCCTGGATCAGATGTGGCCTCCGTGCGGCAACCAACCCGAGAGACTTCGCCGTGATAATCCTTACGATCCTGTTGTCATCCTCCAGGCGCGCGCTTAACTCGTTCAGGAACGCTTGAGACCGGGCCGGAAACTTAAGCCCGACCCGTCCCAGGGTGTATGCGAGGTGCCACCGCACGTATGCCGAATCATCGCCAAGAGACTCCTTGATCCGTTCCAGGATGCGCAGAAGACGGCCAGGATGCGACTCCGACAGGCGGGCCAGCGTCGCCGCGGCGCGGCCACGAATAACCCTGTCTTTGTCCTCCAGCATGTCCACCAGCTCCTCGATTCTGCGCGGATAATCAACGACGGTCTTGACAACCTCTGAGGTGCGTAAATTCGACAAAGGGACTCTCTTCTTCCGACCTCTGGCGATTCGGCGATGCGTTCTTGGTTCCATCATCTTGATCTCAAACTCATAGCCTCTAATCTAGCGGTTCGAGTTTAACACGACAAACGCTTATCCTGGTACCCTGCCCTAGCGGAGGCGCCGCTCAAAAACCATCTATCTGGTATTTTATGCCTTTATGTTTTCCTTGCTTGGATCCCAGCTCAGCATTTTCCTTTCGCGCGCGGACTTATTGATGAGGTGAGCGCATGCAGCAGCCCGGTGGCCGATCAAAGCCTCTTCCACCGGAGGCTTCCTCGTCTTCACGGATGAGAAAAAGTTTCGGAGATGCACCACGGTAGGATCCAGCCCAATCTCGCGATATTGCTCCTCGCCAATGATTACTTCAGGCTCCCGTGAGCCTGGGATCTCCTCTTCGCGGACTTTTGGATCCTTGTAGTATGCATTTTCCATGGCGGTCGGCCAGCTCTCTACGATCCAGCGATTGTCCTCGCTGACAACCTCGGGATAGAAAGTGAGATTGTTCCCAATCACCAGGCTGCCCTTGGTACCGAGAATCTGGAACCCTCCTTCCGAACTCATCTGATTGTTGAAGGTGCTGCTCAAATTGGCGACAAATCCGTCGTATTCCATAATGGCGTTCATGGTGTCCGGAACGTCCCTGGACTCCTTCCAGCGATAGAGCTCACCCATGGCCACCACATGATTCGGCATTTTCACGTTCATCATGAAGTGAATGCTGGTGACGAGGTGCACAAACAGATCCGTTGCGATTCCGCCGGAATAATCCTGATAGCATCTCCAGCGGAAAAAGCGAGCGTAATCAACGGGCCGTTTCGGAGCCGGCCCGATAAACATGTCCCAGCTTACGGTCTCGGGTGAGGCATCCGGGGGGATCGGATAGATCCACGCGCCGCTGGCAGTGTTCCTGTTGTAAAATGCGCGAACAATCGTAACCTGCCCGAGTTTTCCGGACGCAAGGATTTCGCGGGCTTTTTGTTGGATGCGCGAGCTGATGCCCTGGCTGCCGACCTGGAATATGCGCCCGCTCTTCTTGACTTCGCTGATAATAGTGTTTCCTTCATCCACCGTGTAGGTCATCGGCTTCTCGATGTAAACGTCCTTGCCGGCGCGCACCGCCTCGACGGCCATCGTCGCATGCCAATGATCGGGAGTAGCAATGATAACGGTATCAATGGATTTGTTTGCGAGAATCTCCCGGTAGTCCTTATAAACTTTCGCCCGCCTCTGTGTTCGCTCCAGCGCCCGCTCAATCCGGCCCTTGTAGGCGTCGCACACGCCAACGACTTCAGTGTCGGGCAGCGACAACGTGGCACTCAGCAGTTCGTGCGCACGCGCACCAACTCCGATCATTGCCACTGTGATCTTCTCGCTTGCTGGTACGGGCGTTACACCGTCGCGAGGCTTTGCTTCCGAATCGCTCAGCGCCATGCCCGCGGCTGCGGTTCCCAAGGCGCTCCTCTGCATGAACTCTCTGCGATTCATCCGCTTTTCTTCCCCCATTGTCAAAGCCCTCCTCGAATGATGAGACGCAGTGAAAATCACTCCAGATGCAGGCCTCTATGAAATGACCACGAAGCAACAGGGGGAGTATGACGCGACAGGGGGTTTGATGTCAATCATCGCGCCCCGACTGCGGGCAAACCTTCAGAACTTTCAGAGGAATACGGCAAGCATCTGGCGCCGGCGCTGCTTTGAGCCATGCCTGTCGAACTTTGACCAGGGAGCAACCTTGGGTTGCAGGGAATTAGGATCTGGGGGTTGAGAATTGAAGAGCGCCTGAGGGTGTTGCAGTTCATCAGGCAGAGTGGCTCCGATAAGAACAAGACAGTCGCGGCAACTGTGAACTGGAACACGCACCCGGAATCCATGGAGAGCAGAAACACCCGCTGGTCAGGATTCTTTGGCGGGCCTTTTCAAGACCGCAAGATAATCCCGATAGGTAGAGCGGATCGCAATAAAATCCTTGTGTTCGATCCTCAACTCGTCGGCTATCTGGCTCACCTCGTTGTCTTCGAGAGTCGAGATCGACCCGTCTGCTGCGGCCACGGCAAACAGGCAATCGATGAGAGCGAGCTTTTGCTCATGAGTCGCCATAGAGTTAAACTCGCGCGTCACGAGGTAATTCTCCGTTGCACCAAACAGGATGTTCTGGGTCTTCGCGATTTGTACGACAATGACCGCCTGCTCCTCGGGCAACCCCCCGCGTTCCATCACGATGCGCTCCATCATACGGATTTCTTCGTCACTAATGTTCAGATCCGCCCGTGCGATACGGTTCAGCAGATATGCAAAAGCCGCGATGAACCTTGCCCGCTTGGGTTCCAACCGATCCATCGCTTGCGTGATCTTGCGGACCGTTTCCGTTTCCGTCGAGGACGAGTGGGCTTCTTGGCGCAGTTTGAAAATGTTTAGAATCGACATCCATCGGTACCTTTCATCGCTGGAGCGGGACAGTCCAAGTCAGCGCATGCCCCGGTATCAGGAATTCGCCAGAAACTCGAACATGAGGCGGTGAAACAATCGAGGTTCAAATGCAAAGTCCATGCGCTCGGGATTCCCTCTTTCCAGCCTCAAATAATAGCACGGCGATCACACCACAGTGACCTGGCGTCTTTGTGTTTCTTCGTGATCTTCGTGTCATCATGGTTTGCTTTCAAAAAGAAAACACGATGACACGAAGCTCATGAAGACTGACAATGAGATTTGTGGCAAAATGCACAATCATGGCAACAATCAATCCACATTACATCCCAAGGAGCTAGCGCAATGGTTGATTACATAAGCAGTTTCATGGCACATGTGAAAGCGAAAAACCCAGCCGAGCCGGAGTTTCACCAGGCTGTGCAGGAGGTTGTAGAATCTCTGAGCCTGGTCTTAGACAAGTATCCCGTGTACCGGTCGGCAAAAATCCTCGAGCGCATTGTCGAGCCCGAGCGAGTCATCATGTTCCGCGTGCCGTGGATGGATGATCAAGGTGAGATTCAAGTAAACCGCGGTTTCAGGATCCAGATGAACAGCGCGATAGGACCCTATAAGGGTGGATTGCGTTTTCATCCTTCAGTGACACTGGGAATCCTGAAATTCCTGGCCTTCGAACAGGTTTTCAAGAACAGCCTCACCACCCTTCCGATGGGCGGCGGCAAGGGCGGGTCTGATTTCGATCCGAAGGCCAAGAGTGACAACGAAGTCATGCGCTTTTGCCAGGGCTTCATGAGCGAACTTTTCCGTCACATCGGACCCGACACGGATGTACCCGCCGGGGATATCGGGGTGGGCGGACGCGAAATCGGCTACTTGTTCGGCCAGTATCGAAAGTTGCGAAATGAGTTCACGGGAGTTCTCACAGGCAAGGGTCTCAACTGGAGTGGGTCCCTTATCCGTCCTGAGGCCACGGGTTATGGCGCCGCTTACTTTGCGGCGGAGATGCTCTCCACCCGCGGCAAGACCATGGAAGGGAAGATTTGCCTGGTGTCCGGAAGTGGGAACGTATCCCAGTACACCATCGAGAAAGTCCTTCAGCTCGGAGGCAAGTGCGTGACAGTATCTGATTCGAACGGTTATGTCTATGATCCGGAAGGCATCCACCGCAAGAAGCTTGACTTTCTGATGGAACTCAAGAATGTGCGGCGCGGCCGAATAAAGGAATACGCTGAAGCCTACAAAAATGCGATCTACACGCCGGCCGATCCAAAGCTGGATTACAACCCGCTCTGGAATCACAGGGCAGACTGCGCATTCCCCGGCGCCACACAGAACGAAATCAACGCGAAGGACGCGCAGAATCTGCTGAAGAACGGCGTCTATCTGGTTGCCGAGGGCGCCAACATGCCGACGCACATCGGCGGCGTGAAAATATTCCTCGACGCCGGAATTCTCTATGGCCCCGGGAAAGCTGCCAATGCCGGTGGTGTCTCTGTTTCGGGTCTCGAAATGTCACAAAACAGCATGCGCCTGCCCTGGACAAGAGAAGAAGTGGACCAACGCTTGCATTTGATCATGAAGTGTATTCACAAAACCTGCGTTGAAACCGCGGAGAGGTTCGGCACTCCGGGCAACTATGTCAACGGCGCCAACATCGGCGGCTTCCTCAAAGTGGCCGATGCGATGTTGGATCAGGGCTTGGTATAGTCAGGCGGTCACCGCCTGTAATTGACGATTTACGATTTACGATTGACGAATGATTGGAACCGCTCTTCAATCATCAATCGTCAATTGTTTATAATGGCTTTTCACATATGAGGGAGCTTCGAGCCTTGGGTGAGCAGTATCTGGATCCTCTCTGGATCGAGCACGGATATGGAACCCGTTTCCAGGGTTTCCAGAACCTCATGCGGCGCAGGATCCGCGACGTTCTTCTTGTCTCAAGCCTATACGACCTTTATCTCTTCGAGGAAGACGGCAGACTCTACGAACTCATCCGCAACGAATACCTTGGCCTCAATTTAAGCCATTCTCCTGAGCTGACTCGGGTCTCCAGCGGGAAGGAAGCAATCACTCTCGCCAGAGAGGAGAGACGGTTTGACCTGATTATAACAACCCTGCACATCGAGGACATGAGCGCCCTGAAGCTCGCCCAGCTCGCACGCGAGGCGGGGCTCGATATCCCGATTGTCCTGATGGCCTACGACAACCGCGAATTGAAAGACCTGGTTGCGCACCAGGACACATCCGTCTTCGATCGGATCTTCATCTGGCAGGGAGACTTTCGGCTCATCATCGGCATCATCAAGCATCTTGAAGACCGGATGAACGTGGACCATGACACGCGAATCGCGGGCGTGCAATCGATCATCCTCATCGAGGACAACGTTCGTTATTACTCTTCTTTTCTGCCCATTATCTACACGGAGATTCTGAAACAATCACAGCGGCTCATCTCGGAAGGAATCAACCTTTCACACCGGTATCTCAGGATGCGTGCCAGGCCCAAAATTCTTCTTTGCGAGACTTACGAGGAAGCCTGGGATTATTACAGCAAATATGAGGATTACATCCTCGGCGTTATTTCCGATATCGATTTTTCCCGTAACGGCACGCCCGACCCGCGGGCCGGATTGATCTTTGCCAAGGAGGTCAAGTCCAGGTACCCCGACATCCCTATCCTACTCCAATCCCTTACACCTAGCTGCGAGGATGAGGCGAAGAAGCTTAACGTTTCCTTCGTTCTCAAGGACTCCCCCACCCTGCTGCTCGAACTGCGGCAGTTCATGACGGAGTATTTCAGCTTCGGCGATTTCATCTTTCGAACCCCGGATGGTCGCGAAGTAGGCAGAGCTTCGGACCTGAATTCACTGAAAGAGCAGCTTCAGTTCGTGCCGGAGGAGTGCATCCGTTATCATGCCGAGAGAAACCACTTCTCGAACTGGCTGAAAGCCCGAACTGAGTTCTGGCTGGCGCACAAGCTCCGGCCGCGCAGGGTTGAGGATTACCCCTCGGTCGCAGCCTTGCGACAGGATTTGATCTCTTCCCTCGGCGAGTACCGAAAGCTGCAACAACGGGGCCTCATTACCGACTTCAGCAAGGAGTCCTTTGACCCGAAGAGCAGCTTCGCCAGAATCGGCGGCGGCTCTCTCGGCGGCAAGGCGCGCGGGTTGGGTTTTGTCAACATCCTGATCAACAACTATGACGTGCGCGAGCGATTCGAAGGCATCGAGATCTCGGTACCTCCGGCTGTCGTTCTGGGCACGGACGTCTTTGACCAGTTCGTGGATGAAAACAATCTGCGCAACTTCGCGCTCAACTCCACGGACGACAGCGAGATAACCCGAAGATTCCTGGAGGCGAGAAGTTTTCCCGAGGAGATCCTCGGCGAGCTGGCGGCCTTTTTGGACCTGGTCGCTGAGCCTCTGGCGGTTCGCTCGTCGAGCCTGTTGGAGGACTCGCAGTATCATCCGTTCGCCGGAGTATACGAGACGTACATGATTCCAAACAACCGGCCCGATCCATTCATGCGACTGAGCCAGCTGGTAAACACCATCAAGCGCGTCTATGCGTCGACCTTCTATCAAAGCGCGAAGGACTACATCAAGGTTACGGCCTATCGTCTGGAAGAGGAAAAGATGGCCGTGATCATACAGCAGATGGTTGGAGCCCCGCACGACAACCGTTTTTACCCGGATTTCTCCGGCGTTGCCAAGTCCTACAACTTCTACCCTGTATCGCCTCAAAAGCCGCTCGACGGAATTGTCTCTGTTGGCCTCGGACTGGGTAAGATCATTGTCGAAGGCGGCATAACCGTCAGGTTCTGCCCGAAATATCCCAATCATCTGCTTCAGTTTTTCTCCACCGCGGAAGCTTTGCGCAACAACCAGACCGACTTTTTCGCTCTCGATCTGAGAGGTCAGCCTCTAAATGGCTCCGATACGAGCGACATGCTCGTCAAAAGGTTCAACCTGAACGTCGCCGAGTCGGACGGGACGCTGCAGCACGTGGCGTCCACCTATTCTCCGGAAAATGACGCCCTGTACGACGGCATTTCGAGGAAGGGTATTCGGGTAGTGTCCTTCGCCCCGATCCTGCGAAACAAAATATTCCCTCTCCCGCAAATCCTCGACCTCCTGCTCGACATGGGCAGCTGGGGCATGGGCAGCCCGGTTGAAATTGAGTTCGCTGTGACACTGTCGGCTTCGACTGGACACCGCAAGCAGTTCGGCCTACTGCAAATGCGCCCGCTGGTTCTCAGCAGAGAAACAGAGCAACTGGAGATCGAGGAGGTAGCCAGGGAAAAGCTCGTCTGCCTGAGCACTTACGTCCTCGGACATGGCGTCCTGAAGGACCTGTACGACATTGTGGTGGTCGATATCGACAAATTCGACCGGTCCAAAAGCCGCGAAGTCGCCAAGGAAGTAACGCAGTTCAACGAGCAGCTGCTTGACGAGAGACGCCCCTATCTGCTTATAGGGGTGGGACGGTGGGGCTCGCTCGACCCGTGGCTTGGCATTCCGGTGAAATGGGATCAGATTTCCGGAGCCAGGGCCATTGTGGAATCAGGGTTCAAGGACTTCGATGTCGATCCCTCGCAGGGATCGCATTTCTTCCAGAACATAACTTCTTTCATGGTGGGCTATTTCACGGTCAGCTCCCGGATGAAGCACGGATTCGTCGACTGGGAGTGGCTTCGCCGGCAGCCCGCCATCGAAGAGAAGAGTTACGTTCGCCATATCCACCTGGATAAGTCGGTCGTCGTCAAAATAAATGGGCACCAAAACAAGGGCATAATTCTTAAGCCGGAGTGATGCGTTGAGCGGGGATCGTGACAATCAGAGAGCGTCCTACGTTCGGGCCAGGCCGACGCTCGAGGCTTGTCCGCACTGCGGTCAGGAGCTGAGTCCTTGGCAGCAGGTGCTTTTGACCGTCGACCGCGCTTTGGTCTGCAAAAAATGCTGGTACAGGATCATCCTCGATCCGTTAGAAGAGCCTAAGGCAGAAGAAAAGCTCCGTTCCTTGAGGAAGGAATAGCATTATGGAATCCTACAACTCCTTTCAGGTCGCTCAGCAGCAAGTCATCGAGGCCGCCAAGATCCTGAATCTCGATCGCGGCACCGTCGATTTGCTCGTGTGGCCTCAGAGGGAATTTAAGTTTACCATTCCAGTCAGGATGGATGACGGAGAGGTAGATATATTTCATGGCTATCGCATTCAATATAACTTCGCACGCGGGCCGGCCAAAGGCGGTATCCGGTTTCACCCGGATGAGACCGTTGACACTATACGCGCACTCGCCGGCTGGATGACCTGGAAAACGGCAGTGGTGGATCTGCCGCTGGGCGGCGCCAAAGGCGGTGTGGTCTGCGATCCTCGGAAAATGTCCGAACGGGAGCTGGAGAATCTCTCCCGGGCTTATATCCGCGCCGTCGCACCATTTCTCGGGATTGACAAGGATGTGCCGGCGCCTGATGTATACACGAATCCCCAGACCATGGCCTGGATGATGGACGAATACGAAACCATCGTGCAGCATCATCATCCCGGCGTCATGACGAACAAACCCATTCCGCTTGGGGGAAGCGAAGGAAGACGGGAGGCTACAGCCCGAGGCGGCGTGATCACTGTTCGCGAGGCCTGCAAGCTACTGGGAGTGGATGCGCGCGGCGCTTATTCCATTCAGGGATTCGGCAGCACGGGCCAGCGCGCTGCCCTCTTCCATCAGCAGTTGCTCGGCGGGGGAAAGCTCATAGCTGTGTGCGATTCCAGCGGTGGTATCTACAATTCGCACGGCTTGAACCCCAAGGAACTCGTTACACACAAGCTCAAGACAGGATCCGTTGTCGGATTTCCCGGAGCAGAGCCCATCCCTCCTGAGCACGTTCTCGAACTCGATGTCGAGGTGCTTTATCCGGCCGCGCTGGAAAATGCTATCAACGTGCAGAACGCCGAGCGAATCAGGGCACGCATCGTGTGCGAGCTGGCTAATGGGCCGACGACCCCGGAAGCTGACCTGATCCTGTACCAGAATGGCGTACACGTGATCCCCGACATCCTCGCCAGCGCTGGAGGAGTGACTGTTTCCTACTTCGAGATGGTCCAGAACAGCTACGCATACTTTTGGGAAGAGTCCCAAGTGCACCAGCAGCTCGATGCCAAGATCACGCGCGCTTACCACACAGTGCAGAAAGCGGTGGAGGAGAAGCGGGTGCATCCGCGGCTGGCAGCAATGGTCGTAGGGGTCGCCCGGGTTGCAGAAGCGTGCAAGCTGCGCGGCTGGGTCTAAATCATTGACGATTGCAGAGCTAATCGCTTTGTCCAGATCTCTCGGAGAATGTGGATCTTAGCGAGACCTCGCAAAATCTTCCCCCCAGCGCGTATGCGATGGGCGCGGGTTCAAGGGGGGTAGGAG
>Ga0315277_10005106_pt1 | contig 17372 bp, 10 predicted proteins | sample YL17G05_15_MG_FD_203695 | JGI IMG/M metagenome (GOLD analysis project Ga0315277, IMG submission 203695) | Sediment microbial communities from Yellowstone Lake, YNP, Wyoming, USA - YL17G05_15 | ecosystem: Environmental > Aquatic > Freshwater > Lake > Sediment | place: USA: Wyoming | collected... | reverse complement strand
ACCCAGGCGGCAATCCTGTGAAAGATGTCACGCTGGCGTCAACTTACAGCTTCAACGAAAACCTGATGCTGGGAACTGTCCCCGCAAGGGGTTACTCATACGAAAATCCCGCGATTCACATCGTGTCTACAGATGATAATGGAAACGCTGTGCTCTGGCTTTTCCCCAACGCTCCCGATGCCAAGTACGTCCTGACAGCAACGCCTCCGCCCGAGAGCCCATTTGTCACTTTCAACGTCCACAATGTCGACGTAACCTCAGATCTGCAAATGGTGGTGGTCCTCCAGTCGCCTGATTCGATTCCACCTGAAACAACTTCCACGGTTTCGCCGGCTGCAAACAGCAATGGCTGGAATAATGGAGATGTGACCGTCGGCCTGACGGCTGTGGACAATCCTGGCGGTTCTGGGGTCAAGCAGATCAGCTACACTCTGGGCGGGGCATATGGTGAAGTAGCCGGCAGCGTCACTTCGGTGAACTTATCACAGGAGGGAATTACCAACCTCACCTACTTTGCCGTGGATAATGCGGGGAACCAGGAAACGGAGAATTCACTCACGATCCGAATCGACAAAACGCCACCTGTCATCTCAGGGCTTCCCGCTGCCAATACTGCGTTGTGGCCACCGAATCGCAAAATGGTGACCGTAGCCGTTGTTATCGCAGCCGATGCCCTATCCACGCTGGCATCGTTTGACGTGACCGGAACCAGCAATGAGCCATCCGATCCCAAGGACCCGGACGTTGTGATCACCGGTACGGGGCTGGAGCCGCGAACGGTTCAACTGCGAGCGGACCGACTGGCCTCAGGGTCAGGGCGGATCTACACGCTGACAGCGATTGCGATCGATCTTGCAGGCAACAAGACTGCTATCATATCCAAAGTCACCGTCCCTCGCGATCAGAAAAAGTGATCCGGGGTGGCGCGGTCAGTCCAGCCTGCGGCCCCACAGGACTCGATGGCGGGTGTACACGCGGACTGATTTGTCGTGCTCGCCGGATGCCAGGTTCCGCCCATCCGGCGAGAATGCGAGCGCGAGGACCGGCGTCGCGTGAGCCCCCACCTGCGCGAAGAGTTTTCGCCGCGCCACCTCCCACAGTGCAATCGTCTGGTCATCGCTCGCCGAGGCCACGAACTTGCCGTCGGGAGAGAATGTGAGCGCCTTGATGCGCGCGGCATGCCGGCCTATCACCGCAATCTCCCGCAGCGGCTCAATGCTCCACAGGCGCACGGCGCCCTGATCTTCTCCCGTTGCCAGGTATTTGGCATCCGGCGAAAAAGAAACGCTTATGAAAACCGAGTTCGCCGTTTTCAAGGTTTCATGCAAGCGCCTCTCATTCATATCCCACAAGAAAATCTCCCCTTCTGAGCTCACGCCTGCCAGCCAGCGGCCGTTGCCGGAAAAGTCCAGACCGTAGATATGATGATCGCCAAAACCGATAGCCAAATTGCCGCCGGCGGTGTCATAGATCCCCTTCGAGCTCGCCAGCCAGGAGCCCGATGGCGACACCCGGATCGAGTATACAGGCTCTGAGCGGCTATCTTTGATGGTCCAGAGAATGCCCCGGGTAGCAAGATTCCAGTAGATGACGGTGCCATCCTGATCGCATGATGCGATCTTCTTTCCATCCGGGGAGAAGTCGACTCCAACGACCCGGCTGCCGTGTCCCGTCAACACCGCTTCTTTCCGCCCGCTCCCCGTGTCCCACACGATTACGGAATGGTCTTCACTGCCCGAAGCCAACCTCGTCCCGTCGGGTGAAAATGCAACGGCGCGGACCGGGGCACTGTGTTCATTGAAGCTGGCCGCTCGCTCGCGCCCTGCCACATCCCATAGCAGGATCGAGCCGTCTCCGTGGCCGGAGACCAGCCAACGCCCATCTGGAGAAAAAGCGACGCTCCAGACGATGGCGGTGTGTTCGAGCCGCACGAGTTTCGTGCGCGTGGCGGAATCCCAGAGGACGATATCTTCCGCACCCGAGGCGACGATCCGCCCGTCTGGCGAAAAGGCCATCGCGCGGCCATGATCGTAGTGGCCGCGGGGGCGGCCGAGAAGCCGCTTGCGGGCCAGATCCCAGAAAGACAGGGTGCCGCTCGCATCAATGGTGGCTAACTGCGAGCCATCCGGAGAAAGCGCAGTCCAATTCCCCGCGCAAGCGCCGTCCAGGAACTGGCCCTTTGGTTGTCCGGAATCCAGGTCCCAAAGAATCGGATTGCCGGAAACAAAAACCGATTTTCCCCCGGGAGGAAAAAGCCAATTCCCGTAGGAAGTGCCCACGGGCAATTCATGAATCATCTTCCATGTACTTGTGCCCCACACCCTGGTCGGACTTTGGATCCTGTCACCGCTGGAGACAAGATACTGTCCGTCCGGCGAAAAGGCGAGCGCGACGAGCCGTCCCTGATGTCCCTGCAGAACCTCGGCCTTCTGCAGGCGCTGTGCGTCCCAGATGATGATGGTGGTGTCGGTGCTGCCGGTCGCGAAAAACCTACCGTCGGGCGAGAAGGCGACCGCGGTGATCCAGCCGCTGTGGTCGTTGAAAGTGGCGAGTCGCTCTCTGCGCACGGAATCCCAGACAATCACTCGGTTGTCTTCGCCTCCGGAAACGATCAGGCGGCCATCCGGGGAGAACACCACGTTCCGGACGGCGGCGGTATGTCCGTCGCTCAAACGGATCCCTTCCCACTGATCGGTCACGGAGAAGGACGCCGCTGCCAGCACCGTCCCGATTACCGCCAAAAGTACGATCAGGCCGGCTTTCATCAGGCCCGATCTCAGGCTCCTCCTGAGCAACTCCATTTGGCCTTCGCCTTTGCCATAATCCGAATGTCTCCTGATGAACCACAGCTTGGTCAGGGGAATCCGCGAGCGCCGATCGACCGCGTAGTTGGCCAGGTACTGTTTCAACAAACGGTTGGCCCGCTCCGTTGAGCTCAACATCGCGCCCGTCAGACGATTGATCTGATCGATCAGATATTCATGCATCAGCTCGTAGCAGCACGGTTCCTCTTCCCGGATCTCCCGAATGAGGCTCGATTGCACGAAAAGCCGCAATATCCGTTCGGCTTTCTCGTGGCTGTACTGGATGCGCTTCATGATCTCGGCCAGCGGCAGGGTCAGGCGGCTGTTTTCCTCCGAGATCAGGCTGCGCAGGAGCAGCCGCGCCCCTTGAGGATCGCCGGACGCCTGGATGATATCTTCGATATAGCTGTGCACCAGGTTGTCTTTCCCTCCCGCACGGACATACTCGTTGAGCGTGAAGATCCGCTTGCGCTGCAATTGCTCGCCCACAATCTGCAGTTCGGAGGGCAAGACCACGCCGTGAAGCGCCAGATCGAGCGCCACCCGGTGGCTGAGGCCCGGCTCGAAAGGCAGGTGCGCGCGCAGGACCGACTTTTCGATGATTTCCTCCGCTTGCTGCTCGCCGAAATTTTCAAGGTGATAGAGCCGCGAGCGCATCAGAGGCTCCATATTCCGATCGGAAAACTCGGTGGCAATGCGGTACAGGAAATCGCTGCGGATGGAAATCAGGAACGCAACCCGCAGGCCAGCACCACTCTGGCATGCCGCGATGAAATCCACGAATGATTCGCGCTCCTGCTTCGTCTTAAAATGGACGAAGAATTCCTCGAATTGGTCGCAGATGATAATGATCTGGGCGCCGGATTCCCTGGTGATGCGCCGCAGGTATTCTGCAGGGATTTCCCCGTCGTGTTTTTCAATCCGGCTTCTCTTGCGGCATTCCTCGAGGATGGCCGCCAGCGGGTCCTTGTACGCGCGGCAATAAATGGGGAGATAGCCTTCGTCCCACAATCTGGGTATCAATCCCGCCCGAATGAGCGATGTCTTGCCGCAGCCGGAATCGCCAAAAAGCACACTGAAGCGAGAGTCACTGTATGCGATCATGTCATGGAGAGCCGCCACATCGATCTCGCGCCCGTAAAAGCGATCGCGGTCGGCCTCGTGAAACGGCAGCAGACCCCGAAATGCCGCCGACTTGGGAAGCGGGCTCATCGGCCTCGGTTTTTTCATTCGCAGAGCCCATGCGTACCACAGGCTCCCGAAGGCCACCGCTAACATCGTGGCCGGTATCAGCCACTCCGTCCCGCGGGGATGAAACAAGAGAATGTCGGACAAGGCTGCGATCAGCGCCAAAATGCCCGCGGCCGGTATCCAGCGGCGATAAAAGCCAACGCCGGCCTCCCGCCAGGCAGCACCCCGCTCCGAAGGTGCTGCGACCTGGTCCGCATTTTCCTTCTCGTCGAGTAGACTCATCGAAGCTGATGATGGCGCTCTGCAGGCCAATGCCAGTTGATCTCTCAGATCCCGAATTTCCAGGAGCATCATCTCGACAGTGCGGTATCGTTCCTCGCGGTCTTTCGCCAGAGCCTTCATGACTATACCCTGCAACTCCAGAGGCAGGTCACGGCGGAAAGTCCCGAGCGGAAGCGGCTCATCGTTGAGGATGGATTGCATGACCGCAGTATGGCTGCCGCCCTCGAATGGGCGGCGGCCCGCAATCATCTCGTACAAGACAATGCCGAGGGAGAAGATGTCCGTGCGCTCATCCAGCTCGATGCCTCGGATCTGTTCAGGTGACATGTAGCTCGCCGAGCCGGCGATCGTTGGCGCATCGGGAAGAGTCTGCGGGGAGCCCTGCAGCGTGTGCATCAGGCGGGAGAGCCCAAAGTCCAGCACCTTTACGCGACCCTCCCGGGAAACCATGATATTGGAGGTCTTGATGTCGCAGTGGATCAGCCCATGAGCGTGAGCGGCCTTGAGGGCATCTGCCAGCTCCACTGCGATATCAAGTGAGGAAGTCAGCCCCAGCGGCCCTGCAGCCAACTTTTCGGCAAGTGTCTCCCCCTCGACATACTCCATAACAATAAAGGGAGTTTCATAGTCTTGATTCAAATCGTAGACTGCGGCGATGCCGGGGTGATTGAGCGTGGCGGCTGCGTGTGCTTCTTCGAGGAGGCGCTGCCTGGCCCGAGGATCTGCACTCTGCTGCGGAGGCAGGAGCTTGAGAGCTACAATGCGGCCCAGTCTCAGGTCTTCCGCCTTATAGACGCTTCCCATCCCTCCCGCAGCAGGGCCCTCCAATATGCGATAGTGAAGAATCGTCCGAGTCACGGTACGTCCCAGCCTATAGCCCATTCATAGCCGATTGGAAGGCAACCGCCACTGGCAGTCGAGCCTACTCCCGTTCGGTCCGGTAGTCAATTCCTGGCAAGAAGTGGCCCCGCGGTTCAGCCGGTGAGTGAAGCAGGGACGACAAAGAAGGGCAGGGAGCCGATCGTGACGGAAAACTTCGCGCGCGAACATTGCAAGGATCCCGCCAAGGCGGTGGGCCGGCGCATCCGCGAAAATCCCAAGGCGCCTGGCGACAGATCATCCGGGATGCAGGCAATGTCCAGGACAATGGCCTGCAATGGCCCATGAATCTGTCCTGGTGTGGGTCACTGGATGGATCTCCCTTCGGAATCCGAGGTTAATCTCGTTCGTAGGGAATTTCTTCCGACTCGAGCCATTCGACAGCGCTCTCTTCAAGCACATGGTCACGGAACCGATACCAATTCTCGGCAATCCCGAGGCGATGGACCGTGTCCTTGGAATGGGGACAGGATAACCAGGCACCAATTTCGTACCCGGCGGCCTCACTCGTGGAACATCAGGCCCTCGACGAGCACGAACGCGGCCTGCAGATAGGATGTCGGGCAGAGCGGGAAACACTCCATGCAGCTGCTGCATTCCTTCGAGGCGATTTCCGGAATAAAACATATTTCCCGGCTTGCTCCGCTGTTGATGAACCCGACGGCATGCTTCCCCTTCACCTCGGCACAGTATCTCTCACACAAGCCGCAAAGAATGCAGAACGACGGTTCTTTCTCAAAGCGATCCCTGCCTGCCCCGTACTCACCCGCCAAACGCTCCAGTTCTTCGGACAGCGGCGCGTGCGCCAGCAGAAGCTCCAGAATCAGCTTGCGGATCCTGTCTACCTTCTTCGACCTCGTTCTGACGATCAGATCCTGCTCCACCGGGTAGAGGCACGCGGCAACGAGTTTCGTCGAACCGCGGACCTCCGCTTCCACCGTACAGAGCCGGCACCCGCCGTAAGGCTCCAGTTTCTCGTGGTGGCAGAGCGTGGGAATGGGAATGCCGGCGCTCCGCGACGCCTCCAGCACTGTCATCCCTTTCCTTGACTTGACCGCTCTTCCGTCTATCTGCAGGACGACATCGCTCATTCGATTATGCTCCCTCTCTGCGATTCAGACTGTGCGAGTGCACGCATGATAAATCATAAGCGAACAGAGCCGCGCGCGTCAGCAAGCGGATATTTGAAGACGTATCAGCGCTATTGGGCACGAATTGTCTAACTTTCACATATCCGCTTGCTGACGCGCGCGGCTCTGTTCGGCCCGCTATCCTCTACTGTCTGAATCGCAGGCTCCCTCTGCCTGATACTCCTCTTTCCATCCAGGACGTCATGGCTGCCGGATCAGGGCTTCGCACTCTTCTCTGAAGTGCCGAAGCGTGCTCAGAAGCGGGTCGGAAGCGGTTTTGCCCAAGGCACACAAAGACGCCGCGCCGGCAACCTCGGCGATCTCCTCCATCAGCTCCACATCGCCCTTCCTGCCGCGTCCCTCGCTCACTCGCGTCACCACCTTCAGCAGCTGCCTGACGCCTTCGCGACAGGGCACGCATTTCCCGCAGGACTCCTCGGAGAGGAAGGCGAGGAAGTACCTGACGATGTCCACCATCCTGCTGTCCTCGTCCAACACCAGCATGCTCCCCGCCCCGATGGCAGCCCCCAGCTTCGCCAGCTCGTCGAAGTCCAACGGGGTGTCGACGAGACTCTCGGGAATTGCACCTCCCATCGCCCCCCCGAAGTGGACCGCCTTGAGCTTTTTCCCGTTTGGAATCCCGCCGCCGATGTCGTAGACAATCTCCCTGATCGTGGTACCAAACGGGACTTCCGCGACTCCCGTATTCACGACATTGCCCGACAACGACACCAGTTTCGTTCCCTTGCTGCGTTTTGTGCCGATGCCGCAATACCATTCGGAGCCGCGGCTGATGATCTGAGGCACGTTGGCCCACGTTTCCACGTTGTTCAGGTTGCTCGGCTTGTCCCGGATGCCGCGCACCGAAGTGCGTATGTACTTGGCTCGCGGCTCCGGAATCTTTCCTTCTATCGACCTCATCAACGCGCTGGATTCGCCGGAAACGAAAATGCCGACATCAAGATGCGCCTCGACCTTGAAGTCGAAACCGGAACCGAGGATGTTCTCGCCCAGGAACCCGTACTCCTCCGCCTGCGCCAGGGCAAGGTCAATATTCTCCTTGAGCCGCGGATTGTCGTGACGGGTGTAGATGAAACCCTGATGCGATCCGATGGCATAGGCGCCGATGATCAGCCCTTCCAGCACCAGGTGCGGGTTTCCCGTGAAAATGGCCCGATCCTTGAACGCCCCCAACTCGCCTTCATGGGCATTGACGATCACGTACTTCTCGTCTCCGGGGGCATTGCGGGCGGTTTCCCACTTCGCCCCGGCGGGGAAGCCGCCGCCGCCGCGGCCGCGCAAGTTCGCCTTTTTTATCTCTGCCAGAACCTGCTCCGGGCTCATCACGAACAGCGCTTTGGACAGAGCGGCATAGCCGTCGAGGGCCAGGTAGTCATCGATGCTTCGGGGGTCAATCCTGGTGCTGTTGCCGAGCAGCAGCCGTTTCTGCCTGCTGTAAAAGGGTATTTGCGATTGGCGTGTGGCCTTCTCACCGGTGCGGGGATCGGTGTATAGAAGGCGCTCGAGGACCTTCTTTCCCAGCACAGTCTCAGAGACGATCTCGGGGACATCCGCGGGCGATACTTCCACGTAGCAGATTTCCTCGGGGTAGATCACCGTCGTCGGCCCTTTCTCGCAGAAGCCGTGGCAGCCGGTTGCCCTGATGTCGACCGCTGTCTCCAGACCCTGTCTCTTGACCTCTGCCTCAAACGCCTCCAGCAGACCGTCGTTGGCGGAAGCAAGACAGCCGCTGCCCGCGCACACCGCGATACCGGGCTTCGCAGGATCTCTGCCGGACAAGATCCGCGACCTGCGTTCCTCCAATTCCATCGCTGAACGTATCTTTGGCACTATCTTCCCCTACTTGCAGGACTCCACGGCGTCTCGCACCAGCGCCGGGGTCATCCGGCCGTGATGCTTGCCATCCACGATCAAATCCGGCCCCAGGTTGCAGCATCCGAGGCAGGCCCCGGTCTCGAGACTGAAAGGTGAGTCCGGATCCGTTTGACCAGGGCCGCTATCAATCAGGTCTTGAAGTTCTTCGAGCAACCGTGTCGCGCCACGGACATGGCAGGAGCTTCCCGCACACACCTGGACACAATGGCGTCCCTTGGGAACCAGCCTGAACGTCTTGTAGAAGGAAGTTACCTGCAATACCTTACTAAACGGCACCTCCAGTCTCCTGCTTACCTCGTGCAATACCTCCCGGGGGAGCCAGTGGTTCTCGTGCTGGATCTCCAGCAACACCTGAATGAGTGACGCGGCTTTGGCGCCATGCTTCTCTATGATCTCGGCGATTCTGGTGTTATCCACTCCGGTTTCCTCCTCCCAGGGCTCCGGCAAAGTCCACCGATCAAGTCGGAATCGGTATCGGCATCGGGGTCGCTATCGGGATCGCCATCGAAATGGTGCTCGATCGTTGCCCAGATTGCGAATTCGCGTGAACTCGCGGGACGAAAGCGACAGCGACGCCGATTGCGATTGCGATTCCGATACCGATTCCGAAGTCCCTCTCGGACTTTGCCGGCACGGTTTCCTCCTCCGCTCAGGCGCGCCTGAAGTGCTCTCCGGCCACGTCGTAGCACACCAGTCCCCGGCACAACGCCTCGTTCAGCTGCACGGAGACCGCAGTCGGATTGAGGCACAGGAGTTCCGAGATGGCGCCTATGGAAAGCGGTCTCTCCCGTAGCAGCAGCATGATCTGGCTCATCGCCAGCTTGCGCGCGATGGTCTCCTCAAACAGCCTGTCGAACTCCTCGCTGGTGAAGAACTTGCGGTACGCTTCCTCCGTTCTGTCCGGCACGTTCAGCTTCCTCGTCAGCACCAGCTTGATGTACGGGACAAGTTGGCGCACCGCTTCCAACTTGCGCTTCAGTTCGCTCTCCTCAATGCCTTCGGCCCTGCCCAGAGGCCCCATTTGCTGTAACTGCGCGCTGAATTCGTTCATGAAGTTGGCGAATCGAATCCCTTCGCCGGCGGACACCCATTCAATCCGCAGTCTCTCCGGGTTAATCCCCAGGTATGCGAGTATCTTCCTGGCGACCTGCACCATGCTGAACGCGTTGAAGTTCCCGTTCGTGACGTAGTGGCAGTCGCAAAAATGGCAGCCGCCGACAAACACGCCGTCCTGTCCCCTGGAGAATGCTCGCAGGATGTGCAGCAGGTCAACCCTCGCCGAACACATGACACGGATCAGCCTGATATGCGGCGGATACTGGAAACGCGAGACGCCGCAGAGGTCCGCCCCTCCGTAGCAGCACCAGTTGCAGACGATGCCGATCATCTTTGGCTGAAAATCATATTCCATGGGCATTCCTGGGACCGCGGGCGTCTCGCCCGCAAGTTGTTATAATCGTACAAAAACGCAGCCAATCTGAGTGCTTGGAACATCCGCATCCCTTGCTGGCAGCCGGCCTCTGCGGGCGGGACGCCCGCGCTCCCAGGAGGCGCTCCGGACTCTATTGAATCTCCACGGCCGCGTCGATTTGGCTGAAGAGCTCCTGGTCGGTGTAGTGCTTCAGCGAAATCGCCGAAGTCGGGCACACCGCGTTGCACAGGCCATCTCCCTTGCAGAGCACGGAATTGACCATTGCCTTCCTGCCGGCCGGCGTCTCCCGGAACTCGATCGCGCCATAGGTGCAAACCGCGATGCAGGCGCCGCACGAGACGCATTCCTCCTCTTTCACCCGGCAAACAGAACCGGAGGCCGTGATCGTGTCGCGCGCGAGCAGCGTCACCGCCCTTCCCGCCGCCCCGTACGCCTGGGCGACCGCCTCCGCGAGGTGCTTGGGATAGTGCGCCGTCCCGCACTGGAAAACACCATCCGCCGCGAAGTCGACCGGCCGCAGTTTCACATGCGCTTCCTGGAAGAATCCATCCGGGCTGGTGGCGACCTTGAACAGCCGGGCCGCTTCCCGGCTTCCCGCCGACGGAATCAACGCGGCCGACAAGATCAACAGGTCGGCATCCAAGGCTAGTCTCTGCCCCAGGATGGGATCGGGCACGGTGACCCGTATGATCGATCTACCCTCTTCGTTTGTTGCCGCTTGCACTTCGGGCCGGCCATCCGGTTCCCAGCGGATGAACTTGACGTCCTGGTCCGCGGCCTTGCGGTAGTAATCCTCCCTGAAACCATAGGTGCGCATATCCCGAAACAGGATGGTGATGTCCAGCTCAGGACGCTGCTTCTTCAGTGTGAGCGCGTTCTTCAACGCCTGGCTGCAACAGATACGGGAGCAGTAGTTCCGGCCCTCCTGGCGGCATCCGACGCACTGGATCATCACCAGGCTCCCGGCATTCGCCAGCCGTTCATTTCCGCGTGCGATCCGCTCCTCCAACTCGAGCTGAGTCCACACCCGCTCATCCTCGCCGCAGCGGTACTCGGTGGGTTTATACTCAGCTGCCCCCGTGGCGAGAATGGCGACCCCGTGGCGGATTGCCTTGACCTGACCCTCCGCTTTCACCGTCGTGACGAAGTTGCCCACGTACCCCGAAACCTCCGTGATGGTCGCCTCGTGGGACACGTGGATCAGCGGGTGCCGGTAAACCCGGCGAATCAGCTCGCTCACGTAGGCCTGGACGTCCAGCTCCTCCAGGGTAGTCCGAATCCTTCGCGCCATCCCCCCCAGGTCCTTCTCCTTCTCCACCAGGTGGACCTCAAATCCCTGGCCGGCCAGGCTCAGCGCGCTGGTCATCCCCGCCGGACCTCCGCCGACCACCAGCGCCGTCTTGTTGACCGGCAGCTCGAATTCCTCAAGCGGCTCCAGATGGACTGTTCGCGCCACCGACATCCGCACGATGTCCTTGGCCTTCTGGGTGGCCTCCTCCTTCTGCTTGGAATGGACCCAGGAGCAATGCTCCCGGATATTGGCCATGTCGAAGAAGTACTGGTTGATTCCCCCTTCGCGGAGGGTGTCGCGAAACAGCGGTTCGTGGGTCCGCGGCGTGCAGGCGGCAACCACTATGCGGTTGAGCCCCTTCTCCCGTATCGTGTTCGCGATCTTCTCGGCCGCGTCCGTAGAGCAAACAAACAGCCCGTCCTCCGCGTGAGCGACGTGGTCCAGGTTCTTCGAATACTCCACCACCGAGGGCACGTTCACGACGCGGCCTATGTTGGCGCCGCAGTGACACACGAAGACGCCCACGCGCGCCTCTTCCTTCGTGACATCCCGTTCCGCCGGATACACCCGCTCCCGCGCCAGCCTGCCCCGCCGCGACTTGAGGAGGGCCCCCGTCATCGCGCTGGCCCCGCTGGCGGACATCACCGACTCCGGGATATCCATCGGCCCCTGGAACGCGCCGCTGACGAAGATTCCCGGCCGGCTGGTTTCGATCGGATTGGCCGGGTTGGTCTTGCAGAACCCGTGCTCGTTGAGTTCGATTCCGAACTGCTCAGCAAGCCGCTTCGCCTGGACCGGCGGGCCCAATCCCACCCCCAGCACCACCAGGTCGAATTCCTTCTCCTTCACTCCCTCCGCATCCGTGGCGTACCGGATCGTCACGTTCTTCGTTTCCGGGATCTCCCGCCCGATCTCCACGTAGCTCCGGATGAACTCGACCCCGGACATGCCTGCCGCCCGCTGGTAGAACCGTTCGAAGTCCTTTCCATACGACCGGACGTCGTTGTGGAAGATAGTCGCCTGCGTCTCGGCGTCGTGATCCTTCGCCAGGATCACCTGCTTTTGAATGTATGTGCAGCAGACCGCCGAACAGTAGCTGTGCCCTCCCTCGAGCACTTGCCGCGAGCCGACGCAATGAATCCAGGCGATCTTGTGGGGGTGCTTCTTGTCGGACGGGCGCAGGATCTCCCCTTCGTGCGGTCCCGTCGCACACAGCAGCCGCTCGAAGTCGAGACTGGTCACCACGTTTTCGAGCTTCCCGTAGCCATAATCGCCCCGCAACTCCGGATTGAACGCTTCGTAGCCCGGAGACAGCACGATCGCCCCCACCCGGATCACCTGCTTCTCCGCTTTCTGTTGAAAGTCGATCGCGTGGTTCTTGCAGACACCCACGCAGATCGAGCACGTCTTGTCCTGGAGAAAAAGGCACTTCTCATCGACATACGGGACCAGCGGCACGGCTTGCGAAAAGTAGATGTGGATGGCCTTGTTGTTCGACAACCGCTGGTTGAAGGGATCCGGGATCCGCACCGGGCAGTACTCCCCACAGACCGTGCAGCCCGTGCAGACATCTTCGTTGACGTAGCGCGGCTTCTTGACTACCGTGACCTCGAAGTCCCCGGCCTCGCCTGTGACGCTCTCGACCTCCGTGTACGTCAAGATCTCGATGTTCGGGTGCCGGTCGCACTCGATGAACTTCGGCGACTCGATGCACATCGAGCAGTCATTGGTGGGGAAAGTCTTGTCGAGTTGGGCCATCTTCCCGCCGATCGTGGGTGCCTTCTCGACGAGATATACCCGGTAGCCCGACGTCGCGAGGTCGAGCGCAGCCTGGATGCCGCTGATCCCACCGCCGACGACCATGACGTCTCCGACGCCGTTCTGGGAGTCCTTCATGGCGTTCCTTCGCTCCCAGCAAGCGATTCCCGGACGAGTTCCGTGAGGTCCTTGATTTCCAGCACGCCGCCATCCTCGAGGGCCAGCCGGCTATCCTCGAAATTAGTAATGCAGTACGGGCACGACGTAACCAACACCTCCGCACCGACCTCCTTCGCCTGCGCCAGTCTGAGATTGGCGAATCTCTCGGCCTTCGGCGTTTCCGCCCAGATCCGGCCGCCGCCGCCGCCGCAGCACAGGCTGTTGGCCAGGGAATCGGCCATCTCCCTGATTTCCAAACCGGGCAACTTCCTCAAGACCTCCCGGGGTTCGTCGTAGATCCCGTTGTGCCGTCCCAGGTAGCATGGGTCGTGGTACGTGACCTTCCTGCGGATTTCCCTGTTGAGGGCCAGCCGTCCCTCCTCGATCAACTGCGCCAGGAACTGGGAAATGTGCACGACCTCGAAATTCACCATGAACTCGGGATACTCGTTCTTGAGCGTGTGGTAGCAGTGAGGGGACGAAACCAGGATCTTCTTCACCCCATGTTCGACGAAGGCCTTGATGTTCTCCCTGGCCAGGGCCTTGAACACTTTCTCATTGCCCGTCTTGCGAATGCTCTCGCCGCAGCAGCTCTCTCTGTTGCCCAGAATCCCGAAATCCACTCCGGCCTTGTTGAGGATCTCGGCGGTGGCCACCGCCACTTTTCTCAGCCGCGGGTCGTAGCTGTAGTAGCAGCCGACGAAGTACAGCACTTCCATCCCCTCTTCGAACCGCTTCACCGGCAGACCGGTCGCCCAGGCGTCTCGCTTGCCTCTTTCACCGTTCAGCGGATTGCCTTCGGCGGTCAGGCTTCCCGCCACGGCGCGCACCGCCCGCATCGCACCCGGCAAAACACCGTATTGCGAGGCAATCCGGCGGATGGCCACGCCGACTTCAATCTGCTCCACTCCCCTCGGGCACTGTGCCGGGCATTTTCCGCAGGTCGTGCAGCGCCAGATGTCCTCGAGTTCGATCTCGGGCAAGCCGAACGTGGCCTGCCTGATGATCTTGCGTATGCTGAAGTCCCGCACCCGGCTCCAGGGGCAGACCACATCGCATTTGCCGCACTGGTAGCAGTACTTGAAGGCCTCCCCACCCGCCTCCCTGATCTCACCGACGATTTCCGCAAGCGGAACCACAGTCTCCACAGTGTTCCCCAATCCCACCCTGAGCTCTGCTCCGAAAATATCCTGGGACCGCGCGCGTCCCGCGCGCAATCATCGAAGCGGGCGAGACGCCCGCGCTCCCAGGGCGCAGAACTCTAGCCCTTTTTCGATATTCTGCCAACGGCGTCGACCACCTTCTGCCAGCCGTATTTGTCGGCCAATGCCGCGAGTCCCGCGTCCAACTCCTCCACGGTTTCCGCCTCTTCCCCTTCCTCTTCCCGCTCCACGTAAGTCAGCGCGCCGGCCAAACACCACTGCACGCACATCGGTTCCTTGAGCGACGGATCAGACGAGCACATGTCGCACTTCAGCGGCAGATCGGAATCGGGCTCCTTGAAGGCGTCGCGGGATGGGCAGGAGGCCCGGCAGAATGCGCATGCCTCGTATTTCTTCCCGTCAATCGTGTACTCGGATCGGCCCGTACATTCGGCCGCCGTGTACTCACCGGCGTACACCGGGAGGTAGATGTCCGCCAGCGGATCGCGGACGATGCGAATCCGCGACCGCGCGGGATTGGTGCTGCCGTACTGCGGCGCGGAGTGAAACGCCGAGCAGATCACCTCACACCCGCGGCAGCCGTTGCATTTGTCCGCATCGATCACGATGGCCTTGACGATTCTCTTTTTCTTCGCCTTCGTCACTGGGCACTTCCTTCTTCTTCCGTCGAGATCCCTCTGGCCGCAAAGTCCTCTGCCACGTAGTCCAGACCCAACTCATACAAGGTCTTGCGCGTCGGTATGCCCTGCCGGTTCCAGCCCTTGAACTTGTAGTATTCATCCAGGAGCCTGGCTTCCAGCTCCGGGAACCTCTTCTTCCAGTGGTCCTCCGGCGGCTTTTCGTCCTCCCGTCTCAGACCTCTCCGGATATTGTTTGCCCTGACCAGGTTTCGGTTCCTACGGGTCAGGTGCACCAATCCCGGCTCGTCGAGATCGAGGCCAGCCCCCGCCGAAATCAAGGACGGCAGGTTGTGGAGATGAAACGGAGGCTTGTAGGGAAATGACGACAACCCGGCGCACATCCCCGTACTGTCGTCGATGTAGTGCAGCATCTCCTGCCAGTTCACGATCTCGCAGGTTGCGTCAATGGGCGGATAGTTGGGAATCGACTTTTCGCCGCGAAGCTCCCACTCCAGGAACCACTGCTTGAATCTCTCGTCCGGAACGTGCACCCAGTCCTTGACGAAGGCTTCCTGCTCTTCTTTGGTCGAGAAGGGCATCTGAGGGAAGTTTCCCTCGATCTGCGTGATGTTGGCCTTCTCGCCGGTACAGTACATCAGGAAGTAGATGGGGTTCAGCATCCCCAGCTTGAGCGGCAACTGCTCGGTTTTCTTGATGTTGTTGTGCGCGTACTCTTCGGCGCCTTTGCCGATCTGCTTCGCCGCCCAATAGGTGCCGTTGGCCAGGACATCGCCGATCCCCTCCCTGCGCACGATCCTGTCGAGCAGCCAGAAGAACCTCCCTTCGTTGTCCGGCGGCAGTCCCGGCATGTCCTGCGCGGTCAAGATGCCCGCTTCGAGGAGTTCGATGGCGAAGGCCATGGTCTGCGGAGCGGAGAAGGCGTCTACGCCGTGTTCCGTGGCTTTCTGCGCGATTCTCAAGCCGAAATTCAGGTCGGAGAAGGCCGCCATGGTGTATGTGAGCTTGGAGAAGCACTTCATCATGTACGAGCAGAATCTCGTGTCGACGGCAATGGCGGCGCCGCATTTCATCGGGCAGTTGTGGCAGCTCAGCAGCCGCTTCCGCATCCGCTCCATGGTGCTCGTCCAGTCCTTCTGGATCTCCTCGGTCCAGAAGTCCTTCCTGCGGACGCGGGCATTGCCCCAGACGAAGTTCTCCGTGTGCCACTTCTCGTCATGCACCGCCATCTCTTGGGGCGAGCCAAGCCCGGCCAGAATCGGCATCACGCCCTTGATGGGGTTCTTCTCCCGGAGTTCAATGTAGCTCAGTGCCTCCTTGCTGGCCTTGATGAACTCTTCCGGGCGGGCGATGTTGATGTCCTTCGAACCCCGAACAGCGATCGCCTTCAGGTTCTTGTCCCCCATGACCGCGCCCAGGCCGAGCCGGCTGGCGCTCGACCGGCCCTGCTCGATGGAAGCAAAGTAGACCCGGTTCTCACCGGCCAGACCGATCGAGGCGACCGCGGCGTTCGGCTCCCCCAGTTCCTGGCGGATGAGTTCCGCGCTCTCGAGCGTGCCCAGGCCTCGGTAATGGGAAGCATCGCGGATCTCCACATGGTCGTCGTGAATCCACAAGTAGACCAGCTTGGGGGACCTTCCGCGGATGATCACCTTGTCGTAGCCGGCGTGCTTCAGCTCCGGGCCCCAAAAAGCACCCATCATTGAATAGCCGAACAGGCCGGTCTGTGGCGAGATCGAGGAGACAACCGTGCGGTTGCAGCTCGGAGCCGGAGTGCCGACCAGGAGACCGGTGCCGAAAATCAGCAGATTCTCGGGAGAGAAAGGCCCCACTTCGGGCGGCACCCTGTCCCAGAAGATCCTGGCGTTGGTTCCCAGCCCCCCCAGGTGCAGCTCGGTCAGCCGCCGGTCCGTTGCCACCCGCTCGATGTTCCCGCGGGTCAGGTCGACCTCCAGATTGAACCCTGTCTCTGCATACCTCATTGGCGTCTTCCGTTTTCTTCGCTGGAGGCGGCATATCCCTCGAGAAAGAGAGAGGTCTGTTCCGCCGCGAGCTCGTCGAGGCTCACCGCACTCCGTTCCGGCTTGTACCACTGGTAAAACCAGTTCAGCATGCCGAACAGGTTTGCCGTGGCCAGCCATGAACCAAGATTCGTGCTGTGCCTCGGCTGCAGCTCCCTTACCAGCGCATGAACCGCTTCGAAGTAGGCGCGCCGGCGGGCATAGACTTCTTCATATGCCTTGCCGTCGAGCGTCTCGAGCTCTCGCGCGCACACCTTAAGTTCTTGCATGTGTTCCCCGAAATGGCGCACGTGGTTGCGCACCGCAGCCTCGAGTCGCCGGCGTGGACCCACTATCCCCTCGAGGCTGCTCCGCAAGCCGTGAAGCAATGACTCGAAGGTGTCCATCTGTATCCAGTACAGCAGTTCTTCCTTGCCGGCCACGTAGTGATAGACTCCAGCAAGACTGAGCTGGGCCTCGGCGGCGATTCGTCTCATGGACGAACGGTCGTATCCTTCCTCGGAGAATACGCGCGCCGCCGCACCCAAGAGACCTTGCCTCTTGCTGTCAAAGGCAGGCGTCCGTTTGCATGTGGTCTCGAGTAGCGGCATATGCGTCCGTTCGAACGTTCGAACTGTCAGGCACTGATAATAGTCAGTCGGGACCGCGCCGTCAAGCGGATTTCAGCCGGTGTCACTACCAATAATTCCGTATTGACTGAAAACGTTGCACTTATCTAACGGATAGGA
>Ga0315277_10005105_pt1 | contig 17374 bp, 19 predicted proteins | sample YL17G05_15_MG_FD_203695 | JGI IMG/M metagenome (GOLD analysis project Ga0315277, IMG submission 203695) | Sediment microbial communities from Yellowstone Lake, YNP, Wyoming, USA - YL17G05_15 | ecosystem: Environmental > Aquatic > Freshwater > Lake > Sediment | place: USA: Wyoming | collected... | reverse complement strand
TATTTTAGTGACGCACACCTAATGGCTATCGGCCTAAGGATAGCAAAACACCTTAACAATAAACATTCTAAAAACGGGGCTGCAATAAACTTATTGGAATTTATATGAAACCATTAAAATCCTTGATGCACAGAAATTTTAAACCCTTCCATGAAATTAAACCCATTCTTACAAAAGAAGTATCTCTTGACATTCTTGCCGAAATCGCGCTAGTGGAGCTGTTAAGGGTCTATCCGACAGATTGTAATAACAATTCCAAAAGAATATTTCGGAATAATGTATAATTTGTGTGTAGCCAACTTAATAGAAACGAGTTTTGGGATGACCGTCTCAGACAATGGGAACTTGTTTCTTGTTGGCTACACTGAGGCGGTCATTTCGTTATATGAATAAAAACGCAGTTGGATATATCAGAGTATCTTCAGAAGAACAGGTAACTAACTATTCCTTAAGCAACCAAGCCGACAAATGTAAGGATTACTGCGCGGCTAATGATTTCAACCTGCATAAAATATTCCGGGACGAAGGCAAGTCTGCAACTACGTTAAACAGACCGGCACTTATTGAACTCCTGGAATACTGTCGGCTGAATAAAGGTAGGCTGGATGCAGTAATTATCTACAAAGTAGACAGGATGTCCCGGGATACTTACGAGTACTTAGATGTTAAACGACGCCTGGCTTCATTTGGAGTGTCCATCATCTCTATAACAGAGCCGTCAAACGACTCTCCTGTCGGTGAGTTTATAGAAACTATGATGGCTGCTCAGGCTCGCTTAGACAACGCTATCAAAAGCGAAAGAACAAAGGACGGCATGACCAAAAGGTTAGAAGCCGGACTACCTACCAATCCCCTATCAGTTGGTTATAAATATCAGATGGGTATAGACGATAAGAACTTTCCTATAAGAGATGAGCCCCGGTTTACTCAACTACAACAAGCCGGTTACGACTACCTAACAGGTATTTATACCAGAATACAGATTTCCGAGTTACTAAATAAAAGGGGTTTTACAACTATGACCGGTAAGCCAGCATCGTCGCAGTTTATCTCAAAGTTCTTCAGTAACGTTTTTTACAAGGGGATCATTTACTCAAGGATTAGAGATAAATACTTTCCCGGAAAACATGAAAAAATGTTTACGGAAGAGGAATGGTACCAAATACAACAGATATCCAATGGATCAGCGTTTACGGCACAACCAAAGAAGAGAAATAATCCAGATTTTCCCCTAAGGCACTTTTCCTTGTGCGAACAATGCAAAGCACCCATGACTGGTAATTGGTCAAAGGGCCGGTCAAGGAAGTACGCCTATTACAGATGCCTGAATCATGGCCCTTCCGTGACTGTAGAATCGTTTGAGAGCGAGTTTTACGGGCTGCTGCTGTCTATTAGGCCTAAAGAAGACACGCTTGAAAGGTTTACAAGGATCCTAAAAGAAAAGTACGATGCTAAGTACAAAGAACTGTCATCCGACGTTACTACCCTAAAAATAGAACTGGACGAGCTATATGAGTTGAGAAAGACTCTTGTCAAAATATGGCTGGAGTCTACGACGACGATTTATTCAGGGAGCAGGACGAAGTGATAAAAAGCAAAATCGTTGTTAAGAAGGTTCAGATCAGCGAGGGATCCATGCAGAGGCTTGACATAGACATTATATGTACGTTTGCAAAACACTTTTTACAAAATATCGCACAAACATGGAAAAACGCAGATTTAGCAACAAAACAGCGTCTTCAGGAGGTTATTTTCCCGGAAGGAGTGGTTTACTGCTTTCCGGGTTATCGAATCACTGTTTTAAGTTGTCTCTTCGAGGTTTTAAGGGATTGTGAGGTTGAAAATGTTGATTTGGGGTGGCCTACGGGGATCGAACCCGTGACATCCGCCTCCACAGGGCGGCGTTCTACCGCTGAACTAAGGCCACCGTAAATATTTTGCTTTCGGGATGATTCTACCCTAAAAAAACCAGTTGTTAAAGTCCAAAAACCTATCCGCTAGGGTAAAAGTATACTTGTCGCCCATACCTTTAATTTTGTTGCTCACATAATAATTCATGTACGGGTGGTGCAAAAATATTGCGGGGGTGTTCTCGTAAACCACCTTTTGAAATTCGTTGTAATGCTTGATTCTTGTGTCAACATCCAACTCTTTGCGACCTTCCTCCAAAGCCCTGTCCCCCCGTGTATTGTCAAAGCCGCTAAGATTAAGCCCCGGAGCCGCCGACTGTGTAGAGTGCCAATTAACATACCTGTCCGGATCGCGGCCCACCTCCTGTCCGTAGAGCAAAATGTCAAAGTTTCTGAGCTCAATAACCTTTTCTTTTATCTCATCGGAAGTATATTTAACAAGAGTAACATTAGCGTTTAACTTGTCCTCCCAACCTGTTTTTATTTTCTCAGCTACTTCAAGAAGAGTGGGCGTATTAGGAACGTCAATTTTAATCTCTTTTCCCAAAAGGTCGTACGAGGCGGTCTTATCGTAGTCGCCTTCCTTGTATTTCTCGTCTGTGTAAGAACTTCTACTTATAGGCCCTTCCACGGGAATTCCCTGCCCATAGATGATCTCGTCCACGTTAAGTGTTTTTGCAAGCTGATTTCTAAGCTCCAAATCCTTGTACGACTCATTTCTTAAATTGAAAAACAGGGCGTAGTAAACGCTTTGAATAGGGTATTGTTTAAGGGATAAAGTTTTATCAACTTTGAAACCACCCTGCTCTTTTAGCAAAAAGGCATGAATTTCCCCTAATTTATACGCGGTAACAAGTTCGTCTTCATTGGGATAAAATCTAAAAGCAACCTGTTTTATGTTTGGTGATTTTACGTCTAGCAAAACTACCCGTTTAACGAGCTCGCCTTTCTTTTTTATGCTGGCGACTGTGAAAGGACCGCTTGAGGGAGTATAAAAGCCCTGGTCTTTTTCGTCAGACTGATTTTTCATAACCCCTACCGTAAGCAGGCTCAAAAAAGGGGAGAATTTGTTGGGCAGTGTATAACGAACAGTTAAATCGTCTATTTTGTCCGTAGCCACAGCGCTTAAATTGGGGGTTTTGTACGAGGTGTATAAAAGATCATTGGCATTAATTTTTGATCCGTCGCTCCAAAATTGATTGTCCTTAATAGTAACGGTGTAAGTAAGTCCTTCATTTGAAACCTCCCACGTTTCAGCCAGATCCGGAACGAGCGTTCCAAAATTGTCGTACTTAAAAAGACCTCTGTATAAAAGCTTAGAAATTGTTTTGTCGATCTCCGTTTGGGCCCGACTTGGTAAAAACGACGCGGGTTGCCCAACAACCCCCTCTACATAAGTTTTAGAAGGAATTAGCAGGTATGTAAGCGACAAAAAGTAAAATATTACTGACTGTATTATATGCATTGTAATTATGTTTCTTGGTGACCCCGGCGGGATTCGAACCCGCGATATTTGGCCTGAAAAGCCAACGTCCTAGCCGCTAGACGACGGGGCCACACCGAGAGTACCCAAAAGTCTACCAGTCTTGACAAAATATTACAACTTAGACAAAATGGAGTTATGAACTATTCATCAAGCAACAGCGACATGCAATTTGCCATTAAAAAGCTGGTAGGTACTTTGGCCAAACCGCTGCTTGTTATACTGGCTTTTGTAGCTTTAGTTTTGTTTTTAATGAAAGCCATTTCCAACCTAAAAATGAGCTAGTGACTCCTATAAACTATAAAAAGGTGTTAAAATTCGTCCGTCACGGCAGAATCGTCACGACGCTTTCGTCATAACGAACGGTAATTGTGGGGGCGTAGCTCAGCGGCAGAGCAGAGGACTCTTAATCCTTTTGTCGAGGGTTCGAATCCCTCCGCCCTCACCAAATTAGATGCCCGCCGGAGTGGAGGAATGGCAGACTCGCTGTCTTCAGGAGGCAGTTTCCGAAAGGAAGTGCGGGTTCAAGTCCCGCCTCCGGCACCAAAACATGCCCAAGAAGACGGACAAAACACAAATTTTATATCCGCTACTATTAACCGGAGTTGTGCTGTCTTTATCGTTGATTTTAACCAAGTCGCCACAACAATTTAAGCTTCCCTGGTTCAAAGCAAAAGAGGTCGACAGTACACCCTTGCCTCCAAAATCGCCCCAAAAAGTCAAAATACCCATACTCTTGTATCACTATGTGGAAATCGTCACGGATAAAAATGACTTTCTTCGGTCACGCCTTGCTATATCGCCTCAAAATTTTGAGAGTCAATTGATCTCGCTAAAAAAGTCCGGTTATACGTTTTACTTTGTTAGGGATATCGGACGCATTTTGGCAAGCGCATCAACAAAAAAGCCCGTTATTATCACTTTTGACGACGGATACGGAGATTTCTACACCGATGTGTTTCCTATTTTAAGGCACCAGAACGCCAAAGCTACGGTCTTCATAAATTCCGGTTTAATGGGACGCCCAAATTATATGACGCGGGACCAGGTGATGGGGGTAATTAAAAGCGGGTTAGTAGAAATAGGCGGACATGGGTTTTCACATCAAAATTTAATGAGTATTAGTTTAGAGTCCGCCAAAAAAGTGGTCAATGATGATGTTAGCAACATTAAAGAGTCGTATAAGATAACGCCCTTAAGCTTTGCCTACCCGTATGGAACTTACAATGACAGTATTAAAAAGGTGGTTAACGACGCAGGCTATAAATACGCGGTAACTTTAGAAAAAGGCTGGGTGGTGCAAAACAACCTTCTTCTCGTTATCCCCAGAATTCGCCCAGGACTGGCGGGTGGTGGCGATTTAGGCGACTTTTTAGACTCTCTGTGAGGATATATTGTATAATCCATTCGTTATTAAATTTGGTGAGGAGAGAGACGACACGGGGGCGAGTGGCGGAATGGCATACGCGCAACGCTAAGGACGTTGTGGGGCAACCCATGCAGGTTCAAGTCCTGTCTCGCCCACCAAAACTATGTTAAGTCTTCTGCCTGGAATTCAATCTAACTTTAGGATAAAACTATCGATACCTCCCTCCCTACCAAAGTTAGTTCCTTTAATGGTCCCGCTTGGGGTTTTAATTCTTGCCGATTCTGTGCTCTCATACGCAGCGCCTCTTTATGCCCAAAATTTATTCTCAAATCAGTTTATCGTTGGTTTAGCCATATCCTTTTCCTCTGCAGTAGGACTTCTTTTTGATTATTTCAGCAAAAGAATTCTGGGTAGAAGAGGTTTTTCTTTTTTCATCAAATTGACCTTTATACTTCTAATTATTTTCTCTTATTCATTGGGGCTTTCTCTGGTCTATAGGTACATCTTTATATTTGCCATGGTCGTTTGGGGCATCCACTACGAAACTTTAGCATTCTCCGGTTTTAAATTCTTAAAGGATAATATAGAAAAACAGTATTATACTTTCTCATGGGCTTTTATCAGTATGTTAAGAGCCCTTGTGTATGGAATTGGCCCTTTGATTGCCACTTATTTAATTTCTACCAGCTTTTCCCTGCCGGCCTATGTTTCCGGAACATTTGTTCTCATTACATTTGTTTTATATCTAACTCTCGAAAAAAGAAAACCGCACACTAAAAACCAAACCGAAGTCATAGACACCCTTCAGTTAGACTCAACCAGAAAGGTAGAAGAGGTCAAAATATGGTTCGTTCTCTTTAAGAGAATCCATCCTGTGTGGCTTCTTAGTTTGGTTTTGCTTATTGTCGACTCGGGTTTTTGGACTATTGGTATACTTATGGCCGAGAATATGGCAAAAACCGCACCAATAGCCCGTCTTATGATCCCCGTTTACATGCTTCCAGCCGTTTTTGCCGCCCCCCTATCACAAGCTGTTTGTAACAAACATGGCAAGAAGAAAACCGCCATAGTGTGCGCTTTTTTTGCCGCCATATTTTTAGTGTTAATGGGTTTGGTAAATAGAGTAGAGTTTATAATCGGCGCTATATTCATATATTCTATTTTTACGTCCCTCTCATTCCCAGCAATTTACGCCACCTTTGAAGATTTTGTTAAACGACTAAGCACTTACGATGTAGATCTTATAGGACTGGAGCAGTCATCCGCCAATTTTGGCTATATTTTGGGCCCGATGCTTGCTGGATTTATTGCTGTAAAGCTCACCGATCAAAAGGTGTTTCTTGTCTTTGGCATTCTTCTGGCACTGGTATCCTTAACTGCTTTAATAACAACACCCAAGAAGATAAAAATGCCCCAAAGCGAACTTTCAAAAATGACGTGATTATGTTAACATCCGTCGTGTTGCGAGAGTGCGTTTAGCGCTTTGCTCGCGAGAGGGTGAGTTCGTTTCACTCACTCACCTCTCTTGATGCTTCGCATCTGCGAGAGTAGTTCAGTGGTAGAATGCTTCCTTGCCAAGGAAGAGGTCGCGGGTTCGATCCCCGTCTCTCGCTCCACTTTTGACATTTATTTATTGTTTGTGCAAACTGGTTGAATGCAAAGAGTAAAAAGTATTCGTGGGGGAAGTGGGGGGCTAGCTCTTATTGGGCTGTTAGCATTCCTCTCAACCAGTCTACTTTTTACAGTTATTATTTCTAGACCTGATGTCCTTGCCAAAATAGCAGACTTCAAACAAAACACACAAAGCACATTAAGTAACGTTCTTTTTGACAAAGCAGACGATATCAAAACAACAGTCACAGTGCCAGAGTCCAGCGCCTCTCCCACACTTGTTACCCTGCCCGAAGCTTCCGCGTCGGCAACTCCGCCTCCCGAACCTACACCCGCGCCAAAACCTGTTGAAGTCCCCAAACCCCCGGAAAAACCAGCGGGCGCGCCAAGCGCCAAAGGCCAGGTTTTTTACGGTCGTGGAACCCCCAACAACAAAGTCGGCATGTATATCCATAATATTGTTGACGACATCAAAGCGTCGGCCAAACTGATCAACAGTAACGGTGGCGATTGGGGCTATGTACTTTTGACCATGGATATCACCGACCGAAACAAATCCGATTGGCAGGACATGTTTGACGCAGCTGCCAAGAGTCATTTAACCCCCGTCATCCAGCTTTTTAATAATGGCAAGTGCGACCCCAAAGAGATGGACTTTAACGATCTAGCCAAAATGCTAAATAGCCTCAAATGGTCAACCAAGCACCGCTATATAAGTGTCTTTAATGAAGTTAATGCCAAGGATTACTGGTGCGAAAAAATCGCGCCTAACGAGTACGCCCAGGCCCTTGATAAGGCCATTAATGCCTTTAAAAACAAAAGCGACAAGTTCTTCATTATACCCGCCGCTTTTAACAGTAGTGCCAGAACGCAGGACAGGTATTTAAGTGAGGATATGTATCTTATTGCCATGAACAAGGCGGTTCCGGGAATTTTTACCAAGATAGACGGCTGGGCTACTCATTCCTACCCACACCCCAACTTTAGCGGAGACATCAATAATCTGCCGGCTAACTACGGCGCCCGCGACACCATCAACAACTACACCTGGGAACTCTCCTTGCTTAGAAACAACTTTGGTGTAGGCAACTTGCCGGTATTTATTACCGAAACCGGCTGGCTTCACAGGGAAGGTCAAGATGGCTGCGTTCAATATTCACAGGCAGGACTTTTGTCGGCAGCCACAACTTCGGCGCGCTTTAAGGATGCGTATGTAAATTACTGGTTGGCGGACCCCAGAGTCGTGGCCATTACACCTTTTATTTTTAGAAGCAGCGACCCATGTGCGGCCGGCTTTGCCTGGCAAAAGAAAGACGGAAGTTGGTATCCCCAAGCCGAAATGCTCATGGCAATCCCAAAAACTGCCGGATCGTCAAACTAGGTAGTTTACGATATAATGCGTAAGCATTAAACGTAATGCGTGTATCTGTGGGGCGGTAGCCAAGGTGGTCAAGGCACCGGTCTGAAAAACCGGCTATGTGGGTCCGACTCCCACCCTCCCCACCAAATCTAGTTGCTTGCTTAAAATGTCCCACTAGAGTTTTCTTTAAGTGTAAAATTGGATGGAAGGTCCAGGCTTTTAAAAATACTTTGAGCTGTATACTCTGTTGAGGTTAAGCATTTGTCGCTGTTAACATTTAAAGTTTTTCCGGTTGTATGATCAATTAGTGTACCATCTACACATAATCCCCCATTGGGCAATACTTTATCGATATAAAGAAAGCGCCCTTCCTTATTGTCGGGGTTGGCAAGGGTGTGTTTGCCGACATATACGAGTTTCTTGTTTTCAAAATCGTAGTAATACAAGGATGATGTAGTAATTATGTACACTTTTCGTGAAGGGTTGTCGACAGTAAAACTTGCAGTTTTATCTGGAAGACCGCCTTCTTTAATATATTCAATTGTCCCACCATTTAGTTTACTTCCCTTCAAATTCAGGTAAGTTTGCATACCGCAGGGAATGTCAGGACTTGTTTCCGTTTTGTATTCGGAAAAGATGTAAGCGTTTTCTTTTTTGGAATATCCAATAAAGTCTGCCGATGTTCCGTAGCCAGTTGTAAAAGGCGCGCCCGTAGGTATAAACTTCTCATAATCAAGCTTATTTGTAGTCGTGCCATAAGCACAAGCATCACCAAAGGATAGAGTAAAAAACGTATCTCCATCCACATCCACGAGGTTGGGCATATTATTATATTCATCTGCATAGAAACTGGTCTTAAAGGTATCGTCCGATAAGGAAATCTTAAATAAGCAACCTATTTCAAGATAGGAATTTAGCCTGAATATAACATCTCTTCTGAATTTACTTAAGTTTTTATCATAACCACGGTAGGGGTCTTCCTTGTTTAAATTTTTAGTACTTTTATTTAAAGCTGTTAAATGCTTATACAGTTTGTCCCTTACGGCAGTATCGGACAAGACCAGGCTTGTTTTGTCTGTATAAATGTTTCTTGCATAAACAGAATAGTCATTGCGTTCTTGGGGTGTATAAATCAGCCAATCTCCCGTTCTGGCTACATTATTATCGTACTCATCTTTGTTAATCCCGACTATCTTTTCTCCACCCTTGTAAATTGTTGACGGAAGTGTTGCGGTCTGGTTAATATAGTTGTTTTCCAAAACGGGACTTGGGGTTGGTTGTATTTTTATTTCGTCTGCTTTTGGAGTAAGTTTTTGATGGATTTCCATGCCAACCACAAAGCCTATTGCACTGAAAAGTATCAAAAAGAATATAAGCCCAATAGCTAAAATCCCCTTATTTTTATCGTTGACATGTTTCGCTTGAGCAGAAGGTTGCTCCACAGTTAAAGTGTAACATAAGATACACCAAACAGACAGAGTAACGATATCTATAGTGGGTCTTTTATTTTATAATTGCATTCGATGATCAGACGGCCGGTTTCAAAACACTTGTCGAGGTTGGCTTTGAGATTTGGTAAGATGACCAACAAAGAAATAACGTGATAAACTTAAAATATGACGAGTAATTGGATTCTTTACGCTTTGCTTTCCGCCTTTTTTGCTTCCATGGTGGCAATTTTTGGAAAAATCGGTCTTAAAGACATCGACTCTAATACCGCTACCGCTATCCGTGCAGTTATTATGGCCTTATTTTTAATTGGTGTAGTAGTGGCGCAGGGTAGGGTCGCGATTGCCAAACAAATAGCCAGTCAACCAGTTCCCATGCTTTATATTATTTTAAGCGGTGTTGCTGGAGCGGTGCCGTGGCTTTTTTACTTTTTAGCCTTAAAGAATGGGAAGGCGTCACAAATTGTGCCTATTGATAGGTTAAGCGTAATTTTTGCGCTTGTACTGGCCTTTTTATTTTTGGGCGAAAAAGTGTCGATAAAAGCTGTAATTGGCGGTGCAATTATTGTTGCGGGCGCCATTTTAGTCGCTTTGGGCTAGACTATACTATATAATACCCAGCAGTTTGCGGGCGATTAGCTCAGCCGGTTAGAGCGCTTGGTTTACATCCAAGAGGTCATAGGTTCGATCCCTATATCGCCCACCAGAATCGCTTCTCGAGTTAGAGTACCCCTCCCATTTAAGAATTATCGCGAGAGGGGTACTTTTGGGGTTGTTACTGTCCATCAAGTTTGATAAGACCCCCTTCTACCCTGTTCAGCGCTGCTAAGCCCGCCTCGCTTACCAACCACCATACCGGAATGGGATCGGGTGGTCTATCCTCCCCTATATAAGTACAACGCTTGAGAAGGATGAGTTCAAAAAGAACCCACCATCTCTCGGGAAGGAACTTCCTAGGCATGCTTTTGGCCCATTCATGAATCAGCGCAATTGCCAAAACGACAACAGCAAGCGTGTATATCCACAAAACCAAAACTGGATAGTGGCCAGTTGCAATCGATAAGATTGCAACAAACGCTGTTGCCGCGCCAACGCCCAGGAAGTAGGACGTCTGCAGCCCCAAGGTATAATGTAGGATCCACGGGACGTAGTTCTTGTTTAACCTCCTGGGCCCGTAAAACGGGTTGACCATAAACCAAAGGTAGTCCTCCGCGACCACCGTTGTTATCCAGCAGGCAAACACCAACCCCAGGATGTCCACAAAAGCCGTTGGCCCCACAATGTCGTTGAGCATCCCGTAAAGGTAAACCAACGGCAGTGGTGGTAGGTACACTACCAGAAACTGCAGAGCCGACAAGAGATGATACTCTGTCGCCACCTTGTCTGATCCCATAACAATTTTAGCCAGGCGCCCTTGACGGCTATCCGGGCTATAACGCTTGGTAAACAGCAACGCTACCGACCAGCCGAAAGGTCCCTCTATGCAGACCTCTCGGCGTGCTTCCAAGTACGAAATTCCCAAAATTACGCCCGCCAGACCCAGAACTGTTGCCAAGAAAGCAATCATCTCCCGCTCCTTTTATTTGTTGTCAATATGCTTGATACTTGATAGTAGTAACGATTTCCTAACACCAGTTATACTATCGGTTTGGTTGTGTGTCAATACGAAATAATCCGAAATGTTAAAAAATTATGGCTCGTGATAATATAAATCAATGACCCCCACCCATCAATTAAAATACGCCCTAAAGCTCTTGGGTAAGGTCTTGTCTTTAAGAGTCATTCGTTTGATGCTGGCAGGTTTGGCGCTTATAATTATTCTGCCCATAGCATTTTTTTATGCGGTTCGACCCCAGCCCGCTTCCCACATTAATTACGGAATAAATTTTAGTCAAAAGTACGCTACAGACCTTGGTTTGGACTGGAAAAAGTCGTACCTTCAAATTTTAGACGACTTAAAGCCCAGATACGCGCGGTTGGTGGTTTACTGGGATATTTCCGAGCCAGAGGTCAACAAGTATAATTATAGCGACATTTTGTGGCAGCTTGACGAGGCTAAAAAGCGCAACGTTAAGGTAATTTTGACTATGGGCAGAAAGGTTCCGCGCTTTCCGGAGTGCCACGAGCCCACATGGTGGCAACAAAGCAACGACAGCGCGTTTAAGGAGGAAACGCTTTTAAAGTACATTGAAACCACCACTAACCGGCTTAGGGGTTACAACAACATTTTTATGTGGCAGGTGGAGAATGAGCCTATGTTTCCTTTTGGTGACTGCCAACCACAAACTAAAGAGACTGTAGAAAAAGAGATTGCTGTGGTAAGAAGCTTGGATGGCCGTCCCGTTCTGATACAGGATAGCGGCGAGGGCGGTTTTTGGCGTCCTGATTACTTAATGGGCGACTATTTGGGTATTTCTATGTACCGCAGGACCTGGTTTAATTTTTGGAAAGAGATCGCGGGGCTTTCCTTTTATGTGGAGTATCCCATAGCCCATTGGACTTATAAAGTAAAAGCTGTTTTAACGGGTGTACCTATGGACAAAATTATGGTAACAGAGCTTCAGGGCGAGCCTTGGGGCCCTGATATAAATTCCAAGCTGACGGAGGAGGAAAAGCAGAAAACCATGTCAAAAGAGCAGTTTTTGGAAACTATAAGCTACGCGCAAAAGAGCGGCTTTAAGGATCTTTGTTTTTGGGGCACAGAGTGGTGGCTGTGGGAAAAGGAAGTAAATAACAACCCGTTTTATTGGGAAACCGCCAAAGCCGTGATTCAAGACTAAAAACAGGTTATAATACGCAGGCTGTTGTTGGGGAGTCGTCTAACGGCAGGACGCCACCCTTTGGAGGTGGATACTCTAGGTTCGAGTCCTAGCTCCCCAGCCAGGGTTACTCTGTAGCTTACACGCGGAGGTCTAAAATAGCCTCTTTTTTATCCCTCATCTTAAACCCTATTTTTTCGTGAAGCTTAATAGAGCGGGGATTATCCACATCAATCAAAGCCCATATCCTTTTAATTTTCTTGTCCTTGGCTTTTTCGACTAGCTTTTCGTAAAGTAGTGACCCCACACCTTTATTTTGATAATCCGGATCTATACCAATATAACGAATATATAAAGTTCCAATAAATGAAGGGATCTCGTATGACAGTATAAAACCAATAATCCGATTGTTGTCTTCAGCTACAAAACAACAACCAGTACCGACATTAAAACTAAATTCTGATCTTCGTGAAACCAAGTGTTCTTCTAGCTCTTCGCTGCTTAGCTCATCAAATTTCCTACCCAGATATTGCTTCTGCGTCGAAATATCTACCTCTCGCACTTGTTCATAATCATCAATTGTCATCTGTCGCACAGTGATGCTCATATGTTAATTCTACCACCTTGATGTATAATCAGAATATGAAAGACAAAAAACCCATTTTAATAGTTGTGCCTGTTTTGATTTTGTTTCTTTTAATTTTTGCGGTGTGGAATTTAGCAGTTAAAAAAACCGCACGGAACATCACACCCACCCAAGAACAACAAGCGCAAAAACCCAGTGGGGAAGATACCTCAAGTTCTGTAGAAGGTAGTATCTTTGACCTAATTAAACTTGGAAAAACCGTAAAATGTACATATAACATGGGCACACAGGAGATGTCGATAGCAGGAACTACGTATGTGTCAGGAAAAAACGTGAGAGGAGACTTTGAAAGTGTAGATCCAACAGGCAACAAAATACAAAGTCATGTGATTTCTGATGGCACATGGATGTATACCTGGACTTCAGCAGCACCGCAAGGATTTAAAACGAACATAAGCGACGCCGAGTCAAGAATTTCTGCACCTGACACAGGCGACAAAGTAAATGAGACGAACGAGGCCCAAAACTTGGATACCTTTAAGAAAAACTTAGATTATAAGTGCAACCCATGGATTGAGGATACCTCGTTATTCCAAGTGCCATCCGATATAAAGTTTACCGACTTTTCGGAAGGTTTAAGCAACGTGTGTGCGGCATGCGACTATATACCAAGTGAAGAAGAAAAGTCCACATGCAAAGAACAACTGGGGTGTAAATAATCTTTAATCTCTAAGTAATCTTTTTGTGTTAACATAACAATCCTGCTGGAAAGGAGGTCACTGTGTGGTGTGGTGTGCCTATGATGGACTACTGGGGCGCGCAAGGCGTCTATGGGTGGTTGCCTATGCTACTACTTTTAATTCTTATATTTATAGGGTTTGCGCTGTTTATGGGGTATTTTAACTCCTCCAATAAAAAGTGGCCGACTGGTAAAACACCGCTTGATGTACTAAAAGAGCGCTATGCTAAGGGTGAGATAGATAAAAACCAGTTCGACGAAATGAAAAAGAACCTATCCTAATATGTTAATGGATGAACCCCATCTTTTTTGGTGGCAAAGGGTTTCGAAACACCCAAGACTACCTGTCCTCTGTCTTGAGTAAGAAAGGAGACGGACCAGCTTGTTTCAGAACCTATACATATTCCGTTCATGTTATTGTGCTACATTTCACAAATGGAAGAGGGTACAGAAGTCAAAAATGAAGGTTATGGAAAAAAGCCGTTGTGGCAGCTGATACTGCTTTACCTTCTTATTGGCGGTGTCATCTATGGTTTGATTTATTATTTTATTGTCGCAAAAGGTACGGGATATTGAAGGTAGTCGGGTAGGTGGTATTATTTAATCGGTGTCTAACGAGCTTGCAAGTAATCTAATTCATGCAATATATCTAACGTTTGATCACAACAGCGTGGTTATAGCCTACGTAGCGGGCTTTGTGCTTTGTATGTTTATAAGCTTATGGAGGCCTAGTCGACATGTCTTATTGGCCTTGTTTGGTTTTTTAACGCTTGCTGTGGGGTTTGAGTACGACAAGCATCTGGTAGGTCCGCTAGTAAGGCAGACTTTAACTTCTGTGGTGGAAGAGTCGGGGAGCTCTTTGCGGGCAGCTAAGCTGATCAACGTTTTCTTGGGCGAAGTTATACCGGTGGTATTTTTTGTTTTTGGCTGGTTTCTTATCTTTATAGCTATAATATTTAGTGTTAGAAAGTGTAGGAAAGATTAACAAGTTTTCATCCAGCATTAATTCTCTGTTCATGTAGACATGTTACATTTATCCTCATAAATTTAGCTGGATTCTAAAAAATCCTAAAGGAGGCTTATATGGACGAAGTAAACAGGTATAAGTATCTTTTAATTACTGTTCTGGTGATCTTGTTTGCGGCCGGTGGGATCTTTCTGGCCAGCAGCACACGAGAAAACAACGCTACTGCTGCACCAACACCAGTGGTAATGGAAAGCAACCCTGTTTCAAGTGGTCAGGTAAAATTTAGCGATACGACCGACGCTACTTTTGCGGTCCAAATATTTCCCGGCGCAACCTCTGATCAGGCAAAACAGGCTATGGCTGGTTACGAGATGCAAACAAAGGACGTAGGCAACGGAACAACGCAAATTACCTTGATACCTAATGGTCAGACCGATCGGGCCTTAGTATATCAAGTTAAATCAGACCAAAAGCTGTATTTTGTGGAAACAAGAATGGGCGACGACCAATCTGCCGGTACCGACAGCAATCTTGAAGACGACTACGGCGTTATTGTTGATAGTCAAGGTTTTGTAGTTTCCCAGTAAACCGGATAAGATGAAAACATGGATTTGTTAATAGTAGCGGGCAGGTGGTCGGGCTTATTGGCGGTCTTTTTTGTGCTGACTCAATTTTTCCTGATGGGTCGAAACCCGTGGCTGGAGAAAAAGTTCGGCCTGCCTGCTTTATCGGGGATTCATCACACTAGCGGGCTTCTGGCCTTTATTTTTATTGTTGCGCATCCTGTTTTACTATCGGTTGGTTACGCCGGGGTTGATAAAGTAAGCCTAAGCAGCCAGTTCCTGGATTTTTTGAACAATTACCCCTTTGTAATCCTGGCGTTCTTTGGTTTTCTCGCATTTGTGACGTTAACTCTGCTTTCGCTGTACAAACTAAAACGCAAACTGCCTTACGAAACGTGGTACGGTATCCATTTGTTGGCCTATACAGCCGTTGTCCTGGCGTTTTTTCACCAGCTGGCGGTCGGAGAACGGATTTTATCACTCACCCGGTGTTGGTTTGGTTATGGTACCTTTGTTACGGCTTTGTGTTCACCAATCTTTTGTTGTTCCGTTTTGTGATACCGGCAAGAAACTATCTAAAGTTCGACTTTAAGGTCAAACGAATCGAAAAAGAGACAGAAAGCGTTTACTCAATTTATATCACGGGCAGGAATATCGCCAACTTTGCAAGCAGGGCCGGTCAATTTCTCGTTCTGCGCTTTTTAAGCCCCAACCTGTGGTGGCAGGCACACCCTTTTTCCATCTCAAAACTACCGGGGGACGGTGAACTTAGAGTGACGGTAAAAAGCGTGGGCGACTTTACAAGTCAGATCAGAAATATCAAGGAAGGTACGTCCGTAATAATTGAAGGTCCATACGGCACCTTCACCAGCAGCAAAGTCAAACAAAACAAGGTTCTTTTTATTGCCGGCGGGATTGGGATTACACCTATCCGATCATTAATCGAGGAAATGGGCCAAGCCGGCAAAGACACGGTACTCCTATACAGCAACCGCGACAAAGAAGGTGTTGTTTTTGAAAAAGAGCTGGCTGTCTTAAGGGAAAATCATCGGTTAAACATAATTTACGTTTCCACGCAAGACTCAAAGTCCGGCGGACCCGCAGGACGACTTGACCGGGAAAAAATTCAAAAGCTCGTTCCCAACGTAACTGAAAGGGCCGTTTTTATCTGCGGACCGCGATCTATGCTGGTCTCGATCCTCGATGCCTTAAAAGCACTAAACGTGCCGATCTCACAGGTTCGCTACGAAAAGTTTTCCCTATAGGTTATCCTTAAAAAACTTCACGGTCCTTTCCATGGCGGTTTCAAAGTAAGGGGAGGCGATGTTGTGTCCGCCGCCGGCGTACTCGTAAAATTCGTATACTTTTCCACTATCCTTTAGAACCTGCACCAGGTCTCTTGAATAGCCAATATTTACCACCGGGTCGTTGGTTGCCTGATGAATTTGTAACGGGCTTGTTAAATACTTGATGTTTTTGGTCAACGATACGGAAGTCCAAAAAGCGTCGTTAAAGTCTATCGACCCCGGATCCGTTCTTATCTGTTGAATCTCGGGCGACACCTCCCTATCTTTTTGTGCGGGCCCTTCTTTGGTTTCAAAAGGTTTGTGAGTATAACTAGTGTCGTTAATTTTATAGGTAGCAAAGTCCTTATAGCTATACACAGCTCCCGACCAAATAACCCCGGCCTTAATATCCTTGGAAACCAACATGGCCCGTAACACAACGTTTCCCGCCATACTGTGGCCCCACATGCCTATACGGCTGGGGTTGACCAGCTTAAATTTCTGCAGGCTTTTTAAAGCGCTGATGGTATCCATAGTGTAAGCAGAAGAAAAGTATGACCCGGAAGGATCCCCCTGAGAGCGGCCATTGCCCCTGTAGTCAATTTTAAACACCACAAAACCGTTTCTGGCCAAATAGTCCACATATGCCACATAGCTTTGGGTAGTTACATACTGCGTAGGAGGTATGTACCCATGATTAAAAACTATTGCCGGAAAGCCGCCATCCGGCTTTGGTGTCAAAGGAACTGTCAACAAACCGTACACTTTATTACCCTCGCTTGTGTAACTGACAATATATTGTTTGTAGTTGATGCTGTCTGGCAGCTCCTCCTCAATCTTAACCGGGTCGGACTGTATGTTCAGTGTTCTAAGGTAATCAATACTAATTGGCGACACGTACGACTCTGCTGCGGGCCTTGCTGGGATTGTCGCAACCGTGACGGGCTTGTTATAAATCACATACCAGGTAATCCATAATAAACCCTCTATTAAAACTAAAAACAGGAAAGAATATTTTTTCACGGGACGTGTTCGCTATGTTAAAGTTTATCACTGAAAATACCCTGTAATCCAGATTGTAATCCGACCAACGCACCCCTATAATCAATAGAGTCATGGATAACACATTTTACCAACTGTCCTTGGTATTATTGCTCGCGTCAAGTATTGGCGTGGCCGTCTATAAACTTAAACTTCCCCTGGTGGTCTCATATCTACTCGCCGGTTTGGTACTCTCCGTTTTTAGACTTTTTGATGTGGGACACTCCCCTGTTTTTGAAGTTCTGCCAGGGA
>Ga0315277_10005104_pt1 | contig 17375 bp, 11 predicted proteins | sample YL17G05_15_MG_FD_203695 | JGI IMG/M metagenome (GOLD analysis project Ga0315277, IMG submission 203695) | Sediment microbial communities from Yellowstone Lake, YNP, Wyoming, USA - YL17G05_15 | ecosystem: Environmental > Aquatic > Freshwater > Lake > Sediment | place: USA: Wyoming | collected... | reverse complement strand
GGAAATTGTACTTCGAGGCCCGCGAGCTCGACCCGGCCCACCCCGTGCTCCGAGCCGACCAGTTTGTCGCCTCTATGAAGCAGTTGGTTGGGGCCGATAAGAAGAAGGAAGCTCAGGCCCTCGGGTTGACCGCGGTCGAGCTCAATCCCAAGGAGCCGAGCCTCTACACCGCCCTCGGTGAGCTGAGCATCCTGAGCGGCGAGAAGCACAAGGCCGCAGAATACCTGAAAAGAGCGCTCCAGATCGACCCGAAAAATGAGGAGGCCAAGACGCGGCTCAAGTCCTTGGAGAAATAGGGAGGAACACCATGGCGGAAGGGAGCGGAGACCGTTTCCAGGGCGAGACCAAGTATATTAGGGACAAGCTTCCGGCCGGATACCTGGATTGGCGGAAAAAGCCGGGGCCCTATAAAGTTTATCAGGAGGCGCCGAAGGCTAAACTCCCGGCGCCGGAGAGAGCCGGAGGGATGCCCGTCTGGGAGGCGGTCGGACGAAGGCGAAGCGTGCGGGATTTCCGGAGATCCCCTGTGAGCACGGAGGACCTATCGCAGCTTCTCTGGGCGTCCCAGGGAGTGACCAAAGTCATGGGGGAGTATGCACTGCGCTCGGCTCCGTCGGCTGGAGCCCTGTATCCTGTCGAAACCTATCTCTCCGTCCAGATGGTCGAGGGGATCGAACCAGGGATCTATCATTACGGCGTCCGGGAGCACGAGCTGGAGCTGCTGCAGCCCGGAGATTTCCGGGCTGGGGTGGCTAAAGCGGCCCTGGACCAGGGCTTCTTGGCTGAAGCGGCGGTCGTATTCGCTTGGACGGCTGTCTTTGCCCGTTCGAAGTGGAAGTACAAGGAGCGGGCCTATCGCTATGTTTATCTCGACGCCGGCCACATCGCCCAGAGCGTGGCGCTTGCGGCCGTCGCCCTGGGGCTCGGGTCCTGCCAGATCGCCGCGCTTTACGATGACGAGGTCAATGCTATTTTGGGTGTTGACGGGAAAGAGGAGAGCGTCGTCTATATGACCGCCCTCGGCCGCCCCTAAAAGGGGGTCAGGTCTCAACAATCAACAGATTCGCCCCTATAAGTCGTCCTTTTTGTTGGAAGTTGAGATCTGACCCCCCTATTGTCCTGATCGGCTTGCGTTCAAAGCATAAGCAGAGAGATAATTCATTGGATCGGAGGAGAGCACCAAAAGAAATTCGGTGACATGTAACGAATTCATCCGAATTCGGTACGTGTCACCAGAATTTCAAAGAGGAGGAATAGTTGAAAAAATATGCCGCATTCGTTTTTATTTGTTTATTCATTCTTTTGGTCAGGATATCTGGAGCAGTTGCCCAGGAGCAGGCAAAACCTTGGCTTATCCCGCAGGAGAAGATCAATTCGATCGTCAACGCCGTGCGCGCAGGGAAAGACCTGACTCCCACGGCCTGGCCCGAGGGGGCGAAAGTCGCCGTGGCGCTGTCCTTCGACTTCGACGCCGAAACCAATGCCCTCCGGGACGGTCAGCATTCCCCCGGCATTCTCTCCCAGGGGGAATATGCCGCCCGGGTCGCCGTGCCGCGCATCCTGGCGCTTCTGGACAAGTACAGGATCCCGGCTTCTTTCTTCGTCCCGGCGGTGACCGCTCTTCTCCATCCCGCCGAGATTAGGGCCATTATGGGCAAGGGACGACATGAAGTCGGACTCCACGGCTGGATCCACGAGCGCAATTCCCTCCTCACCGAAGACGACGAGAGAACACTGATGAAAAAGTCATTCGACACGCTCAAGCGGATGACCGGTAAGGCGCCGGTCGGGATACGGACACCGTCCTGGGATTTCAGCGCCTCCACCCCTAAGCTCATCCGGGAGCTCGGGCTTCTATACGACAGCAGCCTGATGGCCGACGACCGCCCCTACGAGATCCTCAAAGACGGGAAGCCGACTGGTGTCGTCGAGCTCCCGGTCGAATGGCTTCTCGACGATTATCCTTATTTCGGGTTCGAGCGCTACAGCGATGTCCGGCCCCATATCACCCCGAATGAGGTTTTCGAGATCTGGGCGGCCGAGTTCGACAAGGCCTTGGAGGAAGGAACGCTTTTTGTATTGACCATGCACCCCAAATTCATCGGCCACCGCAGCCGCATCCTGATGCTGGAGAAGCTCATTCAACACATGATGGCGCGAAAGAACGTCTGGTTCGCCACCCACGAGGCTATCGCCAGGTATGTGAAGAGTGATACGAAGTGATAGGCTAATGGGCGTCCGGTGGGTCCCGTGGGGTCAAGTCCTAACATTCAACAAATTGGACTGAAAAATCCGGGTTTGTTGATTGTTAAGACCTGACCCCTTAAGCAACTCGGGAATAGGCAATCGGAGGAGAAAGATATGAAAAGGAACATAGGGGTCGTTATTGTCTGTTTGACGCTGGGTTTCTGCCTGGCCGCCTGCAAGGGAAAGGTCCAAAAGGCCAAGGTTGAAACGATCGACGGCGTGACTTATGTCCATAACCCGGCCACCCCTCTTCACCCCACCAAAGTCGTTATCTTTGAAGAGGAACTCATCTATAAAGAAAAAGACGAATCCGGCGAAATTCGCCTCTTCAAGCCGGGCCGGTTTACCGTTGATGCCGAGGATAACATTTACATCGGAGACGATTCAGATTCCGCCATCAAAGTGTTCGATTCGCAGGGAAAATATCTGCGCACCATCGGCCGTGAAGGTCAGGGCCCTGGAGAGTTCACTGACATCGGCGATATATTCCTCCTTCCCAACGGACGGCTCCTCGTCATCGATTTCCAGACCCGCCGCACCTTGTTTTTCAGCCCAGAAGGGCAATTTCTGTCGAGCTTCCAATTGAAGAAGGACTTCGAAAGGATCTATCTGGCCACCGACTCCTCGTGCACTCTGGAGGAAGGCATCTATGGAGAAAATAAGCCTGAACGCTGGATTAAGACGATCAACTTTTCGGGTGAAGAGCTTTTATCGTTCGGCCAATTCAGCTACCCGGAGTTCAAGACAATACGCATGGGAGGTGGGATGGCGCGGCTAGCCGTCCCCTGGAGCCCGGCCTCCGCTTTTGGAGGCGACCGGACACGGCAGTGGCTCTACCATTGCCCAGGCGATATATACCTGATCGAAGTCTACGATCAGCAAGGAAAGCTCTTCCGGAAGATCGACCGTCCTTATGAGCGAGTGCCGGTCACGCTTCGCCGATAGGCCAGATAGCCCAATGGCCAAGTTCTATCAGCAGATGGAGTTTCCCAAGGTCAAGATGATCACCAACCGCATGATCGTAGACAGCGCCGGTAACCTCTGGGTGCGCACAAATGAAGTGAAAAATGAGGGCGGTAAGGAAATCACCGGCTATGACATTTTCAATCTGGACGGTTTTTACGATGCCCGGGTCTGGCTCGATGTCATTCCCTCGGTCTTCGCGGGCGGCAAGATGTACCTGACCGATGAGGAGGAGGCGACCGGCCTGCGCCAGGTCAAGCGCTACCGGATCATCTGGAACGAATACTAAGAAATCCTCCGCTAATTGTCATCTTTCAGGCAGCCCATTCCAGGAGCGATCCTGGAGGCCTTGCCCTTCCGAACTCTTATTTCGGCTCCGAGATCTTGAGGTTGATCCAGAAGCTGTGCTGCCTGGGCCCTCGCCGCATGCTCGCGAGGGAAGCATCTGGGCTATAAATCCGTCCTTCCTCATCCCCTCCACTGACCTGGGTATCGAGGCTCGATTCGTCGCCTCTCGCCCGAACCGCTTGATCGCCGACCTGCGCGGCCCTCGCCTTTTTCATCTCCTCGGTCAGGCCGCCCCACTCAATTCCGAACTTAAAGGGCTTGCTGGGATCGAGCGCCGCCGCACCGGCAGGGTCGTTGAGCAGGGCCAGCGGGATGGCGGCCTCAAAGACGGCGTTGGTCTTCCCTTTCGCGTAGCGGTGCGTGCCCGTTCTCTGGCCGGGATTGGGAACAGGCTGGCCTTTTTTATTAACCTCGTCGCAGGCGAGCTTCAGGTATTGTGGATGGGCCTTCAGCTCAGCTTTCTTCTCCTCGGTCAACGTCTGGCCGTTCTTTTCCATCTCGGCGATCAGCTGGTCGGCCGGGATAGACTTCTGGTAGAGGTGCAGGCCATAAGTTTTTTTATCCTTGCCCTCGGCGTTGATCCAAAAGAACATTCCCGTCTGGCCGAGGGAGCTCAAGAACTTGGGGTCGTTGAAGACGGCGATCAGGTAAAGGAAGCTCGTGTCGTTCCTGAAGCCATAGCTGACGTTGAAGTCCCTCTGCAGGGCCAGCGATTCGGGCGGCCAATCTAGGTTCGAGCCGTCGACCTGAATCGGGGCCGACGTCCAAACACTCTCTACGACCTTATCTTCGTCCTTCTGGGCCGCAAGCGGAAGGGCGCAAAGCACAGCCCCGATGGCGATAAGGGAGATAGTCTTCGAAAGTTTCATGAGGTCCTCCTTCCCATTGGAGGGATAAATTGTAGATCTGATTTCAATCCGAGTCAAACCCGCGCCCCATCCGGTTGGGGAGCTCCTCCGTCCCCTTCTTTTTTGATAGGAGTGATGATATAATCGAGTTGGGTTCCGACTAGGAGGTAGACCATGAAAAGATGGAGCGTATTGGCTTTCCTTTTGCTCACGCTCGGACTCGTCGGAGGCAATGCGCAAGACTACAAAGGAAAGGCAAGAGTCACCGGCTATGTTTATGACCAGGACGGAAATCCCCTGCCTGAAGTCCGAGTCAAGCTTTTCAACCCCAAAGTCGGACAGGGATTGGAGCTCGTCACCGACACGGAAGGAAAATGGGTGGCTGCTTGGATCCAGAGCGGCGCCTGGAATGTCGATTTTGAGAAGGTCGGTTTTGCCCCCAAGAAGATTGCGCTCGAGCTCTTTGAATTGAAGAAAAACCCCGATGTCAAGGTTAACCTGGAAAAAGCTGAGGGCATTCTTCTTATCGAGGAGATCAAGCCCGAGCTGATCCGAGGCAATCAGCTTTTTGAAGAAAAAAAATACGACGAAGCGCTCGCGGTCTATATGGCTATCTTGGAAAAATTCCCCGATGTGTATATTATCAACAAGAGTATCGGCAACTGCTATTTCCAGCAGGAGAAATACGACCTCGCCGAGGAGGCGTATCAGAAGATCCTGGAGAAGAATCCCGATGATAGTGAGGCTAAGCTCCTGATCGGCAACTGCTACGCCAATCGAGGCCAGCAGGATAAGGCTTTGGAATGGTATGGAAAAATCGAATTTGAGAAGCTCTCGGACCCCATCGTCCTCTACAATATCGGAAATTTTTTCTACAACAACTCGAAATTTGAAGATGCCCTTCGGTATTACTCGAAGTCCGTGGAGATTCAGCCGGATTTCACCGACGGCCTCTATCAGCTCGGCCTGACCTACATCGCGATGGCCAAGAACCCGGAGGCTATTTCCGCCTTCGAAGATTATTTGAAAGTGGACCCGGATTCCGAACGGGCCAATCAGGTCAGAGGCTTCCTGGAATTCTTAAAAAAGCAGTAGGCGGAAAACCGGGCGTCGAAATCGCGGCAACCGTAGCTGCGCGCTCCGGGTGAGGGAAAGAGATGATATCCGTGCCCAAACGGCTCCTCACGGCCATGGCGGTCGGTTCGATCCTCCTCGCCGCCGCCTGCGGCGGAGGAGCCAAGGTCGCGCTGGACGCGGAAAGTGCGTCCTTTTATGAGACCGCCCAGCTGATCATGACCGGAGAGGAAAAGGACATCTTCCATCATCTGCCCGACTCGGAATCCCGGCGGGAATTCATCGCCGATTTCTGGTCCAAGCGCGACCCGGACGCCTATACCGAAGAAAATGAATTCCAGCAAGAATTTTATTCCCGCCTCGATTACGCCAACAAGCATTTCAAAGAAGGTTTGCCCGGTTGGAAAACCGACCGGGGCCGAATATATGTCTACATGGGGCCGCCGGACAAAACCGAAGAGTTCTTCACTATCCAGGATCCGAACGTCCGGGGTCCCATCCTGTGGTGGATTTACTACGCCTATGAGCTGGGGATCGAGTTCGCCGACGAGAAAGGCAACGGGACCTACGAGATGCGAAACTATAATGGCAATTTCTTCGAGGCCCTGAACAGCCTCATTATCGGCCGCGTGCCTTACCGAACGGGCGCGGCAAGAAAGTTTGTGGACTTCAAGGTCAGCTACGATCATCTGAAAAGAGCGATCGATTTCAGGTTCCCGGCTGAAGCCATAAGCTTCAAGGAAGAGGGGGAATATCAGCGGGCCGATCTCGAGCTGCAGGTATTTGTTTATGACAAAAACCGGATAAAAGTTGAGGAATTCAAAGCGGAAAAGACGATCCGGATCCCTTTAGCCGACCTCCTGGAAATGAAGGAAATCGCCGTCTCTCTTTCCCACGAGCTCCGTCCCGGGGAGTACCATTTAGATACGGTTGTCATCGGAAAGGACGGAGCCCTGGGCAAGACCAGAAAAATCGTTGACCTTAAAGTTAAATAGAGAATGATCTGGGAAGACCGACCGCAATGAGAAACAGAAAACGACCTATGCTCTTCCTATTCTTGGGGCTGCTGTCTTTCGCTTTTGGCGGGCAACTCACTCAAACCAACGTCAAGGACCTCGCGGTCAAATACCAGGATTGGCTCGACCTCGTGGCCTACATCATCGCGCCCATCGAGAAGGACGTCTTTCTCAGATTGGCCTCGGAACGGGACCGGGATATTTTCATCGACACCTTCTGGAAGCAACGGGACCCGACTCCGGGGACCCCCGAGAACGAGTTCAAAGAAGAACATCTCAAGCGGGTCGCCTACGCGAACAAGTTCTACGGCCGGGGGACAACGCGCCCCGGTTGGAAAACCGATATGGGGAGAATCTACATCACCCTCGGTGCCCCGGCGAGCATTGAGCATTTTGAACCGACGCTCGGAATCATCCCCTGTCAGGCCTGGTCATACTATGGAGACGTCACCAAGGACCTTCCTCCCCACTTCATCCTCCTCTTTTTCCAGCGACGCGGCCTGGGGGAATATAAACTTTACAATCCGGTCAGCGACGGACCGGGCGAACTCATCCAGGACACCCGGAATATCGACGTTGCCGATTACCAGCAGATGTACGAGAGAATCAGAGAGTTGTCTCCCACCCTGGCCGACATTTCCATTTCCCTGGTTCCGGGCGAATACTATTTCGGCGGCTACCAGCCTTCCCCGGAGAACGTCATCCTCCTCTCCAAAATCCTCGAATCGCCCCAAAAGGTGGTCAGCCCCACATACGCGACCCATTTCCTTGACTATAAGGGCTATGTGAGCACGGAATACCTCACCAACTACATCGAAAGTGAGGCCAATGTTTCGCTCATCGAGGACCCTGTGACCGGTCTCTCCTTTGTCCATTTTGCCATCGCCCCCAAGAGTGTGTCGTACGAGCGCTATGAGCCCAAAAACCAGAACTACTGTGACTACCGCCTGGATGTCAGCCTCCGCGTCGGAGAGACCATCATTTTCCAGTACAACAAGAATATGCCGGTCTATTTTGATGACGAAGAGACCGAGCGCATCAAGGCGAACGGCCTCTCTATCGAGGACTCCTTCCCGATCATCGAAGGCACCTACAAGATGATCGTCCTTCTCCAGAATTCGGTGGGCAAGGAATTCAGCCTGATCGAAAAAGACATCACCGTTCCGGCGGAAAACGGCGCGCCGAAGCTCAACGGGCCCTTCCTGGGATACAAATTTGCCGAATACGGCACCCAGGTTCATATTCCATACAAAATCCAGGACAAGAAGCTGGTCATCGATCCCACAAACACGTTTTCCCTGGTGGACCAGCTGGCCTTTACCGTAAACGTCACGAACTGCACTCCGGAGCTATGGAGGGCGGGACAAATCAACGTCGAAATCACCGGACAGCGTCAGATAAATCCCGTCAAAAAGACCATGACCTTAGCTCTGGCGACCGTTCCGTATCATCAAATCATCAGCCTCTCTCAAACCGTTTCCGTCAAGGAGCTTCAGCCCGAGTATTATGCGCTCAAACTGACGCTCGTGAACGAAAAAGGAGAAACCCTGGAAGAGACATCGGCCAGTTTCGCTGTCTCCCCCAATAACGCCGTTCCTCACCCCATCGCCCAGGCCAAGGGCTTCCCACTTTCGAGCGTTCACGTCTACCACCTGATGCTCGCCCGCCAGTACGATAAAGTGGGGGCTTCTGAGAAAGCCGAGAGCCAGTATGAAAAAGTCCTTGAGGCGGCGCCTGACTACGGGGAAGGGGCAATGGACTATGCCAATTTCCTCTTGAAAAATAAGAATTTTACCCGGGCCCTGGAAGTCAGCGAAAGATTTAAAAGCGACGAGCGGTTCAAGTTCGAAGCACTCCTGGTCCAGGGCGGGGCGCAGATGGGCCTGGGGAATTTCGGAGAGGCAATCGAGACCCTACTCGAGGGAAACAAAATCTACAACAGCGATATCAGACTTCTCAATGCCCTGGGAATCTGCTACTACAGGACGGGGGAGAAGACAAGGGCCCTTGAAACTCTCGAGGCATCCCTGCGGCTTAATCCTAACCAGGAAGAGACAAAGAAGCTGGTCCAGGAAATCAAGAAAAATCAATAGCCAAATATCCAACTTTTTGCACTGAATCCAATTAGTTGAATTTATTTAATCTGGGGGCGCCCCTCCTTTTGTCTATCTGATTGAAAACAAATAAAATAAAAAAATATTTCAAGATACAATTTGGCACACATTTTGCACAATATGGGGCAAGAGTAATGTTTCGCCAATTGGTAATAAACGGCAGTAAAGGAGGTGGAAATTTAGGGGTGCCCAAAATTCCAAGGCTGAAGCGGAGTGAATAACATCACTCCAGGGAGAATGTAAGTCAAACAAGGTAAGAAAAAGGAGGCGCACATTGCGTAAGGCTTTAATTTTCTTGGCAGCGCTTATCCTTGCGGTTTCACTCTCAGCGCAGGTCAGAACGGGCAGCATCACCGGCACGGTGTCCGACCCGGACGGGAACGCTCTTCCGGGAGCCACGGTCACTCTCTCCGGCACCGTCATCGCGCCGGTAAGCACCGTGACCACGGCCGACGGGACATTCCGATTCCTGTCTCTTCCGCCGGCCAGAGATTACGTGCTGAAGATCGAGCTGCAGGGATTCAAGACCAGGAACGATCAGGGCATCATCGTCAGCCTCGGCCAAAATACAGCCCTCAACCTGGTCCTGGAAATCGGTGTCCTCGAGGAACAAGTCACGGTCATCGCCGTGAGCCCGATGGTCGACACCAAGAAGACATCGATCGGAGTGAACGTCACTCAGGAGACCCTGCAGGGCCTGCCCACGGCCAGAGACCCGTGGGTTGTCCTCCAGATGGTTCCCAATGTCTTGGTCGACCGGGAGAATATCGGCGGCTCTGAATCCGGACAGCAGGACTACTATACGGCCAAAGGTGAGCCCGGCAGCGGCCAGAGCAGTTGGTCCGTCGACGGAGTCGTCGTCACCGACCCGGCGGCCATCGGCTCGTCTCCGACCTATTACGACTTCGATGCCTTTCAGGAGATGCAAGTCACGATCGGCGGAGCCGACGTCACCGTCCAGACGGGCGGCGTCGCCATGAACCTGGTCACCCGCCGCGGCGGCAACAATGTCAACATCGGCGGCCGTGTTTACATGACCGACAAGAAATTCCAGGCCGATAACCTGACGCCCGAAATCAAGGCCGAGGGGGTAACCAGAACAAGCGTCATCAACGCCATCAAGGACTACGGAGTGAATGTCGGCGGTCCGGTCTGGAAAGACCACATCTGGCTGTGGGGTTCCTACGGCGTCCAGGATATCAAAACGACCAACCTCTACGGCAATGCCGATAACACCCTGCTCAGCAACTACGTGGCCAAGCTGAACCTTCAGGTCGTCCCGGAGAACCGCTTCGAGGCCTTCATCCACGTCGGCGGCAAGGAGAAGTTCGGACGCGACGCGAGTTACACCTACCCGCTCGGCAATTACCAAGGGGCCAAATACTACTTCGGAACGCCCATTATCAAAGTCCAGGACGAACACATGTTCGGGGACAACCTGATGGTTTCCCTCCGGTACAACTGGGACGGCGGCGGGTTCCGGTTCGAACCTATGTCCGATAGAGACATGCAGAAGCTATGCTATCAGGACGTCACGACCGGGATCTGGCCCCAGGGCTACTGGAATTACTGGACCTCGCGGCCGGTCCAGGCTCTCAACCTCTTTGTCAACTACTTCAACGACACCCTCTTCGGCGTCAGCCACGACATCAAGTTCGGCGCCGAGTACAACGACCGCGGCACGGATTCGAGCAGCCACACACCCGGAAACACCTACCTATACAAGAACTTCAACTACGAAACCCTCGACGTGACCGGAGACGGTGTGGCCGACATAGTCCCCGGCATCCAGGAGTGGGTTGTCAACAGAGCATACTATGAAGTCTACAAGATGAAGTCCTGGGATGTCTTTTTCAGCGACACCATCACGATGGGCAAGCTCACTCTGCTCCTCGGCCTGCGCTACGACGATCAGAACCCGCTTTACGGCGCCAGCAAGGAGTATGCGGTTGTCCCGGACCACCCGGTCTGGCAGACCTATTTTGCCCCTAATGTCACGGGCGCGATCGACGGCCTTATTCCCAGTCTATCCTGGGGCGAATATGACAACCCCAATTATCACTTTAAAGTCTGGTCTCCCCGGCTCGGTCTGACCTATGACATCACGGGCGACGGCAAAACCCTGTTCAAGGCCAATGTAGCCCAGTACGGCGAATTCCTGGGAACCGCCGATGCCTCGTACTTCGCTCCTATAGGGGCGGGCGGCTGGCTGCAATTCTACTGGACGGATGACAACGGCAATAACGTCGCGGAGGCCCCGGAGCTGTGGTGGTACAACCCCACTACCTTCGAGCCTATCCATGCCTTTGACGGCAGCGGCAACTTCACCGGCAACTGGGATTCGATGGCCGGCCTCATGTGGGGCGGCTATGATCCCCTCAATCCCCAGCAGCTGTCTGCGTCCCGTTATACTATCGACAAAAACGCCGGCTCATACCGGGTGCAGGAAGCCATGGTCACTCTCGAAAGAGAGGTGATCACCGACTTCAGCGTGGCCGTTGACTTTAGCTACAGGAAGTATGACAACTTCCGATGGGCGCTGTGGTACTATCCCGATACGGGTGAAGCTCAGAATAATGACTGGTACACGGTCGCCGGACAGGTGCCCGCTTCGATTCCCACCGTCGATATCGGCCAAGGCGCCGGAAAAGACTGGTATGTCTTGAAGGAAGGGATCAACTTCACCAACTCTCGCCTGTTAGCCCGCCGGCCCGATTATAACAACAAGTATTTTGGCCTGGACGTCCGGTTCAACAAGCGGCTCTCCAACCGCTGGATGCTCAGCGGCTCCTTCACCCTGCAAGACCAGAAGCAGCATTGGGGCGCCGAGGGCTATCTCGACCCGACCAACAAGTGGAGTGAAGACGGAAAGCTCTACTCCCTGAATGCCGGAGGCGGCAGCGGCAAGATCAACCAGCTCATCTACTCCAAATGGCTGGTCAAGCTCGAGGGCATCTACCAGCTTCCCTATGACTTCAACGTCGGGTTCACCTTCCTCGCCCGGGAAGGCCACTACATCCCCCACACCATTAACATGAACGACCCCGGCCTTCCCAACCCCCTGAGCCGAAGCGCAACGGTCCGGCTCGACCCGCTCGGCACGGGGAACGACCCCAGGCTTCCCACCTTCTGGAACCTCAACCTGAGGGCCGAAAAGGCCATCCGGATCGCCGAGCACGGCCGCATCTACCTCATGGCCGACGTGTTCAACCTCTTCAACAACTCGATGATGGACAGGCGGTACGACCGGTATGAAGGCTCGTACAACTTTGCGACCAACTACCTCAGCCCCAACGCGACAGAGTTCAAGGCCAACCAGATTCTGAACCCCAGAATCGTCCGGTTCGGAGTCCGGTTCCAGATCTAGCCGAAAGCTCAAGCAGAAGCTCAAAAGCCCCTCTCCCCGCCCGGGGAGAGGGGCTTTTTTTTCAGCTTCGCGGATGCTAGAATCAGGGCATGAGGTCCTGGATGATAACAAAGCTCGGGGTCTTCTTCTGGGGAGTCGTCTGGCTCCTGATCATTCCCGCCGGTTCTCCGGCCTTAGAAAGAGAAAAACTCAATGTACTTCTCATCACCATAGATACGCTCAGGTCGGACCGACTGAGCTGCTACAGCCGGGAGCACCTCAGCACTCCTGTCATCGATAAATTGGCCGCCAAGAGCGTTCTTTTCAGCCGCGCTTTTGCCCACACGCCGCTGACGCTCCCCTCCCACTCCAACATCCTCTTGGGGACGACACCGCTTGAACACGGCATCCATGACAACGGAATTTTTGTCGTCCGGCCGAATTCACTGACTCTGGCCGGATGCCTCCGGGCTGCCGGCTATTCGACGGGGGCGGCGGTCGGAGCCTTCTCCCTCGACTCTCGCTTTGGACTCAACCAGGGATTTGATTTCTACGATGATAAATACGGCTCGAGGGTTCCTCTGGGCGCCGCCTTCATCGAAAGGAAAGCTGAGCGCGTAATTGCAGTTGCACTCGACTGGCTGAAGCAACAAAAAAATACCTGGTTCCTCTGGATCCATGTCTTCGACCCTCACCAGCCGTATGAGCCGCCGGAGCCTTTCCTGAGCCAATACAAGGACCGGTTGTACGATGGCGAAGTCGCCTATGTGGACCAGTCTTTAGGGAAACTTTTCGCCTATCTCAAGGAAGCAAACCTCGAGGAGGAAACCCTCCTCATCTTGACGGCCGACCATGGCCAGGGGCTGGGCGAGCATGGCGAGTCGACCCACGGCGTCCTGGCCTACAACTCCACCCTCTGGGTGCCTCTGATCATCTTTTATCCGGGGATCAAGCCCGCCCGGATTGACCAGAATGTTTTTCATATCGACATTTTTCCGACGGTCTGCGACCTCCTCGGCCTCGAAGTCCCCTCCCGCCTCCAAGGCCGCTCCCTCCTTCCTGCCCTTCAGGGGAAATCCCTCCCCCAAAGGCCGGTCTATTTTGAATCCCTCTTCCCCTATTATCGAAGGGGCTGGGCTCCTCTCCAGGGCTATATCGACGGCGAAAGAAAGTATATCGAATCTCCCATTCCCGAGCTCTATGACCTGAAGAAGGACTTCCATGAGACCTCGAACCTGGCCGGCTCGGAGCGGCTGGACAGGGATAGAAAGATATTGGCGGACCTCATTAAGATCTGGTCGACCGAAGCCCGCGGGCCGGCGCCGAAAGCGGACATGGCGGCCATGGAAAAACTCAAAAGCCTCGGCTATGCCGGAGGCCTGCAGCCGGCCAAAAAAGTCTTCGGCCCCGAGGACGACCTCAAAACCCTGCTGGTCTTTCAAGAGAAGCTCGACAGGTCCATGGAGCTCTATCGAGACGGGAAGAAAGAGGAGTCCATGGCCCTGGCCAAGGACGTAATCGCCGAGCGGCCCGATTTCGACACCGCCTATTCTTTTCTGGCCGCCATCGACAAGAAAGACGGAAAGATCGAAGAGGCCCTGGAGCTCCTCCGGGGCGGCTATAAAGCTTTCCCCGCTAACTATAAGATCGCCACGAGCTACGGCATGGCTCTCATCGACGCCAACCGCTCCGACGAAGCTCTCGACGTTTTCACCAAAGCCCTCGGTTTGATCGATTATGATCCGGAGCTCTGGAACTATATCGGGGTGGCCTATTGGCGGAAAAAGGACCTGCCCAAGGCTGTGGAGGCCTATCAGAAATCGCTGGCCCTTGACCCGGACTATGCGGTCGCGCTGAACAACCTCGGCTCGGCCTACCTGGCCCTGTTCATGGAGGAGAGAAGCCGCCGCAGTCTCCAGAGTTCTCTGGACAGTTTCAAGAAAGCCATCGAGTCCGACCCGCAGTATGCCTCGGCCTACAACGGCCTCGCCTCCGCCTACCGGCAGGCGGGCGATGCCGAGGCCGCCATTGTCTGCTGGGAAAAAGCCATCGAGATCGACCCTCTCTTCGGCAACGCTCTCTACAATCTGGGCGTCACCTATCTGGAAAAAGGGGACAAGGAAAAAGCCAGGGGCTTTCTCGAAAGATACAAGAAAGCGTATTACGAAACGCTTTCGCCCGGGGAAAAAGCCCGGCTCGACGCCCTGCTTGAAAAATCGGGCTGAGCGGGCCCGGTCAGCGGCTGAAATACCCGAGCCTTGAGCCCAGGCTGAGGTCCCGGTTTTTGACCGCCACGTGGACATCCCGGAATTGACCGTCCGGCACGTACATCGAAGGGATATAGCAGAGAAGATAGCAGTTCGCGGAGGCCGCGGCGGCGCTCTTGAACCCGGCCAGCAGATCGATGGCCGTACTGAAAATCCCGCCCGTCGCCTGGCTGATTTGTTTGAAGGCCTTGAACACATCCTCGGATTGCTCCTTCATGGATGTGCCGAAAATATACTGGGCCGCCTTTTCCATGAAGATGAAATGGAGGCAGATATCGGCGTCGGCAAAAGCCCGGGAAATCCCCTCGGCGTCGATCGGCGTCTGCCGGTTATAGACCTGGAAGAGCTCCATCAGGTCCGCCTGGATATTCTGGTCTTCCTGGTAGATGCTCATCATGCTGTTGAGGACCGAGGAGTTGATCTCCGGCCGGAACTCGCGCTGGTAGAAGAAAAAGACAATTTTCTGCCCGGCGAGGCCGCGGAGTCCTTCCGCAAAGCCGATGAATTTCCGAGCGTCGACGAAGCGGAGGCTTTCCAGCTTCTCCAGGCTCGTTCTATAACGATCGAGAGTATTTTCAAGCCCAATGTTTCCCAGCGTCGGGTCGGAATCGACCTCCGGTTCGAGCTGGGACTGGTCGCGCGCTACCCCGGCATTAGTCTGGATGGCCTTGATCAGCCGCCGGAGGTCTTTGATGATGCCATTGTATTCCGCGCTTCCCGTTTCAATGTCTTTGCGCACAAAACCCCGCATCTCCTTGGAGATCTGTTCCACCGGCTTGCCGCCCAGAGCCTTCTGATTCAACGAGTAAACCTTCAGGGGAGTCATCAGCGTCAGGGTATCGCCCGGACGGATGACGTTCCTGAAGATATCATCCATGACATCTTCCAGCCTGGAGTCATATTTCGTCATCTGAAAAACCAGGTAGAAGTGCCGGGTCGCGTTCGGCTGGAGAGTGAAGTTCTTTTTCTCCTCCCGGCGGACGATCCGGTTCCCTTCGACGTAGTAAAGACCCTTAAGATTCTGGGCGATTCCGTCTTCGCTGAGCTCAAAGTCGGCGAGCGTAAGGTCGGAGGGCAAGGCCCCGTCGTGCGCCCTCACGGGAACCTGGATGACCATCCTCTCCTGGGGGGAAAAGGCCACAAAGGCGAAAAGACAAAACGCCAAGAAAAACGGCGCTAAACGTGATTCCATCATCCGCTCCTTATGTCTGGATTAAAAATAGCACTTCCTTAGGAATTTTTCAAGTTAGTGTTGGTCTGAACCCGAGTTGAGATTCCTTAACGGTTCAATTCCTCGATCAATTGGACGGGATTTACGATCGTCTCGAGCCGGCGGGGCTTGGTCTCGTTCAAAATCATCTCGCGGACCTGAGCGTCGGCCCAGGTGCGGAAGTCGGCCTCGCTCAGCGTTTCGACCTTCTTGCCTGTCATCCGGCTGTAGGCCTCGGCCATGGCCTTTTCCATGTTTTTCCATTTCGTCCGATCCTTCAACATCGTGATGCGCTCATCGAGGGCTTTTTCCACAAGTTTCTTCATTTCGTCATCCGAAGGCATTGGGCGCCTTGCTGGAATCTCAACTCCATCCCCGGTTTCAACGGCCTTAGCCCAGAAAACTTCGGGGGTTATGTCCGGCCTTACCTGACAGGCGAGAGCGTAAAGGCCGGCGATGTAGGGGATAGACCAGCTCCAGCCGCCTTCCCGGTAAAAAACATAATCCTCCGTGCCGGTCGGGCTTGCCGTGCACCGCGAATCCATGGGCACCAGCAACATTTTGATTTCCGGGTTGGGCGCGGCTTTCCCTGCATAAAACTGGTCGATCCACCAGAGACCGGGCCGGTACGATTCAAACCGTTCGGGGTCTGCCAAAGGCTCCCTTCCGAGCCCATGGAAATTCAGCTTGCCTTGGTACGTTGCAGACAAGGATGACGACACGACAAAAATACCTTCGTGCTTGGCCCGTTCCACGGCAGCTGTTACTTCCGCGTATCCCTTCTGCTGCGGACCCCACCCCACCGAAATTGAGATAACCTTGATCTTGCTTTGCGCGGACAGTCGTTTGTTCACTTCCAGGATCCGGTCGATCGACCGGGCCAGGTAGGAGAAGTCCCAGTCGAAACCATTGGGTTGGAAAACGCCGTGGGTTTCGGCGATGTAATAAAGATCGGCCCCCGGCGCGACACCCACGGTTTTTCCCGCGGCGATCGAGGCCACGGCCGGACCGTGCATTTGGGCCTGGTCATTACCGCAATGAATTTCCTCGTACAGCCGGAGCCGATCTCTGTATTCGATGTGGTCGACGAGGAGCCCCTGGTCGATGACGGCAATGCCGATGCCTTTACCTGTGATGCCTTGTTGGTGAAGCCTCCGGATTCCCAAGCCTGGATTCTTCCCGAGTTCCATAAGCTGCACGGGATCGAACCCAGGAGGCATTTTCTGAGGCCAGCGTGTCTTGCTGTCATAAGATGTGTAGAGAAGATCATTTATCCGGTCTCTGACGTCCAAAGTGGAGATATCCGTGCTGCGAAGGTCAATTTGCCATGATTTTTTTGAATCGGGATCGTATTTAGGTAACGGATTCAATTTACCGGCATTGATTTTGCTGAAGTCTGCTGGTGGAGGACGGCGAACAATTCCCAGCTTGGTTCCAGCATTCAACCGTGTCGGGTAGTCCTCAGAAACGTCCACTAACGGGAGACCCTCCACCCCCGGCGCATAAACCCAGAGAGGATCGGTGTTGGTAAGAATGATGTCCTGTCCGTCGAACGTGTGCCATCTGCCCTGTTGGTGAAAGCCCTCGAACTTGCCGTCACTCCCAGCACTGGCCAACCAGAATCGACTGGAGTCATGCTCATCGAACCGGTAGATGAGATCGTTTCCCCAGGCATCCTGGGGGAGGCTACGGATGTAGGGGCCCTCCAGAAGCTTTTTCAGATCGCTGATATTCGCAGCCTTAGGTACATAACCGAAGTCGAGGGAGTAGTTTTTGATCGCCATGGAGATACGACGCATGTCTTCCATTGTCTGTGCGTACTTGGCTTTCTGATCGCTGCCAATAGTCTGCTGAGACCATTGCCGGCTAAACCCAACCTTGAGGAAGCTCAACATCATGATGGTCAAAACCGCTTTTCTTGCCATTTTTGCCTCCTGCGTAC
>Ga0315277_10005102_pt1 | contig 17377 bp, 13 predicted proteins | sample YL17G05_15_MG_FD_203695 | JGI IMG/M metagenome (GOLD analysis project Ga0315277, IMG submission 203695) | Sediment microbial communities from Yellowstone Lake, YNP, Wyoming, USA - YL17G05_15 | ecosystem: Environmental > Aquatic > Freshwater > Lake > Sediment | place: USA: Wyoming | collected... | reverse complement strand
TCAGGATTCGCAGTGCCCAGCCCGGCATGGCACAGTTTGTTACGCGTCGCGGATCGCTGGCATCGTCCCGGAGCGCCCACAAAACGTGAGGTGTTCCTGTAAAAAACTGGGCAGCGTCCCCGGTTTTGCCAGGATCTTTTTCCCTCAGCGTCGGAGAACGATACCCGGCGAAATATCGGCGTTTGCGAGATAGGCAGTGCCAACAATCTTGCCATTCAGTCTTGATATCGAAGTTGGATTACCTGGATAAGTACGTCCATTGAACTGAAGTGACACATAATATCCCTGCATTATACCGCCGCCAGCCACATAGACTACTAAATCATTCCACCCGTTCGTTTTACTTTGGCTTACAATGACAGGTGCGCGTGTCAGTGCAATATCGGAAATAATGCGATAACCACTATTTGATTGTTGTAGAATGAACGTGTCGCATCCCCCGCTGCCGCATACCAAATCACCTCGGAGCTGAACGAGCACCTCCGGCTTACCATCACTGTTCAAATCGACTTTGTTGTAGTAATAGCGCGACGGATTTTGGGGATCCCTACTCACGTAGTATGAGCCAGGTATAACATTTTCGATTTGAGGGTCAGGAATCGTCTCTGACGGTACCTGTGTAACGTCTCTTGGTACATCGCCTCGCTGCATCCTAATTGATCTTGATGAGCACGTGGAGATCGCTGGGAGAAGCATAGACGAAAGGACAAGTATGCGCCTTATTCTCATGTTTTCTTCCTCACGATTCTAACAGCGGAGTCTGAAACAGAATGGACTCGGACGAGTTGACATAATGGACCGGTAGGTTGAATAACACCTCAATTGAAGCAGCTCATCAAATTGAAAACATTGGTACCATAATTATGGCGAGTAGTTTTAACATCAGGGGAAATGCCGCGTGTGATATCAGTAATGGTGCCAGGCAAGCCACGGTTGTATGATGCAGCGACAGCAATGGAAAGGTTGGATGGATCTTCAAAAGATATTATTCCATTAATCTGATCGTAGCTCTGCTGAAGATAATTCGCAACCCAGATCGCCGCCCAAGACAAGTCTCCGGCATTCTGCCCAGTCACACTTGGATTCTGTTGAATATCGATTTGAAAAACCCCCCGTCCAAAACCGTTTGACTGCTCAATATTTACGAAACCGGTCTCACGAATACCGATTGCGGCCATCATTCTCCAATCCACGTCAGAGCCATCAACCACAGTCTGTAGAGCAAATGATGACGCATTAGCCCGGTCAAGAGCCTTCAGCCTCAGCATCGCTGCCGTTTCAGCACTGGCACCGCCGGCAGGCATCGCGTCCTCAAGTCCTATTCTGCATTCTTCGCTTAGGCCATTCCATCTTTTGAGCCATGGGCTTTCATTCCCTCCGAATCCGTCGTCCCCCAAAAAGGGCATGTCACCATATACAAGCGGTGGTGGTGATGGTACGAGGAAGTCGAACCAGTCTTCCATACGGTCAGAAGACGATCCCAAACCGCTCGTCCAATGTCTTCCATCGGGATCAATATAGTTCACGGGGTCGTTTCTGACGTAAACAACGAGGCCCACCGGGGTTTCATCGTAAGCATGGCCGCATCCCGGTCGCGGCTTTGGACTTAGCCAGGCCTTGGGCCCGGTGCATGGCCGTATTGGGAAGTTGATCCCCTGACGCGAGTTTTCCGTTAACGCTGCCGTCGTAACCATGGTTTTTTCTTTAGCCGCTGGCAGCTATTTTAGCAGCTAAAGAGAAAGCCAGATCAGTTTGTTTTTGTTTTTCTGGGGAGCCGCCGGCAAGAAGGCGGACCGGGAAATGGGAGCCGCCGGGAGATGCTCCGCTGCTTCATTCCTCTTCTTCGTCGTCGGCCGGATCGGTTGCGGAAGGAGGCGCCTCAGCGGGATCCTTGGGGGTTTTCTTCTTGCGCTCCAGCCTGGCGGGGTGGGTGGCCGTGTGGATCTCCTTCAGCTTGCGGATCGATACATGGGTGTAGATCTGGGTCGTATTCAGGTCCGCATGCCCGAGCATCTGCTGGATAAAGCGGATGTCGGCGCCGTTTTCGAGCATCAACGTGGCCATGGAGTGGCGGAACAGGTGGCAGGCGCCGCGCTTGCCGATGTCGGCCTTGTCCACGTAATCGCGCACCAGGTTGCTCAGGTGATCCAGGCAGAAGGGTTCGCCGGCATTGGAGAGAAACACCGTGCGGTCGTCGGGCTCGGTTACAAGGCCCGGCCGCACTTCCTGCAGATATTTCTCGACCCAGGCCGCCGCACGCTCGCCGATCGGGATTACCCGGTCTTTCTTTCCCTTGCCCTGGCGGATCGTGAGTATGCCGCGGTCCGTGTCGAGGTCGTAAATTTTCAGGTGGATCAGCTCCATCCGTCTCATGCCGGTCGAATAGAGCGTTTCCAGCATCGCCCGGTCCCGCAACCCCAGGGGATCGTGGATGGCCGGCTGCGCGAGCACCTGTTCCATTTCCGGGACGCTGAGCACGTGCTTCGGCAGCCGGTGCTCCAGGCGCGGCAGCTCAATCTCCGAGGCCGGGTTATGGAGCAGGTAGTGCTGCCAGGCCAGCCAGCGGAACCAGACGCGCAGGGGCATCAGGCGAGCGTGCTGGCTTCTGAAGCTGAGCGCTTCGCCGTTTTTCTTCCGGTATTGGAACAAATGGCGCTGGTAATGCTCCAGGATGGGCCTAGTGACCTCCGTGGGCTCCGTGATGCCGCGATCCCGGCACCACTGGACAAAGTAGCCGAGGTGCACGCGCCGGTTCTTCACCGTGAATGGGGAGTAGTTCTGCGCCCGGAGGGCATCCAGATGCTTCTCCATCACGGCGGCTAAAGGAGTCGTGGGCGGCGGATCCGGTTTTCGCTTCCTGACAATGCGCGCCATGGTCAGCGCCCTCCTGAGGCTACGATTACGACACCGGCATCTCTCTCTCCGGTATCTATGCTGTTTTCGGGATTTTGGCCAAAATCGCCATTATCCCCAGTGTTGACGGGCATGCGCGAGACCCGACCACCCCCCGACATCCCCCCGACTTGGGGCCGACTTGACCCCGACTTCTCCCATTCAGACCCCGACCGGTTTCCGTCATAACGTAACTTTTCAACATCAATCAGGCCCGGCAGCACGGGTTTGTCGTCGTTGCCGCCGCGCTCGAAAACCAGTTCGTAGACGAAGCTCTGTCCCCGACCGCCCCTGTGGATCAGCAGATATTCGAGTTCCTCCAGGCGGGCGAGGTGGGTTTTCAGCTGCGTGTTGCCCCAGCCCGTATACTGGCGCACCTCCCGGCGGCTAAAGAGAAACTCACTTCTTTCCATCTTTAGCTGCCTGCATTTGCTTGAAACCATGTCGTCGACCAGGAGCAGCAGCCGGCGCGTCTGGGGCGGCAGTTCGTCGAGGCTGCGGCCCAGGACCTCGTGAGCCAGGCGGTTAGCTATTGCGATGTCGTCGAGCGTGACTTCGATGTACTCGACGGTCTTGCCATTGTAGGTCGCGGTCTTTACCGGCCGCTGGTATTGGTGAAGCAGGGCAATCGAGCGGATCAGGGTAAGGTATTTTACGTGGTCGCGGCGTGTCCGGGTCTGACTGTCCAGGAAGGTCAGCTCCCGGGCATACGGGTTGACGACGAACATGGACTTCAGGAGGCGCTGGGCGTTGCGGTGCAGTTTCAGGATCTCCTGGCGCTCTTTCCTGGCAAGAATCCCTTCGAGGGTCTGCGCTTCGCGCTGCAGCCGATGAATCGCCTGCGTCTGGCTGCGGTCTTCGTTTACGGTCAGCACCAGGCAGCGGTTCAGCAGCTCCTCGTCGAGATGGATGGCTGTTGTCGTCAGGAAGATCGTCACGGGACCTTCCACGCGGTACTGGTGCGTGACGAGCTTGCCGGTCGAGGGATCCATGCCGGTGGAGGCGATCGTGAGCGCGCCTTCGCTTTGCAGCAGTTTAAGCGCATAGGCAGCCCTTGTCGCCCCCTCCTCTTCGACGATCGCCAGCACCTTATGCCGGAGATCGGTCTCGCCCATGTAAAAGAGCGACTGCCCGGTCATCGCCGAGTACTGCACCCGCTCTTCCTCGGGCACGAAACCGAGAATGGCATCCATCAGCAGGCTCTTGCCGGCGGCTGAACTCGACTGTACCACCACGGCCAACGGCGCCTCCAGCCGCCGCGATACGGCGGCAAGATAACCGGTGAGCTTATTGGTCTCCTCGCCAACGACGCCGCAGCGGGCGAAGTCTTCGAGAATACGATCGAGCAGCCTCCGGTCTTTTAGCAGTCGGAAAGCGGCTGCTTTTTCCTCTTGCGGGATCTCCACTCTGGTCTCTTTCGGTTTCAGAGCTTTCCGAATCTGTTCTTGCTGCAGCTTCTCGAGCTTCAAGAGCACCCGGCCGAGATCGCGCTTGAGCACTTCCTCGTCTTCAATCTCCAGCTCTTCCGCCGCGGGCTTGGTGAATGCCGCTCTTTGGCGCGCCGAATAGAGATCCAGCGTGTCGACATAGAACCGCTCGCCGCGGGAAACCAGCACGTTGATCTTCAGCACTTCGTGGCTCAGGTTCTTGCCGAGGCCGCGGATCCGGTAGCGCCGGTCCCCGCGCAGCATGGTGATCTCGTCGCCGTCGATCGTGACCGGCATGTCGATCAGGAGCGAGTCAGGCGGCATGCCATCTGACTGCGGCTTTGCATCGGCAGCTTCGGCGGCTAAAGAGGAAACATCCGCTGTGTTTTCTTCTTTAGCTGCCGGCGCGTTGTCGATTTGCGACTCAACTTCGACCGGATCGGGTACCGTGATCACCGGCGGCTTCCCCTTGCCGAGCCATTGCGCCTTGTTCAATAGCACGGCCAGGCTCCTGGTTGCCGGCTTCACCTTCACGGCGTATTCGTTCGCGTCCATCCCCTTCGGAAACAGCACCCGGTAACAGTCGATCCCCATCGACAGGAGCTCTTCCGCAAGCGCGGCCGCCGCCTTTTCGCCCGCCTCGTCCCTGTCATAGGCAATCAGCACCTTTCTCGTGCCGTGCTTCTTGAGCGCCTGGCGGTGGTCCTCGGTGAAGCCGTTGACGCCGTAACTCGCCGTCACGTTGCGGTAATCGGCGCACCAGAACGAAAGCGCGTCGATCAGCGATTCGCAAAGGATGATCTCTTTGGAAACCACAAGAGCCTCTTCGTTCCAGACGCCCCGGTGCGGTCCAGGCAGATACATGTGCAGCGGCGTTCCCGGCCGCAGGCCTTCGGTGATCTTGCGGCCGTAGATCTCCGCCACCTTTCCTTCGAGATCGATTACGGGGATGACGACGGATCCGTTGAAGTGCTCGTGGCCGCTTTCGCGCAGGATGCCCAGTTTCTGTAGCCTGCCCCGGATCTCGGCGCCGGCTTTCCGGTTTGCCTCCGGCAGCCGGTAGCCGAGCGAGCGGTTGGCGAATCCCAGCCGGAAGTGCGCAACCATGTCGGGATGATCCAGGCCCCGGCCCTGCAGGTACCGGAGCGCCTCGGGGCTTTCCTTCAGGGTCTCGTGGTAGTAATCGACCGCCTGCCGGAGCACGAGCTGATCGTCGGCATCGGGAGCAAACGGCATCTCGAGCTTCACCGCCGCTGTGGTGGCTTTCCGTATCACCGGCCCCGGCGTGGCTAAAGAAGGATGATTCGCCCGCAGCAGCTCGGCCGCATGGCGGAAGCTCACGCCGTTACACTTCATCACCCAGTCGATGACCGATCCGCCTGCCCGGCACGCCCCCAGGCAGTGCCACAGGTTTTTCTCCGGCGTGATCACAAGCGACGGCTCATGATCTTCGTGAAAAGGGCAGAGGCCGATCAGGTCCGCCCCATGGCGTTCCAGCCTGATCCCACGCGCCGCGGCCAGGCGCTCGACAGAAACCTCGGCCTTCAATCGCTCGATTTCCTCTTCGGGTATGCGCGCCATCGGATTTCCTCGAAAAAGTGTCAAGAGATTTTGGGATCCGTTTGACCTGACGAATAAATAGTCTATAATCGTTAATTATGCAAGCAGAATCGTTATTTTCTCTCCCCGCCCCGTACACTATTCCCATGACTGCCGGACGACCCGCCAAATTCAAACGCTCCGCATTCGGCGGCAAACTCTTTGCCGCACGCCAGCAGATGGGACTGTCGCAGATGCAGCTGGCCGCCAGGCTCGGCATTACCCAGTCCACCTATGCCGGTTGGGAACGGCGCACGACAGCCTTGAAGCCGGAGCACATCTCCAGCCTGGCGGAAGCGCTGAAGGTTTCAGTGGATTACCTGCTCGGCCATGACAACGGCGCGCATCGCAAAGGCGGGCCTTTGGGCAAGGCCCGGCGCGTCTTCGAAGAAGTAAGTCAGCTGCCCCGCCACAAGCAGCAACGCATCCTTGGGATTGTCGAAGACCTTCTAGCAGCTCAGCGCATTGCCAGATAGCTCATGCGCATGGTTCCAGTGACCATAGCTGCCGTTTTTTGGGGGTGCCGGGAGATGGACTCCATCGAGATCGTCGTTCCTGGGGCTGCTCAGAGGGGAATCTGGAGGCGCGGCGGCAGGGATTGCCGGCAGCTAAAGAAAAAACCGCGGTCACGGTCGGATCTGCGTCTGAATGCTGCCGGATTCAAAAGCCGCAAGTCGCTTTGTCATTCGAGATGCATGATTCCGAAGTGGCAACGTGTTGCCGCTCCTGTTGCCACTTCTCCTGCAAAAACGGTGAAAACTACAACAAAGAGGCAACAAAAGCGGAAACATGTTGCCGGTTTTGTTGCCTCTTCCCGCGGACTCGCCGCGTCCTAAGCCGGAGGCTTAGGGAGGGTGTCTTGCTGCTCACTTCGTTCGGAGGCCGGAGATGAATACAGGACTGGCGCCGGACAAAATCCGGACAAGTTCCGGACGCGCGCCGAACAAACTGCGAACAAAAGCGGAAAAATATGGGGCGCGCACCATCCATACGGATAAGAAAAACTGGTGAGCGTCCCTAGTTTTTTGTGGACCTTCCGCTCGCCGCGGACACCGGTTAGATTGCGGAAAGAGGGTTTAAAATCGAACGTAGCCCGGGTTCTTGAAGCCTGTTCGGAAGATATCTCTTGGAAATTGTATCATTTACCCAGGTCCGGCACCATTCCCCCCGTTGTCATTGAAGATAGATACCGCGGGAGTGGATACTTGTATCCGCTTTGTCTCCACTGCCCGGCGACTCGAAGGATCCGTTCGGGGTATTGCGTCTCGGTTCGTCGAGCGGGGCTCTCCGAACCGAGAACTTCCATGCGAACATTCCCTCGACCTGGATCGATACAGGATTCGGAGCACCCAGCCTGGAATGGCACGATTTGCTACGCCTCGAGGATCGCTGGCATCGTCCACAAGCGCGCACAATTGACTCACCAGGCGCACAAAACATGAGGTGTTCCTGCAAAAACTGGAGAGCGTCCCCGGTTTTCCCGTTGTCTATCCGGGGGGAGGATTAGGTTTCTTCAAAAGGTCCCGGAAACCGGTGAGCGTCCCTGGTTTTTGACCAAGAAGGCTCTTTGACCAATCGGGCTTTTGCCGTGGTCCGGCCTCTACACCGATCCCCGACACCCAACTGCAAATCGGGTGAGATCTGGCTGCGGCCGCTACGCCGCGCAGCGTTCTCTGAGGTCAAACGCCGCAGCCTTTTCGCTATATCGATTTTCTCCCACGTACATCCGCGGTCCTTGGATCGGAACAATCCACGATCTGTAGTGCCGATCAATATAGTTCGAGAATCCTCTGCGTTAATAAAGAGGGAGCACGGCGTATATCGACGGCCTGAATCTACGTCAAGAATGCACCAGGAATTCCCTCCATCCCTGCTAAAAAGCACGCCTACAGAGCTCAACGCATAGACTTTATCCGGATCGGTTGGATCAACATCAATCTTAAATATCTCGTTGTTACGCTGTGACCCGTCAACAGCCAAATATTTCTTACGCATTTCATCGGTTTGCCCTACTAGACCCCATCGCTCACCACCATCAACCGATTTTTGCACGCAATCCATGAAAAGTCCAACAACATACAAGACGTTTGGGTTACTTACGGATATGGCCAGATCATACACGTCACCTAGCACGAACATGAAGGTATCACCGCCGTCGCGGGAAAAAAACAGCAACCAGCGCTTTCCTGTAGCCCCAGGGATAGGTACTATTGCGTAAATTCCCTTTTCATCAGTAGGATGATACTGGATATCGGCAAACCAACGCAGACTTATTCCCGTTCCTTTCCACAGTGCCAACTTTCTCTGCCAAGTCTGCCCTGCATCGTCAGACCTCTCGATGAACCACTGTTTACGCTCACCCTCTCCCTCCGTGATCGTCTTGTAAACAATGTTCGCGTTCGCCGGATGCCTACCGTAAGAGGTCACTGCCTCCAGAATGTTAGGTGCGTAATTTGGAACAGGCACCCAACTATCTCCCATGTTGTCGCTTATATAATATCCGGGATCTATTCCACAGTCAGGCGTGCACTCGACCCGTACCATGATCCCGTTACGGTCTTCGACCTTGGTAAGCCAAGCCTGCTGTTTCGTTTTAGCAAGTTCGGTCTGAAACGACCTATTATCCTTGAGTGCAGTGCATTCACATTGGAACGAATTGCCGGCAGATGACATTGTCCATAAGAGAATCATTTTAATAATGATCAGATCCAGCATATTATAAATCCCTTGTCATGGAAAGGATTTCGGGTTTGGACCACAATAACGGTCGAAAAAGGTGCCAGTATCACCAACTACGCGACTTCCAGAAAATCCCCGTGAACTTGTAGCGATCCCCAAATAATTGTTGAGTACTGGTCCATCAAGAATATGTGATATCACATGAAATCCCTCATGAATGGTGGTGGATAAATAGTCGCCGGACGCCCCTGCAACTCTAGATTGGCGACTGGATTGGAAAGCCGCTGGATAGATATATCCGGTCCAGGTGGAGGGATCCGTATAACCTCTTCCCGTTCGGAGCAACCCGCTTTGATCTTCTTTGTATTTTACATTAGTGGACGTACTTTCAATGAAAGCACTGATTCCGACTTTAATACCGGCGGCCGCTAGGAGCGCATTGAGAAAAAGCTCACACGGCTTCTGCTTCGAACCATCTAGCAGAGTTATTTCTTGGCCTATCCTTCCAATAAGTGAGGGCGTCAAATTCTCTCGTCTCATTAACGTTTGAGGCGTTTGCTCCGGCTCTGCACCTCCACCGTTACCAGGATTTGAATCGCTGCCATGGCCTGGAAGTTCCAATGGATTAAAGCCGCTCGGTTCTGCATATAGCAAGTCGCCATATAGGTAGAGCACCCAATCTTCCGGCGGGCCGGCTTCCTCTTCCACAGTAACACTTATAGTGAATTTCTTGGGTTTTCTTCCGTCGGGATCCACAAGATTCACGGGATCGTTTCTGACGTAAACAACGAGGCCCACCGGCGTTTCGTCGTACGCATGGCCGCATCCCAGTTGCAAGATTGGGCTTAGCCGGGCTTCGAGCCCGACGCAAGGCGGTTTCTCAGAGTTGATCCCCTGACGCGAGTTTTCTGTTAACGCCGCTGTCGTAGCCATGGTTTTTTCTTTAGCCGCTGCGGCTATTGTAGCAGCTAAAAGAAAAACAGAATGCATGGTTTTGAGACTGGCTGGAAGGTTCAGGCCGCCTGGACCGGTTCGTAATGCAGGACGAGGAGCTGGCTGGCCCGGAGAGCCAGGCTGGCAAAGGCGCGGCCGTCGTTGTCCGTGAACTCGACCTCGAATACATCGGGGGCCAGTTCTTCAACCACAGTTCCGACCTGGCCGAGTTGAAGCTTGCGTTCCGGCAAGGCCTCGGTCAATGCCACAACATCCAGAAGTTTGATTCCCGTGCTCATGGTGCTTACACCCCTACAGAACGAAGCAGCTGGTCAGCCTCGGAAAATCTTCGCCGCAGCGGATGATCCAGTGGCTGCGCACGGCAGCCTGGCCGGCTGGCCCACTGCCCATAAAGTCTATCACAAATCGCTCACCATACTCATCGGCTTCGGCCGGTACGGCATCGTGTTTGCGAACGGCCACGAGGAGCGCCTCGCGAAGATAGTCCGCGTCGGCGGCGGTGAGGCCGAGGCTTGCGGCAAAGACGCGCGCCTTGTGACCGCCGCGCCGGTGTTCGGGATTCAGGCAGTAATCCCGCAGCTTCTGAATGTCGACGACGGCACGCTCGGGATTTGGCAGCTTCACGGTCAGATCGCTCCGCAATGGTTCATTTCTTTAGCCGCTGGCGGCCATTGTAGCAGCTAAAGGAAAAAGCGGATCCGTTTGTTTTCCTGTTTTTGGGGGGCGGCCCGTGCAACGGCAGACGGGGGGAGAGATCAGAGAGCGATCAGCAGCCGGCTGCAGCCTGTTTCATTCTGTTTCGTCCGTGTCAGGTAGATCGGCGACTGACGGATCGTCAGGCTCCTTGCGGGATTTCTTCTTGCGCTCCAGCCTGGCCGGGTGAGTGGCCGTGTGGATTTCCTTCAGCTTGCGGATCGATACGTGGGTGTAGATCTGGGTTGTGTTCAAATCCGCGTGCCCGAGCATCTGCTGGATGAAGCGGATGTCGGCACCGTTATCGAGCATCAGGGTGGCCATCGAATGACGGAACAGGTGGCAGGCGCCGCGCTTGCCGAGGTTCGCCTTATCGACGTAGTCGCGCACCAGGTTGCTGAGATGATCGAGGCAGAAGGGCTCGCCGGCATTGGAGAGAAACACCGTGCGGTCGTCGGGCTCGGTCACGAGGTTCGGCCGCACTTCCCGGAGGTACTTCTCGACCCAGGCCGCCGCGCGCTCGCCGATCGGGATCACCCGGTCTTTCTTTCCTTTGCCCTGGCGGATCGTGAGCATGCCGCGGTCGGTGTCGAGGTCGTAGATTTTCAGGCGGATCAGCTCCATGCGCCTCATGCCGGTCGAATAGAGGGTTTCCAGCATCGCCCGGTCGCGCAGCCCGAGAGGATCGTGGATGTCCGGCTGCGCAAGCACCTGTTCCATCTCCTGGACGCTGAGCACATGCTTCGGCAGCCGGTGCTCCAGCCGCGGCAGTTCGATCTCCGAGGCGGGATTGTGGAGCAGGTAATGCTGCCGCGCGAGCCAGCGGAACCACACGCGCAGGGGCATCAGGCGCGCATGCTGGCTGCGGAAGCTCAACGCTTCGCCGTTTTTCTTCCGGTATTGGAACAGATGGCGCTGGTAATGCTCCAGAATGGGCCGTGTGACCTCCGTGGGCTCCGTAATGCCGCGATCCCGGCACCACTGGACAAAGTAGCCGAGATGCACGCGCCGGTTCTTCACCGTGAATGGTGAGTAGTTCTGCGCCCACAGGGCATCGAGATGCTTCTCCATTGCGGCGGCTAAAGGAGTTGTGGGCGGCGGATCGGTTTTTCGCTTCCTGACAACGCGGGCCATGGTCAGCGCCCTCCTGCAGCTACGATTACGATACCGGTGTCTCTCTCCCCGGTATCTATGCTGTTTTCGTGTTTTTGCCCAAAATCGGCCTCGGCCCCTGTATTGACGGGCATGCGCGAAACCCGACCACCCCCCGACATCCCCCCGACTTGGGGCCGACTTGACCCCGACTTCTCCCCTCCAGACCCCGACCGGTTCCCGTCATAGCATAACTTTTCAACATCGATCAGGCCCGGCAGCACGGGCCGGTCGTCGTTGGCGCTGCGTTCGAAGATCAGCTCGTAGACGAAACTCTGTCCCCGGCCGCCCCTGTGGACGAGCAGGTATTCGAGTTCCTCCAGGCGCGCAAGGTGGGTTTTCAGTTGCGTATTGCCCCAGCCGGTGTACTGGCGCACGTCCCGGCGGCTAAAAAGAAACTCATTTCGTTCCATCTTTAGCTGCCGGCATTTCGTTGAAACCATGTCGTCGATGAGGAGCAGCAGCCGGCGCGTCTGCGGCGGCAGCTCATCGAGGCTGCGACCCAGGACCTCGTGCGCCAGGCGGTTGGCCGTGGCGATGTCCTCAAGCGTGACCTCGATGTATTCGACGGTCCTGCCGCTGTGGGTCGCGGTCTTGACCGGCCGCTGGTACTGGTGAAGCAGGGCGATGGAGCGGATCAAGGTCAGGTACTTTACGTGATCCCGGCGGGTTCTTGTCTGGCTGTCCAGGAAGGTCAGCTCCCGGGCATACGGGTTGACGACAAACCTGGATTTCAAGAGGCGCTGGGCGTTGCGGTGCAGTTTCAGGATCTCCTGGCGCCCTTTCCTGGCAAGAATGCCTTCGAGGGTCTGCAGTTCGCGCTGCAGCCGGTGAATCGCTTGCGTCTGGCTGCGGTCTTCGTTCACGGTCAGAACCAGGCAGCGGTTCAATAGCTCTTCGTCGAGATGAATGGCAGTCGTGGTCAGGAAGATCATGACGGGGCCTTCGACCCGGTACTGGTGGGTGACGAGCTTGCCCGTGGACGGATCCTTGCCCGTGGAGGCGATCGTGAGCGCCCCTTCGCTCTGCAGCAGTTTCAGGGCATACGCCGCGCGCGTCGCTCCTTCCTCCTCAACAATCGCCAGGACTTTATGCCTGAGATCCGTCTCTCCCATGTAAAAGAGCGACTGCCCCGTCATTGCCGAATACTGCACCCGGTCTTCCTCGGGCACAAAGGAGAGGATCGCATCCATCAGCAGGCTCTTCCCGGCCGCCGAACTCGATTGCACCACAACAGCGAGCGGCGCCTCCAGCCGACGCGACACAGCCGCAAGATATCCGGTGAGCTTATTGGTCTCCTCGCCTACCACGCCGCACAGGGCGAAGTCCTCGAGAATGCGGTCGAGCAGGTTCGGATCCTTGAGCAGTTGATAGGCGGCCGCCTTTTCTTCCTTCGGGATCTCCACTCGCGTTTCTTTCGGTTTCAGGGCTTGGCGGATCTGTTCCTGCTGCAGCTTCTCGAGCTTCAGCATCACCCGGCCGAGATCCCGCTTGAGGACTTCCTCGTCTTCGATATCGAGCTCTTCCGCCGCCGGCTTCGTGAAGGCCGCACGCTGCCGCGCCGAGTAGAGATCCAATGTATCGACATAGAAGCGCTCGCCGCGCGAGACCAGCACATTCACCTTCAGCACCTCGTGGCTCAGGTTCTTGCCGAGGCCGCGGATCCGGTAGCGCCGGTCGCCGCGCTCCATCGTGATCTCGTCGCCGTTGATCGTGACCGCCATGTCGGCGACAGCCGCATCGGGAGGCATAGCCGCGACGTCCACCTTCGCATCGGCAGCTGCAGCGGCTAAAAGGGAGTCATCAGGTTTTTCTTCTTTACCTGCCGGCGGCTCGTCTTCGACCGGATCGGACACCGTGATTACCGGCGGCTTGCCCTTGCCGAGCCATTGCGCCTTGTTCAGCAGCACTCCCAGGCTCCTGGCTGCCGGCTTCACCCTGACGGCGTACTCGTTCGCATCCATTCCTTTCGGGAATAGCACCCGGTAGCAGTCGATCCCCATCGACAGGAGCTCTTCCGCAAGTGCGGCGGCCGCCTTCTCGCCCGCCTCGTCCCGGTCGTAGGCGATCAGGACTTTCTTCGTGCCGTGCTTTCTGAACGCCTGGCGGTGATCCCCGGTGAAGCCGTTGACGCCGTAGCTTGCCGTCACGTTCCGATAATCGGCGCACCAGAACGAAAGCGCATCGATCAGCGCCTCGCACAGGATGATTTCTTTGGAGACCATCAGCGCTTCCTCGTTCCAGACGCCCTTGTGCGGCCCGGGCAGATACATGTGCAGCGGCGTTCCCGGCCGCAGGCCTTCGGTGATCTTCCTGCCATAGATCTCCGTAACGTTGCCTTCGAGGTCGATCACGGGAATGACGACGGATCCGTTAAAGTGCTCGTGGCCGCTCTCGCGCAGGATGCCCAGGCGCTGCAGCCGGCCGCGGATCTCGGCGCCGGCTTTGCGGTTTGCCTCCGGCAGCCGGTAGCCGAGCGTGCGGTTGGCAAAACCGAGCCGGAAGTGTCCGACCATGTCGGGATGCTCCAGTCCCCGGCCCTGCAGGTACCGGAGCGCCTCGGGGCTTTCCTTCAGGGTTTCGTGGTAGTAGTCGACCGCCTGCCGGAGCACGGCCTGGTCGTCGGCATCGGAGGCAAACGGCGTCTCCAGCTTCACCGCCGCTGTGGTCGCTTTGCGCACCACCGGCCCCGGGGCGGCTAAAGAAGGGTGATTCGCCCGCAACAGCTCGGCCGCATGCCGGAAGCTGACGCCGTTACACTTCATCACCCAGTCGATGACCGATCCGCCCGTACGGCACGCCCCCAGGCAGTGCCACAGGTTTTTCGCCGGCGTGATCACAAGCGACGGCTCATGATCCTCGTGAAAAGGGCACAGGCCGATTAGGTCCGCCCCGCGGCGTTCGAGCTTGATGCCTCGGGCCTCCGCCAATCGTTCGACGGAAATCTCCTGCTTGATCCGCTCAACCTCATCCTCGGGTATGCGCGCCATCGGGTATCCTCGAAAGCTGTCAAGAGATTTTGAGATTCATTTGACGTGACGAATAAATAATCTATAATCGTTAATTATGCAAGCAGAATCGTTATTTTCTCCCTCCGCCCCGTACACTATCCCCATGACTGCCGGCCGTCCCGCAAAATTCAAACGCTCCGCATTCGGCGATAAGCTCTTCGCCGCTCGCCAGCAAATGGGACTGTCGCAAATGCAGCTGGCCGCCAAGCTCGGCATTACCCAATCCACCTACGCCGGCTGGGAACGACGCACCACGGCCCTCAAGCCGGAATGCATCTCCAGCCTGGCCGAAGTGCTGCATGTGTCAGTCGATTACCTGCTCGGCCATGAAAACGGCGGACAGCGCAAGGGCGGCCCCGTGGGCAAGGCCCGGCGCATCTTCGAGGAAGTCAGCCAGCTCCCGCGCCACAGGCAGCAGCGCATCCTGGGTATCGTCGAGGATCTGCTCGCCGCTCAGCGCATTGCCAGATAGCTCATCCGGCCGGGGTGATCGCCGGCATCGCGGGAAGGACGGTGCGATCGCGGGGGATGCCAGGATATGGACGCTCTCGGGATCGGCGATCCTGGGGCCGCTCAGAGGGCAAATCACAGGCGTGGCGGCCGGCATGACCTGCAACCGAGAAGAAACCGGGACACCGGCCGAATCCTGCCGGAATCAAAAACCCACAAGAAGTACCAAAGCCGTGATCACCGGCGCGAACTCGCGCAAGCTGCTTCGTTATTGAAGATAGATGCTGCCGAAGTGGATGCTTGTATCCGCTTTGTCTCCACTTCCAGAATGAATACGACAAAAACAAAAAGAGGAGACAAAGTGGAGACATGTCTCCGCTCTGTCTCCTCTTCTCAAGAACTCGAAGGATCCATTCGAGGTATTGCGTCTCGGTTCGGAGAGCGCCTGCTCGACGGACCGGGAATTTCGATCCGAATATTCCCTCGATCCGGATCAATCATAGATTCGAAGCGTCCGTCGCGGAATGGCACAATTTGCTGCGCGTCGAGCATCGCTAGCATCGTCCAGGGAGCCCGCACACGTAACTCACCAGCCGCGCAAAATATGAAGTGTTCCTGCAAAAAACTGGGCAGCGTCCCCGGTTTTTGCGATCAGCGATCACGGAGAACATGGCTGCCGCGGACCGCTGCCATCCTAAGCCGCCAGGCTTAGGGATGGTGTCTTGCTATGGACTTCATCGGTGAACCGGCAACAACGGGCAATGTTCCACCGAACAGACTCCGAACAAAGATCGAACAAACTCCGAACAAAAGCGGAAAAATGTGAGGTACACGCCCGAAAACCGGTCAGCGTCCCCGGTTTTCCGTAGGACTTCCAAGGATGATGCTTGGGATGATGATGTTGAGGTAAGCAATAATTGTGCCCGTTTCCGGCGACTGTTCAGATAAGTCCGCTTTCTGATGATCGTTGACAAAAAAACTCCTTAGAACGAAAAAAGAGGGCCAAAATCGTGCGCAAACCCGATCTTATGGCCCTCAGGAATGACCATCTCCGCTGATCAATTCGACTTCCGTCGGTCCGACCCTGATCCGCTGATCCGAGGAGGGCGAACAAACGAGGGGCAAAATATGGGCCTTCTGATAAAATTGGTGAGCGCCCCGGGTTTTTTGCGTATTCTCCCGATGCTATTTTCCTTTTAAATTGTATGTCCGCCTTGGGGTTAATCCGTCATCAAGCGAGATAGTTATTGAGTTCTGATCACTATTGATGACAACGCTCCCCTTCGTGGAATCGTCAACAACTTTACGTGGCTTGCCATTCTCAAAGATGATTCCTATAACACCGGACGAAGCCCCGTTCACAGTCTCAAACGCATATGCCCCTTTGATCATCACTAGCTGCTTCAACCAACGTACTTCGGTATCGACAACTAGGGAAGGGACCTTGGCATTGGCTTCCCATGCGACAAACTGCAGAACTCCGATGCTTGGATTGAAATTCTTCAACGGGCACTGTCGCACTTCCACCCGCTGTCCGGTGCGCGTCTCTGATGGGTCCCCAAATCTTGGCGTCAGTGTTGCAACGACCGTCGAACACAATTCCGCAGAGTTGAACTCAAGGGCAGGCATTGATCTTTGCGGCATTGAAACGATACATGCCAGCGCTGCAAACCCAATTCCCCACCACTTCATTTTCATTTTTTCTGTAATAGGGTCCATATCGCCTTATATGCACCTTCGAAATTAGTATCGATTAGCCTTGCGCATTCCAGAATGGCGTTCCCATATCCGTATTCGCCATATTTAGTTTCTCCGTTAAACAAGGAGAAGGCTCTTGCCAGATGCTGTTCTAAGGTGCGCCCCGGCTGTTTTTCCAGCGAAGCATTGTATCGCCAAGTGAGGCCTTGGATCGCGACCGAAACGCTCAATTGAACATTTTGTACATTTTCAATGCTGTACGGTGTGCTTGTGTCGCCTTCCCAGCTAGTTTGATCGTATTGAAATAGGCCAGTACGAGTGCCTGGCCCATCTGAGTATCTATCCCAAGTCGATTCAAGACCAGCCATACAATCCATCATCTGCGGTGTAAAGGGGCTTCCTTTTGGAACAGCGCCCCGAATTTCGCCACTCATTTTTTTCCAGGCTTCTTTGGCTTTTGCCGCAGCATTGACAAATCCGCGATCGGTAGGCCCACCAACACTACCCCCCACGCCACCAGGAGGACGTTGATTCCAAGCTATCCCCCCATAATAAGGAATCGTCACCCAATAGTTATATCCGTCTGGACCTGGAACATTGATGGTCCTTTCATATATCTCAAACCACATCGAGCCAAAGAAATAGGGGATGCTCGGTTCCGGGGCTCCTTCATAGGTCTTCATTCCGTCGGGATCGATATTATTCACCGGATCGTTTCTGACGTAAACATACTTATTAAGGGACGGGGGATCATACACGTTCGAGGTAATCGGGTCGGCGGAGATCCAGCGGTCGTCAATGCTATCGTAATAGCGGGCGTAA
>Ga0315277_10005101_pt1 | contig 17378 bp, 16 predicted proteins | sample YL17G05_15_MG_FD_203695 | JGI IMG/M metagenome (GOLD analysis project Ga0315277, IMG submission 203695) | Sediment microbial communities from Yellowstone Lake, YNP, Wyoming, USA - YL17G05_15 | ecosystem: Environmental > Aquatic > Freshwater > Lake > Sediment | place: USA: Wyoming | collected... | reverse complement strand
ATCGGCAAAGCTGAACGGGTTCTTGAGAAAGCCGAACAGAAGACCCTTTCCGACGAAATACAGGGCAGCATAGAGCGCAGTGAGCGGCTGGAACCATCCCAAAAGCATGTGCAGGCCTATGATTGACACGCCACCGAGCTGCAGCAGGCCGAGGAGCTTGTGCACAACGTCAAGAAAACGTGCAAAACTTAAAAACGGCCTGTTTCGGGGAGCATACAGCAGTTGCCGAATGGCCGTAGAGAAGCTTTAAAAAGGTCGGCAAAAGCGGCCAGCCGATACCCTTAAATGTCCATCTGTCAACTATAGGCGAGAAAGGAGAGGAATGATAGGTGAAGTGATAGCCATGGTGGACACTAAAGGCATTATCGTTACCTACCACATAGCCTATACGAAGGAGGTGTTGGTAAGGGTACCGGGTCTGAACGACCGCCGTAGCGCTGCAAAGCTCGTGGGCAAGAAAGCGACATGGACGGACTCGAAAGGCGTAAAGTATGTTGGCATGGTCAACGGTCTTCACGGTACGGCAGGCACGGTAAAGGTCAAGTTCAAGTCGCCGCTTCCTTCCAACGCCCTTGCAAAGCCCATTTCCATCGAGTAAAAGAAAAAACGCTACTTTATCCGTACGACCTTGTCGACGCACTGGCTGATGAAGGGCAGAAGGCTCTCGGTCTCGCTGTCCATGCCGATGAATACCCCAGAGATACCTTTCTCACGAAGCTTGCCGGAGAGGAAATGCACGAAACGGGCTACCGTGCCGGCATTATTGTAGACGAGCAGGCTGTTGACGCTATCGAAGTAAAGGAACCGCTCTCCTTTGGGCAGGGCCGCTACGGCCTGATCGATGGCAATGGAGAGCTCGTTCAGGAACTGCGGGGAACCGATGAACGTGGCATTGTCGGCGTGCCCGCTCTGTCCGCCGACCATCTTGGTTATTGCATCGATGAAGAACATCCGCTCGGTATCCACCTTTGCCTTCTTGAGGTCGGCAACGATCGCATCATAAGGGCGGTTGACGGTGACATAGATGCCGCTGCATTTCCTGCACGAGAGATGATCCACTATCTCGGTATTTGCATGCCCGTAACGCATCGGGCCAACAAGCACCAGACCTATCCTACCGGGGCCCAGCTTACCAAGCTGGCCGGCCACTGCTGACATGGGGCAGTTTGAACGTTTATGAATAAAAAGCTTTGGATGGGCACCTGAGGTTCTTTATATGCCCGTTTAACAAAATAATGTTAAACAAAACGGTCGAGCCAAATGCCTGCTAAACTTGAACTTCCACATGGAGAGAGCATAGTCCTGCGGGTAGTGACCAAGCAAAGGCAGGCGGCTGCGGCCGATATCGCCCAGATAATCTATCCGGGGCTCGCTCCGGCAGAGCTGAGACCCAAGACGAGCCAGGTCAGCGTCACGCTGAAACGGCTCGAGCAGAAAGGCCTGCTTGTCAGCCACAAGATAGGGCGCAAGAACTTCTTCAGGGTGCTGGCATGATAATCAAACACCCGCGCAACTTGGCGCCCGCGATGGTCCTTATTGCGCTCGCGCTGCTGAGCTCGCTGGCAATCGCCTCGATAAGCAGCGTGACGCTGAACGCGCCGGCCAACGGCTTCGAGAGCCGCACAGGCAGCGGGTTCAACTTCTCCTGCAACACCACGGCAACCGACCTCATCAACCTCACCCTCTTCACAAACGTCTCCGGCACATGGCAGGCCAATGCCAGCATACGCCACGGCGTGTTCGCGATAGATGTGGCAGAGGACGTATGGGACTCGGCGGACTACGGACGGACGTTCACCGCAGTAAACACCGGTTTCAGTGGGGCCTCGACATCGGATGCGGTAGGGGCGGTCACCACTTCAAACGACACCATCTTATTATTGGACGGCAACAACGGGGTATACGGCTCCACGAACCTCGGGGTCACATGGACCACAGTCAACAGCGACTACAACGGCGCGGAAGGGCAGGCACCGGCAGCGTTCGGCATATACCCGCGTACCGGGGTGCTGATGATAGCGGAGACCGATGAGGACGTATGGACGTCTGCCGACAACGGTACCACTTGGTCAAAAGCCAACACGAACTTCGACGGCGGCTCGGACACCGCCAACGCTGCAGGAATAGCGGCCAACAGCTCCGGGGCGTTCTTCATAATCACGGCGAACGGCAAAACATATCTCTCCATGAACAACGGGACCAACTGGAGCACACTGACCACCGACTATGACGGGGACAACGGTAACAACCCCGCCGGTATGGTCGTCACCGACAACAACACGCTGGTGGTGCTTGACACCGATTCCCAGGTATGGAACTCGGCCAATGGCGCCAACTGGACGCTTGTCACCAGCGACTTCAACCCGTCGGACTCCAACAGCGGGGTAACGCTCACCACAGACGATTTCAACCTTTTCGCAACCGACGCGTCCGAGGACATCTACGTATCAGCGGACTTCGGCAAGACATTCAGCCGCTCAATCGCCAACCTGAACGGCGCGACGGGCAACGTCATCGCGCTTACGACGCTGCGCACCGTCCGTGGCGGTCCTGTGAACGTGCAGCTCAACGCATCATTGAACGGCCTGCCCCATGGTACGTACATGTGGAACTGCCGCGCGGCTGACAACTCGAGCAACATTGCTTTCGCGGCGGCCAACCGCACCTTCTATTCAAACATATCGGCCACGCTGGGCAACGCAACAGCTTCTCCCAATCCAATCAAGGGCGGCAACACCATCACCATCGCTGCGGTAGGGCCGGAGGATCCGGACAACCAAACGCTACAGTTATTCTGCGATGAAGGGGGCACCACGCCGAATGCAGGCAACACTGACTGCACCGGCGGTACCACGAGCTCGGGCTGGCCATATACATTGAACTGCACCTACACGACGACCAGCGACAGCGCACTGCATCAGGCCCACTGCCGCACGTTCGATGGCACGTACTATTCGACGGTGCGCACGGCCAACTTCACCACGGACGTCTCCCCGCCGACAATCACGAACATCAGCTGGTCGCCAAGCACAGCCGACCAGCTTGACCCGAACGTCACCATAACAGTCAGTGCCAATGTCACCGATGCGACGGCCGGAGTGGACAAGTTCCTGCTGCGGTCCAAGCAATCCAATGACAGTAGCTGGTCCACAACTACCATGACCAACACCGGCGGCAACCTTTACACCGCCAACTTCACTCCTGACGTTGCCAACACATGGACGTTCCGTATAGAAGCGAACGACACTTTCAACATCACAAACGCCACGGACACCAACCTCAGCATACAGCTGGATGGAAGCTGGAACGTGACGCCGCTAATCTTTAGTGCGGTCAGCGGGGTGATAAGCACAAACGTGAGCATAGGCACGCTCTTCATCAACAACACCGCGGACTTCAACCACACCTTCACCGTCGGCAGCAACTATCTCAACACCTTCTTCAATGCCACTACCATCGCTATACCGGCGGGAGGGGTCGGAGCGATAACGGTGACAGCGACGACCAGCGCGACCGTCCGCGAGGATGACGTCACTCTCACAATATCAACCACCAACAGCACCGCGGCACATGCAAACCTAACGTCCAACTTCACGCTGGTATCCTTCGTGTCAGGACCGTACCTCTATGTGACCGTCAGCGGCGCGCCAGCCAACATGGTGCAGGGGGACAGCGCCAACATCACAATCTCCGTCGTGAACATGGGTGACACGACCGCTAACGCCGTCTGGCTCAGTTGGAACCTGCCGACTGGCTGGAGCATCACCAGTGCCAGCACCAACACCACGATAGGCAACCTGGGAGTAGGCAACAGCGACGAGGACACCTTCACACTCAGGGCCGGCAGCGATGCTGCCACCGGACTGAATTCCATAACAGCACTTGCAGGCAGCGAAGAGGCCACGGGCAACAAGAGCATTAGCATAGTTGTCACAGCACCGTCCACTACCAACACGGAGACCATCACTCTCGGGGGCGGAGCGGCTGGCGGCGCGCCTGCACCTGCGCCGACACTGTCGGCGACCGCCCCGGCCAACGCGGCCGTGCAGATAGGCACCGAGGAAGGTTTCCCGGTCAAGGTCACCAACACCTTCGATGACAGCCTATCCAACATAAGGCTGGAAGTGAGCGGCTTCCTGTCGCAGTACATCAGTATAGAGCCGGCTACCATAGCACTCCTCAAGCCCGGGGAGGTAGGTCAATTCATCGTCAAAATAAAGGCACCTGACTACCTGAGCGACCAGAACTTCCAGTTGAACATAACGGTGCACGCCGATAGGGTTACTGCAAGAGGCACGACCGAACTGACCAAGAGCCTTACGACTGGGTTGCTGCTGCTGGCCGTGGCGCCGGAGCAGGTGAGCAACAGCCTAACTGGCGCGGAGCAGGCCATACGAGATGTCGAAGCTGCCGGATTGAACGCGCAGAAGCTGCAGCAGTTGCTGACTAATGCACAGAGCGCCATAGCTGCCAAGAACTACGCAGATGCGGACCGCTTGGTGAAAGAGATAATGAGACTGAAAGATGTTGCGCTAGGCGCGACCGCGCAGCTGAAGACTATGGAAGAGAAGATAGCGGCTGTGCACGCGGAAGGGCTCAGCATACCGGAGACCGAGCGCGTGGTGCAACTTGCCAAGGAAGCGATGGCCCGCGGCGACTTCGACCGGGCAGCGGCAAGGCTGGGGAGCGCGAGCCTGACGTTGGCGCTCGAGACGAAGGGACAGGTGAACGTCATCGCACTATCAATCCATTGGTGGTGGCTGATAGCACTGGGCAGCCTCGTGACGGCCATGGGTGCAGCAACGGCGTGGAGGGAGCTGACGCTCTGGAGGATAGGCAGGGGACTGTCAAACATGAGGCGCGAGGAAAGGAGCATTAACGAGCTGATGGGGCAGACGCAGACCGCCTACTACCATGGTCAGAGCATACCGAAGGTGGACTTCTACAAGACCATGTACCAGTACGAGAAGCGGCTGGCAGAGGTCCACGCGGACTTCAGCAGGCTGGTCACGCAGCGCGCCAAGCTCATCAATGCAACCGACGAGGCGAATAGGCTTGACAACGAGGACGCCAAGCTCAAGCGGCTCATAATCGAGCTTCAGAAAAAGTACTTCGAGGAGGGACGGATGGGTAAGGCCGCTTATGAGAGGCAGATGCACGAACTGGTCAGGAGGCGGAGCGAGCTGGCGGAACAGCACGAACTGGTGATGAAACAGGGGCGGCAAAAGATGAGCAGGGTGGTGAGGTTGGCCGAGAGGACCAAGGGATTATACAACCGCGCGGCCGCAGCCGCCGACAGATGGGTGAGAGGAATATGAAAACTATAGTCATCGCGGTGACGATCCTTGCTGTCATGGGGATGGCTGCGCTTGCGGTCGACGTACAGCAATCGATAGAACAGGCTGCTAGTGCCGTTGCCGAGATGGGCAAGGCAGGCATAAGCACCGTTGCCGTAAATGAGCTGCTCGACGAGGCCAAGCTGGCGGCAAGCCAGGGCGACGATACCACGGCGGGCAAGCTGGCATTGACAATCGTAGAAGCGCGGAACTCAGCGATTGCGGCGAGCCAGCAGATGGACGCGACAGAAAAACGGCTTCTTGACCTGGAGGCCGAAGGCGCTGACACCAGCAAAGCAAGGGCAAGCTTCAAGCTCGCAACTGACGCATTCAGCAGGGAGGACTTCATCGCGGCCGCCAAGCTGATGGAACAGACGGCGCAGCAGGCAGATGAAGCTTCTGCAGAGCTCGCAAGGAAGAAAGCGCTGCAGCAGGCGCAGGGGGTCGACGTGGCCGAGACGGTAAGATTACAGTGGCCTCTGTTCAGCGTCGGCTGGCTCGGGGCAAGCACGGTGGTAGTGTTCGCATGGAGGAGGTGGGAGGCACGCCTGCTGGCAAGGCGCATCGGGCAGCTGGAATCAAGAAAAAGTCTGCTCAGGAAGCTGATAATCGAGGCGCAGAAAGAGCATTTCGTGCGTGGAGCAACGGGCAGGGAGGAGTACGAACTGGCCGTTTCAGGTTACAGGGGCAGGATGACCGATGCAGTGAAGGAGCTGAAGGTGGCAAGGAAGGGCCTGGCTGCGCTGCAACGGGCGACGAAAGGGAGGAAAAGGAAATGAACGAACCAAAGGTGTGGACACCTGCTGTGGCGCGCGGTCTGAGGGCGGTTGATGTGGAAGCTGCGGTAGGACTAGGCCTTACATGCGCCGCCCTGAGCTGGCTGACCGCAGATTTTGACGGAGGTGTAATCACCGGTGCGGCAGTTGCGGCCTTCTTCATGTCGTTCGCGGCGCTGCTTGTCAAGAGGGGAGGAGCTGCGCTGCTGACATCGGCCGTAGCGGGCATCGTAAGCATACCAGGACCGAGCATCGCGGGGCCGGGCATGTACAAGCTCGTGCTGCTGCTTGTCGCCGGCCTTTTGTTCGAGGTCGTCTGGCTGATGAGAAGGAAGTGGTCCGGCGCTGTCGCTGCCGGAACCCTGGCCGCAATGTCGATCCCCATGATGTTACTGGTCCTGAGCGGGGAGGGCGGGCTGCTGGGTTCAGCTGTCAACCTCAGCCTGCTCAGCGCGGCAGCAGGCTTGGTCGCGGCCCTGCTCGCTGTAGCGGCATGGGATTCCGTCGCACACAGCAAGTGGGCAATACGCTTTGAGGTGGTTGGAAGGTCAAGGGCATGGCATGCGCACAGGAGGCGCAGGCTTTTTAACGCTGAACGACGTGAGATGGTGTAATGAGTACCAAAGCCAGGCATGCAAAAGGCAGGGCCAAGGTGAAGAAAGCGTCACCAAAGAAGGCCGCCGTAAAAAAGGCGCCGTGGTACGCGGTTCTGACAAGGCCGAAGCACCGCAGGCCGATAGAAGAGCACACGCCGGCGCAGGCGGCCAAGATAAGAACAAGGCTCAGCAAGATACCGATACGCGAGGGCCCAAAGAAGGTCGACGACCACATCTACACCGGCGTGCCGGGCTTTGACGACCTGTTCGAGCAGGGGATACCGCGCGGCTCGAGCATACTGGTGGCCGGCGGCGCGGGCTCCGGGAAGACCATCTTCTGCCTGCAGACCATCGCCTACGGCTGCGCGCACGGCGAGAAGTGCATCTACATGAGCTTTGAGGAATCCGAGGACAGGCTGAAGCAGCACATGCGCAACTTCGGCTGGGATCCGGAACCGTGGATAAAGAAGGGATTGCTTGTGATCAAGAGGCTCAACGCGTTCGATGTGGCAAGGTCCGTTGAAGCCCTATTGGCAAAGGCGCAGGGAGAACTGCTCATAGACTTCGAGGGGATACCGGGCCTGCTGCCGCGTGGATTCAAGCCGGACAGGGTGGCACTGGACAGCCTCAGCGCCATAGCTGCGGCGTTTGCCGGCAAGGAAGAGACGTACAGGGCGTACATCAGCCAGCTGTTCAGGCTGCTCGAAAAGCTGGGGGCGACATCCTTCCTGATAAGCGAGACCGAGCAGGTGCCGAGCATCTACTCGGAGAAGGGTGTGGAGGAGTTCCTTGCTGACGGTGTCTTTGTCCTGTACAACCTGCGCAAGGACAACGTACGCGTGAACGCGATTGAAGTCCTCAAACTGCGCGGGGCGAAGCACGAGAAGAGGGTGGTCCCGTTCAACATAATCGACGGGCGGGGCATGGTGGCATACCCGCGCGAGGAGATATTTACCGAGATAAGCGGCGGCACCTGACAACCGACGAACCAGAAAGGTTCAACTTTAAATAGCGGGCTGGGCAAATGAGCTTATGCCGAAACGGAAAATCATGGCAAAGGTCAAGAAAGCGATAGGCAAGTTCGAGCGCATGCCAACAGGCATACCGGGTTTGGACAAGCTGATAGAAGGGGGTTTCGTGAAGGGCAGCACCAACCTGCTGGCAGGCGGGACGGGAACAGGAAAGACGCTTTTCTGTGCGCAATTCATCATGGACGGGCTGAAACGGGGCGAGAAGTGCATGTTCCTAACATTGGAAGAAACGCCTGAGGACATCATCGGGGACTGCGCGCGGTTCGGCTGGGACCTTTCCAAGTACATAGCAAACGGGCAGCTTGAGCTAATCTACAAGGATCCGTTCGAGCTGACGAACGTGGGAAGGTCCTTCCTGGACGGACTAGGCAAGAGGGGCATAGAGAGGGTGGCAATAGACAGCACGTCGGTCATGGGACTGTACTTCAGGCACCCGGCGGAGGTGAGGAAGAACCTGTTCAACACACTATCAGCAGTAAAGAAGTCAGGCGCCACCGTGCTGGTCACTGCAGAAGCGCCCGAGGAAGGCAAGATGTTGACGCGCTTCGGCGTGGAGGAATACATAACCGATGGCGTGATACTTCTGCATTACGTGGGATTCGGCGGTGGCAGCTACCACAGCCTGCAAGTAAGGAAGATGCGACGGACCAACCATGCAAAGGACATATTCCCGATGGAAATCGGCAAGAACGGAATAGAAATAAGGAAGCTCGAAAGCTGAACCCGGCGTCAGAACTTCTTCACTATTCGCACGCGCTTGTGTTGCGCTGTCACGACCTTTTCTCCGAATGACTTGTGCGGCAGTGCGTGTACTTCTACACCTAGTATACCGGCTTCCTGGGCCTGATACAACTGCTCCGTCCTATTGTCATTGGAGAGGCTCTTCAACAGTGCCTCCTTGATCACATCCACGTCCAGAGAGTCGTTATCGATAAGAATGTCGAACCTGTGAAATCCGCTATCGTTATCTTTCGACCAATGAATCTGCCAGTCAGGTATTACATGATCCCTGCCGACATCCTCGAACTTTTCTTCAATATGTTGCTCGTAAGCCTTGGCGCCGCCTACGTTCAGCACATCATCGGTGCGGGAGATGACGTTGATCCTGGGATGGGTTATGCCACACGGACACTCCTTATCCAATACCTCTATTACATCATTTGTCGAAAAGTTCACAAGCGGGAATGCTTCACGGTTGGGTGTGGTGACAAAGAGCTCGCCTATATCGCCATTATCGCAGGCCCATATGGGTTTTACCCCTTCATCGGTCTTCAGGTAGTAGACGTTGGTATCACAGAACAAGTGGGAACCTTTATTATTGGAACACCCGGCTGCCGGTACGCAAAGCTCAGCTGAGGCGTAAATTCCATAGCCCTCGATTCCTAGTTTCCTGAAGGACGCCCTCTGCTGTTCGTTGAGGGCTTCTCCACCCAATATGGCACTCTTGAACTTCGGGAACAGCTGTTTCAATGGCCTGCCAGCTTTCTCGGTCACTGTGTTGAGGAAGCGCAAGCTGATAAGCGGAACACCTATCATCCCTACCACGTTTTCCGCGTTCTTCAGCAGCTCTTGCATGACAGCTTCAGGTTTCATGCCTCGGACCACTGGTACGGAATTCTCACCGTAGGTCTGAGCCATCCACTGGGACATTGCAAGTGAGCAGTGCGGCGGTTCGGCCCCACAGTTAATGAGGGTATCACCTGGGGACATGCCCGCAATCGCGTGCGACCTTGCCCCGTATATCCCGAGCCGCTTTGCATCATAATCGCTGAACGGATAAAACTTCATCCGCTTGCTTCCCGTGGAGCAGAGCCAGGCATCGCTGCCCTCCTTCACAGGCCCTACTGGGATGCGCGGGTCGCGCTCCGGATATCGCGTGTAAAATGCGGACGTGAGCACTGGCATCTGAAATAGCGTGTCAATATCGGCGGGATACTTCTTTTCTCCCCAGAGTTGCCTGTAGACGTCAGACTTCAATGCCCGCTCGAACACATCAGACTCCGCAAGCATGTATTCGGCGTTCTCCCTAAACTTGGAGCGCGGCATGCGCATTGAAGATATTACCTCTTCCACCGATGGAACTTCAGGCAAGCCCATTGCATCACGCCGGCTTGGCAACGAATTCGCAGTAAGGTGCACCCATCGCCATGCACCTTACCTCCTTGCACGTGAACTTTCCCTTGAATACGCTCTCGTAAATACCGGTTATGTTACCAGTGAAGAACCAGTCAACCGGGAACTTGGCCTTCTTCCCGTTTAGCCTGAGAAATTCTTGCGCTACAGTTGAATTCCTTAACCTGTACATGGCTTCGCCAGTCGAAGGGTTTGAGTTGACTATCTCCACCATGCCAATGCCCATCATGTTGACACTGTCCGTCATCTGGGAGAAGAACTTCGACCTGTCAACTCCGAAATGCTTGGCCGCGGTCTTGCCAATCAAAATGCCATGGTTCCTTCCTACCTGATAAAAGATATCGAACGCCTTTTTCCCTGCCGCCTTGTAGACCCGCAAGAATAGGTCGGCAGGAACGGGTGCGGAGATTATCACCGCTCCAACGCCCATGATGTTTATCTTTCCCTCCTCGAAGTCGGCCAGATTGGCGAAAATCATCTTGTTCATGAACTTGGAAAACATTTTGTTCCCCTTTGGCAAGGCTTTTAATGTGATAATGCTCCCCCTAAGCCGACATATAAGTCTTTTTTGACAATAGGGAAGGTGGCAAAAGTCCTGCTGAGCCCGATATACGGCGGTCCCTCCAGCTTTGACTACCGCATCCCGAACGCGGGCATCGCCATGCTCGCGGCAGAGCTGAGGTGGTACGGCCATGAAGCGCGCATATGTGACCCCAACCACGGCCCTGAGCCCCTCAAAGCTGTTGCGCGGGCCGTGGAAGAGTACAAGCCCGACATGCTCGGAATTGGTATCTATCACAACGGATCCTCCGCTGCCATGGAAACCGCCGAAGAAATCAAGGAACTGCATCCGGACATCAAGGTAATCGGCGGCGGTCCCCAAGCAACGACCTGGGAACAGGACATCTATCGCAATCCCAAAGCAAAATCATTTGACGCATTCGGGCTGGGAGAATGCGAGAAAACCATAGTGGAGCTGGCGAACTGGGCGGATGGAGGCGAGCTTGAGGTCGTTCCTGGAATAATGTATCTGGACAAAGGGGCAGTACGAAAGAACCCGATTAAGCCGATAACGGACCTGGACTCGCTTCCCGCTCCGGCGTGGGACATGTACGAGCTGAACAGGTATCTTCCGATACTTCCGCTCCAGCTCGGCAGGGGCTGCCCTTGGGCAAAATGCTCGTTCTGCGTGCACGGCAAGCTTTCAGGAAAAAGAAGGGAACGTTCGGCGAGGATATCGGCCGACGAGCTGGAAAGGGATGTCAGAGACTTCGGCATCACAAACTTCAGGACTACCGACTCTTCACCCACATATGGCACGCTGGACGATTTCTCGGACGAGATAATCTCACGCGGACTGAAGGAGAAATACGACGTCAAATGGTGCACGCTGGTCAGGGCAACAGAAGTGGACAAGCCCCTGCTGGAAAAGATGCGCAAAGCGGGCTGCACATCCATATTCATAGGAGCGGAATCCGGGGACGACCACTTGCTTGATCTGATGCACAAGGGCGAAAGGATGAAGGACAACCTGAAGGCGGTCAGAGCGGCCAAGGCGGCCGGTGTGAAAGTGGCGGTCAGCAACATAATCGGCTTCCCCGGCGAAACCGAGGAAAGCATACAGAGGACGGTAGAGTTCGTATACAGGGGCATGCCCGATTCGGTGATGTTCTATCCTTTGGCAGTACTACCAAACACACCGCTCGCGGACAGGCCAGAGGAATTCGGAATAAAGTTGCATGACGACTGGAAGGACAAGTACCTGCTTTCAAAAATAGAACTTGTTGGCGGCAAGCCTAAGATGCCGCACTACTTCGACTATGCGGACGGGAAATCGAACCTGGATTATGATGCGATTGTGGATAAGCTACTCCAAGACAACACCCCCCTCCTGGCGAGGCAGGGTGTGCTCGTCCAGATGCCCGAGCACGTGTTCCTGTTCGCAGAGATGATAGAAAGTGAGAAGGCGGCCGAATTCCTGGACAACTCGAAACCCGGTGCTTTCGAGCAGAAACTGGTCGAAGCGTTCCACCAACGCATGAGAACGGACCCCGAAGGGCTGGACAAGATGATGAAACTGATGTGGGACAATAGCAGGGCCCGAGCAATCGGGCGCGCGCCGTCGGCATTATAAGCGGCAGAGTGCTTTTTCTTCCATGCTCTGGAGCGAACTGAAGCTTGAAGCAGCAAAGGCGCTAGGCATTCCTGTCGAAGAGATAGAGGAACCAGAACGCGCGGAGCAAGGGGATCTTGCATGGCCGGCGTTTGGCAGGGCCAAAGCGGAGAAGAAGAACCCTGCAGACATAGCGAAGGAGCTTGCAAGCAGGCTGAAGATCAAAGGCGTAAGTCAGGTGCGAGCTTCAGGGCCGTATGTCCAATTTTTCGTCGATTGGCCTTCAGTGGGCAATGAAATCCTGAAGAATGTTGGGCCGAAGTACGGAACCGCCAAACAAATGAAGAAGACTGCAGTCGTGGAATATTGCAGCCCGAACCCCGCGCACCCGTTCCACATGGGGACCGTCCGCAACACGCTTCTGGGGGAGAGCCTGTGCAGGACGCTTGTCAGCCAGGGCTGGAGCGTCAAGCGCGAGTGCTACATAAACGACATCGGCAAGCAGGGCGCCACCTTGCTGACGGGCTACCAGATGCTTGCTTCTGGTAAAAAACCTGAGGGCAAGCCGGACGTGTGGCTGGGCAAGATATACTTCGAGATAAATAACCAGGCGGAGGAGGGCAGCGATATAGAACAGCGTGTCTTTGAGAACCTGCACAGTTACGAGCAAGGCGACAAGGAGCTCAGAAAACTTGGAAAGCTGGTCTACGGCTGGTGCCTGCAGGGGTTCGAGGAGGACTGGAAACGGATGGGGGTGAAGTTCGACAAGCTGGTGTGGGAATCAGAGCTGGTGGACGAAAGCAAGCACCTGATCAAGCTTCTTGATGTCAAGGGGCTGCTGTTCGAGGCGGACGGGGCGCAGGTACTTGCGTTGGAAAAGCACGGCCTGCCCAACACCATCATACTGAGAAAGGACGGAACGGGGCTCTACCTGACACGGGACCTGCCGCACGCCCTATGGAAGGAGAGGGAGTGGAAGCCTGACCTGAACGTATACGTGGTCGGCGAGGAGCAGACTCTGCACTTCAAGCAGCTGTTCAAGACGCTGGAACTGCTGGGCTATACCAAGCTGGCAAAGGTGAGCAGGCACCTGCCATACAGCCTTGTGCTGCTGGAGGGCCAGAAGATGTCTGCCAGGAAGGGCATACAGGTGCTGTGGGACGAGCTGCTCACGGAGGGCATAAAGAGAGCGAGAGAAGAAATCGACAAGCGCTGGCCCGAGCTCAAGGAAAAGGAGAAGGCGGAGCGGGCGGAGCAGATAGCGATAGGAGCGATATCCTACTACATGCTGAAGTACTCGCCGGAGAAGCCAGTGAACTTCACATGGGCCGAGGCGATGCGGTTCGAAGGAGATACAGGGCCATACCTGCAATACACGCATGCAAGGGCGAAGAGCATACTTGCCAAGGTGAAAGTGAAGAAAGCGGCAAAGTTTGATGCCGCGTTGCTGACCGACGCAAAGGAGATCGCAGTGCTGAGGATGCTGGCCAAGTATCCAATGGTCATGGCAAAGGCGGCAGAACAGCTTAGGCCCCATCTGCTGGCCGAATACCTGCACGTATTAGCCGATACCTTCAACACGTTCTACCAGAGTTTGAGAGTAATCCAGGCAGAAACTGAAGAACTGAAGGCTGCCAGGCTTAAACTGGTCGAGGCCACAACGGCAGTGCTGAAAAGCGGGCTAACGCTTCTGGCAGTGCCGATTCCAGAGAAACTCTGAAACTATTTGCGCTTTGGCTTGGCCTTGAGCTGGGTAAGCCAAGCGGAACCAGCGGCCAGCTCTTCTGCAGCGTCCTTATGGTCATTTATCAAGCATACACCTTCAATCGCAATGACGACCAGAGGTCGCCCGTGCGCTTAGGCCGTTCCGTTTTGGACTGAAACCGGTGAAGCAACAGCGAAGCACACCGGTCATGTAATCATGCACAACCAATCAGCGCCTGCAGCTTCTCTGCAGAGCTGAATATGTTGTTAAGGTTTACTCCGATTATCGGGACCTGATACCGCTTGCTGTGCATCGCGGCCTCAAGCTCCTCTATCAGTATGCCCTTGCCAGGGACGTTCCTATTGCCATTTTCCAGCTGGTGGACGGCCCACGTCGGGCTGAACTCCACGCCCAAAACCCCAACAACCTGGTAGTTGGACTTGAGGTACATCTCTATCTGCCTGAGGATCTCGGCGGCCTCCTTCTTGCATGCAGAACGATAAGCTTTGTTGTCAAGTACTTCCTTCGTCTTAGGCTTGCGGTCGAGACCGAAGTGTTCAAGCTCCGGATCGGACAACTGGATTATGCCTATCCCGGCCTCGGCGAGAAGTTCTATAAGTTCCTTGACAGCGCCTGGCGCGCGCTCACGGCCCGCGGCGGTAGCGTTCTGATTGAGCAGGTAATGCGAAACGAATATCACTTTTCTTGAGCGCTCCAAGCTTTTTTCACCTATTTACGACAGAGTGGTTCACTGGTTTGGGGGCCGACAGAACCACCATAGTAATATAGTGTGCCTCAACCTATTTAAAGTTTACTCGCAAGACGTAGTAAAGAGATAACATGCCTTCGCTGATTGACGTTGTAACAGCAATGGTTTATTTGAAGTTTGCGAGCTGTAGGGTTAAGGGCGATACATTTAAAGGTTCGAATGTAGCTACTGAGTGATGATGATGGGACTATTCAAGAAAAAGCACAGCGACGAAGAGATACTTGAAAAAGCGAAGGAAATAACATTCAAAAAGATTCTTCAAACTCCTCCGACAAACTATGATGTAATCGAATGCGACTATGTCGGCTGGATTCTGTCAAACGTGGATAAGAACAATTACGAAAGGATCCGACAACGGCGGGACATCGAAGAATTCTCGCAAAAGGTACTCCGGGCCCTAGAGGAGGGCGAGGTCTGCAGCGAGAAGGTCGGCGATGCCGATTACATCATTGAGATGGCCGAGAAATGGGGCCAACTTGGCGCAGAAACGCGCCAATCGGATTACCGCAACGCCAAAGGAAAGGTCCGGACAATCATGCAGCAATGCTACATCGACAAATATCCCAAGGCCCAGCAGATTGCCCGCAAGCTTATGGAAGTGCGCCCGAACATAGAACTGAGGGCCAAGGACGACGGCTTCCGTGGGATACTTGTCCAGAAGGCCAAGGGAAGGCAGGTTTGTGTCTGGGCAAGCCAGACCGATGACCAGCACGAAGTCGGTGAATCACACGATCCCGAGCATTCCTTCTACGAGGGGTTCAGTTATTACGTCGAGAACGGCGCGGGAGGTCCGCTGGCCGAAATAGCGGATTTCATATTCGATTACTACGAGAAACTGTGGGCCAGCGCGGTGCCTGTCCAGGACCTGCTGAGAAACGTCACGCGCGAGCCGAACGGTGGCAACGGCAAGAGCGGCCCCAATGCCAAAATATCCGACTTCCCTGTGGTCCCTGAAGACCAAAAAAAGGAATAATTACTTCCCTTTCAGACGTGCCCACCAGAAGCCGAAGTTCTCCTTGAAGGCGTCCACCAGTACGGGGTTCTCGAATATCAACAGTTCGTAGGTGTGCTCGAAATCGCTGCCGGGCTTTCCGCTGGTTTCCATGGGCATCTTCGTGGCAATCGAAGCCATCCTGCCGTCGACCACATGTCCGCGCAACTGGCCGGTATAACCTATGGCAAGCTTGATGCCCATCTTTCTCGCAATCGCGGCGTTCTGCTTCGCCTCCGCGGTGTTCAAAGCGTGCATCAGTGCACGTATCTTCACGCCGCGCCTTATCACCATGCGGATGTTCGCCGCCCGCTCGGTTATCCATGAAAGGTCGCCCGAAAAGACGAGTATATCCTTGCGGGCCGCGCTCTCCTGGTCCACCAGGGTCTGGATAACGTTGGGGCGTTTCTCCACGGACCATATTGCCGAACGGGTTTCCTGGCTCGGGATTCGGGTTATGTCGGCCAGCGAACTTGCCACCTTGTCGGCGGTCTGGCGGAGCGCGGCAAGCTTTTCATCGCTGAGCTTGCGCTGCATGTCGAGGAAATGCGGCAGCGCGTGGCCTGCCTCAACTGGCTTGAACATCTTGGGGCGGCCCTTGCTGACGAGCACGAATCCCTTCTTCTGCAGCTCGGCTATGGTATCATAAACACGCGGCAGGGGGATGGAACCGAGCTCCGATATCCTCTCGGCAGTGAGCGTGCCGTGCCTAAGGAGGCACATCCAAGCCTTGACCTCGTACTCCGTCAGGCCGAGCGATCGCAATGTTGCATCTGGTGGTGTCTGGTCCATTAAACTCCCTCTGGGTTAAATCGTTTACTCGTTAACTCCGGAAACCATATAAAGACGACGGTAGGCCGGGTATAGGAGTGCACGGTCTTCCCGTTCCTGCCCGGTACGCAGCTCCGATATCGGTACCCACATCAGCCTTGCAACCTCGCCGCTGGCCACCGGATCGCCGACCAGGACGACATCAAAATACAATACACTGTAGCGCTCGGTCTTTTCCGGGTGGCTCTCATCAAGCTTGCCGACATACTCCATCGAAGCGACCCGAACGCCCAGCTCCTCCCGGATCTCGCGGGACAGTGCCTTACGCTGTTCCTCACCATTCTTCTTGCGCCCGCCGGGATACCTCCACAGATTTGAACCCTTCTCGAGGACCGCCAGCACATTGTCATCCCTTTCTATCAGCGCCTTCACGACATGGACAGACATGCCCGGCATAGCAAACCAAGGGTTAAATCCCTATCTATCCTACGCTCGGAATGCGGCACGAACAGGCGGTCAGGTTCTTCCGGGCGGCCACAGGCACGAACGCGATAGTATACCATGGGGGCTGCACCGACGGGATATGCTCGGCGGCTCTGGCCACTGAGCTGCTTGAGGACTACGGCAACAGCGCGCACTTCGTCTATGGGCTGCGCGAGCCGCGGCTGTCCACCCGCAGCTACCAGACCATAATGCGCCGCGAACCGACGCAGGCTTTCATCCTGGATCTCGACGTCCACCGCGACCCCGTACGTGTCATCCAGATGGCCGCCGAGGACAACGTACTGACACTCCTTGTCGACCACCACGGCTACCACAGGCGCGGATGCGATGAGGGGGTCGGAAAGCCGGCGGACCTTGGGCAATTGTCACCAAACATAACAGACGAGCACAGCTCGCGCTGGCGGGTCAGCCAGCGCGCCGAGCACTGCACGACCAGCTGGATGGTATACCAGATAGCCAGAGAAGCCGGGAAAGAGGGCGAGGACAAGGCGTGGAAGGCTGTAGTGGGGCTGGAAGGCGATGCTTCATCGCATGCGCATCCATGGCTGTGTAAGAGGGTATACAACAGGCACGACCCTGCCGAAATCGCCACGCTGGCCGAAGCGATAACACTGGCCGCCGATGTCCCGAACATCGTCAGGAAGGTCGCGGCC
>Ga0315277_10005100_pt1 | contig 17379 bp, 13 predicted proteins | sample YL17G05_15_MG_FD_203695 | JGI IMG/M metagenome (GOLD analysis project Ga0315277, IMG submission 203695) | Sediment microbial communities from Yellowstone Lake, YNP, Wyoming, USA - YL17G05_15 | ecosystem: Environmental > Aquatic > Freshwater > Lake > Sediment | place: USA: Wyoming | collected... | reverse complement strand
CTCTTTTCCTTAACATATATTCCAAAATCGAAGATCGAAGACACGACCCCATTACCCATTACACGCGTTCGGAGGCTTTGTACACCAGCCGGGACTTATCGAAGGGACCCAGCTTCTTGACCTCTTCCACCATCTCCCTGATGTTGTCGGCGAATTTCTGCCCCTCCGAGGCGGAGATCCAGGCCAGGCGCAGCCGCTGCGGTTCCACGCCCAGCTCCTCGATGACCTCCTGCATGGCCTCGAACCTCTCTCTGGTGCGGTAGTTGGCATCGATATAATGGCAGTCACCGATGTGGCAGCCGGAGACCAGCACGGCATCGGCGTTGGAGCGCAGGGCCTCGAAGACGAACATGGGGTCGATGCGCCCCGAGCACATGAAGCGGATGATCCTGATGTTGGGCGGATACTGGAAGCGCGACACCCCGGCCAGGTCGGCGCCGGCATAGGAACACCAGTTGCAGGTGAAGGCGACGATCTGGGGCTCGAAGCCCGCCCCCGCCTTGGACGGCTGCGGGAAGGCGCCGTGGATCATGGCCATGGCCTGCTCGTTCTGGTAGTGGCGGGTGGTGATGGCGTAGCTCGGGCAGCCCGCGGCGCAGGTCCCGCATCCCTTGCATAGGGCTTCGTTGATGCGGGATACAAACCTACCGTCCTCGCGGGTCACCAGCCGCGGCGCCGCGTAGGGGCAGGCGTCGGCGCAGAAGCCACAGCCCACGCAGGCTTCCTCGTTCACGGAGGCGGTGATGGCCTCGGTGAGTACGATCTTCTGGGTCATGGGGTTCACGGCATGGGATGCGGCGGCGTTGGCCTGGGACACCGATTCGGTGATGTCCGCCGGCCCGTGGCAAGTACCACAGAGATAGAGGCCGTCGGTGGCGAAGTCCACCGGGCGCAGCTTGACGTGGGCCTCGAACATGAACCCGTCCCCGCCCATGGGGACGCGCAGCATCTTGGCCGTCTCCCTGCCCCCCTCGTTCATCATCAGGGGGGTGGAGAGGACCACCAGGTCGGGGTGGTATTCCATGTCCCGGTTCATGAGCTGGTGGTGAAAGCTCACCTTGAGCCCCCCGTCCTCCACCCTCACCTCGGGGCGCCGCTCGGGGTCGTATTTCTTGAAGCGCACGCCCGCCTCGCGGGCGCGCCGGTAATTGTCCTCGTAGCGCTGGCCGTAGACCTCGATGTCGTTGTGGAGGATCTCCACCTTCGCGTCGGGAAAGAGCTTCTTCAGGGCCAGGGAGTTCTTCACCGCCGTGGCGCAGCAGACGCGCGAGCAGTACGGCAGCACCTGCCCCCGCGAGCCCACGCACTGGATCATCACCACTTCCTTGATGTCCTTCAGCTTGCCGTCCTTCATGGCCGTCTCGAGCTGTTTCTGGGTCACGATGCGGGGGTCGGTGCCGTAGCCGTAGAGGCCGGCCGGCTCGAACTCATCCGCCCCGGTGGCGGTCACGATGGTCCCCACCTTGATGCGGGAGAGCTCGCCGCCCTTGTCCAGGGAGACCAGGAAGTTACCGTAATAGCCGTCGATGGCATTGATGCGGGTGCCCAGGTGCACGGTGAGGTTATCCGTTTCCGCGATCCTCCGCTTGAGGGTGGTGATGACCTCATCCGCCTTGCGATTCTCCGGGAAGAGGTTGTAGAGGTAGCGCAGCATGCCGCCCAGCTCCGCCTCCTTCTCGACCAGGTACACCGGGAAGCCCTGCCGGGCGATGGAGATGGCGGCGGTCATGCCGGAAACCCCTCCCCCGATGACCAGGGTGGCGGGATAGACCTCCAGCTCGATCTCCTCCTGCTCCTCCAGCAGCGAGGCCCGGGCCACGGACATGCGCACCAGGTCCTTGGCCTTCTCGGTGCCGCGGTCCCACTCGTTCATATGCACCCAGGAGCACTGGTCGCGGATGTTGGCGAAATCGAAGAGGTACTTGTTCATCCCCGCCTCCTCGCAGGCCTGGCGGAAGAGGGGCTCGTGGGTGCGCGGGGTGCACGAGGCCACCACCACGCGGTTGAGGTCGTACTTCTTGATGGCGGTGCGGATGGAGGCCAGTCCGTCCTCGGCGCAGGAGTAGAGGTTGTGCTCGGCGTGGACCACGTGGGGCAGGGTGGCGGCGTACTCCGCCACCTTGGGAACGTCGAGGAAACCGCCGATGTTCGCGCCACAGTGGCAGATGAACACGCCTATGCGCAGCTCTTTTTGATCCTCTTCCTTTTTTTCCTTCTTTTCCTCGCTCATACCCTCAACTCCCGTTTTATCTCGATCGCGGATGCTTGCGCGGTCCGCCTATTTTCCGGCCTTCACCTTTTTCCTCGCCGGCGCCTTGCCCGCCTGGGCGATGATCTCCGCCGCCCGGTTAGCCGCCCCCCCGCCCTGCTCCACGGAGTCGGTGACGTCCATGGGGGCTTGGCACGTGCCGGCTATAAGAATCCCCGGGCGCGTAGAGTCCAGCGGATTCAGCAGGTCGTCCTCGGCCTTGAAGAAGCCGTACTCGTCCACCTGCACTCCCAGGGTCGCGGCCAGGTTCTCCACCCCGGGCCGGGGTACGAAAGCGGTGGAGAGCACCAGGAAATCCACCTCCAGGGATTTGATCCCCCCGCTCTCGCCGTCCTCGTACCAGATGGTGAGGTTCTTGGTCTGCGGATCCTCGGTGACCTCACCGGGTTTGGCCCGGACGTAGGTGATGCCGTAATCGCTCTTGCCGCGGCGGATGTACTCGTCGAAGCCCTTGCCGAAGGCGCGCAGGTCGGTGTAGAAGATAAAGTTCTCGATGTCCGGGTAATGCTCGCGGGCGAGCATGGCATCCTTGGTCGCGTACATGCAGCATACCGAGCAGCAATAGGGGTTGCCCAGGCGAAGGTCGCGGGCGCCCACGCACTGGATGAATCCCTGGCGCTTGGGACGGTCGTGGTCGCTCGCGCGGTGGACGTGGCCGCCGGTGGGGCCGGAGGCGTTGATCAGCCGCTCGTACTCCATGGCGGTTACCACGTTGGTGTAACGCCCGTAGCCGTACTCGGTGATCTCGGTGGGGTCGTATTCCTCCAGGCCGGTGGCGACGATGATGGCCCCCACGTCGAGGGTGACCTCGACCGGCTTCATCTTGAAGTCCATGGCCTTGCGCTGGCAGGCCCGGATACAGGGCATCTTGCACTTCTCGCCGCGCAGGGTGAAGCAGGTCTCCGCATCCACGCAGGCGATACGCGGCACCGCCTGCAGGAACGGCATGTACGCCGCTCCCCGCCGCCCCAGGTTGGCGTCCCACTTATTGGGGAACTCGCCGGAGCGCACGCAGGCCTCGATGCAGTCGCCGCAGCCGGTGCACAGGTCCTCGTTCACGTAGCGGGGCTTTTTGAGCACGGTCACCTTGAAGTCCCCCGCCTTTCCCTCCACCTTCACGACCTCGGCGTAGGTCATGACGTCGATGTTGGGGTTGTTGTAGCACATGATCATCTTGGGGGCCAGGATGCAGATGGAGCAGTCGTTGGTGGGGAAGACCTTGTCCAGGATGGCCATGCGCCCCCCGATGGTCGGCTCCCTCTCCACCATGCGCACCTGGTAACCCTTGTCGGCCAGGTCCAGCGCAGCCTGGATGCCGCACACCCCGCCGCCTATGACCATGACTTCCTTATCGTGTAGTATCTTGGCTTGTCCCGTCGCCATCTATCTCACCCCTTACTCGAGGAGGACTTATTTATGCCGGAGGTGCTTGTGCCGGAGGTGCTCTTCTTGGCTGGGCCCTTTACGGCGGTTTTCTTCGCCGGGCTCTTCGCGCCAGCTTTGCTCGCCGCCTTGCCGCCTTCCTCCTTGAGGCCGGCCGCCTCCGCCAGAAAGGCGGTGAGGTCCACGATCTCTATCTCCGCCTCCGCCCGCTCCACCGGGAGCTGGCCGGTGAGGGCGCAGTTGAAGTGGATGGAGCATTTCAAGCACGGGGTGATCATGCGCGTGGCGCCGGTGCGCACCGCCTCCTTGAGGCGTTCCACCTGCAGGCCCTTGCTGCATTGACCGCAACTCACCCACGAGGAGACGCCGCAGCAGACGGAGTCCGCGCGGCTGCGCTCCATCTCCACCAGTTCCGCTCCGGTCTCAGCGATGAGCCTGCGCGGCGCATCGTAGACCCCAAGATGGCGCCCCAGGCGGCAGGGGTCCTGCAGGGTTACCTTGCCGCTGCCGCCCCCCAGCCCCAGTTTGCCCAGGCGCTCCTCCAGCACCTCGGAGAGATGATAGACCTCCATGTCGAGACCCCCGTAGGCCGGGTAATCAACCTTGAGGGTGCGGTAGCATTCCGGACAGGCGGTGACGATCTTTTTCGTGCCAGCCGCCGCCAGCTCCTTCGCGTTGATCTTGACCAGTCGCTTGAATCCCTCGGCGTCGCCGCTCCAAAGCAGGTCGTGGCCGCAGCAGCGCTCGCCTTCGAGCACCACCGGCTCGATGCCGGCCAGGCTCAACAGCGCCACGGCGTCGCCGGGAATGTCCCCCACCTTCACCGACAGCTCGGAGTAGAGGGCCTGGTAATAAGAAGCGCATCCCGCGAAATAGAGAAAGTCGCTTTTCGCCGTGGCCTTGGCCTTTATCTTCGAGCCCTCGGGATAGGAGAGCAGCCGGTTCTGCTTCAGCTCCGGGGCAGCCTGTATACGCATGAGGTCCAATGCCACTCCGGTATGGCTGGCCCGTCCGGGGGAACCGATGCGGCAGGCTTCCGCCCGCGCCCCCCGCACGAACTCGCAGAACTCCACCCCTGAGGGGCAGCGCTGCTCGCACATCTTGCAGGTAAGGCAGGACCACAACAGGCGGTCGGTCTCCACCTCGTCCGCCAGGTCCTCCAGGGCGGTCTCGATGATGCGCCGCGGGCTGAAGCGGGGGTCGCGCCGCGCCACCGGGCAGGAGGCGGTGCACTTGCCGCACTCCAGGCAGTTGAGGACACCAGTGGACTCCACCAGTGCCTGAAAATCCCCCTCCGCCTGCAGCGGGGCCTTGCCGTTCCCTGCCAGGGGCGAGGCCCCCAGCTTGCGCAGCTCCTGCACGAACCCGTCTATGGTCTGGGCGAAGACGGCGCCCTCGTTGGCGTTGACCCATTTCAGGACGAGGCGCTCCCGCCCCAAGCCAGCCAGATCGAGGACGTCGTAGAGCTCCTCCACCCGGCGCGCGGCGTATTTGTTGCCGCTGACGTAGTGGCAGTCCGCCTCGTGGCACCCTGCCACGATCACCCCGTCCGCCCCCAGTTGGAAGGCACGTACCACGAAGGCGGGGTCCAGCCTGCCGGAGCACATGGTGCGGATGATCTCCACGTTCGGGGGATACTGCATGCGCGACACGCCCGCCATATCCGCCCCGGCGTAGGCGCACCAATTGCAGCAGAAGGCCACGATCCTGGGCTCTTGCGTCGTGTTTCTCTTCCCCGCCATGGCTATTCCTCCATCTCCGCGCTGATCATGGCGAAGATCTGGTCGTTGGTGAAATGTTCGGTGGTGATGGCGCTGGAGAGGCAGGCCGCCGAGCAGGTGCCGCAATGCTTGCACAAGGCCGGGTTGACCTCGGCCAGCAGGGCATCATCCACCTTGAGGAGGGCGATGGCCCCGAAGGGGCACACCTCCACGCAGGTGCCGCAGCCGCGGCAGGCTTCCGCGTCCACCTGTGCCACGGCGCCCTCCGAACTGAAGGTCGGCTTGGAGAGGACCACCGCGGCGCGCGCCGCGGCGCCCTTGGCCTGGGCCACGTTCTCCGCTATGGCCTTGGGTGCGTGGGCCACGCCGCAGACGAAGATACCGTCGGAGGCGAAGTCCACCGGGCGCAGCTTGACGTGGGCCTCGGAGAAGAAGCCATGTTCGTCCAATGGGACCTTGAGCATCTCCGAAACCCCTCTTGCCCCCGGCGAGGGCAGCACCGCCGCCGACAGCGTCACCAGGTCCGCCGCGAACTCCACCTCGAAGTCCAGGGCGGCGGGACGCAGGCTGACCGTAAGGCTTTTCTTGTCCGCCTTCACCGCGGGGGGTTCGTCCTCGCGGTAGCGCAGGAAGAGCACCCCCGCTTCGCGGGCCTGCCGGTAGCGATCCTCTTTGAAACCGTATGCCATGATGTCCCGGAACAAGACGACCACCTGCGTCTCCGGGCTCTTTTCCTTTATGGTCAGTGCGTTCTTGATGGCCAGCCCGCAGCAGATGCGGCTGCAGTAGAGGCGCTCGGAGTTGCGGGAACCCACGCACTGGATCATGACCACCGTCTTTTCCGAGGCGCCCACCTCGTGCAGCCTCTGCTCCAGCTCGGATTGGGTGAGCACGCGGGGGTCCTCGCCGTAGAGGTACCCTTCGGGCTTGTACTCCACCCCACCGGTGGCCACCACTATGGCCCCTACCTCGAGCATCTCCGTCTTGTCGCCCGACTTCACGCCGGCGGTGAAGTTGCCTACGTATCCGGTCACGCCGGAGAGTTCGGCCCCGGTGTGGATCTTTATTTTGGGATGTGAGCCGACCTTGCTCACCAGCTCCGCCACCCAGGCGTGGGGGTCCTCGCCGGAAAGGGTGGTATGGTGGGCCAGCAGGTTGCCGCCCAGGCCCTTCTCCCTCTCCACGATATGCGCCTCGAAACCCTGCTCGGCGAGCTCCAGGGCCGCGGTCATGCCGGAGAGGCCTCCCCCGATGATCAGGGCGGAGGGCTTCACCGGGATGTCGTAGGTGGGGAGCGGCCTGAGCAGGCCGGCCCTGGAGACGGCCATGCGCACCAGGTCCCTGGCCTTGGCCGTGGCGACAGTCCGATCCTTATGCACCCAGGAACAGTGGTCTCGGATGTTGGCCATCTCGAAGAGGTAGCGGTTCAGGCCCGCCTCGCGACAGGTCTCGCGGAAGAGGGGCTCGTGGGTGCGGGGGGTGCAGGCGGCCACCACCACGCGGCCCAGGTCGTGCTCCGCGATGGCCTCGCGGATCTTCTCGCACCCCTCCGCCGAGCAGGTGTAGAGGTTATCCTCGGCGTACACCACCCCGGGCAGGCTCCGCGCGTAATCCCTGACCTTCGCCACGTCCACGGTGGCGGCGATGTTGGTGCCGCAGTGGCATACGAAGACGCCGATGCGCGCCTCGGGGCCGACCTCTTTCTCCTGCGGGTACTCTTTCTCGACCACCATGGTCCCGCGGGCTCCCGCCAGCAGGGCCATGGCCTCCGCGGCCGCCCCCGACGCCTGGGCCACCGTCTCCGGGATGTCGCGGGGACCGGTAAAGGCGCCGCAGGCGTAGACGCCGGGCACGCTGGTGCGCAGAGGCTGGAAGGGCCCGCTGCTCGTAAAACCGTACTGGTTCAGCTCCACCCCCATGCCCCGGAAGACCTCCAGCCCCTGCGGGGGCTTGAAGCCGGTGGAGAGCACCACCAGGTCGAAGGGGAGCTCCTGCAGGCCTTTGCCGTCGTCCTCCACCTTCAGCGCCAGGCCGCCCTCGCCTACCTGCACCAGCGGCTCGCGGAAACGGTGGAAGACGATGCCGTATTCCTCCTGGGCCCGCTTGAAGAACGCCTCGTACCCCTTGCCGAAGGAGCGTTGATCGTGGAAAAAGATATGGCAGTCTATGTCCGGCTCGTGGTCCTTGACGATTATGGCCTCCTTCACGGCGAAGGCGCAGCACACTCCGGAACAGTAAGGCAGTTCCCCCTGCTTGAGGGAACGGGAACCCACGCACTGCAGCCAGGCTATGTTCTTGGGATGGGACCCGTCGCTGGGACGCAGGATCTCGCCTCCCGTGGGCCCGCTGGCACACTGCAGCCGCTCCATCTCCATGGCCGAGATGACGTCGGGGTGGGTGTATCCGTAGGCGGCCAATGCCGCGGGGTCGTAAGGGGTGAGACCAGGAGCCAGGATGACCGCCCCCACCTTCAGGGTCTCCTCTTTATCCTTGAGCTCGAAGTCCAGGGCCTTTACCTCGCAGGCCTCCACGCACTTACGCTTGCACTTGCCCTTGGTGAGCATGAGGCAGCTCGCCTTATCCACCAGGGCCAGCTTGGGCACCGCCTGGGGGAAGGGTAAGAATACCGCGCCGCGCTTGGCCATGCCCGCCTGGAAGGCGTCCGGCACCCGCCCGGCCTGCACGCAGGCCTCGGCGCATGCGCCGCAGCCGGTGCACTTTATCTCGTCGATGAAGCGGGACTTCTTCAGGACCTTGACCTTGAAGTCCCCCGCCTCGCCCTCTATCCCCAACAGCTCGGAGTAGGTCACCAGCTCCACGTTGGGGTGGTTGTCCAACTCCACCATCTTGGGGGACAGTATGCACATGGAGCAGTCGTTGGTGGGCAGGGTCTTATCCAGCATGGCCATGATCCCGCCGACGGAGGGGTCGGTGTCCACGAGATAGACCTTGAAGCCGGCCTCGGCCAGGTCCAGGCTGGCCTGGATGCCGCCGATGCCGCCTCCCACCACCGCTACGGCCCCGGTCAACTTCTTGTCCTTAGCCAATTTGACATCCCTTCCTGTTCAACAACATCGCTCAGGTCCTCCGGCCCGGTTGCCGTCTATCGGCGCTGCGCTCCCGGCCTATGTCCCAGGTATCTCCACGCTTTCACGTTCTCTCATCATGCCGCTTTACTCCACCGGGACGGGTGTTCACTCCTCGGATTCGGCCAGCATGAGCTCGTAATCATCGTCCACTTTTGCCTGGATGTAGGCGATATCCTCTTCACCCAGGTGGCGGAACCGGCCCTGCGCCTTGATGTAGTCGAGCACCGGCCTGCGCTGGGGCACCTTGAGGGTGAGCTTCCTGACCCCATCCACTATCTCGTAGAGGTTAAATATCCCCGCCTCCACCGCCATGCGCCCGATCTCGATGGTCAGCTCCGAACCGCAGCGCCACCCGGTGGGGCAGGGCGCGAAGATGTGCAGGTACTTGGGCCCGCGGATTTCGGCCGCCTTTACCACTTTCTGGAAGAGGTCCATGGGGTAGCTGGTGCACGCCGTGGCCACGTAGGGGATGTGATGGGCGGCCGCAATGGCGGGCATGTCTTTTTTCCAGGTGTTCTGGCCCTTGGACTCCTTGCCCGCCGGGCTGGTGGTGGTGGAGGCTCCGAAGGGCGTGAGGCCCGAACGCTGGATGCCGGTGTTCATGTAGGCCTCGTTGTCGTAACAGATATAGATGAAGTCGTGCCCCCTCTCCAATGCTCCCGAGAGGGCCTGCAACCCGATATCGCCTGTACCCCCGTCTCCCGCCAAAGCCACCACGTTGATGCGCTCCTCCGGGATGCGTCCCTTGCGCATGAGCACTTTGTACGCCGCCTCGATGCCCGCGGCCGTCGCGGCGGCGTTCTCGAAGGCGGAGTGGATCCAGGGCACGCGCCATGCGGTCTGGGGGTAGGGGCTGGAGATGATCTCGCCGCATCCCGTGGCCTCGGAGATCACGGTATTGGGCCCCAGGGCTTTGAGTATGTGCCGGAAGGCCAGCGCGGGCCCGCAGCCCTGGCAGGCGCGGTGGCCGGGGGCGAAATACTCCTTGAGCGGCAGCGCCCGCGGTACGAAATACTTTGCCTGTTCGGTGTGGTCCATCTCAGTCCCTCACTCCCTGACCCCGTACATCTCGTAATAGGGGATCTCCCCCTTCTCCGCGTACCCGAGCGACTTCTCCATCATCTCGGTGAACTGTTCGACCATGACGTCCCGGCCGGAGAGGCCGGCGATAAAACTCGCGATGTCCGGCCGCTTCTTCTCGTGATAGAAAGCCGCCCGCAGCTCGCCCGCGATGGGGCCGCCCGCTCCTCCCGTGGAGAGGGCGCGGTCTACCACCGTGAGCAGCTTGGCGCCGCCCAGGTCGCGCAGGATGTCCTCGCGCGGGAAGGGCCTCCACAGCTTGAGGGAGGCCAGCCCCGCCTTGATGCCCTTGTCCCTCAGTCCATCCACCGCCAAGCGGGCGGTGCCGGCGAAAGCGCCGGCGATGACCAGGACGAGCTCCGCGTCCTCGGCGCGGTAGAGCTGTATGGGCTGGTAGGTGCGGCCGAAACGCTTGCCCCAGTCCTCCCATACCTCCAGGATGACCGGGTAGGAATCCTTGAGCGCCTCGTCCTGCTGCTTCTTGATCTCCATGAAGTAATCGGGCATGGTGAAGCAGCCCATGGAGAGCACCTCGTGGGGGTCCAGGCGGTACTTGGCGTCGTAAGGAGGCAGGAAAGAGCTCACCTCCTCCTTGTCCAGCATCTCGATGGGCTCGACGACGTGGCTGAGGTGGAAGCCGTCCAGGCAGAGCATCATCGGCAACAGCACCCGCTCGTCCTCCGCCATGCGGAAGGCCTGGATGGTCATGTCGAAGGCCTCCTGGCCGTTCTCGGCGAAGATCACTATCCACCCGCAGTCGCGCACGCTCATGATATCGCTCTGGTCCCCCCAGATGGTGAGGGGCGCCGAGAGGGTGCGGGTGGCCAGGGTCATCACGATGGGCAACCGCAAACCCGAGGCGATGTAGAGCATCTCGCTCATCAGCGCCAGGCCTTGGGCGGCGGTGGCGGTGAAGGTGCGCGCCCCCGCGGCTGCCGCGCCGATGCAGCAGGACATGGCGGAGTGCTCGGACTCCACCTTGATGTACTCCGCGTCCAGGTGCCCCTCCGCCACCGACTCCGAGAGGTGCTCCACGATGTGGGTCTGGGGGGTGATGGGATACGCCGCCACGACGTCCACGTCGCAGAGGGTGGCCGCCTCGGAGACGGCGATGGATACCTCTATGCCTACCCTCTTGGCCATGTCATTCACACTCCTCCACCATGAAGATGGCGCCGTGGGGGCATTCCTTGGCGCAGATGCCGCAGCCCTTGCAGTAGTCGTAGTCCACTGCGTAGTATCCCCTCTCATCTATGAATATGGCGGCATCCGGGCAGTACATCCAGCACTCCCCGCACTTCACGCACTTCTCTTCCGTGCGCTCCGGGCGCATGCTGCGCCAGTCACCCGTGAGGTATTCCACGGTGTTGCCGGGCGTGAACACCAGGCAGGCGTGGTTTATGGTCTTCCAGGTGGGAAGATCAGCCAATTATCTCCCTCCTTTTCCGGAACCGTCGAGGTCAGTGACTTTCGTCTCGTCGTAGGCCGTCTGCAGGGCCTTGATGTTCTTCTCGGCGATGGCCGGGAAACGTTGGTTGATCTGCTCGAAGAGCGACTCCAGTTTGGCCACCGGCTCCACCTTGAGCAGTACGCCCAGCATAGCGGTGTTGGTGATCGCCCTCCCGATGATGCGTATGGCGATCTCGTTGGCGTCCACCGTGGCCAGGCTGCAATCGCCGAAGCCGTAGTTCCTCGCCAACTCCGCCGCGGGGGTACAAGTGTTGATGGCTATCTTTCCGCCCGGCTTCAGCCCCGCGGCCACATTGGTCACGCGCAGAACGGTGGGGTCGAGCACAACCACTACGTCCGGCTTGGTGATGGGCTCCCTGGTCATGATGGGCTTGTCGTCCACGCGGCAGAAGGCCACCACGGGCGCGCCCCTCCTCTCCGGGCCGAAGCTGGGAAAAGCCTGGGCGTACTTGCCTTCGTCTATGGCGGAAACCGCCAGCATCTCCGCTGAGGCCACCGCGCCCTGTCCGCCCCGGCCATGAAACCTTATCTCGATCATCTCACCACCGCCTTCAGGAGGGGATCGACCTTGATCTTATGCCGGGAGAAAGCCAGCTTCTCCGGGTCCTCGCCCTGGGCTATGGCCAGGAGCTGGAAATAATGCAGGACCGGCAGGGCGTGCTTCTCCCCCCCACGCCTGCCCATCTCCACCTGGCCCAGGTCGAACTGATCGAAGCAGGCCGGGCAGGTGACCACCAGGCACTGGGCGCCGGCATCCTCCATGGCCTTTACCTTGTCCCGGGCTATCCCCAGTGATATCTCCTTGTCCAGGGCGGCGCTGCCGCAGCACCCCATCTTCCCCGCGTAATCCACCGATTCCGCCCCCGTGGCATCCACCAACCCGTCCAGGAAGGTGGGCTCGAAGGGGTCGTCCAGGGCCATGACGTCCGAGGGGCGCAGCAGGTGACAGCCGTAATGCACCGCCACCTTCAGGCCGTCTAGCTTGCGGGAGCAGCTCTTCTCCACCTTGTCCCGTCCCAGTTCGCGGTCGAGGACGGTCACGGCGTGGACCGCTTTGGTCTTACCCTCGTACTTGTAACCCGCGCCCGAGAGGGCTTTCGCCGCCTCCGCCGCCGCCTCTCCCCCGTCGCCGAGGAGATGCGAGGCCTCGATGAGGCTGGCCGAACAGCCGTTGCAGAGGGTGATGACGTCCATCTTCTTTTTCTCAGCCACCGCCAGGTTGCGGCCCGCCACCTTGAGCCAGGCTTCCACATCAGTGCCCTTGAAGTTCCAGGGCTCGGGGCAGCAGGAGAAGCCCTCGATATCCTCCACCTTTACCCCCAGTTTGGCCAGGGCGGAACGCGAGGCCAACTCGATCTGGGGCAGCTTCATGGGGATGAGGCATCCGAGAAAAAGGGCGTAACTCTTCATCTATTTCACGACCTCTTTTATACATTTTCCTGCAATGCCATAGGCGGGAAGGCCCATCTCCCGGCGGTGGCGGTCTATGGCCTCGGAGTGCACGATGACCCGGTCGGTATTGCGTATGTTCTCGGCCGCAGCCGCTACCTCGGCGGGGAGCAATCCCTTGCGTGCCAGCACGTTCTTCACCGCGGTGATCACTTCGATGGGGCGTACGCCCTGGGGGCATCTCTCCATGCAGGTGTAGCAGGTGGCGCAATCCCAGACCACCGAGTCCTCCGAGATGAGCCCCTCTTCCAGCCCGAGCAGCACCTTGAGCATGATGTCGCGAGGGTTGAAGCGGGCCGAATGGGCCGCCGCGGGGCAGTCGGCTACGCAGGCGCTGCACTGGAAGCAGGCGATGACCGTGCCGGTCTCCTCCACCTGCGGCAATTCCTTGCAGAAATCCAGGTTTACCTTGGACATGCTCATCCTCCAGGTATTCATCTAATTTTCCAGCGGGTCTGCTCCTGGACATCTCCGGATGTCCAGGCCTGACGCCCGTCCAAAATAGAAATGACCGGTCTTGTCAGGCCGGCTCCTAGTGCACCGTCCCGCAAATATCTTGGCATTTGTACGCCGTTGCATCCCCTATTTCGTATCCTATCGAAACGTGATACTCAATCGAGCTTGCTTCGTCGCCTAGCTCCTCGCAATACGTCTCGTCGCGGAGCGACTCGCCTAGTTTCGCTCCCAGCGACGTACTCAGCGAGTACGCCTCGGTCGCGCGCCTTGCGGGAGTGGCGCATCGACACTCTCGGTGCGTCAACCTATCTGCGGGACGGTGCACTAACCATCGCGCAACGTAGGACAATATTATACTGAAAGATTTTTCTTCTTCAAGGGCAGCCTGTCTGCACAGCTAAGTGACCTCCGTTTCGTTCACTCTATCTAAATAATAACAACGCGTATGTAGATGCCGGTTGACCGGGGTCAACGGGGGCCGCTTGCCGCCTTTCCACGCCCTCCATCCTCCGCTAAGAACCCTGCAATGAGCTCCAGGACTCGATCGTACCCCATCTATTATCCCCACACGCCCTGGAAAAAGACAGAAAGCCATTGCGTCTATCGTGACGGCACGAACAGGCCAGGGGGGACAAGCCCGATGACCTGGCCGCCTCTTTTTTCTTTTGATCCATCACTTGATATAATCTTCCTGCGACGACAGGCTGCTCATCGCTATGGACGCCGTATCGCGACCGTAGCTTCGCGGGGGAGGTCGACTTTGGAGGACGGCAGGCTGCGGGAATTCCTCAATCACCTCGAGGAGGGGCTGCGCGAACAGGCCAAGGAGTTTTTCAAGCCGGAGGCCTACGACCGGGAGCAGTACATCTTCATCGACCAGGACGAAGCCACCCACCTCTACCTGGTCGAGGAGGGCACGGTGGAGGCCAACATAGTACATGGCGACGGGAAGCTCTACATCCTCGGTTTCCTCTACGCCGGGAACGTGTTCGGCGAGGGCGCCCTGTACGAGGAGGGCGTTTACTCCTATTCCGCCGTGGCCCGCGAGGCGTCACGGGTATGGAGGGTGAGTTGGGACGACCTGCAGTGGCTGGCCTCAAGGGATCCCTTGTTCGCCCTCTACCTCATAAGGCTGATCGTGCAGAAGCTCGACCAGGCCTATTACAAGGACCGCTGCATCGCCGGGGAGAAGGTGGAGAAGCGCATCGCCTGCGTCCTTTTGAAGATGTTGGGCGAGATCGGGATAAGCGACAAGTGCGGCCTGGTCATCGATACCCCCCTTACCAACCGCGACATCGCCGGGCTCGTGGGCTCCACGGAGGAGACCGTCTCCCGCATCATGAGCCGCCTCAAGAAAGAGGAGGTCATCACCACCGAGGGCAAGTTCCTGGTGGTCAAGGACAAGGGCGCCCTGATGGCCTATTTCGACGGTTTTTTAAGGTAGGTATCCCTTCCAGATTTCTGCCGTCCCGCCAGGCGTCTCGCGGCCGGCCGTCTCTTGATATACATCATGGCTCGAGGGCAAGGGAGTGCTTATGCTTTGGACAGAAGGATCAGCAAAGACGTAAACGAGGAGGTAGGGATGGGTAAAAAGGATAGCAAGGATAAAGGAGGACTCTGCTGCCCTCATTGCGCCGATTCGAAGTATCCGTGTGTGACCATGGAGAAGCAGATGCGCAAGGGAAGCGAGATAGCAGCGCAGACGAAGAGGAGCAAGAAGGCGTAGGAAGCCGCGCGAAGCGCATTTGAAGGACGGAACGGTATAAAGCAAGAGGGGCGGAGTTCCCGCCCCCTTATTATTTGGACAGGTATCAGGCTTGGATGACCACGAGGGGGCAGGTGCCGAAGGAAGCGGGAGAGTGAGGATCAAAGCCTGTTACGAAGAGGATAGAGGAGATGGGTCGAGATGGAGAAGAACGAGAAGAGTGCGGCGAAGGGGGCGGCGCTGAGCGACGAGTTCCGTTTCAGCCCGCGACCTAACCGCGCCCACGAGATAGACTGGCAGCCTTGGGGTGAAGACGCTTTCAGGCGGGCCGAGAACGAGGGAAAAGCGGTCCTTCTCTCTATCTCCGCGGTGTGGTGCCACTGGTGCCACGTCATGGACGAGACATCCTACTCCGACCATGCGGTCATCGACCTCATCAATTCAAAGTTCGTGCCGGTACGCGTGGACAGCGACCGCAATCCCGACATCAACCGCCGCTACAACCAGGGCGGGTGGCCGACGACCGCTTTCCTCGATCCCCGGGGGACGCTCCTGGCCGGGGCCACCTACATACCACCCGAGACCATGCGCGCCGCCCTGGAGAGGATATCGGAGCTCTACGCCAGCCACGATGTGGATATAACGGAGCGAGACATAGGGTCGTTATTCCCGGTCGATAATACGGCTGAACTAGACCTGAGCATAGTCGAAGAAGCCGGCGCACAGATCCTGCGCGCCTGGGACCGTGCCCATGGGGGATTGGGAAGGGAACCCAAGTTCCCGCAGACGGAGGCCCTGGCCCTGGCCCTGGAGCTCTACGCGGACGAGGGAAATGCCGAGTATCTTGTGTTCGCCCGCACCACCCTCGAGGCGATGATCGGGGGCAACCTCCTCGACAAGGTGGAAGGGGGTTTCTTCCGCTATTCCACGACCCGGGACTGGTCCATACCCCACTACGAGAAGATGCTGGCCGACAACGCCGGGTTGATAGAAGTGTTGCTCAAGGCTTACAGCCTGACCGGCGAGGACGCCTTCCGCACAACGGCGCGTGAGACCGCGGCCTATCTGCACCGCGTATTGAGCGACGGCGTTGCCCGCATCTATGGAAGCCAGGACGCGGACGAGGAGTACTACCTGCTGCAGGCCGAGGACAGGGAACGACTCTCTCCTCCTCCCGTGGACAGGACCGTCTATACGGACATCGCCGCGCGGGCCGCGGTTAGCCTCCTGGCTGAGGGGACAGCGCTGGGGTATGAAGACCACGTCTCAATAGCGCTCGCAGCCCTGGAGTTCCTGTGGTCGGAGTCCTACCGCCCAGGCGACGGTATGGCCCATTACCACGACGGCCGACCCCAGCGCTGGGGGCTGTTGGACGACGGCGTGGAGGCAGCCACGGCCTTCCTGACGGCCTTCGGCTACACCGGGGAGAGGCGTTACCTGGAGCGGGCCGAGACGCTACTGGGCCAGTTGATCGAGGACCACTGGGACGAGACGAGGTCCCTTTTCCTCGACACCGCGCAGCGACACCTCCTGCCCGGTTTGCAGCCGGAGCCCGCGGATCCAGGCAGCCAGTCCCGTGCCGCCGCGGCCATGCTCCTCTACTGGGCTTTCGGCGGAGAGGAAGAATGGCGACGACGCGCCGGCGAAGTGCTCTCCGCGTCGTCGGGTATGGCCGCGGCATACGGCATACTGGCCGCATCCTTCGCCACGGCGGTCAACCTCTACCTGAGGGGGCCGGTCCTGGTCAAGGTCGCCGGCGGCCCGGACGATGACGCACGAGCCTTCCTGAGGATGGCCGTGCTCTCGCCCCAGCCCAGAACGGTACCCATGGTTTCGGGAAAAGTGGGAAGAATAGTAGAGGAAGCGCACTCCGAGGTGTGCACCATGAAAGCCTGCAACCTCCACACCACGGAGCCGGAGGTCCTGGCCCGGCACCTCGGGGTACGGGAAGAGATCGTGAAGGGGTGAGGGAAATGAGAGAGGTCTACCTTGACAATTACGCAGCGACGCCCCCCCTGCCCGAGGCCAGGGAGGCCATGCTCCCCTTCCTGGGAGATAGCTACGGCAATGCGTCTTCCCTGCACAGCCGGGGCGATGCGGCGAGGGAGGCCGTGGAAGAGGCGAGGGAGAAGGTCGCCGCCCTCATCGGCGCCAATGCGGAGGAGATCATCTTCACCTCCAACGGCACCGAGGCCAATAACCTTGCGGTTAAGGGGATATCCGCGGGCTCCCGGCGTAAGGGAAAGCACGTCGTGCTTTCCGCGGTGGAGCATTTCTCGGTGCTGCATGCCGCGCGCTCCCTGGAGAAACAGGGATACGAGCTGACCCTGATCCCCGTAGACGAGTACGGGGTGATCGACCTGGACGAGCTCGCGTCGGCCATAGACGAAGACACCGTACTGGTCTCGATCATGGCCGCCAACGGAGAGGTGGGTACCATCCAGCCTATAACGGAGGCCGCCCGCATCGCAGCCGAAAAGGAAGTGCCTTTTCACACGGACGCCGTGGCCGCCGCGGGGTCGGTGCCGTTGCACGTCAGAGAGCTCGGAGTCTCGGCGTTGTCTCTTTCCTCCGATCTCATCTACGGGCCCCAGGGTGCCGGCGCCCTCTGGCTCAAGAGGGGGGTGCGCCTTATCCCCATGCTCGACGGCGGGGTGCAGGAAGGCGGCCGCCGCGGGGGCACGGAGAACGTGGCCGGCATCGTGGGGATGGGAAAAGCGGCGGAGCTTGCCGCGGAGAACATGGCCGCCAGGAGCG
>Ga0315277_10005099_pt1 | contig 17380 bp, 18 predicted proteins | sample YL17G05_15_MG_FD_203695 | JGI IMG/M metagenome (GOLD analysis project Ga0315277, IMG submission 203695) | Sediment microbial communities from Yellowstone Lake, YNP, Wyoming, USA - YL17G05_15 | ecosystem: Environmental > Aquatic > Freshwater > Lake > Sediment | place: USA: Wyoming | collected... | reverse complement strand
GTCTATATTCCTCAACTGAGAACCACCTCCTGTCATTACCATACCTTTATCCATGATATCTGCTGCTAATTCTGGGGGCGTCTCTCTCAAAACCTGTTTTACTGTTTGTACAATTTCTTTTAAGGGTTCTGCTAGAGATTCTGCGATATTGTTTGAAGAAATCTTTATGGTTCTTGGAAGGCCCGAAATCAAATCTCTTCCTCTTATTTCCATAAATTTTTCTTCTTTTTCTGGAAGTGCAATCCCGATTTTTATTTTAATCTCTTCTGCGGTTTGGTCCCCTATTGCCAAATTGTATTCTTTCTTAATATATTCTGAAACCGCCCTATCCATTTCATCTCCTGCCACCCTTGCCGAGCGAAAAGTAACTATTCCTCCCAAAGAAATTACTGCGGCCTCTGTGGTTCCTCCTCCAATATCAATTACCATATGCCCTGAGCATGAATTTATTGGAATGCCTGCGCCAATTGCAGCCAAAATTGGTTCTCTGGCCACAAATACCGCCTTTGCGCCTGCTGCCATACCTGCTTCAATTACTGCTCTTTTTTCTGTAGATGTAATTCCTGCAGGAACTCCAATCATCAGTTCGGGCTTAAAAATCCTTCTGCCATTAAAGGCCTTGTCAATAAAATATTTCAACATTGCGTGAGTCACTCTATAATCTGCAATGACTCCATCTTTCATCGGCCTGTAAACTTTTATCGTTTCTGGAGTTCTTCCTATCATCTCCTTTGCTTCGCTACCCACTGCCAAAACTCTGTTGTTAGAAAGGGTTACTGCTACCACTGATGGTTCTTGAAGGACTAATCCTTTTTTTGGAACAAAAACGACAGAATTGCATGTGCCCAAATCTATACCAAGTTTTCTAATAAATAAATTATCTAAAAACATATTTTTAAACTTTTATGCGTTTAATATCCGCCCCCAAGTTTCTTAATTTCTCATCTATCTTTTCATAACCTCTATCAATCTGAAGAATATCTTCTATTATGCTTTCTCCTTCCGCCATAAGGCTGGCAATTATCAAAGAAGCTCCGGCCCTGATATCAAGGCTTGAAATTTTGATTCCTGAAAGCGGAGATTTTCCGAACACAAATGCCCTGTGCGGATCTACAATTTCTATATCAGCTCCCATTTTTCTTAATTCGTGAATAAAATTCAGACGGTTTTCATAAAGCGGGTCATGAATCAAGCTCTTTCCTTGAGCTTGTGTCAAAAGAGGAATTGCAATCGGCAGAAGATCGGTAGGAAATCCTGGATAAGGAAGAGCCTGGATTTTTGTAGGTTTTAAGTTCTCAGAAAAATTCACTTTTAAAAAATTATTTCCTCTTTCAAAATTAACTCCAATTTCTTCCATTTTTTCCAAGAATGAATCCAAATGATTTAAAGTAACATTCTTTATCTCTAAAATTCCAGGAGTAACTGCCCCAACCACAAATAACGTTCCTGCCTCTAGATAATCAGGGATAATTTCATGATTTACTCCTTTTAATTTAGTATTGCCTTCAATCTCAATAGTATGAGCTTCTATTCCTGAAATTTTTGCACCCATATCATTCAGCATTTTCCCCAAATCCTGTACGTGAGGTTCGGCGGCTGCCATTTTAATCACGGTCTTACCCTCAAGCCCGGCAGCCAACATTATTAAATTTTCAGTAGCAGTAACGCTAAATTCTGAAAGTACGATTTCTGCTCCTCCCTTGATTTTTTCTCCGTCAAAATGATAAAAAGCGCCATTACTATAAACTTCTACTCCCATTTTCTTAAAGCCTTCTAGATGAGTAGAAATGGGCCTTAAACCAATTTTGTCTCCACCAGGAGAGGGTATCTTGAATTTCTTAAACCTGTAGATTAAGGGCCCCATCAATAGAACCGAAACTCTTGCCTGTCCTACTAAAGAATAATCCATTTTTTCAGGGTCTACCTTTTCAGTATTAATCCTTACTTTCTTTTCTCCCAACCACTCCACGTCTGCACCCATGCTTTGTAAAAGTTTGAGCATTTTTAAAACATCTTCCACCAAGGGCAGGTTTTCAATCACAGAAGGCTCTTTTGACAAAAGCGTAGCCGCTATAACGGGTCCTGCGTTGTTTTTTGAGCCGGAAACAAAAACCTCTCCTTCAATTTTCTTTTTTCCAACTATTACAAATTTTTCTGTCACTGGTTTATTTTAACTTAAAATTAGGTAATCTGTCAAATTCGGTTCTTTAAGGAAAAGCCTATTAAAACTTATAACTTTTCGGCTTTTAAAAAGTTTGGATTTGGGTTAGAATTAAAAAATGTCAAAAAGGGCAAGAACAATTTTGTTTTTTATTTGTTCGGCTTTATTTTTTTTAACGGTTCCTCTGGTAATCTTATATTCTCAAGGTTATAGATTAGATCTTGAGAAAAGAAAGATTGTTAAAACTGGTGCTTTTTATTTTAAAACTTTTCCAAAAGAAGCCATGGTTTTTATTGACAGAAAACTTGAAAAGTCCACTGATTTCTTCTTTGGGGCAACGCTAATTGAAAATCTCCTTCCAAAAAAATATTTAGTTTCAATAGAAAAATTAGGCAGGCAGGCCTGGAAGAAAAATCTAGAGATAAAAGAAGCTCAAGTTACGGAGGCAAAAAATATAATTTTAGTGCCGGAAGATCTAAAATATGGCCTTTTGGAAAAAGACGTAAAAGAATTTTCATTTTCACCTGATGGGAGAAAAATTGTCTTTAAAAAAGATATTCTGGATGAAAAGGAAAATCCTTGGACTTTAAAGCTTTACGACCTTGAAAGAGGAATCAAAAGTCATATTGTAGATAAAAAGCAGCTTTCAGAAAAAGAAGTTATTCTTTTGGGTATAATTTGGGCTCCGGATTCTGAAAGAATAATTTTAAAAACTGAAATTGAAAAAGAAGTCAAATTTTTTCTCCTGGATTTAAAAGAAAGTCCTCCAAATTTGAAAGCCCTGGGGTCTTTAGAGGGAGCAGAACAAGTATTTTTTCATCCCAAGGATTCACAAAAAGTATTTTTCTCAAAAAAATTAGAAGGTTCCTTGGTGCTTTTTGCCGGAAGTTTTGAAAATGGAAGTGAAAGTCTTGCCTCAAAAGATATGATTGCTTATAAAATTTCGGAAGATGGTATTTTCTGGATGTCAAAAGACGGATCCTTGCAAAAAAGTGACTTTTCAGAAAGAAGCCAAAAATTAAACTTTGAGCCCTTCCCGATTGGACAGGAACCCATTGAAATTGAAGTTTTTAACTCTAATATTTTTTTAAAGGAATCTGGGAAGCTCTTTTTGTTGAACGAAAATCTAAGAAAATTTCAAGAAATTGGAAATAACTTAGAGGCATTTAAAATTTCGCCAGATGCAAAGAAAATTTGCCTTTGGAACGGAAATGAAATTTGGCTTGTATATTTAAAAGAAGAGCAAGGCCAGCCCGAAAAAAAAGCGGGAGAAAAGATTTTTTTAACCAGATTTTCAGAAAAAATAGGCAAGGTATTTTGGCTAACTTCTCATTATCTAATTTTCAATGTAGAGTCAAAAATAAAAATCGTTGAAATCGATGACAGAGATGAAATTCAGACTTGGGATCTTTCGGATTTTAAAAATCCAGAAATTTATTTTAACCAAAAAGATAAAAAACTTTATATCTTTAGTGGCGAAAATATTTTTGTTTCAGAAAAATTGCCTTAAAAATAAACTCCGCCAGAACATATTCTGGCGGAGAAAATATTTTTTATCTCTTTGACCACTGTGGAGCTTTTCTTGCTCGTTTTAAGCCAAACTTCTTTCTTTCTTTCATTCTTGGGTCTCGAGTTAAAAAACCTGATTTTTTTAACTTTTTTCTAAAATTAGGATTAAATTTCATTAAAGCACGCGCAAATCCATGTCTTACTGCCTCTGCTTGGGCAGTGATTCCTCCGCCCCCTACTATTGCAGAAGCATAAAACTTGGTCTCCAGACTTAGTGCCTCAGTAGGAGCCATTATTACTTTTCTTAAAATAGAAGTCCTGAAATAATCCTCTATATTTTGTCCATTGACCAAAAAAGGTTTTTCTCCTTTGGTAAAAATTCTAACCCTAGCACTCGCCGTTTTCCTTCTTCCTATTCCTTCCCAGAATTTTGTCAGTTTTGTACTTTTCTTGGAAATTGCCTTTTCTTCCTTCGGCTTTGCCAGAATTTCCTTTTTTACTCTTTTTACCACAGGCTTTTTCTTTTGCTCTACTTTTTCAGTTGTTGATTTTTTTACTCTCGGCATAATATTTATTCTTTAACAATTCTTAATCTTTTAATTTGAATTTTTCTTAATTTATTATCGGGCAACATATTGAATACCGCTGTTCTTAAAACCTTTGCAGGGTCTTTTTCAAATACTTTATATAAAGGAGTCTCTTTCAGGCTGCCTAAATACCCCGAATGGTGATAATAGATTTTTTGTTGTAATTTTTTGCCTGTGATTTTAATTTTGCTAACATTTTTGACAGTAACAAAATCTCCCATCTCTTTGTAGGGAACAAAATCTGGTTTATGCTTGCCTCTCAGTAAAATCGCAATTTGAGAAGCCAACCTTCCCAAAACCTTGCCTTCTGCATCAATTGTATGAGTATTTTCCATATTTTATTTTACCAATTCTAAAATTGCCATTTTTGAGCCATCTGATTTCCTCTGGCCTATTTTTACAATCCTCACATAACCACCGGGTCTATCCTTATATCTCTTTCCAATATCGTCTACCAGTTTTTTAACTATATCCTTTGCGAAAAAACGCGTCAAATATCTTCGCGATGCCAAATCTCCTTTCTTTGCTCGAGTGATATATTTTTGGCTAAATTTGGAAATCTCTTTGGCTTTTGCCTCGGTAGTTTTTATCCTTTCATGCAAAAAAAGCGCTCTAGCCAAGGACTTCAAGAGAGCTTTTCGTTGATCTCGTTTTCTTGAAAGCACTCTAGTTTTTACTCCTTTTTTCATAAGTTTATTCTGTAAAAGTCAAATCTAATTTCTTTAGGGCCTTTTTTAATTCTTTTAAACCCGCTTCTCCAATTCCTTTAAAATTAAGGATGTCTGCTTTTCTTTTCTTGATTAGACCCGATACGGTTTTTATTTTATAATCTTTCAAAGCCTTTATTGTCCTTGGAGAAATTTTTAAATCTTCAATTTTTACTTTTAGTGTTTCTTCTTGAGGCTTTTCTGATTTTTTCTTTTCTACTTTTTTCTTTTCTTGGCTCCTTTTTACTTCTTCTTGTTCTCTCTTTAACATTTCTTTTATAGGTTCTGGGAAGAATGAAAAGTGAGAAATCAAAATTTCACACGTTTTCAAAAAAGATTCCTCGGGAGTAACAGTACCGTCAGTTTCAACCTCTAAAATTAATTTATCATAATCAGTCCTTTCTCCCACTCTCATGTTTTCAACTCTAAAAGCTACATTTGTAATAGGAGTGTAAATCGCATCTACTGCAATTGTTCCAATTTCTAATTTTTCTTTCTTTCTTCTTTCGATTGGCTCATATCCTATTCCTTTTTCAATTTGTACTTCCATCTCCAGGGCTATTTTTTTGTCAGTTAAGGTTGCTATATGCTGATCTTTGTTTATAATTTCAACTTGCGGAGGAAGTTTAAAATCTGCTGCCTTTACCTGCCTTTCACCTTTAATGTTTAAAGTTCCTATCTGAAGCTCAGAACCATACATTTTAAATCTTATTTTTTTTAAATTTAATAAAATTGAAATCGCATCTTCTAAAACTCCGTTCATTGTTGAAAATTCATGAGAAACGCCTTTTATTTTTACTTTGGTAATTGCAGCTCCTTCCAAAGAAGATAGCAATACTCTCCTTAAACTATTCCCAATGGTTACTCCATATCCTGGATAAAGACCTTCAATCTCAAATATGCTTTTTTGTGGAGTTTTCTTTATAATTTTTGTTTTTTGTGGAAGAGTGATCATAGTTCATGTGACATATAACATGTAACAACCTTTTATGCTATGTGTTTCATGCTATATATTTATTATATGTGTTATTTTTATGCTTTTGAATAAAACTCAAAAATAGCGGAGACCTCAGCCGGAACTGCGGCCTCTTCAAACGAAGGCTCGTCAACAATCGTACCTTCTAGGGTTTTAATATCTAATTTTAGCCAGGAAGGCACCTTGTGGTTTTTCAATAACATTGGAAGATTTTGAAAAATGGTTTTCTTTTCTGCACTAGCGGCAATTTTAATCTTGTTCCCTTTTCTCACCTGGAAGGAAGGAATGTTAACCTTTCTTCCATTTACTAAAAAATGTCCGTGGTCAACCAATTGACGGGCTTGAGGTCTCGAAGTGGCAAATCCTAATTCAAAAACTACATTGTCTAATCTCTTTTCAAGCTTATTGATTAAAAGTCCTTGAGCATCTTCTGCCTTGCCTCGTTTTCCTAAAACTTCTTTTACATAAGCTTTAAATTGATATTCTTTTAAATTATACCAGTTCCTGAGTTTCTGTTTTTCTCTTAATTGTTTTGCATATTCGCTAAAAGTTTTTCTTCTTTTCTTTCCCTGAAAGCCTGGCGCATAAGGTTTTTTCACCATGGCACATTTTGACGATATACATCTTTCGCCTTTTAGAAAAAGTTTTGCCCCTACTCTTCTACAAATTTTACATTTAGTTTTCATCATACTCTTCTTGGCCTTCTGGGTCTGCACCCATTATGAGGAATGGGAGTGATATCTTCAACTGAGGTCACTTCTAAACCCTGTCCTCCCAATGACCTCAAAGCCGACTCTCTTCCCGGCCCTATTCCTTTTACTAAAATTTTTACCTTATTAATTCCTACTCTTCTCGCTTTTTGAACTAAAAGCTCTGCTACCTTTGAAGCGGCGTAAGGAGTTGATTTTTTGCTTCCTTTAAATCCTATAGCGCCCGCACTTGTCCAAGACAAAACATTACCCTTTGCGTCTGCCAAAGACATAATCGTATTATTATAAGAAGAATAAATATAAATCCTACCTTCTCCTGTTATTGCAACAGCTTGGGTTTCAGTCTGTTTTTTAATTGCTTTATCCACTCGTTCTCTTTCGGTCAAAAGTTCCTCTTCGCTTTTTTGAATTATACGTTTCTTGCCCATTGTCTATTGTCTTAATATTATGAATTTTATGGTTTTTATGTTGGAGTAGGTGCCTTTCTGCGACCCGAACCTACTGTTTTTCTTACATTTCCCCTAACAGTTCTATTATTTACTCTTGTAGTCTGACCCCTAACGGGCAAACCTTTTGCGTGTCTTATTCCCCGCCAGCATTTTATGTCTCTTAGCCTTTTAATGTCCATCATAATCTTTCTTCTTAATTCTCCTTCAATCTTATAATTTTTTTCAATCAGATCCTTGAGTCTTCCTACTTCTTCTGGTTTTAATTCGGACGCCTTTTTAGTGGGGTCAATTCCAACTTCTCTTAATATTTTTCTACTCAAAGGGCGGCCTATTCCACTAATATAGGTTAGAGAAATTTCTATATGTTTTTGTTCTGGGATATTAATCCCTGCAATTCTTGGCATGATTTTGGAAAATTATCCTTGTCTTTGTTTGTGTTTTGGATTTTTTTTACAAATTACAAAAACTACGCCCTTCCGACGTACAATTTTACAATTTTTACACATTTTTTTTACTGAAGGTTGAACTCTCATTTTTATACACTAAAAAAATGCTGATTTGTGCTGATTCGTCAACCCTTAATTCCCAGCTGATTTTTATTCAGCGTTTAGTCAGCATAATTCTAATGATTATTTTTCTCTCCAGATTATTCTTCCCCTATTTTCATCATAGGGACTAAGTTCTACCGTTACACTGTCTCCCGGCAAAACTTTGATTCTAAAAATCCTCAGCTTTCCAGCCAAATGTGCAATAACCTCCTTTCCGCTATCCAATTTTACTTTAAAATTCAAACTAGGCAAGGATTCCGTAATTACTCCTTTTTTTTTGATTGTCTCTAATTTTGCCATCAGATGTTTTTCATTATACAAAACTTATTTAATTTAGTCAACCTTCCAGATCTATTTTTATCTCAATCTTATTGCTATCTTGAGGAATTTTCTGGATCCAGAAAGGAATGACTTTGAGCTTTGTAGTTTCAATCTCAGGAAAAGATTCTAATAAAATTTTACTTTCTTTTAAGGATTTGCCCTTGAGGGCTTCTTTCAACAAACTGGTATCAAGCTTCAAAAAAATTTCAGCTTTAATCTTTAATTTCAGGATAAGCGATTCGGTTTCAAAGTTAGTATTTTTAACAGTAGGTTCTATTTCTAAACTGCCATCTTTTAGAACTCTTGAATCCTGAATTTGTTCTAAAATAAGTTCTTTACCGAACTCTCTTAGGGTAATTTCCGAAAAAGCCAAGGCCTTAGTTCTTATTCTTAAAATACATTCAAATTTTTCAACTTCTTCTCCTTCTTTCCTGGAGCATGTACTTTCTAAAACATCATTTTTGGAGGCTTCTTTCGGCATCAAAAAAGCGGGACCCGCTGTGGTTTTTAACTCTTCTTCTAAAAGAGCAGTAAGTTTTTCATAAAGAACAGTTTTTGCTTTCTCCAAATCTTCTTTTGTAACCTGAGAGACTTGCCCCACCAATCCCCCTTTCATGGCAGATAGGGATTCTCCATAAACTACCATATAACGGGGCGAGCCCAATAATCCCGGAATTGAAAACTTGGTAGGTTTTATGTTGTACTCTGGGCCAGGCTCTGCTGCCTCAACTCCTACGTCCACATATTCTCCTGCCGGGACATTAATTCCTTCTTTTGAGCGAAAAAGTTTGCCGTCAGCAGAAATAAATCGCGTTGTTGCTATCAGGCTTTGAGGCAAATGATAATTATTGTAAACTCTAATTACACCGAATGCCTTTCCCTTTTTTCCTGAAACTCCGGTAGCTGTAAACTCTTGAGAAATTGATTTTTCTTTTGAAAAGAGAAATCCTGGAATAACTTTTTTGGAAAAGTCAGGGTTAGATGCTTTTGTATCTACTAAAATATCATCTTCAGCAAAAACACTTTCGGTTTTCGGACGAATTTCAATTTCAGCCCTGGCCATAATACTGAAAAAGATTGCTCCGAAAACAAATATAACAAATGCTGAAAGCAAAATCAGTTTTTTAAAAGGAAACTCTTTCTTTTTTGGAGATTCCAAAGCTTTTATTGCTTGAGCTTTTACTTTCTGTTCTTTGGAGATTTTTGGTGGATAAATGTCAAAAATTTTTTTAGATGGCATGATCAGAAGGCGTAGGTTAAAAATAATGTCGGGATAAATTGTAGACTTCTTTTTATTTTACTTTTATCCTCAATATTAGGGAAGTCCTTATATTCTATAATCTTTAGGGGCAACCCATAGTTTTTTTTCAAAACATCTTCAATTTCTGGATAATAAGCTGCCCCTCCAAAATAAAAGATGTTCTCAAAAGAAAATTTGTGTTTTAATTTATCATCCAGGTTGTAAAACCAGTTCTGAGCTTCTCTTAAAAACACTTCTCTTAAGCGCGCTCTAGTTTCTTCTTTTAAAAGAGATCTCTGATATCTCCACAATAGCCCATCTGCTTCTTTTGGTAAAACTCCAAATTTATGAGAAAGTGCTTGTGAAAAATTTTTTCCTCCAACTCCAAATTCTAAAACTGCATTTAAAACTCCATTTTTAACCAAAAACATCTGGGTGAAATCTGAACCAATGTCCAGATAAAGTGTGTTTTCGGTTTTTGTAAAGAAACGGATCTGACCTTCTACTTCATGAATTATTTTAAAAATTGAAAGCCCGCAAATTTCAATTAGTTTTCTAATATTTTCAAAGTAGTATTTTGGTAAAAAAGTGACCAGGGTTTTGAATTCAAAAACCCTTCCTTCAAATCCTAGCATTTCCGAAACCTCGTATCCATCAATTTTAATCTGAAGTATTTGCTTTGATAAAAAGCAAATCTCTTGGGGTAAAATCCCGCTTTCTCTGGCAAACTCTTCTGAGCCTTTTTTCTCAGCTTCTTTTAAAACTTTTTGACAAATTTTTTCTTTTTCTTGTTTATCAACTGGCTTTCTAGGATTTTTCCTTTTTAATTCCTGACTTACAATCCTTGCCTTAAAAATGTGTGCCGGAAGTCCCAAGATAACTTCTCTTGCCTCGAGGCCCGCTTCTTTTTCAGCTTCCTCTATTGCATCGAGGATTGCATTTTTCATTACTTCTTGTTCGAATTCTCTTCCATCAAAAACTCCAAACCTTTCATAATCTTTTAATCCCTTTCCTAAAATAATTATTTTTTTATCTGCTTTTTGTAGTCTTGGTAAAGAAGTTTCTTCTTTTTTTATAATCAAAAATTTTACGCTTGCCGACCCAATATCTAAAACTCCCAAAACCTTTCTTTCTTTGTTTTTAAAAGAAAACTTCATCATTTATAAATTGAGTAAAAAACTAGCTCAATACTGCTTTTATTCTTCTCAGGCCAGAGCCTGCCGATTCCTCTTTTATAATTTTGAATTTTCCAAGTTCTGAAGTTTGCTTTACGTGAGGACCTGCGCAGATTTCTCTTGAAAACACTTTCTGCAAAGAATTTTCTATTGTATACACGCTAATACTTACTGGATACCTTTCTTTGAAAAAAGCCAAAGTTCCTGATTTGATTGCGGTTTCATATGTCATTTCTTCTCTTTTTACAATAAGATTTTCTTTTATTCTCGCATTAACCCAAGTTTCAACTTCTTTGATTTCTTTTTTTTCTAATTTTTTGGGATGAGAAAAATCAAATCTTAATCTTTCAGGTGTAATATCAGAACCCATTTGCTGAACACTTACTCCTAAAATTTGTCTCAGGGCCGCGTGCAAAAGATGGGTGGCGGTATGAAATCTTGTGGCTATTTGTTTTTCTGCTTTGCTCCTCAACTGATCGATCCCTACTCCTCCAAATTTCTTTTCTGCGCCTTTTCTGGAAATTGTCTTGTGCTCTTCAAATAATTTTTTGAATTCGGCTTCGTCCACTTCAAAACCTTTTTCCCGCGCCATTTCCTTGCTCACTTCAAGCGGAAAACCATAGCTTTGATACAAATCAAATATATCTTTTCCACTGATAACCTTTGTTCTTTTTTCCTGATTAGATTTTGCCAAAAGCAATTTTTCAAATTGAGCCAATCCTTTTCCCAAACTCTTTTCAAACTTTTCTTTTTCTATCTGAAATACCGTAATAATATCTGTTTGTTTTAATCTTACTTCAGGATATTCGTTCCCATAAATCTCTGAAATCAATTTTATCGGCTGGACATACCAGTTGGTTGGCAAATTCAGAAGCCTTCCATATCTAACCATTCTTCTCAAAAGCATTCTTAAAATATATCCCCTATCAATATTAGAAGGTAAAATGCCTTCGGCAATGGCAAAAGTGGCAGCCCTGGTATGGTCTGTCAAAACCCTGAATATTCTTTTATTTTCTTCATAGGATTTTCCGGAAAGCTTTTCAAGCTCTTTTATGATTGGCCAAAATAAATCTGTTTCATACCCTGATTCTTTTTTTTCAAGTACAGAAAGAATTCTTTCCATCCCCATTCCTGTGTCTACGTTTTGTTTTGGAAGTTTCTCAAATTTGCCTTCGCCAGTTTTATCATATTCCATAAAAACCAGGTTCCAAATCTCAACAAATCTTCCGCACTCACACCCAGGTCCGCATTCTTTTCCTTTTTTACAAGGAGTCTTTGTTAAATCATAATGGACTTCAGAACAAGGTCCGCAAGGACCTGTCGTGGTAACAGGTCCCCAAAAATTGTCTTTCATTCCAAGTTCAAAAATCCTGTCTTTTTCTATTCCTCGGCTCATCCAAAGCCTGATTGACTCTTCGTCTTTTGGAATACTCTGCTCTCCTTTAAATACCGTAGCCCAAATCCTATCTTTTTCTAATTTTAGAGAATTTATTAGAAATTCTAAAGCCAAATCAATTGCTCCTTCCTTAAAATAATCTCCAAAAGACCAATTTCCCAGCATTTCAAAAAAAGTATGATGGGTCTCATCTCCTATTAGATCAACATCTCCTATTCTCAGGCATTTCTGGACAGAACAGGCCCTTTTATAAGGAGGATCTACCTTTCCTGAAAGATAAGGCACAAATTGTTGCATTCCGGCAGAAGTAAAAAGAGAGGTTGGATCAGCTGGAATTAAAGGAGAGGAAGGATAGATTTTATGGCCTTTTTTTTCAAAAAAATCTAAAAATACTTTTCTCAATTCAAAAGATTTCATAGTTTCATGAACCTGCCAACTCTCTTCTTCTTTGCTCTAGTTTTGAGAGTTCTAAATTAAGCTTTATGGACTTTTCTTTTAATTGATAGATCTCTGTCTGCAATAGTCTTACTTCTTTTTCTTTTTCAAAAAGCTCTTCGTCAATTGCAGTTTTTTCTTTAAGTTTTGCTCCAATTTCCTTTCCCAGATTTATTATTTCTTCTGAAAATTTCTGGAGCCTCTCAAATTCTTCTTCTTTATTATTTTGTATATTTTTGCTTGTCATATTTCTAATGATATCAAAAATCTTTTCCTTCGACAAGTAAAATTTATCTTAAAAAACAAAACGGGGGAATAATTCCCCTTGGCTTTGCGCCAGCGATTTTATGAAAAAATTTGGTTTTAAATCAATTTTTTGGCTCTTTTCTCCTTATCTAAAGCCTCATTTACCAATCTGTCTGCCTCTTTATTCTTTTCGCGTGAAACAGCTCTAAATATAAGTTTTTTAAAATCTAGTTTTAGGTTCCAAACTTCCATAAACAATTCTTGAAGGCCCTTATCCAAAATCTTATACTCCCCTTTCAATTGTTTTATTAAAAGCTCCGAATCGGAACGAACTTCAATTTCTGAAGATTTGGCTAATTGATTTCCAAACAGGGCTTTGAATTTTTTCAAAGCAAAAATCAAGGCATTGTATTCTGCTTCATTATTCGTCAATTCTCCCAAGTATTGCGAATACTTTTTAATAGGTTGTTCAGTTTCGTTGCAAAATACGACTCCTACGGCTGAAGGCCCTGGGTTTCCGCGAGAACCGCCGTCTATATAAATAATTATTTTTTTCATTTAAAAAGTGAGGATATTTCTGAAAACTGCCTCTTCCGCCTTCGGCGGATAAACTCCGGCTAGAATAGGCCTGCCTATCGCACTTTCTACGTATAATCTGAATAGAATAAGAATTTGTGCGGGAGTCAGTTTGAAGAAATATCCGAACGATTAAAATAATCTACCAAACAAATTTTAAATTTTTCAAGGTTTTCAGTTTTTATTCTAAAACCAGATGCCTGGGAATGTCCCCCATATGTCTCCAAAAGTCCTGAACAAAAATTCATTGCTTTTACACTATCCATTTCTCTAGGCGTCCTTACAGAACCCTGACTTTCGATTTTTTCTTTTTTAAATACAAATGTTGGCTTTTGATATTTTTGATACAGTTTTGAAGCTATCGTGCCAGTTAAAGTAAGCGGCCAATCCTTTTCTCCCAGGAAGATGAGGGGTAAAGAATCATCAATTTTTAAAAGTGCCTCTTCAAAAATTTCCCTTGCTCTTTCTTTACGTAATTTGCTCTTTTTCAGAAGAGATTTTGCGATCTTGTCGGTTTTCTCATAAGATTTTTCAGTTAACAGCAGATACGCCTCATTTTTTTGGTCTTTTGTGCTTGCAGAAGCCAATGGAGGAATTATTTTTTCTTTAACTTCGTTTTCTGAAAAATCATTTATCCCACAAGTTTCTATTAAAGATTTTAATCCTTGCCTTTTTGTATATTTTAAAGATAAAAGTCCATCTTCTATAAGCTTTTGATTTTCACAAACCAAGGGCATTTGATCAGAAAGCGTGGCTATCATAGCTAATTCTAAGAGTTTTTCGGGTTCAAAACTTTTTTGGGCCTCAAAAAGCATGACTTTTGCTAATTTATACGCAACTCCTGCCGTACAAAGCCCTTTAAATGGATATTTATCGTCTTTTTGCTCTGTATCAACAATAATTGAGGCCTTGGGTAATCTATCTAAAACCTTGTGGTGCTCAATTAAAATTACCTCAAATCCCATTTTATTTGCAATTTCTATTTCTTCAAAATTGCCTATCCCGCAATCTAGAGCAATTAAAATTGCAGGAGATTTTCCTCTTAAAAAACTAAGGGCGGTTCTATTTATACCATAACCCTCTTTTTCTCTGTTTGGAAAATAAACAAATTCTGGCGGATTTCCTAAAATCTCAAGCGCCTCTTTTAGAATAATAACAGATGCTACCCCATCAGGGTCAGCATCTCCAAAAAGAATGATTTTTTCTTGATTTTCAACGGCCTGCAGGATTCTATCAATCGTTTCTCTCATTCCTTTTATTAAAAATGTATCCGACATATGGTCTTGCTCCAAAATCTTTAATTATCTTGACTCTTCTAAAGCCCTAATGCCTACCAAATCCCCATCAGAAAGAAAATCTAACATGGCACCACCAGCAGTAGAAAGATAGGAAAACTTATCAGCAAGGTTATATTCTCTTAAAAAAGAAATTGTATCGTTTCCTCCTGCTATTGAAAAAGCCTTGCTTTCTCCGATTGCTCTTGCTATTCCCAAACTTCCAATTGCAAATTGCTTTTCTTCTACTTTACCAAGTGGTCCTGCCCAGAAAATAGTTTTTGCTTGACTTATAATTTGAGAAAAAATCTTTATAGTTTCTGCTCCAATATCAAGAGCTAATTCGTCTCTTCTGGCGCTCGCCGGACCTGCGTTTCTGATATAAATATTATCCAGAGCAATAGTTGCATCAATAGGTAAGCGCAGCTTAGGATTAGTTAAGTCCAGTTTTTCTATTTCTTTTAAAACTTCTTCTTCCGGCAAGGGCTTTCCGACAATTATCCCTTTTGCCTCAAGAATTGCATTTGCTACCTTGCCTCCTATGAGTAAAAAATCAACTTTTTCCAAAAAGTTTTTTATAGGCTTTATTTTGGTATTTAGCTTTGCTCCACCGATTATTCCTACGAGCGGTTTTTTAGGTTTTTTTAAGATTTTAGAGAGAGTTTCAAATTCTTCCTTAAACAAAAATCCTGCGGCCGAAGGCAAAAACTTTGGAATTCCAATAATTGAAGCGTGCTCTCTGTGAGAAACCGAAAACCCATCATTTATAAAAATCTCTCCTAATTTTGAAAGCGCTTTTGTAAAATCCAAATCATTCTCAGTTTCCTCTTTATGGAATCTCAAATTTTCCAAAAGCAAAATTCTTCCTTCCTGCAATTTATTTGCCAAACTCTCTACCTCTTTCCCAATGCAATCTTTTGCAAGTACAGGTAGAATTCCCAATTCTTCTGAGAGTCTTTTCTGAACCGGCAAGAGCGAAAGTCCCTTCTTTATTGCCCCATCCGGATTGCCCAGATGTGACATCAAAATCACTTTTGCCTTATTCTCGATTAAATATTTAATAGTAGGTAGAGTTCTCTCAATTCGGAAGTCATCTTCTAGGGTTCCATTTTTGTTCAAGGGCACATTAAAATCACATCTAACCAAAACTCGTTTTCCTTTTACGTCTAAATCTGTAATATATTTCATGGTTTTTGTTTTATTTTAGATTTATTTGATTGGGTTTTCTTTGGATTCGGTCTCTCTTTCGGGTCGCTGATGAGGTGTTTTCTGTTCTTCTTTTTTCTTTAGTACTTCGGAAAGTACTTCTCTTAATCCCTTTACATCTGCTGTTGCTTTTTGTTTTTTCTGAGAAGGATTGAAAAACACAGGACTTTGCTTTAATGCATCTTTTAGGGAAACGGGTTCAGCTGCCGGAGCTTCGGTCAAATGTGCATTTTCAGTCCTCTGTTCCGTTCTGGGTTCTTTCTTTGCTTTTTTAAGGCAGGATTTACAATAGACAGGCCTTACTCCATCTGGAGGAAAAATTACTTTGATATTCTTTCCGCATAAAGAACATTTGGCATCATGTAAAGCATTAGTAGAAGGAGTGGGAGGAACAGCGTCTTCCAAAAATCCAAGCCATTTTTTGATTTTCTCTTCAACGATACCTTTTTCCATTCCATATCTTTCTCTTGAGACCTTTTTGATTTTTTCTGTATTGGTTTTTTTGGAGGCCGGGAAGGGCGAAAGAGTCTTTGCCGAAAAGGGCCTACCGGCTACTCCATCAATCATCAATTTTAGGTAAATATCATACTTTGCCAGATTCACTAAATCTTGGGCTTCAAATTCAGGAAGGAATTCTTTTTCTAAATACTCCGCATCGTCTGCTCCTACCCTAAAAGAAACAATTGTGCCCACATTTCCAAAAACTGCATCTGCTACTTCTTCTTCCATCTGGGTAATATACTGATGCCCCAGGCAAATACATAATCTGTATTTTCTTGCTTCGGATAAAATTGTAACAAAAGCTCTGGTGGCAAAATTTTGGAATTCGTCAACATACAAGAAAAAATCTTTTCTTTCTTGCTCTGGAATTTCAACTCGCGACATTGCTGCCAGCTGCAATTTTGTAATCAATAATCCTCCTATAAGCAAAGATACATCTTCACCCATTTTTCCTTTGGAAAGATTAACAATCATAATTTTTCCATTATCCATTATCTCTCTCATATTAATCTTCGACTTTACTTGTCCGATAATATTTCTGATAAGAGGTGCTGAAATGAATTGTCCAATTTTATTTTGAATTGCAGCCGTGGCTTCCACTTCGTATCTGTCCGTGTAGCGTGCAAATTCTTTTACCCAAAAAGATTTAATCACAGGGTCAGTAATTTTAGAAACTACTTTTGCCCTAAAATCAGCATCTGCCAACATCCTATTTGCACCAAGCAAAGTAGAGCCCGGGTATTCAAGCAATGCCAAAATGGCATTATTTAGAATATATTCCATCCTGGCGCTCCAAACATCGGGCCAGATTTTTTTGAAAACTCCCATAAGCCCGGAAGCCACCAAATGCCTGCTTTCGGGGGCTACACTTTCCATCACATTAAAAGTAATGGGATACTCTATATCAGCCGGGTTAAAATAAATCACATCATTTACCCTCTCAGATGGGACAAATTCCAAAAGTCTTTCTGCAGATTCGCCATGAGGATCAATAAAGCAAAGGCCCCTGCCTTGTTGAATATCTTGAATCGCCATATTTTCCATCATAGAAGTCTTCCCCATTCCTGTTTTACCTATAATATAAACGTGCTTTCTTCTATCGTCTAATTTAATTCCAAATTTCTTCCTTTCTTTTCTGAAAGTAGTTTCTGCAAAAAAAACTACATTGTTATTTTTGGGCTTTTGCATAAATAAATTATACCTTATTCTGTGGGTAATTCCGAAGGAGCTTCGCCCTTTTTAGCCTCAATTCTTGGAACAAAAGGAGCAGGAGCCACTGTTCTTCCTGGAAAATGAAACATTGAGGCAAGTTCTTCTAAATTCAGAATGCTTGTCCCTCCATGTCCTGGGAAAAGAGGAGTAA
>Ga0315277_10005098_pt1 | contig 17380 bp, 14 predicted proteins | sample YL17G05_15_MG_FD_203695 | JGI IMG/M metagenome (GOLD analysis project Ga0315277, IMG submission 203695) | Sediment microbial communities from Yellowstone Lake, YNP, Wyoming, USA - YL17G05_15 | ecosystem: Environmental > Aquatic > Freshwater > Lake > Sediment | place: USA: Wyoming | collected... | reverse complement strand
GTTCCGGGATCATACGCGGAGACAGACGAGGTCGTGGAACTTCTGAAGATCGTAGGCAAGCATGAAGGATTCTATGCGTCACATGTCCGAGACGAGGGGGATAGAGGCACATATCCAGCAGCGATAGCGGAAGCTGTGGAGATCGGAGAGAAAGCAGGTGCACCTGTTGAAATATCTCACCTGAAGGCGCTTGGCAGAAGAGCCTGGGGAAAGGCGAAAGACGCCCTCAAGATCGTGGAAGATGCCAGGCTGAGGGGCGTCGATGTTACTTGCGACATGTACCCGTACACGGCAAGTGGAACAGGATTCATGGCATGGATTCCGAAATGGTCCCACGAAGGCGGAATCGACAAGTTCCTAGAACGACTCAAGGACCCTGAGTTGAGGAAGAAGATACTCGAGGAGACGGCAGCAGTTCTAAACGATCGGGGAGGTCCGGACAGAGCGGTGATAACAAGGTTCTCGCCGAATCCGCAATACGAGGGAAAAACCCTGCAGGAAATCTCCGCAACCAGATCCAAGGATCCGGTCGAGGTCATCATGGACCTCATTGTGGAGTCGAGAGGCGAGACTCCTGTTGTGAACTTCAACCAGATGGATGAAGACGTTGCCGCGGTCATGAAGCATCGAGCGGTGATGTTTGGAACAGATGGCTATGCACTTGCGCCTTATGGAATTCTGGGAAAGGGAAAGCCTCACCCAAGAAGCTACGGAACCCACCCACGTGTGCTAGGGAAATACGTGAGAGAGGAGAAGCTGCTGACGATTGAGGAAGCCATCAGGAAAATGACCTCGCTTCCAGCACAGAGATTGGGACTTCAGGATCGCGGACTCATCAAGGAAGGCATGTATGCTGACCTAGTCATATTCGACCCTCAAACCGTCAGTGACAAGGCAACTTACACCGACCCCCACCAGTACCCTGAAGGCATACATTACGTCATAGTCAACGGAAACACAGTCATCGAGAAAGGGAAACATAATGGCGCCCTTCCTGGAAAAGTCCTGAGGAAGGCTGTGAAGAAGGCCAAGTCAAGCAGGTAGATTCGGCCGCAGATGGGATGGAGAAGCTAAGCAACTCCGCCCCCCTTGCCAGGACGGAGGAGACGGAGCATACTCTTGAAGAACAAAAGAATCAAAGCCATCATATTCGACTTGGACCACACGCTAATAAGATCAGGCATAGACTTCTCCGAAATGAAAACCAAGATCGTTGACTATCTTGAACAACAGTTTCCGTCGATGGAAGAGTTCGACAAGAGCAGACCCACATATGAGATCACCCGTTCCCTTATCGAGTCGCTGCAGAAACAGGGTCTACTCGGAGTCATCCCCAAGACCATGGAAGAGATCAACAGGATAATGAATGATGCAGAGATGGCGTATGCCTCTGCGGCCACGCCAATTGAGGGAGCTGTGCCAACTTTGAGGAGGCTAAAAGCCGCAGGCATAAAGATCGGAATCCTTACGAGATCTTGCAGACAGTACACAGAAGAAGTGCTCAAGAATACTGGGTTGTCAGCGTTCGTGGACGCAGTGGCCGCGAGAGATGACTGTCCGAACCCGAAGCCAGACCCAGAGCAAGTCTACTGGCTCATGAAGAAGATGAAAGTCAATCCGGACGAAATCATCATGGTGGGTGACCATCCAGTAGATGCCTTATGCGCAAAGAACGCAGGAATAGGATTCGTGGGAGTTCTTACTGGATCATGGAAGACAGAACAGACAAGACAACTTGGCCCTGCTGTCATCCCCAGCGTAAGTGAGCTGCCAGACCTCTTGAACGTATGAGACACGGTCCTTCCAGATATGCTCAAAAGCGTTGCGGTTCCCGACCAACTCAACACAAGTGATGATGGACCATGGCGCGCACACGTCGATCCCATTCAAAAAGAGCACACAGCCAACCATAACGATCTGTAGGAAGGCCCCAATCTACGTAAGATAGAAATATGTCTGAGACGGGTTTCTCGGTGAGGCCCCGATAGCTGAGCCTGGCCACAGCGACGGACGACGCAAAACCGGTCGACCCTTGTAGGCCAACAGCAACGACAGCCGTAGTTCGCGGGTTCGAATCCCGCTCGGGGCTCCATACCCGGGGTTCACATCCCTTCTTCTCTCGGCTTTAAATAGGCTCAGGACAACGCTCATGGTATCTGGAATGCGTGAAGAAAAGTTTGACATACACCACTCATCTAGAAAGCTGAAGAACGCTGTACGTTACCTCAATGCATGTTCCGACATCTGCACGGAAAATAAGAGGAAGATTCTCGAGTTTCAGGCCTGGCTTGGTGCGAACGGTTTTAGTCCCTTGAGACAGGTGTTCTACATTCAGGATCTCACTTGGATAGCTCGAATGCTGCGAAAGCCATTTGACAGATGCACCAAACAGAACCTGCTCGAGTTACGGCCGGCCGTTGACAGCGCCATGGGTCAACTCTTCTTGAACAGGACTGTTGTGTCTGACCGGTCAAACACAAATCCAAAAGACTACTTGAGTCGCCTGAGAGAAGACTGGGCACTCGTCCAGATTTTCGTACACGGGGGATCAACGCAACACGAATTCTATATGAACAATGTGCAAAAGGAGGGTACAGTAACCTGGTCCGACATACGTGGAACAGACCTCCATGGATTCTTCTACGTACTCAGTTCTTGCTGGACTGGCAGGTACATAGAGCCGAACTACATTGCTGGTTGGTACGTCTTTGCCAAGACGTACGGACTGGCCGCTATTGCCCCAACAAAGCCGGGTGACATGCAAGAATTTCAGAAGTTCTACTCTACTCTTCGAAATGAGAATCTAGGCACAGCCTTTCGAGACTGGCTCGCAGACAGGATACGGAATGAAGAATCCGGAAACACATACACGAGCAAATACTTCTATAGCTTCACAATCCTTGGAGACCCAACACTCTTCGCCTTACCCAGCAAATATCCAAAAGCCCAGTACGCAACCGTCACTACCTCAAATACTCCAACATCCTCATCGTACACTGCGGTCTCAAAGACAGACGCCGCATTAACCACATACAAAACGACATCTGGATCAGCAGTGACAGAACAAATCCCAAGCGAGACCAGAACTACTCTAGGCATAGTGGCGACAGCCATTGCCGTAGCGGTTCTGATTGCCATAGTGAAGAAGAAAAGCAGATCTCATCGTTCGGGAAATGGCCGAGCGTGAGCCGCCTTCACTGAAGACAATCTACCGAATCCGAAAGACCAGTCCACATCATCAAAAAACGAACTACCAGAATTCAAATCTTGGACCATGCTGAACTACCGGCCCAATTGCAGGTTGTTTGGGCAGACGGAGTAAAGGCACCTAAATAGTTTATGGAACAGCGCGAGAGCTTAAGCAAAAGCGGTAGCACGCCAACACATAAGACCCCATTACGCTTCAACATACGCGGATGCGCACACCACACGAGATGGCCAAGGAAATGAGCGAGCGCGAGAATCGCGAGATTACGCAATGTCAGGAGAAGTGGGAACGCCTACGCGAGCGCGCTGAAGTATTCATTGGAGTAGAGGATGGAGTTGCGCACATAGTCGGGTTCACCTGCGAACAGTGTGGAGCTTGTTGTAGAGACGAAATTGCGACAGAGTGGATTGAAATCAATTCTGAAGACATGGCCCGATGGGAGAACGAAGAACGGTTTGACATTTTGGAGTATGTTGGTGGTCAATGGTATTGTCCTGGTTGTGGAGAAAATTGGTTTGGGCCATGGAGCCAGTATAGACTCTGCGAAAGATGTAATCGGAAAACAATCTCCAAGGAAGGCGTCGAACTACGATTTGATGAAAGATGCCCCTTCTTAAGAAAAATGGCAAACCGAGACCGGTATCGATGCACTATCCAAAAAACCAAACCATCCACGTGTCGGAAATTCCCACAAGGAGACAGCAAATGCTCGAAATGCGGTATGCCGTTTCACTTACCCGCAGAAGAGGAGACAATAGAGAAATGCCCAAACTGTGGAGAGAGAGTCAGTCAGGGGATTCATTGGTGGGCATTTGAAAAATGTCCGGCAATGATGAAGGTTCTGCAGGAAGCTAAGCGGCGAAAAAGATCGCTCAAGGGAAAGAAGGGGCACGGCAAAAGCCCGCGCCAAGAAACCAATTACGCACCAAACTAGCGGGCTTTAGAATAAACTACCGGATTTTCCTGCATATACCAAGAGCTAATGTTCGTTTAACTGGGTCATTTCGTTCCGATATAGCCGCTCCAATATATAGTGCTTCTTATAGTTGATTTGAAGCAAAGTAATCTTTGACAACGGTGTCTGTGAGAACATAGGTTCCATCCGACCTTCTAACCAGGTCATATCTTTCAAGTTCTTCGATGTAATAGGGAAGACTCGTAATTTTGAGATGGGTAGATTCTGAGATTGCCGAAACTGTGTTGTGGCCTGAGGTTATTGCACGAAGTATCTTCAGGAGCCTTGTCTCTTTTGTCGAGGATCCAAGGTCCTCTTTGAGGATGTAGTTGACATATAGATAGAGAGCTCCGGTTGAAGATGTGAGTATTCTTCTGTATGTTTGATCAATCTTCTCTTCTGGCCTACGATTCTCTGCTAACATGATTAGGTAATACGGGTGGCCACCGACAATCGCATAAGCAGACTTAGCTTCTGCGGCTGAGGCGTTGTGGACTTTCATGTAGAGCTCTACAGCGTCATTCTCGGCCAGTTCCTTTACTTCCCGTACAACAAAATGGCCGAATAGGGGGCTATCGCCCGAACCGAATACTTCTCTCATGAAATGCACCCTGGAGCCGCTTACGACATAGCAGACATTTGCCCGGTTCTCCAGGATGCTCCGGAATCGCTCCAAGATATTTCCTAGTTTTGGGTACCGAGTGAATTCCGCAATCGTTGGAAACTCATCTATTATGATGACGACTCGTCTCTTGCTCTTTTTGGACACTTCGTTTGCGTAATCGAAGGCGAGCGTGATAACTTTCGGAAGGTCTTCCGTCTCGACCAATTCTGGTTTCATGGCTATTGAGAATTGGCCTCTTTCGTCTACTGATGGTTCAAGAGTAAACCGCAGCTTTCTCAACTTCGAGAGAGTTCTAAGAAGATTTGCGATTGTCACAGTGGCTTTGTTGAGCTTGCCTAGGTCTTTTGCATAGTTCTCTGTTATTTGAGACATTACTGCCTGAGCGAATTCCACAGGAGTGAGTTTGTATATGGATAGATCGAGGTAGACAACGTTGAATCCAAGCTGGCTCAACTCCTGCCGAACTTTCCAGAGAATCGTAGTTTTGCCAATCCTTCTATGTCCAAGTAGAGCATAATTCACGTTTCTTCGTGAAGGTGAAAGTCCGGAAACAATTTCTGAGATTTCTTGTTGCCTATCCACTGGCTCAACCGAAGGCTTTCCAACGATCATGGCTGTCCGCAGATTATAGCAGTTACTATATATAGATTCTTCTATAGTCAAACAACATGACCATTGAGAACGCTTCGAACCGAATCATGCCAAGGTTCAGACACAGCGACTCAGACTAATACTCGCTTCCCTTGTCCCGTTTGAAATGAACTACCAGAATTCGACGCATATGCCAGGATCAAACACAGGCCCAAGCGACCGCACGTGGCCGGTCAGCGCCCAAAAACAGGCCTATTCTGGGGTTATTGCTGTTAATAGTTTACTATATGCGCCGACTAAACCTGGTTACTGCGCTCCAAGAAGCCAAATATGAGCCGTCAGTTCAGTAGAATTCTTTGGGCCTGCTAGTGCAGACATATCATACAACATTACCCAGCTGCTTTGGAGCATGGCATTGTCCACGCTCTCAGGAAAAACACTCTGGAAAGACCATGGGTGGCGTGCGCTCACAGACCATAACGAACGCCTGCCAACCGACTAGGATCGATAAGAGTTTGAGTCGTTTCTGGCGGACTCAGCGTGCGCTCACGTCCAAGGATAATGAACGCGTAAGAACGAAGTGCGCTTTCTAGTGTCCAATGGAAAACCAAAAGAGCTTGTTCACGCCATATCATAGAAGAGAGCCGGAATCACAGCCGGAAAGAGTTAGGGATGTTAACCCGAGGTTTAAAAGCCCGCTCGGGGCTCCAAAAATCGAGTTCATATCCCTTCTATTTTTGCTCTAGAGACAAGATGGACCCAAGCCAAGGAAGCCTCGATATCCACGATCGCAGACACAGGTTTGAGTTAGCGCTGCGAAACCTAACGCAAGACTCTGAGACCTGTCAGGAAAACAAGGCGCACATACAGCGTTTCCTAGCATTCTGTCGGACCAACAATCTGACCATTGACAGGCAACTGATCTATCTCTTCAAGCTCACAGTTCTGGCCAGACTCTATGGGAAGCCTTTCGACCAAGCTTCAAAGGACTCGATACTTCAGCTGATGGATCAGGTGAAGAAGAGAGGGTTAGCCGAATGGACCTATCACACCTACTGTGTGATTCTCAAGCGCTTCTACAAGTGGCTTCGGGGAAGCGAGGACTACCCTCCGGAAGTCAAATGGCTCAAGGCAAGGGTCAGAAACAAGACAACAATCACCGCGGACAAGCTGCTCAGCGAGCAGGAGGTTCTTAGACTGGCTGAGAAAGCGGAGAACCACAGAGACAGAACCTTCACACTTGTGCTCTATGAAAGCGGATGCAATATCGGAGAGATTCTTGGTATTAGAATCCGGCACATGACCTAGCGCGCTCGCTCAACGTGAACAGAGAGAATGCTGGGCGCCGCTTGATTCCCAAGAATACTAGACGAATGCGATCTTCACTTCCTCCTCGCCTATGCCTACGATCTTGGGTATCCCCTTGTTCTTGTGAAGAGTCCCGGTCTTGAGATCTACGATCCACGAAACGACGTAACTCTTTCCGAGGAACTTGCTTCTTTTTGCCTCACTCAAAATCCATCCAACATCAGAGGGCTCCTCAAAAACGAACGTGAAGATTGTCGATTTGGCTCCCCTAACGAAAGGCCACAGACCAAAATGTATGAACGGTGCTTTTTCATCCTCCATCTTTGTGAAGGCCGCGTCGAGGATGTTGTTGATCTCTTCCCTCGTTAGCTGGTCTCCTCTTAGGAACGCAAATGTGAATAGAGACCGCATCCACTGTTTGCCCATAGCCAGATCTATTCCAGTGGGAGTCCTTTCAGCCTGGACGAAACCGGAACTCTTGAAAGACTTCTCCACTCTTTCGATAAAACTACGATAGTCCAAGTCGGCCGTGGATTCTTGCGAATCAACTATTTAATCTTTTGAAGACTTTCGTACACGACAACGAAACGATCAGAATAGAGTTCTGACCGATAGATGATACGTCGACTAGCTGTTTTCTTTTGGAGCGCGCTAGGATTGCTAACGACCTAGTATCTGCTTGAAGAAGATCTGTGGCAACTTTCTCGAAGACAACTGGGTCGATTTTCAGAGCAGCCGCGAATCCTTCTCCGTAAATTGGCAATGGAATTGGCTTGTTCGTATCTAAGTTAATTACAGCACGTCTCGACAGCGTGAAGCCAACCGAATTAGTTGCTTGGTTCAAAGAAATCTGCGCAATATGCTGCAATGCCATGAGTTTCTCCAGATTTTTAGCATAGATTTTGATCAGTCCATCATGAGTGATTTCTATTCTCGATGAACCATCGCCAATGGTTGTGTCTGCATCTATCTGACAGAACTTGTCTCGTTTTCGTTCGTGAAGAACATCATATTCCCCCAGTAACATGAGTGACCCCAGTATCGACTAGGCCGCGAGAGGCAACTAAAGATTTCGTGCGTATACATCACACCGACACCAATGCTAATGGACATCTTGCACGCGCGGTGCGCAATGCATAATACCGCCTGCTCCACACAAGTCGCAAGATGCGCGCCTACATGATGTGATTGGCCAATCAGAAACGAACAAACCCTTGGTAACAGCATGGCCGGATCTCCAGCTCTTGTTTGGAGGCGTTAGGAATTGCGTCCAATTGCTCAGGGGTCAATCATCTCTGTCCTAGGCGCGTTCTTCTGGGTTCTGCTCAGTATGGTGTTTGGGATTAGCGCTGTCCTAACTGGCCCGGGGGGTCCGGGCGGGCTATTGGAGCACGATCTATGTCACTAGCATTGCCATGCTCTCTGGAATGCCCCCTGGAATAGTAAATGAAGGGACCAAGCAGCGCATAGCCGAGAAGAGTAGCGCGTGCTGAGCTGCATAGTGTACTAGCCCATGAGAGGTCGAATCAGAGACCCAGAAAGCATCCGTCAAGCTTGTCTACGCTGCTTCATCTACAGATTCCAAAACCATCACGAAGTCTGCCAAATCGTCCACTGCAAGTATGTCGACCAGCAAGGCTGAGGCGCACCAGCGCGCGTCAGTTTTATATATATGTCGGGAGATGAACAGGTTTCATCGGGTCCTTGGCTATGTTTAGATGTTTTGTTCGAGTGTATCTTCCTGTGTTTCTGGTTTTGACGGCCCTGCTAGCCTGTCCCACGTTCAGTCAAACGGTATCTGCAACTCAAATGAAGAACGTTAGACTTGTGGATGCTCACAATCACATTGTCAGAGGTATGACGCTGGACGACTTGATCGAGTGGATGGACAACTCCCTCGTGCAGAGAACTCTGTTGATGCCGATTTTCCTAGGTGGCGACGATCCCAAAGGCCAAGGAATAAGCGACGAGAACCTCGTGATAGAGTGGTATAAGAAACAGCCTGACAGAATCATTCCTTTCCTGGGGATGCAACGCACAATCCTTGATAAGAAACGTTTCGAGCAGCCCGACGCGGAAGCCGAGAAGTTTCTCCAGTTTACCGAAGACCAACTTCGCACCGGGATCTTCAAGGGTATGGGAGAATTCATCCTCCGGCAATACTCCTATTCATACAACGAAATGGAGGCAGCCGGCGTTAAGATTTCTGCTGATGCCCCGTTGATGAAAAGATTCTTGGATCTGGCGGCAAAATACAAAGTCCCAGTCATAATTCACTGCGAAATAGACAAAGACTCGCTTCCTTCCTTGAGAAAAATGCTTGAGTACGGTCGCCAAGTAAAAATCATTCTGGCTCACAACGGCGGGAGGCCAGACACCGCAACTTTGCAGGCGCTCCTTGAGAGCTACCCTAACGTCTTCTGCGACCTGGCTGGCATGACCCTTTGGGGCGAATATGGATTCGTGGGAGGCGAGTACGCCAAGAATCCCATTGTCGATAAAACACATCAGCTTCTCCAAGCATGGAAGAACCTTTTTGAGCAGTATCCAGACAGGTTCGTTGGTATAGGTATCGACGTGGTCCATCCACGGCGCTGGGATCGTGGCAGGTACGGCCAAGTTGTTGATGCCTTCAGGATTATGCTATCAGCCCTGTCACCTCAAACAGCTGACAAGATCAGTTACCAGAACGCAGAGAAGATATTCGGCCTAACTCCCTCTTAGTGTGCCTATGTGAAAACTGTATTTGATTCTTTTTCCTCGCTTCAGCGCGTTCTAGACACAGAAGGCTTAATCAGCCTGTTTTCCGCCTCTTTAGGGTAAGGTTCCAAACTTGAAGTTCAGATTCCGCTCGGGGCTCCAAATGCCGCTTCTCAGGTTCATAGATCTACAAGAGTCCGGCCTCTTTGAGCACTAAGGCCCTTGCTCTGGAAAGGCCCTCGGTTCGTACCCGATCACTTGTGGGACAGATTCTCGCGGATTTCGAAGTCTATGTAGTTCAGCCTAGATCTTTTAGATGCTGTGTCAGCTTGGCGTCTATGACTGAGAACTGAGGTTCGTCGATCTTGCCTTTCTCAAACAGTCTTAGAGCTTCGTCTTTCATATGCAGCAGGTGTTTTCTACACTCTTCGCGGTTTGCTGAGTGCAGGTTGTAGGTGGAGTCTATTCTTCTCAGGTAGTTTGACACGAATCTACGTTTCTTGGTTTTGAAGAGCCATCCGGCGACTACCGACGCTCCTGTGATCGCTCCGCCCCCTATCTGTACAATCCGCGAGTCAAGGAAGCTGAGTAGTGAGGGGAGAGACGGCGGGGGCTGGGTTGATGTTGTTGTCAGGGCCCTTGTTACTGCTGGGGGACCTGAGCCGACCACTCTAATCATCCAGCTTGTGCGCTGCTTGTTGGGTGGTGTCGATGTGATTGGTTTCCAGTTCACTTGATTCCAGTCAGTTACGACGCTCCTTCCTAATACGATGTCTGAGTGCTGGTTCTCTGTGCCTGAGTCGAAGCTGATCAGGATGCCTCGTTCCGCAGTTGAACCTGTGTAGATGACGATTGAGAAATCCCCGGTGGTCATGAGATCCACCATGTCTATGCCGACCCACGCAGGGGTCGTCTTGAATGTGGTGTAGGGAAATGGGGAGCTGAGTACGCTGCGGTTACCTCCCCAGATCTCAACCCTGAACTCCAGGGCCTCAGTGTTGTTGCCGAAACGACTTCCGTGGACTCTGATGGTCCGTATGTTCCATGGGATGCTTGGCGGAGAGAAAGAGACCGCATGTCCGTAGCCACGTTCTAGGAAGACGGATCCAGCGGGCCTTCCTTGGTCGTGTCCGAGTTCAATCGTCCCAGGAGGCAGGACCAGAGGCAGACCTGTGAGTGACATGACGAGAAACAGGAATACGCAATGGGAGATGTTCATGTTCCCAACCCTTGTTTTCGAACGAACGACACTGTTCTTCCAGTGAAGATATCCTGAAGAGGTTTACATTCTTTTCTGAGTACACCGCGCTCAGTCAGAGAGCCAATTATTGAAACTAATGTGATTGGGAAGCAGAATGGCGAGCTATTCGTGTAGTCTGGGTCATCACGTGTTGCGAGAATCTTTCAGGATTTCCTGAATGTGGTCTCTCACTCCATCTTCGACAGTGAATTCTGGTGACCAACCGAGATCCTTCCTTGCTTCGCCATCATCTATGAGAGGATAGATCTGGTTTAGCTTGGTCTTTCCTGGTTCGAAGTCTATGACCGCGCTAGGAACATTCTTCCTGACGATTTCTGCAACTTCGCCAAGCGAGCGTCTCTCGCCATTCATGTTGTAGATTCTTCTCTTCAGTGTCGTGGCATCTCGGATCAGACATAGAGCTCTTACGGCATCCTTAACGTAGAGCCAATCAGTTGACTCCTCGGAACCATAAGGTATCTTCACAGGCTTTCCGAGCGCAGGATACTCGATCAACTTGGTTCCAAAGGTGCTCCTCCCAGTGGCTCGTCCACGGCCATATACCATGTCAAGCCTAACAGAACGGAAGTCTAGACCGTACAGACTGAAGTACTTGAGTCCATACTGTTCGCAGAGCACTTTCGTGACCCCATATACTGAGTTAGGTCTCATAGCATCGTCGTCACCCACAGGCTTGTGATTTTCTGAGCCAAAGACCGCACGTGTACTCGGGAAAATGACCTTAGCTATGTCACACAGTCTGGAAACCTCTAGTATGTTCACTGTTCCATCCACATTTGTTTTCAGAGCCTTCCAGGGACTCGCTTCAGAGTCAAGCGTCAGCAACGACGCAAGATGGAAAACAGTGTCAACCTCGTGTTTTCTCACGACCTGAAGCACTTCACCGATGTCTGCCACATCACCTTGAACGAGCTTCACATGATCCAGTAGGTTGCCTATTCGTTTGGTGTCTGGCGAAATGTCGAATCCCACAACCTTCTCCTTTTCGATCAACAGCGATCTGATGAGGTTTGAGCCTATGAATCCGCAACATCCCGTTACAAGTGAAGTCAACTATGCTCCCCTCTACAACGAATGTGACGGCCCTTTGCGATTCTCTGTTCAAACTCGTTCAAGTAGATTTGGGGGGCTGTCCCGCACATGCCTACAGAATGCGACTCAATGAGTATATGACTTTCCTGACCTTCGGGAGAGGACACTTCTGCTATGCGCATCTGCCGACGAGCACAGGTGACTGCGGCTTTCATTGGTGAGACGACTCCGGAATGCTGTGCGAGTCTTCCTCTACAATAGAGTTCTTATGCCTTGCGTGTGGCCTACAGGTTTCTGAAGAGACGCCGCCTGCGAGCCTCACAACAGGCAGAGGTCTAGATTTAGGGTCATCTTCATGGACAGAAACGTTGATGGACTCGGAGTCAGGACGACGTTTGATCTAGTCATCGCCGAATACGGCGTGAATGACGAGACAGTTTCTTGGGACAGATATCATATGAGACTTCGAAGTGGTTTCTTGTGAAGACCTTACGAAGTCGTGTTTGCCTGAAACTGCCCGATTGTTCAATGTTGTCAGAGGACTGGCGCACGTCTGGAAGAGGGATGATAAGATCGTCTCCAAAGCTCTCATCGTCTTTGATTCCTCATACTCAGAGCTGAAAGAAGAGAGGAAGACACGCCGGCCGGACGGCCCGATTAGGTCTCAACAATGAGGTCGTTTCGTGGAGGTTCGGATAAGAAACATGCCAGTGGACAAGTTTTGCCCTGACAAGTCAGATGCGAACCACCCCCGTATCCTGATGCTTGATGAGACAGTACGATGGGAGCTCAACCGTCACTAATCAGATTGGTCCTTGAATAATGCTAAGTTCTGACATACTCAGGTGAGGCCGCTGAAATCGTGACCAAGATGCCTCTAGTATCCATACAGGTTCGAGTACTTTGAGTCCAGATAGCTAAGGTAGTTCTTGACAGTAATCTTCCCGCCAGTTATCTTCACCAGCAGATCTGCTGGATCGTATAGATTTCCGGCTGAGTACACATTCTTGACCAACCAATGTTTGATCGTATTGAAGTCTCCTTTTGCAAGTAGGCTGCGCCAATCAGGGATGACCTTCTCCATTGTGGACAGGATCTGTCCGCTGTAGATGTTGCCCAGTGCATAGGATGGAAAATAGCCAAACGACCCGCTTGCCCAATGCGTGTCCTGCATGACACCTTCAGAGTCGTTCTCGATCTTCACTCCAAGATAGTCCATGTATTTCTGGTTCCATACTTGTGGCAGCTCCGTCACCCCGACCTTGCCAGAGAACAGTGCTCGTTCAATTTCGAAGCGGATGATTACGTGAAGGCCGTAGGTTACCTCGTCAGCTTGTATACGTATCTTGGACGGCTTGACGTAGTTGACTGCGTGAACGAAATCCTTCACGGGGACGCCTGCGAAAGCATTGCCGGTAAGGTTTCTCAACTGTGGGTAGTAGTATGTCCAGAACTCAAGTGAGCGGCCGACAATGTTTTCTACGAACCGAGACTGGGATTCATGAAACCCATGCGAACATCCTGTACCTACTGGCTGATACATCCACTCATGCTTCAGGTTCTGTTCGTATATGGCGTGGCCTCCTTCGTGTAGCACTGAGAAGAGTGAAGCAGCCACATTGTCCTCATGGTAGTGTGTCGTGATTCGAACATCATCAAAGTATCCTGTGGTGAAGGGATGCTCTGTTTCGTCAATTCTTCCTCCCGCGTCATTGGACTCCACATCATATCCGATGAAGCGGACGAGTGAATTTGAGATCTCACGCTGAATGTTGATGGGGACTTTCTGTCTCAGGATGGAAGGGTCAGGCTGCCTTTTCGCGGTCACGCATTTGACCATTATGGACATCAGGCCCGTCTTCAATTCGTCGAATATTGCGGCTATTGAGTCGGAACTCATCTTAGGCTCGTATATGTCTATTAGCGCGTCGTAGGGACTTGCCGTACCTTTGACTTTCATGAGAATATCTGCGGCCTGTCTTTTCAGATCAAAGAGCTTCTCAAGTTCCGGTTTGAACATAGGGAAGTCCTTTGCGAGTTTTGCCTTCTTCCATATGTCAATGGCAATCGCCTGTTGCCTAGCTGTCTCCACGACAAGTGTCTCGGGGAGCTTCGTCTGCTCGTCATATTGCTTCTTGGCTAGGTAGATGTTCCTCTTCTGGAGTTCATTCAGAGCATCATGGTCTGGATGCTTCTCGATCTTTTCCAGCAAGGATCCAATCTCTGGATCTGTAACTATCCTGTGCTCGATTTGGCTGAGTAACGCAAGCTGCTGGCTTCTCAGGCCTATTCCCCTTGGAGGCATCTTCGTCTCCATGTCCCAATGGACAATTGACTGCGCTGACTGAAGAATCAGTAGTTGCTTAGACTTCGCCAAGAGCTTCTCATAATTTGAAATAAGGCTCCTGTCTGCGCTCATGGTTGAAGACCTAGCAGATCGTTAATCGTCCAAGAGATATATGATTTGTCAGTCTCAACGTTTCGGTCGTTTGGCAACAGAAACGGAGAGTAGTCAGCCGACATACAGCATTCAGTGTGAGGAATTCACGTAAGATATACGCTGCGTCACTTCTCGTGTGAGGCAAGGATCACGTCATGCAATTAGGAGATGTCTCTTCAGGACGCCCTTCCACCGCCATACCTCTCTGCTGCCCTTTCAAGCGCCTCTACGACCGGTAGCTTCTCTCCTGCGAGAAGTGAAAGCATTGCGCCTCCTGCTGTGCTGAGATGAGAGACTTGGTCTTCCATTCCCATTATTGAGGCGAGCCCTGTAAGGTGGCCTCCTCCGATTACAGTATAACCGTCACACTCACCGATGGCTTCAAGAACATTTCGGGTTCCATAGTCAAATCCATTCTTCTCGAATACTCCCAACGGCCCATTTGCGACAACTGTCTTTGCCTGATGTATGACCTGCACGAAGCGATCAGTTGTTCTTCGACCAATATCCATGATGGTCTCCCTTGTGGGAAGATCTTTGGCAGCGATCTCCTGTCTCTTCTCGTTCTTGAGAATTGCCAGATCAATTGGAGCTTCTAAGTGACTGGGAAAATCCTTCAACAAGGCCTTCGCTCTTTCCACGTATTTCTCAAGGCCCTTCATCTCCTCGTCACTCTTCGGGCCAAGCTTCAATCCTTTTGCCACGAGGAAGACCTTCGCAGGCACCCCTCCAAGCAGTATTTTGTCTGCCTTGCCTTGTCTAAGCACATGCTCTATGACGGGGAGCTTGTCCTCCGCTTTCGCGCCTCCGAGAATGAAGACTGCTGGCTTCTCCGAGGTTACTAGCACCGTGTTCAACGCGTCCAACTCCCGTTCCATCAGCCTTCCTGCAGCGGTTGGCAGAACCTCTGCGAATCCAATCAGCGAGGGCTGAGACCTGTGTGCGGTCCCAAACGCATCGTTGACGAAGAAGTCGAAGAGAGGAGCTAGACGCCGCACCATATGTGTCTTAGCAGCCATTTCAGGAGGACAATCCATGTTCTCCTCAGCGCAGAATCTCAAGTTGTCGAGGACGAGGATCTCGCCGCTCTGAATCTGCTTGATCGCTTGTCTGGCGGACGGGCCGACAATGTCTTCCGAGAATTCCACCTTTTGTGAGCAGTACCTTTGAAGCCTTCTCGCATGAGGCTCAAGCGAAGTGAAATCGATTCGACCTGGCCTGCTCTGGTGCGAACCAATTACCACCTTCGAGGCCCGTAGATCGGAGAGCGTTGGCCCTATCGCCCTTATTCTCGCATCATCCAATATCTGCAGAGTGGATGGGTCGAGAGGGATGTTTATGTCGACGCGTACAAATACGGTCTTGTTTTCTAGGTCGAAGGAATCGATGCGTAGGAACTTGGTTCCTGAGACCAATATCCTCGACTCTCAGCCGTCCCTCACGGACTCACCTGATAAAACACTTTCCAAAACCGGGGCTATTGAAGCCACTAGGAATCCAGCTTTACTCTCGGGGTTCCCAAGTAGCCCCCTTGCATCAAGATCTCGAGGTTCTTCTCTATCTTCTCGATTCTTGCTTTCTCTTCTGCGTTGAGGAGGTTTGCCTTTTCAGAAAGCCCTTTGACCAGCTTCAGTATCTCAAGGTAGGCTGGGAAACCGGCCTCTTTCCAATATCCGGGTGGAAGCTTGTAGTAATATGGATTGGCTTCGGCTCCTATGTCGATCTCGGTCTTCCACAGAATGCTTCTCTTGGTGTGCACCCATCCGATGAGCACAGACGTTGGTGCCCCGACAATGGTGGCAAGGATAGCGAATAGCCAGAATCTTTGAAACAGATCCTGAAGCTCTGGAATGTTCCTGATCGCCAAGTAGTAGATCGTTACCAATGTGGATCCGTAGCCTATCATAAAAACGAGGTAAGTGTTGTATCCGATTCTGAAGTAGTACCAGCTTCTTGAGACCAACTCAATGATCCTCAACTATGAACCTCCTTTGCTGAAACGCATTGTAGCCGACGAAGATAAAGAACCCTTTGCTGTGGACATGCCGCCTCTACATAGCGAAGGTTCTAGCTGTGCGGCCGGATCACCGGGTCCTGTTCCAAAACCAAGTTTGATGGGATGCCGGGGGAGGGGTTCGAACCCTCGACTTCTGGGCCCAATCGCTCTCCAGATTATGAGTATCACCGCAGACAGTCTGGCGCTCAACCAGCTGAGCCACCCCGGCGATGGGCGCAGCCATACAATGATGTCTCTTGCGATTAAGTCTTGCCATTAAGCTCAAGCTCAGCAGTCCACGAGAAAGTCTCTACATGAATCCGCGTGTCTGGGTCTTCACGAGCTGTGCTGAGGAACTCTTCGCTCAAGGACCTGCACTGAACCATCTTTTCTTGCGACGTAGACTGAATGGGCCATGTCTATGAACAATCCGGTCTCTATGATTCCAGGTATTGACTTGAGTTGCCTCTCAAGAGTCTGCGGATCACTAATCGGACCGAAGTCTGAATCCAGTATGAAGTTGCCATTATCTGTAATTATGGGTCCAACCTTCCCTTTTCCTTCTCGGAGCGCAGTTTTACCGCCGAGCTTGGATATTTTTCTCATCACCGCCCGGTGTGCGAAAGGCAATACTTCAAGTGGCAAAGGTGGTTGTTCTCCCAATCTCTTGACGAGTTTGCGCTCGTCAACCACTATCAAGAGGCGTCTTGCTGAAGCATCCACAACCTTCTCACGCATCAGTGCTGCGCCTCCACCTTTGATCAGGTTAAGCTGCTCATCGACTTGATCGGCGCCGTCTATTGCGAGGTCAGGTTCGGGATACTCAGTGAGCAGGCCAAGCTTGAGGCCGTGCTTGACTGCTGCAAGTTCAATCTGATGGGAGGTAGGTATGAACAGGGCCTTGAGATTGCGCTCCTTCATCATTATCGCCATCTCTGCTATTCCATCTGCGATAGTGCTGCCACTTCCTAATCCAACGGCATATCCGTCCTTGATCTGCTCGGCTGCTTTTCTGACAGCGAGGCGTCTGGCTAGTTCATATTCAGCCAATGCGTTAGCCTTCCGACTCGATTTTCTCCAGACGTTCTATCGCCTTTAGAACTTCCTCTCTTATCGCCTGTATTCGCTCCTCGGCCCGGTTCTTCGTCTTCTCTGCGGGTTTCTTTTCTTCACCGTTGCTATTGCCAGTGGGTGTTGGTTGAGTACTTGTCGTCTTCACCGTTTCGGCCTGAGGATTGTCAGACGCAGGAATAGCGAGTGTGAC
>Ga0315277_10005097_pt1 | contig 17381 bp, 8 predicted proteins | sample YL17G05_15_MG_FD_203695 | JGI IMG/M metagenome (GOLD analysis project Ga0315277, IMG submission 203695) | Sediment microbial communities from Yellowstone Lake, YNP, Wyoming, USA - YL17G05_15 | ecosystem: Environmental > Aquatic > Freshwater > Lake > Sediment | place: USA: Wyoming | collected... | reverse complement strand
CGGCTTCAATTGCCCGTCTGTGGCGCCCTGATCGCGGGCCGTGTTGATCGACTTCACAAGGTTGGAGAGCGCCGCCAGGGCCAGCGGCGTGTTGATGTCGTCATCCATGGCTTCCACAAATGCCTGCTGGGTGGCCTCGCCCTGCCCGGAGAACGCCGCCGCAGGATCCGCAGAAAGGCCCGGCGCCGACGCGGCTGCCGGCCGCAGCCCGGATTGCAGGCGGGCGACGTTCTTCTCGGCCGCGTCCAGCGTCTCGTCATTGAACAACAGCGGGGCGCGGTATGAGCTGCTCAATACCAGCATGCGCATCGCGTCCGCATCGCGCTTCGAGAGGAACTCCTTGATGCTGATGATGTTGCCAATGGACTTGGACATCTTCTCGCCGGCGAGTTGCAGCATGCCGTTGTGCACCCAAAATCGGGCGAAGCGCTTTCCGGTAAAAGACTCGCTCTGAGCGATCTCGTTCTCATGATGGGGGAAGACCAGGTCATTCCCACCGCCGTGGATGTCGATCTGCTCGCCCAGTTCAGCCAGGCTCATGGCGGAGCACTCGATGTGCCAGCCGGGACGGCCCTTGCCCCACGGAGAATCCCAGGCGGGCTCGCCGGGTTTGGCGGCCTTCCACAGCGCGAAATCCATGGGATGCTCTTTGGCCTCGCCCACCTCGATGCGCGCGCCGGCCTGCATGTCCTCCAGTTTGCGGCCCGAGAGTTTGCCGTACTGCTTGTCCTTGGTGACCCGGAAATACACGTCGCCGTTCGATGCCGCGTAGGCGTCCCCTTTGTCCACCAGACCCTTGACCATCGCCAGGATCTTGTCCATGGTCTGCGTGGCGCGTGGATTGCTGGTCGCGGGCAGGATGTTGAGGTCGCGCAGGTTCTGGGCGTAGTCGTTGATGTAACGCTGCGCCAGCTTGAACGGATCCTCGTTGAGCTGGTTGGCGCGGGCGATGATCTTGTCGTCCACGTCCGTGTAGTTCATGACGTGCCGCACCTCGAACCCCCGATATTCAAGATAGCGGCGGATGATATCGAAGACCAGGGCAGACATCGCATGCCCGACATGCGCCTCGTTGTACACCGTCACGCCGCATACGTACATGCGGACGACGTTCGGTTCCAGCGTCTCAAAGTCTTCCGTCTTGCGCGTCAGTGTGTTGTAGATGCGAAGCATTGTTTGCCTTCCCGCCTCGGAGGAACCGGATGGCGCCGCCTTTGGCTGGACCGGCCCTACTTACCGCCCGGCCACGGCCCTTTCTTGCGTAACTTGCCGTTGGCCTCCTCGACGCGGGCGAAGATCATGCGGCCCGCCGCGGTCTGCAGCACCTTGGTCACGTGGATGTCCATGTACTCGCCGATGTAGTCCTTGCCGTTTTCCACCACCACCATCGTCCCATCATCCATGTAGCCCACCCCCTGACCGACTTCCTTGCCTTCCTGAAAGACGTTGATCTTGAGCACTTCGCCGGGCAGCACCACCGACTTGACCGCGTTGGCAAGTTCGTTGATGTTCAGCACGGCGACTCCCTGCAGTTCAGCGACGCGGTTGAGGTTGTAGTCGTTCGTCAGCACCGGGCTCTTAAGCTGCTTGCCCAGCACGACCAGCTTGTCGTCCACCTCGCGCATGCCCTCGACATCGATATCGCTGACGCGCACCAGCACATTGGGGAGCTTCTGCAGCTCGGTCAGCACTTCCATGCCGCGCCGCCCGCGCTGACGCCGCAGCCCGTCCGGGGAGTCGGCGATGTTCTGCAGCTCGTTCAGGACAAAGCGCGGAATGAGCAGCGTCCCGGGCAGGAAGCCGGTGCGCGCGATGTCGGCCACGCGGCCGTCAATGATCACGCTCGTATCCAGCAGAATGGTGCGGTTGAGATTGGTCCAGGATGTGCCTGAGCCGCCCTCGCCGCGCCCGCTCAGGCTGCCGAACAGGCTCATGATGTCCCCCTGGCGCATCACGAACAGCGATACACCAAAATAGCCGAAGATAATGACGCCGACGAAAGGCAACACGCTGCCGAATGGCTCGGGCAGATTGGAGAGCGGGAACGCCAGCAGGGTGGCGATCAGCACTCCCACCACCAGGCCGGCGAGGCTGGCAAAGAGTGTCTCTGCAGACACGCGCCCAAGCAGGCGGCGCAGTGCCCGCGCCGGTCGCGTGGTGAAATAGGGCGTCAGGATCAGGCCCACCAACGCCCCGACCATCGCCAGCCCGAGGGTGTAGCGGACCACCTCGCCTGGATTGAACCTTGCCAGATCGTGCCCCCAGAAGCCCCCTGCAATGCCAAAAAGAAACATGAAAATAATGCGCAGGAAAAATTCCGTACTCATAATTGCACCTCGGTTGGTAACGTGCGGGATGATGCTGTAGATGATAGCATGCCGGGCTCGTGCCGTCAATTCACCCGGACTCCCACCGACTCGCATCCAAAGCGCCTCGTAGGTGCGCAAGCTCCCCTCCCCCGTCGCGCAAGGCGGCCTCAAGCCGTAGTTGCGCATCCCTGCCGTAGGCCCTAGCCAGAGGGCGCCATGAGGCGCAGAGAAAAAGAGGGGAGGGGTAGGCGCCAGTCCCTGCGCTGTTAGCAGGGAGGGTGGGGGTTACGCATTCACTTGTCCTCGCCTTCGGCACGGCCTACGTGAATATATGTATAATTTACGCCCTATGGCGATCGACCAGTTCGGGCGCAATATCCACTACCTGCGCATCAGCCTCACCGATCACTGCAACCTGCGCTGCATCTACTGCATGCCGGAGGACCAGACTTTCCGTCCCAACCCGGAGCTGATGCAGGACGACGAGATCGCAGTGCTGACGCGTCTCTTCGCCAGCCTGGGCTTCGATAAGATCCGCCTCACGGGCGGTGAGCCCACGGTGCGCAACCACATCGTCGAGATCGTGCGCACCATCGCCTCCACCCCGGGCATCGAGGCGGTCTCCATGACCACCAACGGCATTCTGCTCAGGCAGCTGGCGCAGCCTCTGGCTGAGGCCGGCCTCAAGCGCGTCAACGTCAGCATCGACACGCTGGACGCGGACAAGTTCCAGCGCCTGACGCGCTGGGGCAAGCTGCAGGAGGTGTGGGACGGCATCCTGGCGGCGGAAGAGGCCGGCATGCGGCCTGTCAAGCTCAACGCGGTCGTGGTCAAGGGCTACAACGAGAACGACGTCATCGATCTGGCAAAGTTGACCATCGATCGTCCGTGGCAGGTGCGTTTCATCGAGATGATGCCCTTTGCCGGCGCGACCGACATAGAGCCCGGGCAGATCATCACCGCGGCGCAGATCCAGGAGCGCATCGAGGCCGGCATGGGGAAGCTGGAGCTCTCCAATAACGGAGAGCTGGACGGCGAAGCGCGCGTCTTTCATATCCCGGGCGCCAAGGGGAACGTGGGCTTCATCTCGTCCGTCACCGCGCCGTTCTGCGAATCATGCGACCGCACCCGGCTGACCGCGGACGGCCGGCTGCGGCTGTGCCTGCTGCGCGAGAAAGAGGTCGACCTGCTCACGCCGCTGCGCGCGGGTGCGTCGATCGAGGACCTGCGGCGGCTCATCCTGGATGGCATCTGGCTCAAGCCGTGGGGCCATGGGCTGGCGGAGGGTGTCATTCCGTCGAATCGTGTGATGAACGAGATCGGGGGGTAGTCCTCGCTCGTTGTTGTCGCCGAAAATCCTGCGTTCTCCAGGGTGGGCGGAGCGAAGCATTCTCCACGCTGATCGCTGATTGATCGGCTGGCCCGGGCGGGGCCGGTTCCGGTGGGCCCATGGATGCCGGCTGCGTAGAGCGCCCGGAGCAATCGATCGCTGCGATCGCCTGGTAGTAATTCTTCTCTATATAGAGAGTTAAGTGAATCACTACTACTACCAGGCGATTTAAAATCGATTCCCCCCGACGGACGGGAAATCAGGGGCAAGCGGCGCTCTTCCCGGAGCGTATTCGCGCGAATAATTCGAATCAAGGTCGAATGCGCTTATGCAAGGAGGGAAAGAGCGTATTCAGCTGTTAAGGTTCTGGGACCTCACCCCAGCCCCTCCCTGAGCAGGGAGCTCAGGGACACGTCTCCCAAGGGAGAGGGGATTCTTGCGCTAACCCCGCTCCCCCTTGGGAGCGGGGTTAGCGCAATGGCGGGTTGATCCCGTGTCGTCGTCGGCGCGGGGTGGGCGATCCCTGGCGCCTCGCGGCGCCAGGATGGGCGGTCCCTGCGACTCGTGTCGCAGGGACTGGCGGTGGCGGCTCGAAGCCGCCCCGCGGCGATGCATGCTCTAGAAAAACAATGAGGAACGATTCTGGGGCGTAGGAATGAAACTTGTCCAGACACGATAATGGGTGGGAGGGATGGAAGCAGTGCAAGCAGTGGAACACTTTTGCTCTCCGGGGATCTACGGGTAATCGTGGAGGATCGGGGTGGTAGGTGCCATGTGGTGGGCAGTCCCTGCGACTTGTGTCGCCCTCTGGCTAGGGCCTGCGGCAGGGATCTACGACGGTGGCGGCTAGCCCTGGCGCCTCGTGGTGCTAGGGCGGGCGATAGCGGCACGACGCCGCTCTTGGCACCGCTCCCCCATGGGAGCGGTGTGCGCAATGGCGGCTTGATCCCGCCTTGCGTGAGGCGAGGGGAGAGGCGCGACGAAGGGTTCTCCAGCCATGAGGCGATGATATAGAACAACTGTTCAGCCGTCAAGGCTCAAACTGTTCACACCGTACAAGAATGGAGTGATTCTTCTGTCCTCTGAACAGCTAGAGAGGGCCCGCGCGGCATGTCGTGCTCCCCTCTCCGCTTGGGAGAGGGGCAGGGGGTGAGGTCCCACCCCCAAAGTGTTCACCCCGCACAAATTCTGAGTGATTCTTCAGTTCCTGCAATGCCAGCTGCTTACAGCGCCTGAAGCGATCGATCGCTGCGATCGCCTGGTAGTAGTTCTTCTCTATATAGAGATTTAAGTGAATCACTACTACTACTAGGCGATTTAAAATCGATTCCCCCCGGCAGATGAGAAACCAGGGGCAAGCGGCGCTCTTCCCGGAGCGCCCCGGGGGATTCAGTTGTTAAGGTTCAGGGACCTCACCCCGGCCTCTCCCAAAAAGGCGGTGGGCCTGGCCGCACATGGGTTATGCCGTCAGGCCCATCACAAGTCGTTGTCCAAATGGATATGCTATACTTCGCGCGAACAAGGCGTTCAAGCAGAGTTCTTGCGGACCAATAAGCCATATTTGGAGGCGAATATGGAAGCGATACAAATCGCCCAAGCGCTATCAATTCGAGACGAAGGATTCGATGAGCTCTGGCTGCAAAAGCAAATCTATGATAACCCTTCGGCCCTTGGCTTAGGGGACTTGGAGCCAATTACAAGAGAACGGCTACAATCATCCGGTGGGCGAATTGATATTCTTCTCAAGAATCCGGAAGATGACGCAATGTACGAAGTTGAGGTAATGCTCGGGGAAACCGATGAAACACACATAATTCGAACAATCGAATATTGGGACAATGAAAAACGCCGTTGGCCTCAGAGACAGCATTTCGCGGTCTTGGTGGCCGAATACATCAACCGGCGATTCTTTAATGTCATTCATCTCCTTAGCAACTCAATCCCAATTATCGCGATCCAAGCATCGCTTTTGCAAAGCAACGACAAGAAGAGTCTCTTCTTCACTACACTTCTCGATACATACGAGGAAATTGACGACGAGACTTCCTTTGATGACAAGACGTATAACCGAGAATATTGGGTTAGCAAAGCAAAGTGGACACTCGATATAGTCGAAACCCTGCTGAGTGTTACAGCAGACATATTTACTGAACCGACACTCCACTACGTAAAGAACTACATTGCCATTAATGTCTCCGGCAATAACTATCTTTGGATACACAAGAGGAGCAGCGACAAGTCACTTCTAGGTTTTCGTATGGCACAGCCCCTCCAAGATGAAGTGGTGACACTTCTCGATGGGAACAACATCTCGTATGTAAGAAAGCCGAAGGCATTTCGAATCACGGTCGACAAGCAAATGATCGAGAAGAACCGCGATGTATTCAGGAGCATCGCAGAGTTAGTAAAAAGAAGCTGGCAGGCTAGTGTTGACAACTGAAGAATGGCGCACCACCGAATCTAAACAGGACTCTCAGGGTTGAAATCCTGAGAGTCCTGTTCTTTCTTTGCCGCAGTCAAAGGGACGGCCGAAAGGCCCACGATCTCCATCCTCGGCGCCTTCTTCGCATAAAACCCGTCCTTCAGAGCGTTCTTATTCCCTTTTGGCGCGCTGGTCTCTATGCTCCGCTACTTCCCCCTTGCATGAATGTCAGGCGCGTGAGGCGAGATTCTGCTTCGTGACATGTAGAATTGGTGTGCGGGGAGGCACACCGACCGTACGGCGGCGGCAGAAGGGCTTGCAATGGCTTTCATAATTGACACTTTCAAGGTCATCGCTCTGGTGTTGGGGTTTATTTTCGCTGCATGGCCGCTTATTGTGGTTGCTCCGTTGGGATGGCGCAGGGGAGATGTCCTCCGAGGTATGACCTTTGCCTGGGTAATCATGTTCCTCAGCTGGCTCATGGTGAGAGCCACATCAACAAAACCGGCAAGCTTTCTTATTCCCGAACCGCTGAATTCCTACGTGTTCTTCCTCACAGGCGCAATCTTGATAGGCATCTTCGTGGGGCGGGGAGTGGTTCGGCGCGGCGGCATTCGCAGATCAGCGGACAAAGCGCGCTCCCCGCGTGATCTGCTGGATGTTTCGCCCACTCAGTTCGAGGATATGGTCGTCGAGGTTTATCGAATGCGTGGCGCCAAGGCGTGGCGCACGGGCGCGACCGGCGATCACGGCGTGGATGTCGTCGTCGAAACCCCTAGGGGCGAGAAATGGGTGGTGCAGTGCAAACGTTGGCGAGGCTGGGTCGGCGAGCCGCAGGTGCGTGATTTCTATGGCACGATGCAGCACGAGAAAGCGCACAAAGGTGTGTTGGTCACCACTGGGACATTCAGTAACGCCGCGCGCCGATGGGTCCAAGGCAAACCGCTATCCCTCGTGGATGGCAAGACATTCCTGAAGGCATGGAAGGACGCGAAAAAGGGCTGAGTGGAGAGCCTAGTTGCCCCGGCAAGGCTCCAAGTGTTCACCCCGCACAAATTCTGAGTGATTCTTCAGTTCCTGCAATGCCAGATGCTTACAGCACCTGGAGCGATCGATCGCTTCGATCGCCTGGTAGTAGTTCTTCACTATGTAGAGAGTTGTGTGAATCACTACTACTATTCCCCCCGGCAGACGGGAAACCAGGGGCAGGCGGTGCTCTTCCCGGAGCGCCCGGCGGCCCCGCGAGAGAGGTGCCGGGCATTGGGGCTGGGGATCTGCTCCTCAAGAACAAAGAGGAAGGGGGTGCGCCCCGCTCTGCGCGTCGACTTCTGATGATCCAGGGATCGGATTTCGCGGCGGATTGTCCCCGCGGCTTCTCAGATCCGTTGCTTCAGCTATCCAATCTCTCCAAAGACGCCTTTGTCTGCGGACTTCTCCCCTTTCAGATTCATTAGTCCCTTGATGCGCACTATGAGTTGGGCTCCTTCTTTAGCTATCTCCGCGTTCGCATCCTCCGCCAGCTTCTCGTAACACAGCGCGATGGCCAGCTTGGATAGTCGCTCAGGGGGCTCAAACCACTGTTCAGTTCTTTCAGATATCGTGTACCCAAGAGTAACGTTGGCGGAGCTGTCGATCTCCTTCACTGCGTCATCCACCTTGAGCCCGCCCTTCAGAGATCTCTCCCTAGACTCGATCAAATCATTGGTAAGTGCGACTATCCCTGCCCTCATTAGACCCAAGTCGCAGAATACATCCTCGATCGATTTGTTCCTATCCAATTGAAGTATGCTCAACCTGCGGGCCTCAATTTCCGCAGCGCATACATGCTCTAGTCGACTTCGAATTGAAGTGCCTCCTGCATCGCCGTCCACGAGAGCAACGACATCCCTTCCCTCCGACAGCATAAGTTTTGCCATGGCCACGTAGTTCGTTGAGTCTCCGGCATCGACGACACTCAGATCATTGAGGTCGATATCAACCCCCCGCTTTTGTTTCAGTGTCTTTATTGCATGCAGCAAGTATATGATATCGGAAGGCCCCTCAACCAGGAGCGTCTTTTCAGCTATGAGAAAGTTGTTGCTCAGCAGAATCCCTAGAGATTCTCGGACGGCCTTCCAGTTCCTCTGAAACGGTTTCTGATCTATCTTCGTCCCCTCTCTGGTCTTGCTAACGACCCTGTTGCGCTTCGGATAGTTCTTACTTATGAGAAACAGCGCGTGTGTGGAATAGATGATCTGTGCTCCGTCAGCTACCGCCTCAAAGCTCCTTTGCAGGTCCAGTTGCGCGTACGGATGCAGGTAGGTGCCGGGCTCGTCGAAAAGAAATATATAGGAATCGCTCGCTTTTGGGTATGTTCTCGCGTTGATCATCATAGACAGGACGAAGAAGGTCTGAAAGCCCGACGACCGGATAGACGGGCGCGAGAATTCGCGCTCAATTGCCGGGTCTTTGATCTGAATTACGATGTGATCACCGTTTGTGCCAGCGTGTTGCAGCTTCCACTCGAGATCACGCCCCTGATTCCATCTGTCATTCAGAATCCGAGTAAGCTCGCTGGAAGCATCGTCGAGGAGCTTCGATGTTCTGGGATTCTGAACAAACAGTTCATTCCTGTAATCCCACAGCCCGGCAAGGTGGAATATGCCCTGCATGAACTCGAATTCGGGAATTGTTAGCTGTGCCAGACTTATGTCATCCTTCAGATTGGTGGCAATGGGTTGCAGAAACGCCTCGACCTTGGGCACGAGATCCAATATTCCTGCCTCCTTGTCCACTGGCGTGGCAAACGGAGTGCTGAATACCCTCAGGGGTGTATCGACGCCCTCTCTGAAGTATATGATCTCGTCGCTAGGGTTCGTTTCGAACAGTGGTGTTTCGGCTTCGGCCGCGGCAGGCTGGCCCGAGGCGGCGCTTGGATCGTCTGGTTTCGCACTTGGCGCAGTTCCCGCAGCTGTTCTGGCGGTCCTGGCATGGAATTTTGTGGCAAGTTTTGTGAGTTCATCGTTGGCAAGTCCAAAGTGCCACTCAATCCTCGGCTGACTGGCTTTCGGCAAATCTGAATTGCGGTCTTGTGCCTGGATAGGCCGATTACTATCTAGTCTGAGTATTGCCTCCAGGAGGTTGGATTTCCCGTGATCATTTGCACCAATGAGTACAGTGACTCGGTCATCAATCAGCAGAGTCTCTGTCTCCTTCACGGACTTAAAGCCGGTTATTACCACACTCTTGAGTTTCATCGATCACAGCTCCCCAATTGCATCTACGAATCCCGTCCTCGGCCGCGCCGAGTGCATCGCATTAGGCCACGCCTCAATGTCTGCCTTGGCCGTCGCTTCGCTGCCTCTCACACAGCCGCGTCAGCTTCTCCACGATTTTCTCCCTCGTCGCCGCGGGCATCTGCTTGCTGTGCCAGATGTTTCCCAGTTCGTCAGGCAGGCGCTCCAACGGCCACACCGCCACCATGGGGTTCTCAACCGTCAGCGGGCTTTCTGGGTTTGCCCACACCACGGCCGGGTTCGCAAATACATTCAGTCCGTCAGCCTTCAGGAACCCGGCCAAACGGCCAGCGTTCGTGCGTGCTTGTTGGCTCGGCTGGGCCGAGGCCATCTTCCAGGTCTTGCCATCTCGGTACTCCCAAGTATCCCCGATGTTGCGGAATTCCCCGTGTAGGTTCTTTACTTCCAAGGCCCAAATCCCCGGTGGACCAACCAGAATCAGATCTAGATCGCCACGATTGCGCCCGGGGAGAACAACATTCCGGAAGACGCTCCAGTTGCCATCAATTGCCTGAAGGATGACCTCGACCGCCCGATCTTCACCTTCCTGCCCCACGCGATACGCATCAATCTGCTTCTGCAACCGGCGGTCAAGAAGCTCAGGAACCCCAAGCACAATCCAAAAGACCACTCCTGTGAGTACAACGAAAACCGCAAGCGCGATGACTCGGGATGGCGTCGACACTAAGTCGGCGAGCTGCAGGGCCGAGGCGTGGGACGTGCCAAGACTCCTGAAGGTCCACACGATCAGGAATATGCAAAGAGCAATGATGAGTCCTACGATCCCACCCTGCAGGAATGTGAGCCACGACTGCTCTCTCTCGGCATGGCTGCGACCGCCCGAGATCACCTGCACCAGACCTGTGGATGGTGGCGGCTCCTTCAGGATCTGTTCAAGGCGCTCGAGCAACAGCGCCATTGCGGATTTTCGGATACTGTCGTCCCATGCGGTTTCGACTGCGAAGGCAAGGTCCTTCAGGGAAAGTTGCTTGGAGTCCACCAATTCCCCCATTGGTTGGTTCTTGAGTGGCCCAAAGGGCCACGGTTTGGCCCGAGCCTGCTCCAGGGTGATGCCCAAGTCGAAAGCCCTCGCTCCTGGCCTATCGGATTCCCGCCCCTTCGATTCCTGCAGGTGCACTCCCGGCGGAAACAAGCCCAAGAACGCCTTTGCTGCCTCACGAAGCCGGGGATCATGGGCCTTCTCCGCGGCCCAAGTAAGCCTGCCCCGAGTCAGATATCCCTCGTCAAAGAGCTCGCCGAGGGGCCGCGGGTAGTTGTTGAGCCATAGAACCTGTCGTGCTTCGTTTATGTCCATTTATCAGCTTCCCCTCAAGCATCTCGCCCCGTGAGGGCGGCCTGTGGTCGGCGGCGCGCAGGACTCCCGCTTCACTTTCGCGCGCCTCAGAATACAGCCAAATTCTGCTCTGTGCAACAATCCCATCCTTTCAATCCCGCAAAGCCCCAAAGCGTCGCAGGCGCCGCCGTCGCCATGACTGTCCAGCCCTATCATGGACATGCACATCCTGGCGGCTTGTGGCATGTGTATTTCCAGGAAATGCATGAGTTTCCGCAAGGTTGGCTATTTGTGCAGTGTTTGCAGCATCCACCCCCAGATGAGGGGATTGGTGCGATGTTGAATATCGATGCTGTCGCCAGAGGGACCAGAGTCGGCGGTGCTGCCCAAAGCCCAATTTGTGCAACAGATGCCTGTTGCTCCGCACTCCTGAATATAGGAATACAGGCTGTGTCGGGCGGATAAGATGCTGAACGTGCAAATCCGCCCGCAACGAGATCGTAGTTAACGAATACATTATCAACGATCACGTACCGGAGCAACCGCCCGTACTGATCCGTTTCCGATACATCTTTCATCAGTATCGCAGCTTTTCCGTACGCAAGCTCCGTGTTCCTTGCGTTTGACTCGACTCCAAAGAACTGTCCAACGGGATCCATTTCCGGAGTATCAATCCCAATGTATCGCAAAGAGTAGGTCTTGCCGTCCCGATCCAACATCACCCGGATGGTATCGCCATCAGTAATCGACACGACTATTCCCGTCTGCGGCGGATTATTCGGTATGCAGGAGGTCCCCGGGATCCCAGCGAAGCTGGCGGCCGCGGCGGCAACGGATGCGGTGGTGATGGGCAAAGGTGATGCAGGCAGGGCAGTTGCCATGGCCGTCGACCGTGGTGCGACGGTCGAGGTTCCGGCTGCCGTCGGCGAACTGGCTTGGAGTGTTCCCAGGTTGGAGGCAACCGCGGTCTCCAACGCAAACGTGCCGATGGCGTTGTAGTCAGGCGTTGGCTGTGCTGGCGCACCGCGGCCGCTTGAGGCCACGAAGCCAACGCCGGTGAGGGCAAACACAGCAATCGTTACCCCGACCAATGCTCCCAGCATCTTGCCGGCCCTGCGGCTGTCCGCCGCCATCGCACTTGCAATGTAGTTCCTGAACGTGATGGGGGCTAAGGGTTCCAGTCTCAGCAAATGGTTCGCAAGATCATTCTCGAGACCTTGCTTTGCGGCCTTCGCGCTGGCTTCCTCATCATCATTGGTCGCTTGTTGAGCTTCGTACTTGGCTGCGATTGCACTCGCTTGGCCAGGTTGCAGCGCTTCGGGCTTAGTGCCATCGAGGTAGGCGTGGACTCCATTCTGCCACGTCAGTATTGCCGCGATCTTGACGTCACCGAATCCCTCCACTGTCGAAAGTGCCCTCTGACTGACGTCCGCCGCGCTAATAACGCCCCGCGCAATCAGCCGTTCCTTCAGTTTTGGGCCGACACCCGGAATATCTGCGTCTGCGACAAGAGTGCGGCGGAGTCCTTCTTCGATATAGGCACGTTGCACGGTCTGCAGCGCGTTTGTTGCTTCTCGTTGTTGAGCATGAGTAAGCGCCACTCGCCTCTGCAGTGCGTCGACGATCTTCTTCTGTTCGCCCCCAATGCCCTTCTCAAGCATCACCTTGCGCTGAAGCAGAGATCGCTTCTCTACAACCTGTGGATTTCCCCGATACCGGAGATATGCAAAACCCACGACCCCTAGCCCAAAGAGTGCCGTCAGGACAAGTAAGAACAGGGAAAGCGTGATCTGCGCCAGGAATCCAAGCGCACCCAGGGGAATTATCTCGATCAGCTGGAAAATCAGAAGGGTTCGAAGGGCTTTCCGGACGACAAGATCATTGTGCCCAAACAACGTTGCTCCCCACTTGCTCTACCCCCTCCAAGAATTCGCTAGCAGGAGCGACAACCTATCACTGTGCAACCCCTAGAATACATCGAACTGCTTGTCTGTGCAACTCCCCCAGCCTTTCAAACCCGCAATGCCCGAACGCGTTTCCGGCGGCTCTGCTGCCTCTCGCAGAGTCGCGTCAGCTTCTCCACGACCTTCTCTCTCGTCGCCGCGGGCATCTGCTTGCTGTGCCAGACGTTTCCCAGTTCGTCAGGCAGACGCTCCAACGTCCACACCGCCACTATGGGGTTCTCAATCGTCAGCGTACTTTCCGGGTTTGCCCACACCACGGCCGGGTTCGCAAACACATTCAGTCCGTCGGCTTTGAGGAATCCGCCCAGGCGGGCCGCGTTGGTCTGAGCTTGCTGGCTTGGTTGTACCGGGGCAGCCTTCCAGGCCTTGCCATGACGATACTCCCATGTATCACCGATGTTGAAATATTCGCCACGCAGATTCTTCACTTCCAACGCCCAAACGCCCGGTGGACCAACCAAAATCAGATCTAGGTCGCCACGATTGCGCCCGGGGAGAACCACATTGCGGAAGACGCTCCAGTTGCCATCAATTGCCTGAAGGATGACCTCGACTGCCCGATCTTCGCCTTCCTGCCCCACTCGATACGCATCAATCTGCTTCTGCAACCGGCGGTCAAGAAGCTCAGGAACCCCAATCACAATCCAAAAGACAACTGCTGTAAGTACAACGAAAACCGCAAGCGCAATGACTCGGGATGGCGTCGACACTAAGTCGGCGAGCTGCAGGGCCGAGGCGTGGGACGTGCCAAGACTCCTGAAGGTCCACACGATCAGGAATATGCAAAGAGCAATGATGAGTCCTACGATCCCACCCTGCAGGAATGTGAGCCACGACTGCTCTCTCTCGGCATGGCTGCGACCGCCCGAGATCACCTGCACCAGACCTGTGGATGGTGGCGGCTCCTTCAGGATCTGTTCAAGGCGCTCGAGCAACAGCGCCATTGCGGATTTTCGGATACTGTCGTCCCATGCGGTTTCGACTGCGAAGGCAAGGTCCTTCAGGGAAAGTTGCTTGGAGTCCACCAATTCCCCCATTGGTTGGTTCTTGAGTGGCCCAAAGGGCCACGGTTTGGCCCGAGCCTGCTCCAGGGTGATGCCCAAGTCGAAAGCCCTCGCTCCTGGCCTATCGGATTCCCGCCCCTTCGATTCCTGCAGGTGCACTCCCGGCGGAAACAAGCCCAAGAACGCCTTTGCTGCCTCACGAAGCCGGGGATCATGGGCCTTCTCCGCGGCCCAAGTAAGCCTGCCCCGAGTCAGATATCCCTCGTCAAAGAGCTCGCCGAGGGGCCGCGGGTAGTTGTTGAGCCATAGAACCTGTCGTGCTTCGTTTATGTCCATTTATCAGCTTCCCCTCAAGCATCTCGCCCCGTGAGGGCGGCCTGTGGTCGGCGGCGCGCAGGACTCCCGCTTCACTTTCGCGCGCCTCAGAATACAGCCAAATTCTGCTCTGTGCAACAATCCCATCCTTTCAATCCCGCAAAGCCCCAAAGCGTCGCAGGCGCCGCCGTCGCCATGACTGTCCAGCCCTATCATGGACATGCACATCCTGGCGGCTTGTGGCATGTGTATTTCCAGGAAATGCATGAGTTTCCGCAAGGTTGGCTATTTGTGCAGTGTTTGCAGCATCCACCCCCAGATGAGGGGATTGGTGCGATGTTGAATATCGATGCTGTCGCCAGAGGGACCAGAGTCGGCGGTGCTGCCCAAAGCCCAATTTGTGCAACAGATGCCTGTTGCTCCGCACTCCTGAATATAGGAATACAGGCTGTGTCGGGCGGATAAGATGCTGAACGTGCAAATCCGCCCGCAACGAGATCGTAGTTAACGAATACATTATCAACGATCACGTACCGGAGCAACCGCCCGTACTGATCCGTTTCCGATACATCTTTCATCAGTATCGCAGCTTTTCCGTACGCAAGCTCCGTGTTCCTTGCGTTTGACTCGACTCCAAAGAACTGTCCAACGGGATCCATTTCCGGAGTATCAATCCCAATGTATCGCAAAGAGTAGGTCTTGCCGTCCCGATCCAACATCACCCGGATGGTATCGCCATCAGTAATCGACACGACTATTCCCGTCTGCGGCGGATTATTCGGTATGCAGGAGGTCCCCGGGATCCCAGCGAAGCTGGCGGCCGCGGCGGCAACGGATGCGGTGGTGATGGGCAAAGGTGATGCAGGCAGGGCAGTTGCCATGGCCGTCGACCGTGGTGCGACGGTCGAGGTTCCGGCTGCCGTCGGCGAACTGGCTTGGAGTGTTCCCAGGTTGGAGGCAACCGCGGTCTCCAACGCAAACGTGCCGATGGCGTTGTAGTCAGGCGTTGGCTGTGCTGGCGCACCGCGGCCGCTTGAGGCCACGAAGCCAACGCCGGTGAGGGCAAACACAGCAATCGTTACCCCGACCAATGCTCCCAGCATCTTGCCGGCCCTGCGGCTGTCCGCCGCCATCGCACTTGCAATGTAGTTCCTGAACGTGATGGGGGCTAAGGGTTCCAGTCTCAGCAAATGGTTCGCAAGATCATTCTCGAGACCTTGCTTTGCGGCCTTCGCGCTGGCTTCCTCTTCGTCATTGGTCGCATGTTGAGCTTCGTATTTGGCTGCGATTGCACTCTCTTGTCCAGCTTGCAGCGATTCGGGCTTGGTGCCATCGAGGTAAGCGTAGACTCCATTTTGCCAGGCTAGAACCGCCGCGATTTTGACATCACCGAACCCTTCCACGGCCGAGATCGCGGCTTGGCTCACGTCCGCCGCGCTAATAACGCCCCGCGCAATCAGCCGCTCCTTCAGTTTCGGGCCAACACCCGGAATATCTGCGTCTGCGACAAGAGTGTGCCTGAGTCCTTCTTCAATGTAGGCACGTTGCACGGTCTGCAGCGCGTTTGTTACTTCTCGTCGTTGAGCATGTGTAAACGCCACTCGCCTCTGCAGTGCGTCGACGATCTTCTTCTGTTCGCCCCCAATTCCCTTCTCAAGCATCACCTTGCGCTGAAGCAGAGATCGCTTCTCTACAACCTTTGGATTTCCCCGATACCGGAGATATGCAAAACCCACGACCCCTAGCCCAAAGAGTATGGTCAGGATAAGCAGGAAAAGGGCAAGTGTCGTCTGTCCCAGGAACGCGAGCGCACCCAGGGGAATTTGCTCGACCAGCTGGAAAATCAGAAGGGTTCGAAGGGCTTTCCGGACGACTAGATCATTGTGCCCAAACAACGTTGCTCCCCACTTGCTCTACCCCCTCCAAGAATTCGCTAGCAGGAGCGACAACCTATCACTGTGCAACCCCTAGAATACATCCAACTGCTTGTCTGTGCAACTCCCCCAACCTTTCAAACCCGCAAGCCCCGAACGCGTTTCCGGCGGCTCCGTCGCCCCACCAGAGTGGTAGGTTCCTGTCCTACCATTGTTCCTCACCATTGTCCCTCCCTCGGCTCCCCATTTTTACCCGTAGAAATCTATTGTTCCATGGGGGAGAACACCCCGACGTCGCTGCGCTCCGTTCTGGCCGGCCCCCGATTTACCCTTGGAATCCATTGTTCCTCGTTGTTTGGGCAGCGGCGCGAAAATAGGGCCGTAGGCCGTTCCGCTTCCCCCTCTCCGAATCGGCCGCAGCGAAGCGGAGGCCTATTGGGGGAGGGTGCCCAGAGGGCAGGTGGGGTCCTTGGGCAAAAAAGCATCCTCCAGGGCGTCTGCCCTGGGGGATGTAGGTTGTGAACGTTCGCGCAAGTTGTGGGTCGTGTGCCCTGAGGCGAGCGAGCTTCAGGCGAGCATCGCCCACCCCTGCGCCTGCAGCGCAGGGGCTACGCCGCCGCAACCTTCTCGTGCAAGAGCTCCTTCAGCGTGGTGCCAAGGCGGGTGATGCCCTCGCGGATGATCTCGGGCCGCGAGTAGGAGAAGTTCAGGCGCATGGTGTTGTTGCCGCCGCCCGTGGCGTGGAAGGAGCCGCCCGGCACGAAGGCCACCTTGCGCTCGAGGGCGATCTTGAGCACCTCGGCCGCGTCCAGGTGCTCGGGCATGATGCCCCACAGGAACATGCCGCCCTGCGGATGCGTCCAGCGCACCTCCGGCGGGAACATCTCATCCATGATCTCGAGCATCACGTCACGCCGCTCTTTGTACGTGGCGCGGATGACGTTCACGTGCTCGTCGATGAAGCCGCCCTTGCCCACCTCGTAGGCGACGTACTGGTTGAAGGATGCGGTATGCAGATCGGCGGCCTGCTTGGCGATGACCAGCTTGCGGATGACCTGCTCCGGCGCGATGACCCAGGCCAGGCGCAGGCCCGGTGCGAGCAGCTTGGAGAAGGTGCTGAGGTAGATCACGTTGCCGCTGTAGCAATCGCCGTCGTGTCCGCGATAGGCGCTGTCCAGCTGCACGAGGGAGGGGATGTGTTCGCCCTCGTAGCGCAGCTGGCCGTACGGGTCGTCCTCGACGATCGGGACGCCGTATTTGTCGGCCAGTTCGATCACTTTCTTGCGGCGCTCGAGACTGAGTGTGGCGCCGCTGGGATTCTGGAAGTTGGGCAGGACGTAGATGAACTTCGGCCCCTTGCGCAGAGCCTCTTCGAGCTGTTCCACGAGCATCCCGTCCTCGTCCATCGGCACGGAGATGTACTGGGCGCCGTACGCGTTCCAGGCCTGCAGCGCGCCGAGGTAGGTCGGCGACTCCACGACGATGTAGTCGCCGCGGTTGACGAACAGCCGGCCGATGAAGTCGAGCGCCTGCTGCGAGCCGGAGGTGATCAGGATGTTGTCCGGCGTGACTCGGACCATGTAGCGCGTGGCAT
>Ga0315277_10005096_pt1 | contig 17384 bp, 11 predicted proteins | sample YL17G05_15_MG_FD_203695 | JGI IMG/M metagenome (GOLD analysis project Ga0315277, IMG submission 203695) | Sediment microbial communities from Yellowstone Lake, YNP, Wyoming, USA - YL17G05_15 | ecosystem: Environmental > Aquatic > Freshwater > Lake > Sediment | place: USA: Wyoming | collected... | reverse complement strand
TTGTGCGGTCTTTGTAGTTCTGGCGGGAATCAGCCTCGGATGCAATATCTGACTTCGCAAGGGGTTGTGTGGGTCTTGTATCGGTCGTGTCCGAGGAGTGTAGTGAATCTGTGTTGGCGGTCTGAACGGGTTCGATTCCCACCGCCTCCACCATTCTTCTTTCACCTACCCTCTTGACGGAAGAAGGGCCTGCGCTGACGCCCTCCGCGCCGGCCGCGAGCCCCGCTGCGCAAATCCGCTCAAACCTGTTCATATTTGCCCCTGCCTGAAACCCGTGGTCGCGGCTATCGGGTCTGTGAACACCAGAGATTCATTCGCCGCCACCCACGCCGCGTGAGCGTGTCGGCAACGACACACAAATATGACCGGCGGCCGCGACGCCTCTCGGCCATTCGTGGACGTCGGCGCTCGCGACAGGGCGGCGTGCTCCATGTAGTGAAATCAGGAGTCCGCGACGAGGCCGCCGCTTAGCGGACCCGAGGAACATTGATCCTCGTATGCTTGCCGGTCTTGGCCGCGCAGGCACACGTGTCACGCGGCTGACATGCGGCACAAGGATAGCCGCCCACTCTTGAGATAACCTGAAAGGCGGGGCGAATCCTGCGGGTTCTTACAACCCGCCACGCGGGTCGGCAGGGAGTAAGCCGCGCTTACGTCTGTGCCGGTGTCATACAAGGCATTTCGCGTGCGGCCGCGCGCCGGAAGGCGGCACGTTCCCGGCCCTGATGTGCGAAAGATTCTTGACACTACCAAGAGAAGATACAAAGAAAACTACACGGACTTAACCGGATGGCTTCTGCTCAGGGCCTTTAGCACGCTCGGAAGGTACAAAACGGGACGGAAAATGTGCGTTGTTTCGCTCCCCTTCCGGCTCGCAACTCGCTCAAATTGCTTCAGGCGGTATCCCGCTTATTACACAGAGGCGCTAACCGATCCTTTTGGCCATAACTGTCTTGAAGAAGTACTTCAAATACTTCCCTTGAAGGTTGACGATGCCTTCGGCCTTGAAGCGCCTGGCGGACGTCTTCATGATGAGCCGGTTGCTGAAAACCACTCTGCCGTACTTGACCACGCGCGTTGCGGTGTCAGTGTCTTCGCCGTAAAAGGTTAACGCAGTGTTGTAGCCGCCTGCCTTCTTCAGCGCTTCGGCGCGTATCAGATTGTTGCCGCCGATCAAGACGGCGCCGGCCCGTATCCCGGGCAACTGTATTATCCTCGACATCAGCCAATAAAGGGTCATCTGGGTATAGAGGGACACATGTCTGAAAACAAGGCCGCCGTCATAGTAGTCATAAGGCCCGCTGGCGGCCGAGACGCTCGCGACGTTGAAAAGCCTCAAGCCCTTAGACAGCCAGTCGCGGTCCGGAAGGCAATCGGCGTCCATGTTGGCGATGATGTCCCCCGAGGCGGCAAGCCTGCCGGCTTCACGAGCCCAGAGAAGACCTCTCTTCGGTTCATTGACGACGGTAACGTTCGAGAATCCCCTGGCTATCTCTTCGGTCCGATCAGTACTGCCATTGTTGACCACGATCACCTCGAAGTGAGGGTAGTCTTGTTCCAAGGCCGATGTGATGGTTCGAGCCAGCCCGGCTTCTTCGTTGTACGCCGGAATGACGATCGAGACTTTCATAATCGAGACCCTATCGGATGACTTGCCATTCCCTGACGAACGCTCTATTGAATAAAGCGACCCAAATCGTGTTGACCGTCCAATGCCAAAGCAGCTTGGGCCAACCGACCCTGTGAGCCCGCCGGCCGGAGTGATAAACGAGAAGTTTCGGGTCGAGCATTGTCCGGCCGACTTGCGACAGGCGTAGGAACATATCGGCATCCTCGCGCGTAACCAGGTCGGTCCGAAAGCCTCCAAGCTTATCGAAGAGCTCTTTGCGCATCATCTGAAACTCGCCGACCGATTCGCCCCGATGAAAGACATTGTTGAGAACGCGTACGTTGAACGACAGAATATCGAAAACGATACGGTCCATGAGCGTTTCGTCTCGAGGATAGACGCGGACTCTGGCGGTCAGGGCCACGACGTTCGGATGCTTCTCGAACTGTTTCAGGGCTTCGGCAAAAAAAGCATCAGGATCGTCGATACGGCTGTCGGCATCCATGAAGACCAGGAATTCTCCCGCGGCGGCCGCGGCGCCGTCGTTGCGTCCTGCCGCTATAGTCTGGCGGCCAGTCCCGGAATAGACAACAACTCTGTCGGCCCATTGACGGGCGATCTCTACGGTCTTATCAGTGCTGCCGCCGTCGGAGACAATGATCTCGCGAGGGACAGTTGCGCGTGGTCTCAGGGCCTGAAGCGACTCGCCTATAACCTTCTCTTCGTTTAGAGTGGGCAGGACGATGGATATCATGGTCGTGTACCACGCTATTGATAAATGATCCGGCGTTCGAAGTTCAGGTCCCAAGGCGTTCGGCGCGGCCGCGCAGGTACTTCCAATACCTGTATCCGATTGCTGCCAATATGGCTCCGGCAGCGACGAGAGACATCCGTCCCACGACGCTGTTGACCGTGACGCAGAGGTGAGTGAAGAAATATCCTGCGTCGAGAAGAAAGCCCGTCCATATGAGCTGGCCCATCAAGTTGACCAGCATGTATCTCCCGAAAGGAATCCTGACCATGCCCGCCGTCGTCAGAGTGACGAGCGCGAAGCCAAAACCGTTGGATATCTTGGACAGGAACAAAACCGAATTCTTGTAGCGATGGAAGAGCCTAGTCATGCGTTCGACGCCGCTCTCGGTGACGTTGAAGTACTTCCCGTATCTGGTGACAAAAACATGTCCGTAACGTCGCCCTACGTAGTACCAGCCGGCGTCTCCAATCAGATCGCCGAGCATCAGGGACATGTACACGGGTATGAAGCTCAAATGCGACAGCCTCAGGACAACGCCGAGGACGAGCGCCAGCCACGGCCCTTCTACGCAGGCAAGAAAGACAAGCACGGCGTAGACCCAGTATTCGTGGGCGGCCCCGAAGGTCAGGAGCCATTCGGCAACATGTGACATATCTGCGTTCATGCCGATGTTTCTGCTGAGAAGTCCTCATTGTTCACAAGAGATGGGGGGCAGGCGCCTTGAAGATCTGAAAGAACCGGCTCAAGGAAATGTCGGCATCGTCCTCGAGATTCTCTCCCCGTGACCGGCCGCAGGGGAGAAGCTGGGCCAAGAGCGGGGCCCCCACGCCCATGGTACGCGGGCAGGCGGGCAGATTCGTCGCGACGATGTGCGCGCCAAAGGACGTCGCAAACCCGACGAGCGAGAGGATGACTACGTAGCCATAGAGCGGACGCCGGGTACCACGGGCCGTTTGGCAATTCGCCTGCGCCCTGTTCAGCCTGCGTCCCTGGCATTCGCGATGGCTTTCGCATGAGGGCAGAATCTTATCAAAGTGGCTCAGGTCGTACAAGACCCAGCGCCAGGGAGTGGAGCAGGCTCCGGCCGACGCGCTGCCGCACGCGCCGATGGTGCTTTCTATGCGCCCGTGCAATCCATCAAGGTCCCCCCAGCCGGCGCCCGTCCCCATTGAGGACCAGCCCCTGTGCCGGCCTCGAACCAGGCGTTGGGGACGAGGTTCTTCCCCCCGACCGGCGTTACGACGTCTGTGAATTCAACGTTTTCCTCCTGGCGTTCCACTACCTGAGCGTCAGCGACATCCAGTGTGCCTGGGCGTCTTTCGAATTTTCATCTCGGGGATACAGCTTCGCCTTTCCCGGTCGTCAAGACAGCGTGGACGGGAGAAGAATAAGGGGGAGGGATTTCTCCCTCCCCCCGAACAACGGCACGGATGGCTACTTCGAGGTAACGGCTATCGCGTCCGATGGTGCCGAGTCAGCGGACATGTTGGGATAACCGACCGCGGGAGGGGCGTACGCCGTAGTGTCGCCGACCACGTTGGAGGCCAGCACCCTGTAATAATACGCCGTCTTCCTTGCGACCGTGGCGTCGGTGTACGTCACCGTGGAGCCTGTTCCGGCGGCGGCCGGCACCGCCGTTGTCAAGGCAAGCCACGGGCCGGCGGCGTTGGTGGCTCTTTGGACGGTGAAGCTGGTCTCGTTGAGCGAGTTGTCCAGCCAGGTCAGGGTGATGCTCTTGTTGTTGACAGCAGCGGTCAGGCCGGAAGGCGCCCTCGGCGCAACCGCCATTATGATCGTGCGCATCATGATGTTCTCTTCGTGACCTAAGAGGTGGCAGTGCCAGAGGTACTCCCAGCCAAAGTTGATCATGCGGTTGGTGACGGGCGCCGGTTCGTTGGTTGGGTCGACACCGTGGAACTGTGTCGTTGTGCCCAGCGGCATCGTGACGTCCAGGGGCCGAATGCTGTTGGGCAGGTCGAAGGGCAAAGTGGGGATGATCGGCCTCATCGCCACGATGACGTCTTCCAACGGGTTCATCCTCAGGGTTTCCTTCCAGCCGAGTTCGTTGGGGTCGGGCGGCTTTATCATCCCGTCCCAGCCAACCCTGTTGATGACCTGCACGTTGAACATGTGCCAGTGGATGGCGTGGGTATCAACGCCGTTATGCGTGGTTTTCCAGATCTGGGTCCCGTCCCCCGCCGTTGCGATGGGAGCCGCAGCAACGGAGTTCATGAAAATCTCCGTGGGTGGATCGATGTCGTAGAAGGGGATCGACGTCTGTATAAAGGCGCTGGTATGCGGCACCTCGACCCCAAGCATGGCATTCATCCGTCCGTAGGTGACGTCAAAGTCCTCAATGATGGACTTCGGCTCCAGACTCATCGTCAGGCCGGTCGCTACGGCTGCGGCGCCTGAGCCGCCGCCGCCCGAGAAGGCGACGGCAGGAGCAGAGGTATAACCAGATCCTCCATTGGTCAGCAGTACACTGCCAACGGGGGCGGGCGCCAATACCGCCGTAGCAGCGGCACCCGCGCCTCCGCCGCCCGTGAAGGCGACGATAGGAGCAGAGGTGTAACCGGAGCCTCCGTTGGTAAGCATAACGCCGCCAACGGCCGTGGGCGCCAATACCGCCGTAGCAGCGGCACCTGAGCCGCCGCCGCCCGTGAAGGTCACGGCAGGAGCGGACGTATAACCGGTGCCTGCGTTGGTAACCGTGACAAGGGTAACCTTGTTACCCTTTACGGTTGCCGTGGCAGCAGCACCCGAGCCGCCGCCGCCCGTGAAGGTAACGGCGGGAGCGGTGGTGTAATTTTTTCCGCCGTTGGTAACGGTGACGGCTGCAACGGACGTAGGCACCAACACTGCCGTAGCGACGGCGCCAGAGCCGCCGCCGCCCGAGAAGGCGACGGCAGGAACGGAGGTATAACCAGATCCTCCGTTGGTCAACAGTACACTGCCAACGGCGGCGGGCGCCAAGGTTGCCACGGCGGTCGCGCCTGAGCCGCCGCCGCCGGAAATGGCCACAGCGGGAGCGGAGGCGTAACCAGCCCCTCCGTTGGTAAGCATGATGCCCGTGAGCGGGCCGTTGAAGAAGGTCATGGAAGTGTCCTGGATTCTCGCGAACGCGTCGACGGGATAGGTCGCGTTGAAGGCGGCGTTATAGGCGGCCTGCGGCACGATGGGTTTGTCCTGGAACTGGGCGTACGCGGCCGGCAGGGCCGTCTGCAGCGCGGCCAGGTCGAAGGGGGGCGCGGAACCGAGAGAGGAGGTAACCTGGAACTGCATGACGGTACGCGTGTTGGGGCCGTAGCCCGGCAGCGTCGAGGGCGCGCCGCCCGTCGGGGTCATGTCCGGGTTGCCCGTGTAGTAGTCAAGGCGCGGGTCGAACCCCGGGACGGGCGCGGGCGCGTCGTTGTAAAGGACAAGCTTGGAGCCGTCAGGAACCTGGGAGAAGTCAATAACGACGTCCGCGCGCTCGGCGGGCCCGAGGAAGAGCGTCTTATTCAGGACGTTCAGCACCGTTACGCTTCTGCGGTCGTAGTCATACCCGATCGGCGTGTTGTCGAGCACGACCGGCGCCGGCAGGAAGCCGCCTTCGGTGCCGATCTGGATCATCGACGGGCCAACTGCGGCGGGATCGGGCACGCCCCCTTCCCTGCCGTCGGTGGGCCAGGACGCCGGCAAGCCAGCGCCCGGGATCGCGGGAACCATGTTGACTTCACCGGCATTGGCGTCCAGCAATGCGCCGGTCGCCGGGTCCCACATGGCCGCATTGGACTTGGCGAAATACAGCTGCAGGTTGAGATAACGGTCGTTGCAGACATTCAGGATTCGGAACCGGTAGGCCTTTTGTCCCACCTGGAGGTACGGATACGCGGTGCCGTTGACTACGGGGGTGTCCATGAAGGCTTCCGGCACGATGGACGGGTTGGGCGTCCCGGGGATCTGCGGCGGTTCCCACGGCGCGTTGATCGGATCATAGTAGGGATTCGGGACCGGCCCGTTGACCAAAGCCGTAAACGGCGGCCAGAACCAGGGGCCGTAGTCCCACCTGCCCATGGCGTTAGCGCCTCCGAGGTCGTATGGGTTCTGGTTCGGCATGTAAACGTGCGGGAACCAGAGGTTTGACCTGTTGGGGTCGAGGGGGAAAGGCCAGGTTGGATCCTCGGCGGCCAGTCGAGCGGCGCCGGGCAGAAAGGTCTTGTCCTGAACGACCAGAGGGATCTGTTCGGCCGGGATGGTTCCGGGAGTGACAGTGACCGCACCTATAGTCCCGCCGTTGATGAGGGTCTGTTCCACCGAGTCCGTCACCAGGTAAGCCGCGGCCTCTCCGGCGTATACGTTGAGCCGTGTAATCCCGTACGCGTGGTCGTGATAGAACATGAGCCTGGCGCTCTGCTGGTTGGTATAGTAGAACGTCAGCGTTCCCTGGGGCTCGGACCCGCTGTCCATGTCTGGGACGTTCTTAACACTGACGCCCTGGGGGTAGGGGGTGATTTCCCCCGCGGGAGTCGTCCACTGGTGCTGCGTCCCATCGCTGATCCACGGTGTGTTGCCGCCGTGGAGATGGAGCGTGGCGCGGTTCTGGGTGTAATTCATGGGACTGGCGTTCATGCCGAGCGGCCCCATCCCCGCCCCCATGACGGTATCGTCCACGGGCAGGAAGAGGTCGCCTCCCGCGCCCGTGGAAAGCTTGTTGGTGAACTTGACCCGCACCGGCCTATCCTTCTGAGCCATGATCACAGGTCCAAGGTAATGGATCGGTGCCACGTCCACGCCATTCCGGACCTGCACATAACCTCGCAGCGTAGTAGGCAGCAGGTCCGAATGCATCTTTTCGGTGAATTCCCGCAACTCGATCTCGTAGTAATCCGATCCCGGATACGTGGTGGCGTCCGGTACGGCGATCGGAATGTACTGTCCGAGATTGTTCGAGCCGGCAAGTCCCAGGCCCGGCAGCGAGTCGACGAATTTCCTGATGCCGCCGGAGATTGCCCCTGTGACCGGATCGACCGTCGGGAGCGGGCTGTTGGCATAGTTGGCGTAAAACCCGAAATAGTCCGGGGTTCCGCCGGGGGCGAGCGCTGCAAGCTGGGACACCCCGGCGCTCGCCACGCTCTGGCGCGCTGCGGCCATACGCCGTGCGGCAGCCTGTCGCTGCGCAGGCGTTGTGCTCCTCAATCTGGGCCGAGCAGCGCGGGAAGAGCCGTCGACGGTTGATGACCGCCCGGGGGGTTGCGTTTGGGTTTGCGCGAGTGCCTGCTCGGCGCCCCAGAAGAGGGACACCGCCGCCAGGACCAGCAGCCGCGCAACCGCGAAGAACCTGTGCTTGTCCATGGTCGCCATCCTTTCATTCTCGGTTAGTTCTTATTGACAGGTAGTCCCTGACAGTGTGACCGAAACCGATGCTCGGCCTGTGTTTACCCCGTCGTACGCGACGACCCGGCGTAAGCCCAGCGGTGCTTACCGACAGACTGTCGGACAAACACTTTGTCCGAAGAGAGGGGACAGGCCGTTTCCCCGGTGGCCGCGCGGCCCCAACCGGTGACGCACCGCCCTTTGTCGTCCCTCACGCCCGCTGTCACCCAAGTACGCGACGTCGAAGAAGGGGCGACAGCAGTAGCGCTGGAAGACCGGGAACACCTTTAGGATGCTGTTTTATAACGTGCCTCCTTTCCCGGCACATGGCGGGGGTTGTGGAATGGAGTTACGGCAAGATCGCCCGGCCGTATGAATGCGAACGCGCCGGGCGCTCTTCCTCGAATCGATCGCCGCCACCAGTTCGTACCCCGTGCGCCGTCAACTGAAGTAGCAAGCAACGGAGCACCACGTGTACCCCTCGACCGCTCCGCCCCAACAAGACACCGCAGCCGGGCCTTCAGTTCCGCGGCGCATAGGCAAATATCCGACGAAAAACCTGATAATCGCGTCAGCAAAACCCTGACGTGGCTGCGGGAGTGCCGGCGCCGCCAGGGGCGCCGCGGCCCGTTCAGTCCACGGCCTCCGACCCCCTTTCCTGCCCTTGACTTGACCCTTGTGCGTTGATTGCGTCCACGGCGAAAGCTATTGAACCACCCGCAGTCTCGGGCATAATGGAACCAGCGCCCAACGCCAGCCCGCGTCTCACGAGGAGGGTTGCACGATGAGAACCCTCGGTCCTGCCTTTTGCGTCCTGGCGGTCATCCTCACCGCCACTGCTCCAGCCCACTCCGAGCCGTTCAAACTCGAATACCGCTCCGGCGACCCTTCTGAAAGGGGCATCTCCCCCGGCGAGCGCGAGGCAGTACCGCTTGCGGCGCTTCCGGAGGGGGTTTCGCTCCCGCCGAATGCCGGCGTCAACCCCTTCTTCGCGAAGTGGGAAACGCCGCTTGCCAAGGGCGGGTTCGTCTATCTTGCCGCGACAAAAAATGAGGAGAACGGCCTCTACGAGTCGCTCTTCGTCGACACCAACTGCGACGGCAAACTCGCGGACGAGTCGCCCATAGCAAGCATTGAGCGGGGCCCGGAACGGTTCGCACCGGTTGACCTGGTGTTCCCCGGCCAAGGGACCGACCTGAGGTATCGCATTGCGGTGCAGGTTCGCACAGTAGGATACATGTCGTACCCAGCGCGGGAGGTCACGACACTTGTCGTGCAGTCCGACTGTTGGTACGAAGGCGATGTGATTCTCGACGGCCAGACCTATCGCATTGCCCTTGTCGATGGCACCGCAAACGGCGTCTTTGATGATACGTCGATGGACTTAAGCAAAGTTGACTTCATTGCAATTGGCGAGGCCGGCGCGAAAACGCTCGATCATCGCTGCATGGGCAAGTACATCCAGATAGGCGGCAAGATATACCACCCCAAGCCCGCGCGCTTTGGCGGCGGCATAGAGTTTCTTCCGCCGGAGCCGTTCACCACGGGAACTGTGCGAGTAAACGGCGAGGCCACCTCGCTTACGCTTGCCAGCGAGAACGGCGAATTGTCGTTCGACCTCGTCGACGGCAAGGCGGCCTTCCCCGTCGGCAAATGGATCCCGAAGTTCTGGACCTCGACGCGCAAGGACGCCGACGGCGCGTCCTGGACCCTCAAAGCCGTCGACTTCCCGCCAAGGACGATCTTCGAAGTTATCGATGGCCGCGAGTCCATCTTGGACACCGGCGAGCCCGTCAACGCCCGCATCGGCTGGGCCGGCGAGTATCGAGGGGTAACCGACGGGCCTATGAAACCGGTTTACTTCTTCGCAATCGGCGGCAGGATTGGAGAGGTCGTACACGTCACGAGAAACGGCGCCCGCCCCCCTGCCCCCGTCCTCCGCATCCGCAGCGCCGACGGTGCCTTCGATGAGACAGTCGCCTTCGAGTATGGCTGGGGCAGCGATTACACGCTCTCGTGGCGAGAGCCTCCGGATGCCAAGGGGCCTTTTACCGGGAGCTTTGAGTTCCAGACGCCGTTCAAGATGAACGCGGAGCCGCTGACGACGATAGACGCTCCGCCCCCCCTGAAGTTGCCTGACCCTCGCCTGCAATAGCCGGCGTTACTTGCCGGCGGCCTCGAGCACCGAGAGCGCGCCTTCCCAGCCGGCGGGCGTCGTGAATGATTGCACACCGCTCTTCGCGAACTCCCCGGCCGCAGCCGTTTCCGCGCTCCTCGGGTCCACCCGGAACGCCCGCAGCTTCTCTCCGGCGACCTTGCTCATGCTGACCGCAAATGAAGCGCCGCCGGCGTTGTAATCTGGCCGCGTGCCGGTTTCGCCATAGGCCGTCAGGTGTCCTCGCGCGCAGCCTCTATCATGGCCACCATGTTCGCGAGAGGCACGTCGGCCTGAAGGGTTATCCCGGGCTCGAGGATGTAGCCGCCTCCGCCGCCCAGGTCGCGTTTGAGCTTGTGAATCTCGGCTTTCACGTCGTCGGGCGTGCCGTGCGGGAGGAGCTGCTGCGTGCCGACCCCGCCGCAGAGCGTTATCGACTTGCCGAACTCGCGCTTGAGGAGCCGCACATCCATCGCCTCCGGCTGAACAGGGTGCAGGATGTCGAGGCCAAGGTCAATCATGTCGGGGATGATGGGAAGGATGTTGCCGCAGGAATGGTGCATGACGGCGAGGCCGTGCGCCTTGGCAAGCGAGTAGATCGCCGCGAGACGGGGCTTTACGAACCTTCGCCAGTGCGCGGGCGACATGAGAGGCCCCTTCTGAGTCCCATAGTCGTCGCTTATCGCAATACACTCAAACCGGCAGGCGTCGATAAGCACTTCCATGGTCCGCAGGATGTAGCGCTCGAGCCCGTCGAGGAGGGCGTCCACGAACGAGGGGTTCGTTGCAAGGTCGAGGAGAAGGTGCTCCATGCCCCTCATGAACGTCGCCCGTTCCCAGAGGTCGCCGACCCAGATGAGGCGGAAGTTTCCCGCGAGCCGCTCGCACCACTCGGGAAGGCCGTCGAAACGGCCCGGGACAAGAGGGTCAGGCCAGCGGTAGGAAGAAAGGTCGGCTTCACCCAGACAGGGCCCGATGGGCGAGCCGCGGTCGATGTCGCTGGTGCTCCAGACGACACCGAACTCGTCGGTGACCGTGGGGCCGAACTCGTGCGGGGCGGCGTAGAGCGGCTTCTTGCTCGTGGGGGCGGCCGTACGGATGGGGAAGTTGAGCGCCTCCTCGATCTGGCCGGTTCCATAGAAGCCCTCGAGGAGCAGACGGGCAGGCGGTGAGAAGGTAAAGTTGTAGGGAACGCGGTGTGGCTCGCGGTGCGCGAGAGCGGCTTCTATCCAGGCGCGATTGTCTGACTTCACGCGGTCGCCCTTTCCGCGGACGGACGAGCTCGTCCGGGAGTCTCTATCATCGGACGGATTCGAGTATGAGCAGCGCGTCTTCCCAGCCGGCGGGCGTCGTGAATGATTGCACACCGCTCTTCGCGAAGTCCCCGGCCGCCGCCGTTTCCGCATTCCTCGGGTCCACCCAGAATGCATTAACTTTCTTTCCCGCGATCTTCGACATGTCTATCGAGAACGACGCCTTGTCCGCGCAGTAGACCATCGCCCACTTGCCGTCCTTGTGCCTGGCCGCCAGGTTCAGTATCTGCCCCTCGGTGTGCCCGCCGCTTGCGAAAACCGCCTGGTCTGGAACGAGGTACCACCACTCCTTGCGCGCCGTAAAGATCTTCTTCAGGAGGCCCATCTGGACGGCGCCTGGGGCGTCGAGCGCCTGCCGCCAGGTGGGGAGCACCCGCCAACTGTCATTATGCCCGTATGTGTGATGAGCGCCCGCGAGGTACGAGTAGTACGCCTGTCGGCGAATCCAGAGCGGAGTCACGTCGAAACCGTATTCAGAACCCGCCTCGTAGGCGCCCTCCCCCATGAGAACCGGCTTGACGGGCTTGAGGTTGTACTCCGTCGTCACCATCGGGTAGATGGACTCGATCCATTTCCAGACCTGCATCGCCGCGAAATCAAGCCAAGGCTCCCCGTGGAGGAAACCGGGGGCGTGCGGCGCGGGGTCGGGCTTGAAGGTCACGAGATGCCGCCCCCCGTCGCCCTCACGAAGGCCGGCCGCCAGTTCACCGAGAACGGGAACGAACTCCTCCTTGGCCTCGGGGGTCATGGACCAGACGATGTTCGGCACTTCCCTGTAACGCCGGGCGACCCATTTCGCCCAGGAGCGGGCCTTCCCATCCGTGATAAACGGGCGGTAGCGCTGGTGGTACATCGTCATGGAGATGATGAGATCATTCTTGCGCGCAATCTCGACGACGGCGTCGACGTTCTTGAAGTACGCCTCGTTGGGCGTGAGGGGGTTGTCGTTTGTCCAGGGCTTTTCCCCGCGGACATTGGGCTTCGTGCCGTCGCCGACGCCCATAAGCATGACCTGAGCGAAGGCAAACCCCCTTTCCCTGGTCTTCTCGATGATCGTCCGGGCCTGGTCGAGCGTATACTCCCTGAAAAGCTGCCATTGTGTCGTGCCCAACCAGAAAACGGGCTTGCCCTTCCGGTCGACGAAGTATCTGCCGTTTTCACTGACCTTGACGGGATACATTCTTGCCCCCTCTGGGGTATGACGCCCCTTCAATCGGAGGTCGCCGCCGACTGTAACGTCGCCTCGACCGTCCGCATTTCGCATATTAGGCCGGAAAATGGTCCCGGTCAATAGGAAGCCGCGATTTCCCGCGACGCGTCCGACCCGGCTATGGCGCCGGCCTGCACACCACAGCTTCTTCGCACGCGCGACGGCCTGCGGCGCGTCGCCGCGCGAGCGGTTCGCATTTCACAGCGGGCGCCCTGGATGAAAACGTCCTGCGGCCGACGTTCGGCGACCTGCGCGCGGGGATTGGGGGGAAGGATGCGGGTTAGTCCCCGTCGCCGCCGGCGGACGCGCGGCTCGAGGGAAGGGCTTCCATCTGAACGTGCCCCTTGCGCCCGGCAAGAAACTTCGCCCCGTGCTCCATGTAAACGTATACCGCAGGCGTGACGTAGAGGGTCAAGAGCTGCGAGACGACGAGGCCGCCCACGATCGCAAGCCCGAGGGGCCTGCGCGCGTCGGCCGTCGGGCCGACGCCGACGGCAATCGCAAGCCCGGCGACGAGGGCCGACATGGTCGTCATCATGATCGGGCGAAAGCGCACGAGGCACGCCTGGTAGATGGCTTCGGCCGTGGGTTTATTCTCCTTCCTTTCAGCGTCGAGGGCGAAGTCGATCATCATGATGCCGTTTTTCTTCACGAGGCCGATAAGGAGTATGATGCCCACGAACGCATAGAGGTCGAGGCTGTACCCGAACGCCAGGAGCGTCAAGAGGGCCCCCAGGGCCGCGGACGGCAGCCCCGAGAGAATCGTAATGGGGTGCACGAAGCTCTCGTAAAGGATCCCCAGCACGATGTAGATGACCGCTATGGCCATGAGAAGCAGGAGCGACAGCCCCTGCACCGACGCCCGGAACGCCTGGGCAGTGCCCTGGAAACTGGCGGTGACCGTCCCGGGAAGATTCTCGCGCGCGACCCTCTGCACTTCGTCGAGCGCCGGTCCGAGCGCGAGGCCGGGCTTGAGGCCGAATGACAGCGTGACGGACGGCAGCTGCCCGGAATGGTTGACGCTCAACGGGCCGACGCCCGTGGAGACCGTCGTGACGGCGTTCAGGGGTATCATCCGCCCCTCGGAGGACCTCACGTAGATGTACGACATCTTCGAAGCGTCGGTCTGATACTCCGGCGGCAGTTCCATGATGACGTCGTAAGTATCGTTGGCGGCGTAGATCGAGGAGATCAACCTGGAACCGTACGCGCTGTAGAGGACGCGCTCTATGTCCTGGACCGAAACGTGGAGCTTGGCCGCCTTGTCGCGGTCGACCTCGACGTTGACCTGGGGGTTTCCGACCTTGAGGTCGCCCGTGACGTCCAGCAGGTCGGGGAGGCCGCGCAGTTTGTCCAGAAGCAGGAGCGCCGACCGGTACAGGTCACCGGTGTCCGGTGACATCAGCGTAAACTGGTAGGTGCTCGACGACCCGCGGCCGCCGACCGAGATCGGCGGAGGATTCTGAAAGTAGACCCTCACCGCCTGGATGCCGGCGACGCTTCTGCGGAGTTGGCCCGCCACCTCGTCGGCCGAAACCTTGCGCTGGGCCCTCGGGATGAGGCGTATCGAGAGGTCGCCGCTGTTGCCGTCCGCGTGCGACGTGAAGGACGCCACGTTGGGGTTGGCCTTGACGGCGGCGGCGACTGCCTGCTGGTACTTGAACATCATGGCGTACGCGGTCCCCTCGGCCGCTTCGGTGGATCCCCGCAGCATGTCCCGGTCTTCCGACGGGATGAACCCCTTGGGCATGACGACGAAGAGCCAGACCGTTGCGGCCAGCGTCGCGACGGCGACGATGAGGACGAGCCACCTGGCCTCGAGCGCTCCGCGCAGCGTCCAGCCGTAGAAGTCCCGCATGGCCTCGAAGCCGCGCTCGAAGAGGTTGAAGAGCCATCCGTGCTTGCCCTTCTCGACGGGCCGGAGAAAACGGTGCGACAGCATCGGCGTCAGGGTGAGCGACACGAAACCGGAGATGAGTATGGCGACCGTTATGGTCATGGCGAACTCGCGGAAAAGCCTTCCGACGATGCCGCCCATGAAAAGCACCGGGATGAACACCGCCGCCAGCGACAGCGTCATCGAAAGGATGGTGAAGCTGACCTCCTTGGAGCCGTTGAGCGCGGCGGCGAGAGGCTCCTCGCCCATTTCCGCATGGCGCACGACGTTCTCCAGCATCACAATCGCGTCGTCGACGACGAAGCCGACCGAAAGCGTCAGAGCCATGAGCGAAAGGTTGTCGATGCTGTAGCCCAAGAGGTACATCGCCGCGAACGTCCCGACGACCGACATCGGCAGCGCCAGGCTCGGGATGAGGGTGGCCCGGACGTTTCGCAAAAAGAGGAAGATCACCAGCACCACCAGGCCCAGCGTGATGAGGAGCGTCAGCTTCACGTCGGCCACGGACCTGTTGATGGATTCGCTGCGGTCGTTCAGGATGTGGATCGAGACCGACGGGGGCATGCTCGCCTGGAATTTCGGCAGCAGCGCCTTCACCGCGTCGGCGACCGCGACGGTGTTGGAGCCGGGCTGGCGGGATACCGCGAGGGTCACGCTTCTTTCGTTGATGTACCAGGCGCCGGACTGCCTGTCAGAGACGTCGGCGGAAGCCCGGGCGACGTCGCCGACGCGCACGGGGTGGCCGTTGCGGTAGGCGACTACGACGCGGTTGTACGCCTGTGCGGTGGCGAGCTGGCCGTTGACGCTGACGGTGACTGTCTTTCGGGGGCCGTACATCGTTCCGGTCGGGAGGTTGGCGTTGGCCCTGTCGATGGCCGTGGCAACCTCATCCGCGCTGACCTGCCGGGCGGCCATCGCGACGGGGTCGAGCTCGACCCGCACGGCGTACTTCTGCGCGCCCCAGACGTTCACCTGCGAGACACCCGGGACCATGGATATGCGCTGCGCCATGATGTTTTCCGCGTACTCGTCGATCACGGGGAGCGGCAGCGTAGGCGAGGTCAGGGCCAGGAAAAGCACCGGCTGGTCGGCGGGGTTCATCTTCCGGTAACTCGGCGGGCTCGGCATGCCGTCGGGGAGCCTGCGCTGCACGGCGGCGATGGCGGACTGCACGTCCTGCGCGGCGGCGTCGATGTTTCTCGAGAGGTTGAACTGGAGCGTAACGCGCGTGTACCCCATGGAGCTCGACGAGGACATCGAGTCGATGCCCGAGATGGTGGAGAACTGCTTTTCGAGCGGCGTGGCCACCGTCGAGGCCATCGTCTCCGGCTTGGCCCCCGGCAGCGACGCCGAGACCGTGATCGTCGGGTAGTCGATGTTGGGAAGGTCGCTGACGGGGAGAAGCTCGTAGCCGAGGGTCCCGAAGAGGAGGATCGCCAGCATTATGAGCGTCGTCGTTACCGGACGACGGATGAATATCTCGGACAGGTTCATTGCCTGGAGCTTCCACCTGGGCCCTGGGCCGCGGCGCCGGAAGGCGTCTCAGGGCCCGGCACTGCGGGGGCCGCCGCCGCGGCCGCGCCCGGCCCCGCGGCGCCGGACGCCGTTTCGACGTTGACGCTGCCCGCGGCGGGCTTCTCCGCGATCGGCGGCTTCACCACGATCTTCGCGCCGGGCATCAGTTTCAGGTGCCCTTCAATGACGACCGTCTCGCCGGGGGCGAGCCCCTCCTTGATGATGATCTTGTCGCCGTAGGCGTCCCCGGCGACGACCGTGCGGGTTTCCACCGTATTGTCGGGCTTCACGACGTAGGCGTACCTGCCGGTCTGGCTGTCCTGGACCGCCGGGATCGGCGCGACTATCGCGCCCTTGACCGTCGTGAGGAGGAGAGTGACGTTGACGTGCTGGCCGGGCCACAGGCGCTCGTCGGCGTTTTCGAAAGAGCCCTTTAACGTGATGGTGCCGGTGTCGCTTGTGACGGCGTTGTCGATGAAGGCAAGGCTGCCGCGCTCGGGGCGGTCCTCCCTGCCGGGTATCGTCACTTCGACGTCAAGGGCCGTGGCGGCCGCGTAGTCCCTCACCCCCGAGAGTTCCTGCTCGGGCAGCGAGAAAGCGACGGCAATGGGCTTCACCTGGTTAATCGTGATGAGGGGGACGTCGTTTGCCGAGATGGTGTTGCCGCGGGTAATGAGCAGTTCCCCGGTGCGGCCGTCGATGGGCGAGGCGATGTAGCAGTAGCTGAGGTTGAGCTTGGCGGTCTGGATGGCCTCCTTGTCGGCGTTCACGGCGGCCTCGGCTGAGGTGAGCGTCGCCTTGTCCTTGTCGTAATCAGACGGCGAGCCTATGCCGCTCTTGACCAACTGCTCCGTCCTGGTGAATTCCGCCCGTGCAAGGGCCGCCTGCGCGGTGTCCTTTTCGAGGTTGGCCCCGGCTGCGCCGAGGGCCGCCTGGTACGGCCTCGGGTCTATCACGAAGAGGAGGTCCCCCGCTTTCACGTACTGCCCTTCCTTGACGTGGACCTCGGAAAGGGTGCCGCCGACTTGCGACTTGACGGCGACCGTGGCGAAGGGCTGGACCGTGCCGAACGTGGTTACGGTCACGGGGATGTCCGCCGTGGCAACCGCCGCGACGGCGACGGGCACCGGGTCGGCCGCGGCGCCCCCCCGCCCCCTCGAACCGCCGGCGGCGTCGGCGCTCCTCGAGCAGCCGGCGGCAACGAGGCCGGCAAACCCTGCCGCCGCCGAAAGCGCCAGAAGGCCGATGATTCGCGCGTGAGCCCCTCGCGCCGTTTGACTTGCCGGGCGGCGCGACGTGCCGCCTGTTGACCCCGGAAGGTTTGTGTCGTTCACTTTGTCTATCCTTGATGCAAGTTTCGCCAGACGCCGCCCTCGGGAACGCTTTCGGAGGCCCAAAAACGCCGAGTGTTTGGACGGGCCTTCGCCGGCGTAATCCCTCGGACACGCATATTCTCCGAAAACGGCGCTTACCGTCAAGCCCGGACGAGGCGGCCGCGCTCAACGGGCCTTCCCGCCAGTGCGGCAGGCGAGCGCGGCAGGCGGCGTATGGCCTTTCTTTTGGCCCGCGCTCA
>Ga0315277_10005095_pt1 | contig 17386 bp, 14 predicted proteins | sample YL17G05_15_MG_FD_203695 | JGI IMG/M metagenome (GOLD analysis project Ga0315277, IMG submission 203695) | Sediment microbial communities from Yellowstone Lake, YNP, Wyoming, USA - YL17G05_15 | ecosystem: Environmental > Aquatic > Freshwater > Lake > Sediment | place: USA: Wyoming | collected... | reverse complement strand
CGCCTCGACGGCTGGCTGAGCCGCCCTGGAGGCGTGGCACCCGTGCGGCTCGATCCGGAACGCCGCTCGCCCACGATCGCGGAGGCACTCGAAGGGCTGGCGGCGCGGGCCGGCCCGGAAGCGCTCTACGTGCTGCATTCGCCGCCGCGGGACACCCGCTGCGACATGATCAGGCCCCGTGCGCACGTCGGCTCCCGGGCGATCCGCGCCTTCGTGGAGCATCACCAGCCGGCCCTGGTTCTGAGCGGCCACATCCACGAGTCGCCCCGGGTCTCATCCTCCTACCGCGACCTGATCGGGCGCACGGTGGTGGTGAACCCGGGCCAGTTCGGCACGGTACGGGTGTGCGGCGTCTGGTTCGATCCGCTTAACGTCGGGGAGACGATGCGGCACACCGTCTTCGGCTGACGGCCCGGGGCTGGCTGTCAGGGGGCTGGCAAATCGACCGTATCCCGGGCGGGAAACGGCGTCTCTCATGGTAGGATGTATTCGCTCCCTGGCCCCAAGCCTTCCCGGAACCCCGAGGTGCTTCTGATGAGACGCGCCATCACCATGGCGTTCCCCGCCCTGATTCTGCTCCTTCAACCCCCCGCGGCCATGGCCGGCAACGCGTGGCGCGCCTGGGACCCCGGTCTGGCCGAAGCCGGGACCATGGGCCGGCCCGTGCTCGTCGACGTCTACACCGACTGGTGCGGGTGGTGTAAACGCATGGACCGTGACGTCTACGCGCGACGCGACGTTCAGGAGTACCTGGCGCGCAAGTTCATCACGGTGAAGCTCAACGCCGAAAGCAACGACGTGGTTCGCCACGAAGGGCGGACCCTTACCTCGCGTTCGCTGGCTGCGCGCTACGGAGTGAACAGCTACCCGACCACGATCTTCCTGAGCCCGCGCGGCACCCACCTTGGAAACGTGCCCGGCTACATCCCGCCGGACCGCTTCCTGCTGCTTCTGCGCTACATCGGTGACGGGCACATGGAACGGGGGCAGAGCTTCGAGGAGTTCGCTCGGGGCGGAACCAGTGAGACTCGAGGAGGGACGCGGGCCGGCCGGCGTTGACCGCCACGCCCCGGAGGAGGATCGGCCGTCCCGGAGGGTGGTGGAGGAGGGAGCCTGGATGTCGCTCTTCGAGGGTACGCGGCTCTCCGTCCTGGACACGGAGACCACCGGACTCGATCCCGGACAGGGACACGCGGTCGTCGAGGTCGCGTGCGTGAGCCTGGAAGGCGTTGAAATCGGGGACACCTGGTCCACGCTGGTGGCCCCGGGGCGCCCGATCCCGCCCGACGCGACGGCCGTGCACGGCATCACCGACGCGATGGTGCGGGATGCACCGCGGCCGGCCGAGGTCGCCGCGGAATTGCAGCGTCGCTGCGCCGGGCGGACGCTGGTGTTCCATAACGCGGCCTTCGATCTGCCGTTTCTGCTTGTCCTGATGCGCCAAGCTGGCCAGCCGCCCCTCCTCAACCCGGTGATCGACACGCTCGGGCTGGCTCGTGGTCTCATGGACGCCGGTGGCAACTCGCTGGGTGCGCTCGCGGCCCGCTTCGGCCTGCCGCCCGAGCGCGGGCACCGCGCGTTGGGCGATGCTCTCACCACCGCGCGCCTCCTGCAGGTGCTGGTTGCCCGCTGGGAGAAAGCGCGCCAGGTGCGCACGGTCGCGGAGCTGGCCGCGGCGAGCCAGGACGCACTCCGCCTCGTGAACCGGCACCCACGGGGCAGGTGAAGCGAGGCGCGATGCGCCTGGTTGACAGCCGAGGGCGCCGCCGAGTAATAGGGCGGCGACCGCCAGACGCGTCCCTTCCCTGGGAGGCCCCATGCACGTGAACCCCCCACCCGATGTAGGACAGCCCGCCCCCGACTTCCGGCTCAGAGGCCCGGGCGGTCAGCCCATCGCGCTCTCCGACTATCTGGGTGACAAGAACGTGGTGCTGGTCTTCTACCCCCTGGCGTTCTCGCCGGTTTGCTCCCACCAGCTCCCCGAGATCCAGAAGGAGATCGCTCGGTTCCGGAACCTGGACACCGAGGTGCTGGGGATCAGCGTCGATTCCTGGTATGCGAACCAGGAGTTCGCGCGCAAGCTGAACCTGTCCTTTCCCCTGCTCTCGGACTTCGACCACGCGGCCGCAACGGCCTACGGCGTCCTCCTGCCCGAGAAGCGCCACAGCGGGCGGGCGCTTTTCGTCGTGGACAAGCAGGGCCGGATCGCGTGGAAGGAGATCGCTCCGGCTCCTACGGAGATCCCGAGCACCGCGGATGCCCTGGCTGTCCTCGAGAGGTTGAAGTAGCGCGCGGTCACGCGCGCCCCCCGGCCGAGAACGCACCCGTCATGCTGAAGGACAAACCCACGGTGCTGGTGGTGGACCGCGAAAGCGACGCCACCAAGGCCCTCGTGGCGTTTCTGCGTGAGCACGGGCTTGAGGTGGTGTGGTCGCGCGACGGCGAGGGGGCCTACAACGCTCTCGATGCGAGGCATGTGGACTGCCTCGTGACCGAACTGCGCGTGCACCGCATTGACGGCATGGCCCTCCTGCGCCTGGCGCGTGAACGGAACCCCGACGTGTGCGCCATACTGATCACGGAGGGCGCGGACGTGGACAAGGCGGTCGAGGCCATGCGCCAGGGAGCGGCCGACTTCCAGGCCAAGCCGTTGAACCACGACAAGCTGCTGGCCGTTCTGCGCCAGGGTCTCGAGCGCCAGGCCCTGGTGGCGCGGGTGGCCGAGATGGAGGCACAACTCGACGAGCGCTTCGGCTTCGAACGTCTCACCGGGCGCTCACCCGCCATCCTGGGGGTCATGGAGCAGGTGCGCCACATCGCCTCGACCCGCGCCACCGTGCTGATCGAGGGGGAAACCGGCACGGGCAAGGGGTTGGTGGCACAGGCCATCCATCAGAACAGCCCACGGAAGAGCGAGCGTTTCGTATGGGTGAACTGCGGCGCGCTCGCCGAGGGAGTCATCGAGAGCGAGCTCTTCGGTCACGAGCGGGGTGCCTTCACGGGGGCAAACGCACTGCGGCGCGGCCGCTTCGAGCTTGCCGACGGAGGCACGCTGTTCCTCGACGAGATCGCCGAAACTTCCCCGGCCGTCCAGGTCAAGCTGCTGCGCGTGCTGCAGGACCGCGCGTTCGAGCGAGTAGGCGGGACGGACACCATCAAGACGGATGTCCGTCTCATCGCCGCCACCAACCGGGAGCTCGCGGCCGAGGTGAAAGCAGGCCGCTTCCGCGACGACCTCTACTACCGGCTGAGCGTGGTGCGCATCGAGATGCCGCCTTTGCGCGAGCGCCGCGAGGATGTCCCGCTGCTCGTGGAGGCCTTCCTCCGTGAATTCAATCGCGAGCACGGCCGCCGGGTCACGGGCATCACCCGCGGCGTGCTGGATCGGCTGATGCGCTACCCCTGGCCGGGCAACGTGCGCGAGCTGCGGAACACGGTCGAGGGCATGGTGGTGTTCGCGCAGGGGCGGCGGCCGCTGGGCCTGTCGGACCTGCCCGACGCGCTGCGCGAGGTGGAAAGCGCCGGGGAGAAACTCGAACTTCGGGTGGGCATGACCGTGGACGAGGCGGAGCGGCAGCTCATTGCCGCCACCCTGCGCCACTGCGGCAACGACAAGCCCCGCGCGGCCGCCATGCTGGGGATCGGGCTCCGCACGCTCTATCGGAAACTCAAGCAGTAGCCCGGCTTCCTAGGCGTCTGGGGTGGCCTCGGTCCGCCCGACGCCCCGCCCCGGACCGGACCGGGAGCTAAGCCTGCGCGGTCGTGGCGCCGATAACGAAGCGAAGCACGCCTCGCAGGCCCCGGAGGGCAGCATGGGGTTCCCCGAAGAGAACGATCCCGAGTCCGACGTCGAACGGCGGCCGCTCCCCACAGGGAAGGTCCTGCCGTTTGCGCCCCGCCGCAAGCCTGACTGGCTCACCGGGCCCAACGACGACGTGCGGGCAGCCACCGACCCGGCGGAGACACCGAGCGAGGAGCTCGGCTCCAAGATCCTGGCCGAGCCGGTTCTCACTCGGCCGGGGCCGCCCGTGGCGGAACTGGCGGAGCAACGCGACAGGCGCGGCGACGCTCGGCGGAACGCCGAGGCAGTCAAACCGGACCTGGTGCCCGCAGAGGACGCCCCCCCCGCGGCTCCGTTGCAGGTCGCCTGGACCGCCGCGGCCAGCAGCATCCCCGTCCTCAAGATGGTGCTTCCCCCGGAGCCCGAGGAACCAGAAGACCGGCTCCTGGGCCCGCCGAGCGAGCGCGGGGGGCGGCTGCCCGGAGGCGACGAGGACCGGCACCTGCCGGCTGCTCCGCCCATGCTCAAGCCTCTTCACGAGCCGTGGTGGCTGATCGCGCTCGACGCGTTGCGCACCGAGCGGCGCGCGCAGCTTGCGGTCGCGAGCGCGCTCGCGGGTGCCGTGCTCCTCGCATGCTGGATGTGGCCGCACGGGGTGGACAGCACGCCTCTCTCCCGCGTGCGGCGTTACCCGTCCGAATATGACGGCCGCAGCGTCCTCGTGCGCGGCCGCGTCGGGGATGACGTCTTCGCCATCGGCGGCGGCTGGGCCTTCTATCTCCTGCAGGGCCGCGACACCATCGTGGCCTTCTCCCGCACGCGCGCGCCGAAACCCCGCGAGGTCGTCACCGTGAAGGGGCGAGTGAGCACCGGCTTCCTCGACGGTTCGCCGCGCCAGGCGCTCTTCGAGGACGCGGCCGCCGCGAAGTAGCAGCCCCCGGCCGGGGCTGGTTCCCCGGCTCTCCCCGCGCAGGCAGCGGCAGCAGCCGCCGGCGTTCCCGGCAGGGCCGAGTCCGCCTCGAGCACGCCTCAGCAGACCGCTGCTGACCTGGGGCCCCTCGCTTGACAAGGGAGTCTGTTCTTGCCAAGTTGGCGGCTCGCTCGGGCAGCCGCCAGATCACCCGTGCCATTTGGGCAACGAGCGGCGGCAAAGCTCCGGGAACGTCCCCCGCATCGGAACTGCGAACCCGTCCCAATCCAAAAGGGCTGCGTGACTTGTGAGGCCGGTCGCCAGCGTGGGCAGAGGTCGGCACAACGATTGCGGGAAGGCGGCGCACGTTCTCGTGGGCGAGCCCCTCAGGCTCATGGGCGGACCCGAGCACGACCAGAACCAAGTCGCGGCCGCTGGCGCGGCCAACCCGAATCAAGGAGGAGGAACTCATGAACGTCCGGCCTCTCGCTGACCGCATCCTGGTCCGCCGTATCGAGGAGAAGGAGACCGTCCGGGGAGGGATCATCATCCCCGACACCGCCAAGGAGAAGCCCCAGGAGGGCGAAGTCGTCGCGGTGGGCCCCGGCCGCATGACCGACGAGGGCAAGCGGCTCGCCATGGACGTCAAGAAGGGCGATCGCGTGCTCATCGGCAAGTACAGCGGAACGGATGTGAAGATCGACGGCGTGGAGTACACCATCCTGCGCGAGGATGACGTGCTCGGCATCCTCGTGACCACCAAGTAGACGATCCGCGGCCCCCCGGCCCGGTGGCCGGGCGGAGCCCGTTCTCATCCTAAGGAGGCGTCATGGCAGCGAAGCAGTTGATCTTCAGCGAGCAGGCGCGCGCCAAGATCCTCGAGGGCGTCAACAAGCTCGCGGATGCGGTCAAGGTGACGCTCGGCCCGCGTGGACGCAACGTCATCCTCGACAAGAAGTGGGGCTCGCCCACGATCACCAAGGACGGCGTGACCGTGGCCAAGGAGATCGAAGTCGAGGATCCGCTCGAGAACATGGGCGCCCAGATGGTGCGCGAGGTGGCGTCGAAGACCTCCGACGTGGCCGGCGACGGGACCACCACGGCGACCGTGCTGACCGAGGCGATCTTCCGCGAGGGCATCAAGAACGTGACCGCGGGCGCGGCGCCCATGGCCATCAAGCGCGGCATCGACAAGGCTGTCAGCGTGGTGGTGGAGGAGCTGAAGAAGCCGTCGCTGAGTCGTCCGGTGAAAGAGAACGTGGAGATCAAGCAGGTCGCCAGCATCTCGGCGAACGGCGACGAGTCCATCGGCAAGATCATCGCCGAGTGCATGGACAAGGTCGGCAAGGACGGCACCATCACCGTCGAAGAGGCCAAGTCCATCGAGACCACCTACGAGATCGTCGAAGGCATGGAGTTCGACAAAGGCTACATCTCGCCCTACTTCGTGACCGAGAAGGAAGCGATGGAGGCCATCCTCGAGGACGCGTCGATCCTCCTCTACGAGAAGAAGCTCTCCAACATGAAGGACCTGCTGCCCGTCCTCGAGAAGATCGCGCAGCGGGGCAAGCCCCTGCTGATCGTGGCCGAGGACGTCGAGGGCGAGGCGCTCGCGACCCTGGTCGTCAACAAGCTGCGGGGCACGCTGGCCGTGTGCGCGGTGAAGGCTCCCGGCTTCGGCGACCGCCGCAAGGCCATGATGGAGGACATCGCGATCCTCACCGGCGGCAAGGTCATCACCGAGGACATCGGCATCAAGCTCGAGAACGTGCGCGTCGAGGACCTCGGCCGCGCCAAGCGCATCAAGGTCGACAAGGAGAACACCACCATCGTCGAGGGCGCGGGCAAGAAGGTCGACATCCAGGGCCGGATCGGACAGATCAAGAAGGAGATCGACGACACGACCTCGGACTACGACCGCGAGAAGCTGCAAGAGCGCCTGGCCAAGCTCGCGGGCGGCGTGGCGGAGATCAGTGTGGGCGCGGCCACCGAAACCGAGATGAAGGAGAAGAAGGCCCGGGTCGAGGACGCGCTGCACGCAACGCGCGCGGCCATCGAGGAGGGCATCGTGCCCGGCGGTGGAGTGGCCTACCTGCGCTGCCTGCCGGCGCTCGACCGGCTCGCCAAGGAGCTCGAGGGCGACGAAGCGGTGGGCGTCGGCATCGTGCGGCGGGCACTGGAGCAGCCGCTGCGCACGCTGTGCGAGAACGCCGGCGTCGAGGGCTCGATCGTGGTCGAGAAGGTGAAGGGCTACAAGGGCGAGGAGAAGAACATGGGCTTCGACGTGGACGCCGAGAGCTACGTCGACATGTTCAAGGCCGGCATCATCGACCCGACCAAGGTGACGCGCACGGCGCTGCAGAACGCCGCGAGCGTGGCGAGCCTGCTGCTCACCACCGAGGCACTGGTCACCGAGATCCCGGAGAAGAAGAAAGCGCCCGCGATGCCTGGGGGCGGTGGCGGCGGGTACGGCGGGGAGGATTTCTAGATACCGCCCATCAGCAGCACCGCGAACGGCCCGGGCGGAAGTCCGGGCCGTTCGTGCAGGGGGCGCCGGGCGCTTGCGCCGCGCCGGGGGCCGCGCATTCCGTCACCACCCCATCACCGCGGCGGTCGCGATCCCGTGGGCGTCTCCGCGGTGTGCGCTCGGATCGCGGCATCGCGAAGGCTCGCCAGCGCCAACCCCCGCTCGAGCGCCCTTCGCGCGCCCGCGGGATCGCGCACCGTCGAGTCGCGGCTCTGGGCCAGGATGGCGGCAAGCTCGATCCAGGCCGCCGCGCTGTCCGGTTGGAGCCTCGTGACCGCGCGCAGCGCCGAGGCGGCCTCGCGATCCCGACCCTTGGCGCGAAACGCCCGGGCGATGCCGAGGAGGCTCGCCGTGTCCCAGCGCTCGGCGCCGGTGACGCTGAAGTAGAGTTCCCAGGCGTCGGCGGCCTCGGCCGCCCGGCCGAGGCCGAGCAGAACCGGCGCCCGCGCGCGCAGGGCGTCGAGGTAGGCGAGCGACTCGTCCTGGTCAGCGGGGAGCGTCTCCGTGGCCCGTGCCAGCCAGAGGTCGGCCTCCGCGGTCCGGCCCTCGCGGGCCGCGATCGAGCCAAGCAGCGTCGCGGCTTCGACTCGCGCCGCCTCCAGCCCCGCCAGCGTCGCGGCGTCCTTGCGTGCGCCGTCCAGATCGCCCCGCTCGGCGCGCGCGCGCCCTCGCAGGTAGAGCGCGGCCCTGGCCCCCGGAGCGAGCCCCACCGCCGTTGCGGCCTCGCGCTCGGCCTCATCCCAGCGTTCCTGCCGGACCAGGGCGCGGGCGAGCCCGGCGTGGGCGCCGGGATTCCAGGGCGCCGCCCGCGCGGCCAGGCCGGCGAAGTGGACCGACGAGTCGATCTCCCCCTTCGAGGCCTTGATCCCCGAAAACAAGAGCAGCGGCAGGTGGTTCGGCACGCCGATGGCCAGGGCGCGGCGCACGGCGCCTTCGGCCGCCTCCAGACTGTCCTCTCGATGCAGCAGGAGCGCGTACTGGTACCAGGCGCGGGCGTTGCCGGGCGAGACGCGCGTCGCTTCGCGCCACAGCGCGAGGTCCGAGCGCCATACCTGAGCGCGCCCGAGCGTTGCCCATGCCAACGGCACGGCCACGAGGAGAGCGAAGAGCGCGATCAGAGGCCGCGGCGCCCATCGCAGACGCGCCGCTGCGGCCGAGGCGGTCCAGGTCAGCGCGCACGCCGCCAAGGCGGCCACCGCGGGTGTGGCCAGGGTGAGGTAGCGCTCGGCGGCGAACTCTGGACTCGGGATGAGCGTGGTCGGCGCGAGCGCCGCCACCCACCACAGCCCCCAGAAGCCGACCCGAGGAGCCCGCCGCAGCGACCCGATCAGGAGCGCCAGCAGGACGAGCACGGCCAGAGCGGTCAGCCAGGCCCGCGGCTCGGCGGGGGAGAGGGTAGCGAGGGTGCGATCCACGGCCAGGCCCGAGGGCCAGAGGTAGAGCCGCAGGTAGAGGAGCAGCATGAGCGGTTGCGTCGCATAGAAGCGGAGCGGATCCATGACCCCCGCTCCGAACACGCCCGCGTGCGGGTTCTTGAGGGTGGCATAGGCGAGCGCCAGGGGCAGCAAGCCGGTCCACACCGGGAGGTGGAAGCGCAGCAGCCGCTCGCGCAGCTCTCGCCGCTCGCCGCGTGGAGCGAGAGCGGCGTCATAGAGCAGCACCAAGGCGGGCAGGACGGCGCCCGACTCCTTGCTCAATGCGGCCAGGGCCACGAGCGCCGCGACGGCGATGCTGCGCGGCGCGTGATGGCGTGTGCTCTTCCAGCGCCGGAGGGTGTCCGCCGCCGTGAGCATGGCAGCCAGGCCGAACACGGTCGCGAGCAGGCCCGCCCGGCCCTGGATGTAGAACACCGAGGTGCTGTGCGCCGGGTGCAGGGCTAGAACGAGCGCTGCCACCGCGGCCGTCAGACAGTCGCCTCGTGGTCCGGCGAGAACTGCGGTGGGGCGCATGCCCCGGACGAGCCCGAAGAGCAGCAGCACGCTGCCCAGGTGGAGGGCGAGGTTCACCAGGTGATGGCCCCGCGGTCCCGCTCCGAATGCGGCGATGTCGAGCGCGAAGCTCAGGTTCGTGACGGGGCGCGTTTCCTGCGTGCCGGCGCGGATCCAGGCCGGGGGCCACAGGTGGAGGAGGTTGGCATTGTGGTGGACGCACCTGTCGTCGTCGAAGACGAAGGGTGAGGAGAGGCCGGGCCCATAGACCGCGACGGCGGCGAGGAGCGCCAGGGTCAGCAGTGCGACGGCAAGGGCCCGGGAGGGCGGAGCAACCCCGCCCGCTGCGGCCTCCGGTCCGGCCGGCCCGGCCGCGGCGGTCCGGCTCGGCCGGCGTGGAGCGCCTTCGCGCACGGGGCCGGCGGGGATCTTCTTCCGCATTGCTTCCTCCCGCGCGGACCGGGCGCCTCGCCCGCCGTCCCGCGCCCGCGCCAAGGCGAGCATTGTAGCGCAGCCGCAGGGGGCCGAGTGGCGGCGGAGCACGCCTGCTGGTTCCGGCTCACACTTCGGCTACAGTCGAACCCATGGGAGAGCAGGGAACCGCCGTGCGCCGTACGGCCCTCGTGACCGGGGCCAACCGCGGCATCGGGTTCGAGGTCTGCCGTCAACTCGGGCGGCGCGGCCTGCGCATCGTGCTCGCCGGACGCGACGCGGCTGCCGTGGCGGAGACGGCGGCCGGACTCCGCTTGGAGGGGCTTGAGGTCATCGAGGCGTTGCTCGACGTGCGGCGTGAGGGCGCAGCGGACTCGCTCGCGGCACGACTGCGTGGGGCGGGCGTACACGTGGACGTGCTGGTGAACAATGCGGGCATCTATCCCCCGGGCACCCTGCTCGAGACCCCAGCCGAGACCTTCCGCGAGGTCATGGAGACGAACTTCATGGGCGCGGTCTGGACCTGCCGCGCGTTCATGCCCGCCATGCTCGAGGCCGGGTACGGGCGGGTGGTGAACGTCTCCAGCGGCTACGGCTCCTTCGGCGAAGGGCTCGAGGGCCCCGCGGCCTACAGCCTGTCGAAAGCGGCCCTCAACGCACTGACCGTGAAGCTCGCCTCCGAGGCGCGCGGCGACCCCTAGTCGTCCGCCCTGATTGCCGGCAGGCGCGTCGCGTTTGCGCGCCGGGGCTGCGATCGGGCACACTATTCAGCCGCGTTTGCGGCGGGGAAGCCATGCGAGGGGCCATGGCTTCCTCCGCCGTCACCCCAGCCGCAAGGAGTCCGAAGTGATCGCCGCGACCCAGCTCAAGGTGGGCATGGTCATCATGCACAACGGCAAGCCGCATCGCGTGACGAACGTGCAGCACGTGACGCCCGGCAACTGGCGCGGCATGGTCCAGACCCGCCTGGTGAACGTTGAGACCGGCTCCAACGCCGAGCACCGGTTCCGCTCCGAGGACAAGGTGGACCGGGCTTCGCTCGAGGAGCGCAAGCTCCAGTACAGCTACCGTGCGGGCGATGACTATCACTTCATGAACACCGAGAGCTACGAGATGATGTCGCTCCACGCAGACGTGCTGGGCGACAACGCCGGCTACCTCACCGAGGGCCTGGTCATCACCGCCGAGTACTTCCAGGGCCGCGTCGTGGGCATCGAGGTGCCGATGTTCATCGAGTTGGCGGTCAAGGAGACGGCGCCCAACATCAGGGGCGCGGCGGTACAGAACACCGCGAAGCCCGCGATGCTCGAGACCGGCATCGAGATCAAGGTGCCGCCGTACATCGAGGCCGGCGACCGCGTGAGAATCGACACGCGCACGGGCGAGTTCCTCGAGCGGGTCTAGCGTACGCGCTCCGAGCGTCCCCCCTGCGTCTTGGGCCGGTGTTCCGGCGAGGAACTGGCGTTCGGCAGACAGAGGTTGAACGGGCGCCGGACGGTGGCACATAATCCGCCTGTCGGCCGGCCTGGTCATCTCCGCGCCGCCGTGGCCTCCTGCATTCCGCAGTCGTTCATGCGCGTGGAGTGATCGGTTCAGGCCGCACGGCTCCCGTCCCCAGGAGCCCCGGGGCCAGTGGCGTCGCCGGACGGCCTGCGTGGGCGCGCCTCCTGCGAGTCCCTGGGCGTCCCGACGCGGTTGGTGGCGGATGAGAGTCGCCGCGGGGCGGTCCGGCGCACCGCGCGCAGTACGACGGGAACGGAGTCGGCAATCGAGCCCCAGACGAGGGAGGGTGAACGATGAAGCAGGGTCGGTACGTCCGCGCGGCGGTCGCCGCATTCACATGCCTGCTGATCGCCGCCACGCTTCAGGCCCAAGAAGCCGGAAGCGGCTGGCACCCGTTCCTGTCCGACAAGAAGGGCGAGCAGACGCCCTTCCCCGCGGGAGGAAAGGGCCTCAAGGACAAGGAATGGCTCAAGATCGGGTACCCCCAGTTCGTCGGCTTCAAGCCGCGGCTGGGCGTGGTCTTCTCGGAGGAGAAGCAGCAGAGCCCGGGGCAGTACACCACTGAATGGGCTCGGCTCATGGTGGACCTCTACGGCAGGCCCCAGCAGGGCACGAATCCCTTCAACCACATCGAGGACCTGGTGCGGCAGGCCCTGGGGGCGACGAATCGCTTCACCATGCTGGAGCGCACCACGGCAACCTCCGACGTGCTCGGGGAGCAGGACTTCGGCGCCTCGGGCCGTGTGGACAAGAAGACGGCCGCGCAGACCGGCAAGATGAAGGGCGCCGACTACGTCGTGAAGGCCACCGTCATCGAGCTCAATCCCGAGAAGGAGTCCAAGAACATCCAGGCCATCGGGGGCGGGATCGGGGCGACCGCGCTCGGGATCGGCAGCGTCGGCGTCTCCGGCAAGGTGGCGTTCTGCCGGCTCAACGTGCGGCTCGTCGACGCGACGACCGGAGTGATCGTTCAGGATATGACCGTCGATGGCACCTCGAGCAGCTCCGGTCTCAACCTCGGCGCGGGCTTCCTCAAGGCCACGACCGGGGGCATCGCGGGGGGGGGCGCGGGCTTCGGCAGCAAGAAGGCGGCTTTGCTCTCGGACGCCATGCAGGCCTGCGCGAACAAGATCGCCTACTTCACCGGAGTGAAGATGGAGGAGGTTCCCTGGCAGGGTTCGGTCGCGAGCGTGAACGGATCGAAGGTGACGATCAACGCCGGCACGAACGTCGGGCTCAGAGAGGGCCTCACCCTCAAGCTCCTCTCCAAGGGCGAGCAGATCCAGGACCCGGACTCCGGGGAGAGCCTCGGCTTCGAGACGGCCGAGATCGGCGCGGTCCGCATCACGAGCGTGCAGGAGAAGTTCGCGACCTGCGAGATCATCGAAGGCGGGGAGGGCGTGAAGAAGGGCGACGTCGTCCGACTCGAACCGCAGAAGAAATAGCGGTTCCGCGACACGAGACGCCGGCAGGCCGGGCGCCGGTCCGGCGTCTGGTTGCGTGAGGTCCCGGGCAGGCGCGCGCCCGGCGGGCCGAGGTCCCACCCGATTCAGCACCAAAGAATGGGGCCCCGCTCACCTGCTGGCGAGCGGGGCCCAAGGTGGGAGAGGCATCCAAAGTCTCGGGGGCCGCACCCAAGGGTCTTCGAACACCGTCTCCCGAAAACAGCCTTCTTGATGCACGGCCCGGAAGAAGGATTCCGTCCGCACGAAGAATCTCTACACCCGCCCCGCGGACGAAGCGTCATGACATCGTGAAGAATGCGTCCAGGCCGCCCCGGCCCCCCGACGCTCCTGCCCCAGAGCCTGTCAGCGTCGGGGTGAGCCCGTGCCTCCGACTGGAACGGGCTCGAAGCGGAGCACGGAGACTCTCAGCGGAAACTGCCGGGTTCCCAGCAACTCCTCGGCCTCCTCGACCACGCCCGGGCTCCCCCTCAAGCGTGCCTCCGTGACCGAATCCGCCCAGACCTCGGACCGATACCCCCGGGCCTCCGGCGGCAGGGGGCCGGCGGGCACGGCCGAGATCACCGGGCGTCCACCCGCCCGCAGGCGCTCGATGCGGGCCGCGATTTCGGCCTCGTTGGCTCCCTGGGGCAACCAGGGCGGGCGAGTGGGCAGGCGTGACGCCGGCATCCCGGGCCGCCTCAGCAGGCGCTCCCAACGAAGCAGCCCGGGGCTCAGCCAGTTCGAGTAGCCGAGCACGACCGAGCCCCCCGGGGCGCGGTCGAGGTAGTGCAACACTCGATCGAGGACCGGGCCGAAGGCGGCCGGCGAGTTATGCGCCCGGCGGGCGGCAGCCACGGCCGAGCGGGGCGGGGCTGCCATCCAGCCCAGCACGAACAAGCCTGCCAGAGTCGCGGCCCAGACAGACCCCTCGATCCAGGCAACCTTGTGCAGGCGCCTCAGCAGGTGGTCCAGCAGCCCGACTGCGGTCTGCGCGGCCCGCAGCCATGCGAGGAGCGCGGTCGTGAAGAGGAAGCGCGGGGCCTGGTACTGGTGCGTCATCGTGGCGAGGAAGCCGAACACGAAGGCGCCATACAGCAGCCGGTCCGCAGTGCGCCGGCCGGCCAGCGGAACGCAGGCGAAAGCCAGCACGAGCCACCCCAGGGCCGGTGACGGCGAGTAGTCGCGCACGAAGACCTGCGGATAGTACAGCAGGCCCCCGATGGTCCAGAGCTGTGTTCCGCTGTCGCGGTTGACGACGAAGCCGAAGAACTCCTTCACCCGGTTGGGCACCGGGATGAAGAACCACGCTGCGAGCGGCAGGAGGACGGTGGCGGCCAGCATGCGATGGCGCGGCGGGATCTTCCCCCAGGCGACGCGCACCCCTCCGGCGCGGCGCACGGCCAGCGCGCCCCACGCCAGCAGGATCAAGTAGTACAAGTAGGCCGGGTTGCCAGGGGAACGCACCGAGATGGTCACGCCTCGCACCTGGAAGACGCCCCCGCCGGTGAGCAGAATCGCCAGCAGGGCGAGCGCGTAGGCCGACATGAAGAGCGGAAAGGGCCGGAGCCAGCGTCGCGAGAAGACGGTCGTCCGTGCACGCTCGAGAATCCGCTGCCTGAGCGAACCCTCCTCCGTGCTCCAGAGATGCCAGGCCAGGGGCGCGACCCAGAGGAGCCCATAGTTGTACTTGCACAGGAAGAGCGCCGTCGTGCTCAGCCCGGCGGCGGCGTTCAGGCCTCGCGACGCTGGAGACTGCACCGCGCGAATCCAGAGGGCCAGCGTGAGGGCCAGGAAGAACGCCCCGGGCATCTCGAGCATGGCGAGCGTGCCGAACAGCCGGTAGTCGGGGGCGAGCAGCGCCAGCACGGCCGCCGCGGCGCCCACCCAGGCGCCGCGCTCGGGGTGCAGGCCGAGCCCGGCCGCGAAGACGGCCAACACGGTGCCGGCGAAGAGCAGGCTGCTCAGTTGGTCCGCGGCCGCGTAGTCACAGCCGCGCGCCAGCAGCCAGGGAGCGAGCAGCAGGGAGTGGACGAAGGGCCAGGTGACCTGGCGGTTGAGGCCGAGCAGGAAGGCCGGAATGTCGCCGTGACGCACGGCCAGCGCGAGGTCCACGCCGGCCAGGCCATGGTACGCACGGTCCCACATGGGCAGACCGCGCTCCGTGACGCAGATGCCGGCGAGCTGGAAGGCGGCGGCGGCCGCGGTGGCGGCGATGCCGGCGAACGCCAGGATCGACGCGGCCCGACGCCCGGTGCGGCCGCCCCGCGCGCGAGCGGCCGCGCCGGCCCCCGGCTCTCCGGCCGCCCTTGCCATCAGGCCCGTGCCAGCAGCTCGAAGATCTCCCCGTTGGTCTTGCAGCGCTGCATCAGCTCGAGCAGCTTGGTCATGGCCTCCTGCGAGTGGAGGCCCGCGAGACCTCGACGGAGCAGATGGAGCCGCGGCACGATCTCCGCCGGGTAGAGCTTCTCCTCTTTGCGCGTGCCGCTCTTGGCGATGTCGATCGCGGGGTAGATGCGCCGCTCGGCCAGCTCCCGCGACAGGTAGATCTCGCTGTTCCCCGTGCCCTTGAACTCCTCGAAGATCACCTGGTCCATGCGCGATCCCGTGTCGATGAGAGCGGTGCCCGCGATCGTGAGCGAGCCGCCGCCCTCGATCTTGCGGGCGGCGCCGAAGATCATGCGCGGCGCCTGCATGGTGGCCGCGTCCAGCCCGCCCGAAAGGGTGCGTCCCGTGCCCTCCGAGGCGTTGTTGTAGGCGCGCGCCAGGCGCGTGATGGAGTCGAGCAGCAGCACCACGTCCTTGCCGTCCAGCACGAGACCCGCGACGGTCTCGATGGCGCTCTCCGCGGTCTCGATGTGCTCCTGCACGGTCATGTCGCTGGAGGCGGCAATGACCACGGCGGGCGTGTTGCGTCTGAAGTCGGTGACCTCCTCGGGCCGCTCGTCCACGAGCAGCGCGTAGATCGCGACATCGGGATGGTTGAAGGCCACGGAAGCAGCGATGCTCTGGAGGATCCGGGTCTTGCCTGCCTTGGGCGGCGAGACGATGAGGCAACGTTGTCCCCGCCCGAGCGGGGCGATGATGTCGATCGAGCGCCCGGTGATGCGGTCCCCGTACGGCGGGCTTCCCTGCCCCGGCAGAAGCTCGAGCACGAGCCGCTGCGTCGGATCGAGCGCGGCCCCGGCCTGCTGCATGTCCCGGAGCAACTCGAGGCCGTGCCGCTTCACCGCCTGCCCGTTTCCTCCTCCTCCTCCGCGGCCGCGGCGTCCCCGGCGTTGCCCCTGCGGCCGTGGTCTGCTGGGCGCATTCGAGTACGGCTGGGGCGAGGCGTTGCTGAGTGGCCGGTTGCCTCCCCGCCCGCGACGCCGGCGACGGCGGGCGCCGGGCCCCTGCGGGATTGCGGGCCCGGGCGCCGGGCCCCGCTCTGCGTCGGCCTGCGGGGAACCGGACTCAGGCCCTCCCGTGGTTTGGGACTGGGGCGGGCGTGGTCCTCTTGGCTGGCGACGTCGTGATCTCATGAACGTCCCTTCTGCGGGTCCCTCGCCCCGGCGCCGGATGAGGCAGGCGTGGAGGCGCCGACGAGCGGACGCGGCGTGTTCGGTGCAGGACCGCGCAGGGAAGCTCGGGGGTGGCGCGATCGCCACGCCCCCCAACCTCGACCAGCCGATCCTCAGTTCCTCTTCTGCAGCTCGTAGCCGGCAGGGACCTCGAAGCTGCCGGCCGGAGCGGGGGAGGTGGAGATACTCACCACCTCGGTGATCACCTTCATCAGGAGGCCGCAGGCCGCCGCGCCCGAGGCGGACATCTCCTCGGTCTTCCTCTCTGCCTTCGCTTCGGCCCTCTGCGGCGCCGCGCGCGTGGCCTCGCGACCCGGGAAACCGCTCTTGCCGGCGCCCGAGCCGCTCTCCGCGGCTGCTTCGGCGGCCCTGGCCTCGGCGTCGCGGGCGGACCAACCGGGCTCAGCCGCTGCTGCCGCCGGCATCTTTCGCATTCCCTCGAACGTGGACTCGTCCTCGGAACGGCTCCAGTCCCCCGCCACGAACAGCGCGCGGTTCGTGATGCCGCTGCCAAAGCCGCCAAGGCTCTCGGAAACGGCCTTCTCCCTGATCGCCACGTCCGCGCTCGCGGATGAAGCCACCAGGAGCGCGAGGATCAGGACGGGGAGTCACTCGTGAGGGGAGCGGCGTCCGGACGCGATGCAGCCCGGCATCCGGTGCATGGGTCCTCCTCCGAAGCTGCGCGGCAGCATTATCCCCACAGGGCCCCCGCTTGTCCAGAGGCCTCCGGGGCTTCATTCTCGAGTGGCTTGACATGAACGCCCGCGGGCGTGGGGCCTCGGCACGCGTCGAGGATGCTACGACGAGCAGGAGCCGCGCTCGGGCGCATTCACGGCCGGCCTGGCTGCCACGCCGTCTCGGCGGTTCCTGCACGCTGGTTGCACCAGCGCGCCATGACGAAGAGCAGGTCGCCCAGGCGGTTCAGGTAGCGCACGAGGCGCGTGTCGACAGCTTCGCTTTGCAGCAGCGCCACGAGCCGCCGCTCGGCCCGCCGGCACACGGTGCGGGCGACGTGCAGATCCGCCCCGAGCGCCGAGCCACCGGGCAGCACGAAGCTCGCCAGCGGGGGCAGCTCGGCGTCGAGCCGGTCGATCCAGCGCTCGAGCGCGGCCACGTCCTCGTCCGTGATGCGCTCGAGCTTCCCGAGGACTTCCGCGGCGGGGGCGGCGAGCTCGGCCCCGACATGGAAGAGCTTGGACTGGAGGGTGGACAGTTCGGCCGCGAGCCAGTTCTGCACGTCGAGGGCGCGCACCCGGCCCAGCGCGGCATTCAGTTCGTCCACGGCCCCGTACGCTTCCACTCG